>ULRW01080693.1_pt1 | contig 25277 bp, 38 predicted proteins | sample 1955581 | NCBI WGS metagenome assembly ULRW01 (sample SAMEA4835687, study PRJEB28245) | human gut metagenome | biome: gut microbiome; material: fecal sample | place: Denmark | collected 2008 | reverse complement strand
AGCTTACGCAGGTGCGGAAACTTCTTCCCCAAACTGGGCTATTACTAAAATTGAACACGACGCGACCGGCAAAGTATTATCAGTAAAACATAGTAACGGTACATATGAACGGACATCTATCTGGGATGACCGTAAAGAAGTGGAGTACGCCTAATGTTAAAAACACTTATTAACGCGGAAACTGGGGAAGTTGTTTATTTAGACAGTATGGATAAAACTGAGGATATTCCAGCTTCTCAGGAAGTCCTTGAGACTATGGCCGAACAAATTACTACCCTCCAGAACAACGACAGCCAATTAGGCGACCAAGTTCAAGGCATACAAGGAACTGTAAATACTTTAAGTCAAACCGCAGTAACCCTTACTGGGGCACAGACTGTCGATGGGAAAACTTTAACTAATTCTACGATTAAAGACACTTTCCGTCTTGAGGGAGATACCTCTATTGGGCAATCCTTAGATATATCATTTATAGGTGGAACTGCACAGTTAGCCACTAACAACGGGCTTGACATCTTAGCTGATACTAATTTTTTAGTCCCTCCATCCGTAGAAAATCCGGCTTCATACAGTCTTGCAGTCTCCAATAATCTTATGACAAAACAGCAGGTTGCCGAGGCTCTATCTAATGTCACCGGTGCGCATTTTGATAAATGGGTAATTATGGGGACTCCTCAGCCTGTAACTCTTGATACTTCCTTGAAAAAAATACCATTCCCTACAACGACAAGATTTCCGAGTCTTCCACCTGAAAGCATGGAGTTAAACCAAGAGGGTAATGGGCTTATCTTTAAAAAACCTGGGCTTATCCATGTTAAAAGGAATGTAAGCCTTGGAGGGTCAAACATTAATAATTTATATTACCAAGCACGGATTAATGGCCAAACTCTTGAGCCCCTCCAATCTCAAGCTGTAAGTATTAGCGAAAATACGATGAGCTTTAGTATTGAGTTCTACTGGCAAGTAACCGCTAATCAGGAATTCTCAATTTGGGGCAACTGCTTAAGTGGGGAAATGTCCTTAAATTATAAGGGCGTATGTATGTTGTTTGAGTATCTATGAGTATAAAAAAGGACATAGTAAAAAAATTAACCAAGAGGCAGATTTTTACGCTCTGCCTCTTAGGGATGATATTAACCACCGGAACAATTATTCTCGTTACCCTTATAGCCCCTGAGGCTCTTCCCCAATTGTTAGGATTATTAAAATGAATCAATTAGAACGTATCAATCATAATGCACGGCAGATTAAAACGATTATAGCGGCCTTAGTTGGGTTGTGCGGTTTAGTTTATGGATTTTGCATATTCATTTACCAAACTAAACAATGCTCGGTTGATTTAGCAAATCTAAAAGCCGAAATCACTTCTACTAATCAACAAAATCTTCAAAAGCACAAAGAAATAGACGCGCGGATAAATCAAAATGAAAAAAATTTTCAAATGACCTCTGCAAAGCTTGACGTCAGTCTTATCGAGATACGTTCCGATTTGCAATTTATCAAAGAGCACCTAATTAGCAAAGGGCTAGATAAATGAATTATTGGCTTATTAAGAAATGGGAGGGCTTACATTTAGAAGCCTATATTTGCCCCGCTGGAAAGCCAACTATCGGATGGGGGAATACTACCTATGAAGATGGGAGAAGTGTCCAGATTGGCGATAAAATCACCTTAGAAAGAGCAGAACAGCTTTTAGACTGGTATTGTTCCACTATTACATTACCTAAAGGAAATTTTACCGAGAATCAGAAAGAAGCCCTTTATAGCTTAATTTATAACATCGGACAAGCTGCCTTTAATAAATCTAAGTGCAAAAAGGCTATTGAAGCTGGAGATTTTACTACAGCTAAAAAAAATTGGGATTGGATACGTTCTAACGGAAAAGTTTTACCGGGTCTTGCCAAACGGCGGGATGAAGAGAAAAGATTATTTTTCGGAGAATAAAAAATGACATCCCCAGCTAAACATATTTATATACTACACGTCGGAGATAAAATCGCAGCTTATAAGCCCTTAAGAAATGGGAATTGCCTTTATTCTTTCGCTGAACCCTCACAATTTATAGATTTCTGCAAAGGACTTCGAGAAGATTTTCCAGATTATAAACTCCGTTGCATTCAAAATAAAGGGATAGAGGATTTTCTCAGAAAAAAATTAGATATTCCACATTTACCATTTAAGGAAAGGGAACGATGAAGCAAACTATTATACTAATCACTCTTTTTTTTTCTTTGCTTATTGGAGCTTATTTTTTTGGTGCTAGCCGTCAGAAAATAAAAACAATCACGAAAGAGGTAGAGGTTATTAAGTATGTCGAGAAAAAAAAGTCGGAAATATATTCTCAGCCTAATGCTAGCCGTTCTGAGCTTCTTAAACTCATGCACAGTGGCAAATTATAACAATTGCCCTACATTCCCTATTGCTGGAGAAAAAGTCGCTACAGAGCTAGAAAAAGCCTCTTGCAATGAATATCCTTATACATGGGAATGGATTGGACGTCTTAATAAGCTCCGTATGGAGTTAGAGCTGTGCAAGTCTCATAAATAGGAGAAGTCGCCCCTAAGGACGACCTCCCGAAGTCTTTCTACACAAGGCAGACGACCATTGCTTTTATAATTTATCATAAATTAGCAAAAGTCAAGAAAAATTATACTCTCTGGCCTAAATAGGTAATCTTAGCATATCCCGTATAAAAGCATTGTCCATAGTTAGTGCCGGCAATCGGTTGATAACTATTATTACGCTGAGTATTGACGGAAAGTTCAGTTGAGATAATTGTTCCATAATCTACAGCATTAATAACAACAGCTCCTGAGAAAAAAGCATTCCAGTTATTATCGGTAGCCCCACCAGCCCCTTGAGCTATAATCCAATTCCCCACAAATGAATCTTTATGCAATGGATAGGTATTTTTGTTTGTCTTAGCCCCAGCCTGAACTTGCACCTCTACAGTTTTAGTAACTCTAACTCGCCCTTTCCAAGCAGAGCCAGAACCTCCAGCATAACCATCAAAACCACCATAAGCGGAGTTGCTCCCCCCCCACAAGCAAAAATTCATAAATTCCAGGATATAACTTAATAGTTGCAGTTACATTATTCTGCCCGCCATCAGCAGGCTGTGGTCTAGCTTCCCAAACGACAATATTAGGCTTATACGGAACCATTAATGTAGAGCCCAAAGGGTCGAAGTTATACGGTATCGTCATTGCCTAGCCTCCAATTCTTTTTCCACTGTCAGATACTCCGCAAATAAGCAGACGGTTAAGTCTCTACCCTGAAGCCGTAAAGGTTAAAATTTCCGGTTCCGGACATATTTATATAAACGTCAAGCCGCATGACTTCGGCATTGACGGTTGCACTGCTTGTGAACGTTGAAGATTTTATTTTTAAAAAATACTCGCGATTGTCATTGCTTTTATCTTCATCTTTCGTTTCTGACCAGCTTTTGTAAGAAACCGTATTGATGTCATATTGATTATAGCCCTGGATAACAAAGCGCTTGACAAATGTCTTTCTTGGCAAGATGACATAAAAATGTAGAACTTTTGTTCTCGTCCATAGCAGATAATCTGTCGGAACATCACCGGCAAAATCATTATAACCATGCAGCCAAACCGCCGCTTTGGCTGCTTCCAAATCGCCGTTTGAACTGCCGCTGACATCTTTTATTTCCGCATTTAGCTCAGCGGTTTGGTGCCACCCCTCAGCGAGCAAAACAACCTCAAGCGTTGCATCTTCGGTCAGGATAAGGTTTCCGCTTTGCGCTTCGTAACCGTCGGCCTCTACACGCCACTCAATCTGCGTATTTTCTTCAGCTGTCAGGCTGCTGCGGATTTCGCCGTTAATCGTAACCGTAGCATTTTCGGGGGTAGGATTAATCGTAAAGGTATAAGTTGGAGTAGGGGGAACAATATCCCCTGTAGTCACCTCAATTAGCCACATTTTTTACTCCATTCTTCAAAGTTTAAAACTTTAATCCACGGGAAGCCTTTTGTCTCTGGAATATCCCTCAGATACTGGCGATAAGTAATTAAATTTTCTTTTTCTTCTTTGCTAATCGGGAAGTCAGGAAGAGCTATCATTTTATCCGTGCCCTCCAGATAAGCATTTCGAGTATCTCGTACTTGCTGGCTTTTTTCTTCATCAGAATATTTATGAAATATAGCTTTTTCGACAATCTTATCTGCTTCCTCCTCAAATTCGAACGAAAAAGTACCATCATAATCGATATATGAGGATTTATCTTCGATAGTCTCAACAGGCTTATAGCCATCGGCAACCATCATCTCGATATTACTATCAAAGTTATAGCCAAGGATAGAAGCACCGTTTTTTTCTAAAAAATACGGAGCAAACTCTAAATTTCCATTTACTAATTTTGCATATCCTATCATTATATTGCCCTTTATTAACTATAACGTAAATATTCCACTCTAAGCCCGCCCGGATTACTATTTACTTCTCGCCCAGTTCCCCAACTATCATAAAGCGAAACGGAAGCTCCCTCTGGAGCCGAACCGGAGAAACCTGCTCCCCCTCCTTTTCCATTTATGCCATTAGTCGACAGTATAGTAATTAATCCAGAAGAACTATTTACCGTATAAGTCCCTCCCGAGCCACCAGCTCCAGCACCTCCGGGTCGCCCTCCGCCAGCTCTTACAATTTCTACATTATTTAAAGTCATTACTGCGTCACCGCCAGCTTGAGAACCTCTATTAATTCTTGCAGGAGGAGCATAAATTTGAAGCTGCTGATTTCTCGGATTAAAAATTTCTATTTCAACAAACGCCCCAGAACCTCCAGATGACCCCCATCCATAGCTACCAGCAATCCACGTTGTTCCCGTTCCTCCAGAACCACATAGAGCTATTTTATAAACACCGCGAGATAGTTTAATATTATAAGTATATTCACCAGAATGTTTAATTAATATAGTTCCCGGGTCATAAGTAGGCATATTACTACTACCCAAAGGGTCGAAGTTGTACGGTATCGTCATTGCCTAGCCTCCAATGCTTCCCGCGTCTGACATAGCTACATAATTCCATGTATCTCCTTTAGTAAGCGTCACCAAATGAATTAATCCATTGGTAAAGTCTGGAACTAGTCCATTAATCCATCGTATGCTCTGCCCACCGCTATCGACAAAAGTTACGGTTTTTACACCAGCGGTAAAATATATTACAAATACTACCGTGTACCAATTTTTGCCTTGAGGATAGCTTAACCCAGATGTATTCAGCGTAATAGTAACATTATCGGCTACACCTATACTTACTCTTTCATCAGTATTAGTTAAAGATAATGTATAATTCCCCGAAATAGTAGGTACATTCCTATCTTTATCGTATGCGATTCTTCGAAAATTATTATCCACATATTGCTGGGTTACGAACTCAAACGAAGTATCAATAATTTTTTTCCAATATCCAGAAGTAGAAGTCGGATTCTGATTTAAATTATTATCTTGCAAGCTCAGCCATAAGATAACATTGCCCTCAGTTAATGTTTTAGTAATACTTCCTTTGGTATAAATAGTTCCGTTATACCAGTTAGGGATTCCCTCAATAAAATTTTTACCATTAAAAAGCAAAACCCACTTACTCGTGTCAGTCACAGCCGAGCCAGTATTATTATCTACAATAGATTCATACCAGCTATTCCCAGAACGGACGACACTTCCTATATAATAAGTTGTTCCCGGGTCATATTCAGGAATACCATCTTGGAGCAAGTAAGCAATTTGCTGGGAAAACACTTTCTGCACACCCGTCATTTCTTCCATAAATGGAGCGAAATTTTCCTCAACAGCAGAACCCCAGCCCTGCAAAAATGCAGGGTTAGACATCAATTGAGCAATATCCCCAGTATATTGGGGGGTTTGAGTTTTCATCGTCCCAAAGACAGCCGTATCTGTTGGCTGCGCATTTCCTGCAAAAATCTTCTGTGTTACACGAGCTAATTTAGCCATTGCCCCCCCCCGTAAGAATATTATCTTTAGTAAGCCACGTAGCTTGTCTTTTCTTATCTTTCGTCGAAAAGCCTATTGCATTTGTTTCTAACATACCGCGTTTAAAGCCGAAAATCAAATCAGGATTTGGAACCATCAAAATAACATTTACCCCTACCGCTAAAGGTACAGGCAAAAAGCCTAATTTATACGCAGCTTCTACTACATTTTTATAAAGCGGCTCTATGATATAGGTCATAGTCATATCTTTATTATTAGACACAACGATTGAAGTTCCAAACGTATTAAAAATAGCGTCATCTATCGATTTCATGCTTGCGTCAATATTATTCACAATAATTTTAAATTTAATCAAAATTCTATATTCATCATCGCTCAATCCGTATCTATCAGCCCCAACAAATTGACCGATTAAATCTAGTTGAGCCCCCACGGCAGTATCTACATCAAAAGCCTCGGGAAGTTGATTTAAAATTTCATCCCCAGAGGCTACCTCCGTCAACAACCTAATAGTCTGGGACGCTTTAGGAAGTCCATTATATTGGATGATTAATAAATTAGCATAGTAATCTTGTAAAGTCGTCATTATACCACCGTTAATTTAATATTTTCTGGACTTAGTGAAAACTTATTTAATTTTGAACTCGGGAGTAAATACTCTTCCCAGTCTGAATTATTAAGGCTTACTCCCACATTATACGGGATATAATCCGAACTATAATTTCGCAAAATACAAGTTATTTCTGCCGTATCAACCGGAGAATAAATTTTAAAACTTAAGCTATTAACCAAATGTTGCTTAATCGCTTCTAAGTCTAAAGATTCAGTCGTTAAATTCTTTAAAGTAGCTTGAATATATAGAGGCTCTGAACTAGCGCGGTCAAAATTAATAGTCTCGAACAATCCATTAGATTTTTTAATTACAACTTGCGTTTCCCCTCGCATTCCCGCGCCATCGGTTACATTAGCATAGATAGCTTGAGCAATATCTTCATTAGTTCCACCCTCTACAATCACCCAAGCTGTATGCCCCGGAGTTCCATCTCCATCGGTCTGATTAGTCCTATTTTGATAAACCTGCGCGTCAGCTACTAAGTTAATATTAAGCAAAGCGGCTAAGAGTGAATCACTAAATCCCTTACTGGAAATAGAACGGGACTTATTGAATCTAATCCTAAATTCTGCGTCTGTTTCTGCGTCATTACCGGTCAAATATTGGACACCGGGGTTGTTTACTCCAGAAACGCCCCTAATAACGGAAACCATATTTTTAATAGTATTCGGAAGAACTTGAACGGCACCTACATTTTGAGCCCTAAATTCCAGAAGATAAGTTCCAGCTCCAGTTATAGCGGCTGAGTTAGTAAGAATAAAATTATTACCGTTCGTATCAGATACCGTATAACCCACACCATTAATGTTCTCGATATCATCGTCTAGCCCCTCCAGATTTACTGCCTGAGTGGTCGTAACATTAACCTGCACAAAAGAAAATTGGGAAGATTTTCTATATAATCCCACTAACTTATAAAGATTATCCTGAGCCCTACCGATAACTGTCTCAGAGTTGAACAGATTATACAGCTGGACGGCTAAGTTTAATGTGTCAATCTTAGCTTGTGCAAAGATATTAATTAATTGCCCATCTGGGGTTGATTGCTCTAAATTAATATCCTGTCCATAGATATTTTTAAACTCTATAGTCAGTTTATCAATAATTGTCTGGAGGTCTTCGGTCTCAATCCCATTTGCATTTATTTCGTTAGCCATTATCAACACCTATTGAACCTATGTAACTTTGTGAGTATATTGTAGCGACATCGTAAGAAATAATCAATTTTCGGCTATCCCGGTCGCGGATAAGTTCAACCTTATTCAGTGCCAGCACGCGGGGTGTTTCCAAAATCACTAAGCTAATACTCTTTTTTAAATCCTCTTCCTTTTGTGCTCCTTTACCTAGCAGATTAAGCCAGTCTATCCCCTCTTGAGTCGCAAAAAAACAGTCACCCAAAAAAGATAAGACTCTCGTTTTAATCATCTGTGCGGTCTCTTCAATCCCTATTTTATAGGATTGTTTACTTTGCCCAAATTGCCAATCTCGATTATCATCTATAGCCCTAACTGACATTGTAATACTCCTATTAATCCCAGATAAGCCCCAAACAGCCACTCACCCCAGTTCCAGCCATTTTTGCCCAGTACAAGAATTTTTTCAAATTTACCACCTAGCCAATATATCACGCCCATAGCCAAACCGGAAAATATCACTAAGAAGCTTTGCAAATAGAGCCCCCACAAGAATGTAATAATTAATCCGGTCAAGGTAGTGCCACAAAAGCCAAAGGCTCGCGGATATTCCCAAAGATAAATTGTCTTCCCCTTAAATGTAATATGGGCTGAATATAATAAATCATCGATTAACTCACATTCGCGGTATTGATTAAGATTAGGCTTCAACTCTCCACCTGACAACAACCTCCCCAAATATATCCCCCAGCCATATAACTGATAACTAGTATAACAAGCCGCAAATCCTACCAAGGCACTTTGGATAGATGAAAAATAAAAATATCCATACAATCCAAATCCCACCGCATACCATATCTTATTTTCTGGAATATACTCTTTCCAGAGCCCTCCGCGGATTCTCCATAATAAAGCAGATAGAGGAATAATTAAATATATCATTGTGGCGCTCCTGTCGTACCATCCCCGGGCATAACAGCTCCGTGGATATGGGTTAATAAAGAAATAGCTAAAGCCCTAACGTCGGTATTAGAGGTTATCGTACCAGTAGCCATAATCTGACCAGTTTGATTTGTATCACCTTGAATCGTGACGTCATCCATAATAGTAACTTTACCGTTAATTGTAACATCCCCATCAATAGTGACATTTCCAGCAATATGGGTATTGGCGGTTATATCTACATTATTCCCCGATAAAGTCATTATCGCAGAGCCATTTGTAATTTCGATAGCCCCATTATCTAACAACCTAACTTTACAGTTTTTGCGTTCTAATACTGTACCGGCTAAATCATAGTTAAATAAATGGGGGGTAGAATAGGGGCGTAATTCTGCAAAGCCATCATTCCAATCATGAATCCGAGCAGTATTAGGCTCGTAAGCCTCCCCAGTTTCATGCCATAGGTCTATGTCGGTATCATTAAAATGGACTAAACACTCACTTCCGGTTATATCCCCAAAGGTTAAACGAGAATCATCAATTCCATTAATTATAATTGGAATATCCACCAACTCGGTATAGTCGTCAACCATATCTCGAAATGTCATCTTATCTAATAGCCGAATATTAACAACTAACCTTTGGGGGTCGAACTTAGTAATCGTCCCCACTCTATGGCATTTAAATTTAGAGCCTAAATTATCCCCGTAAGTTTCAAGCATTTTCAGCAAATCGGGGTTTAATTTATCCAGATATTCCCTAGGTAACACCGCGATTCAACTCCTTAATCTGATTAAATATTTTTGTTCCTATAAATAAAGACAACGTAGTTCTTAGTCTTCCACCTACAGCCCCTGAAATCGTTCCATCATGCTGAATCCCTATAATCTTATAAGTACCATTTAAATAAGGAACGGTTTGAGAAGTCAGCGAGATTTGCTGCCCCAGCACAACGCGCGGCTCAAATAATAGTTCTACCTCAATCACGGTATCTCTACGCCGCGGAGAAGCCAATAAACCAGTGTCTACATCTAATGACATAATTTCACCCTGACGAACGTCTTCCTCCGTCATCATATAAAAAATACGTTCATTATCCACAAAAAGATTGTTATTTACATAGCTCCGTACACAGTCCCACGTCCGCCCAATAAACACATGGTCTCGATTAGTTTGAGGAATTTTAATATTATCAGATATTCCCCCCAGTTCGATAACCTTAAAATCGGCGGTCAAGATATTTAGAATATCCGTACTTGATACATCCCGAGAAAGCGTCTTGTTAGTATGAGCCCAGTAAATCCCAAATCCTCCATCCCACGCTTCTATTTCGGTTTTAAATTCAGTCCCTCCAGATTCCTTGTACGAATAACACTCTTTAATTGTTCCGTTAAAACATAAAGGGGTATTATCCCCATAACCAGCATTAAACCTTATACGGATAAACTTTCTTACATTATCCCTATCTTTGTAAAGCTTAGTCCGAGTATTTTCATTGAGCCCTAAAATTTGGAAATAGGCAGTATTAACTTGAGAATAAACATCTCTTTTAACCGAGAAATTAAGCGTAAAGGGATAGGCTATTTCGATAGTCTCCGTAAATACAGGTTTGTCATACTCATATTGATATATGGGCTTACCCGTAGAATCTATTCCGGTTTTACTCTGAACAATTTCGCCTATATCCATACTAAGCTTATAATTTCTATTCCATTTTAGCATATAATACCTCGCGAACCTGTTCTACCTCACTTTTATCTAAGATATAGAGGGTAGCCCTATTTGTGCTAAAATCATCTTGAAAATATGGCTCAGCTCCATCATTCACAAAACACGCTAATCCGAATCTGATTAAATTTTCATAAGCAGCGAGCAGATTAGGGCAATTAGTAACTCTAAGCCCTTTAGAAATGAATCCCTCATATTCAACATCGAAGAACCAGCCTATTTGATTATCCATATAGGTAAACGTAAACGTAGCTAGTTTCCCGTTCTCAATCTGGATTCTAAAAGTTTGTTTAGCGTCACTTCCTAAATCTGTAATTTGCTGCATTTATCCTCCGAACAAGCTAACTATAGACTGATTAGCTATCTCTTTACCTTTACTTATGCCCTTATTAACTGTACTGGAGATTTGATTAGCCAGTCTCCCTTGGGCATTTTCGACCACAGATTCAGCAATCGCTGTAGTCTTAGTATTAACGATTCTAATTTTTTTGAAAGTTATTTCGAAACTAGTCTCATCTTTCGTCGCCCCAGATTGCGTTGCCCTCATCGTTTCTATAGCCATATCTGTATAATACCTATATGGGGTTTGAATCGTAAAAGTACTTCTCGCATTCCGTAAGGCTTCAAAAAAGATAAAGGCTTCACTCTGATTATCACTAGGGATATTTACACTTCTATACGCTTTAAATAAATCCGTTCCAGTATCTACAACGTCCATAATAGAAGCTGATTCAACCCCTTTATTCTTAAAACGATTATAGATATTTTCAGCAGCTTGATTTAAAGCGGGAAGATAAGAAGCCACTGTAATAAGTTTTTCAGAAACTTTCTGCAAAGTGCTTTTATCATCATTTACAATATTCCTATATTCCCCACAATATCCGCTAAGAGTAACCCTTTCAGGTCTCATCGCAATATGGTCTTCAATCGGAGTTCCATTTTCCACATAATGGTCGGTAATTTCATTTTCAAGCTCAACTATAGCGTCATTCGATATATCGAACACGAATCCAGCAATCCCCACTGTTCCGGTCAGGCTAACAAAGCTTTTACTTACTCCTATTGCTTCATCTAAAAAGGCTACCATCAGTTATTAATATACCCCGCGTTTCCTACCTGATTATTAAAGCTATCCCCTAATTTTCTGCCCATCTCTTCATCTGCTGGCTGGGACGTATTAATAGTTACATTCGTATTAATATTTTGTGTCCTCGAGCTATTATCCACTTGAGAGGCATTTTTTTCTTGGAACGAACGATAAAGAGGATTATTCGGGTTTAAGTCGTTAATATTAGCATTCCACAAAGGAGCGACTTGCTCTCCCCTCCGCAAGGGATTATTACGGACAAACTCAGCTAATTCTTGAGAATTAACCCCATACCTCTGGGCAATTGCGCGGCGCTGTGCCATAATATTTTCGTTATATTCATTATTCCCCTGTGCCCAGTCAGCGACTTGGCTAATACCCTCTTGAGCGTACGCCGCCCCATAACCAAGCCCCTCTCCAATTTTACCAAAAAACCAACTTAAAGACTCTACAGCTTTTACGAATCCACTCATTACATTTAAAAGCTTATTATCTCGGCCTAATTTATCCAGAGTAGACGACAAATCAGTAAAGACTTTTTCTAAAGCTTCACCTAAATTATCCGAGTCTTTAATAACTTGCGCATAGTAGCTAATAATCCCTCGCAACTCTTTAACATAGGAGGAAGCTCCAGAAGCTGCCTGAGCCCAAACCTTGTCCCACTCAAAGCCGGCTGTCTGCTTTAGCGCAATCCACTCTTTATTTAAATCCATTACAGCTTGGCGCTCATCTTTAGTAAGCTGCAAATTACGGTCAAAATAGCCATTAAAGCGATTAAACAGAACAAGCATATTTTCTGAGACGCCCATTTCTTGCAATAAATTTCTTCTCAAACCAGGGTCTTTAATTTCACCGATACGGGCTCTAATTTCATCCAGAAGAGCAAAAGCTTCTCGAGGTCTTGTCATATCAATCCCTAATTGGGTAAACGGAGCAGCGTTCCCTTTACCGAGCATAATATCAGCACTAGCGGATTGAAGATTTTTTAAAGAAGATACAACATCCCCAAAAGCCACATTATTTTGTTCGGCTACAGCTTTCCACTTCTGCATTTTCTCGATATTTAAACCAGTGACTTGGTTAAGATTTTCCATCTCAACCACCCCGTCAATAACCGAACCAAACATATTATCGAAGACATCGCCTAATTGGCTAGCGGCAGTCTTAAGGGCTAAAAACTTAATCGAGAAGTTAATAAGCTTATTAAGAGCGCCACCATCTCGGAAATCTAAATCGACGAATAACTCTCCAATTTTCATTAATTAACCCCTCCGGTTTATCGCCCTAGTCTCTGCGCTAAAATCATTCAAAAATACCTCATGATATAGTATCGACATAAATATATCACTCGGGTAGGACAAAAGCAAATCTACGCTTCCATATCCGGCACGGCTTAAAGTAATCGCCCAGTAAATAAGACTATCTCCCATATATATAAACTTAGGAAGCCTAATCTCATCATCAGAATAACGATTATTTACGCGGTAGTTGGTTTTGATGACATAAGGGCTTTCGGAAAAAAAGGGCGAATATTCTTCTCCACAATTACCTTGGCGGCCTCGAAAAAGTCTTCACGACATTCTTCATTTTCAAAACTATCAAACGAAACTTTTTGAGAAACTCCGTTCTTAGTATAGACGGCACTCTTCCCACACTCCATAACCAAAGCAAGAACCTTATCCGAAGTAACCACATCTAGCAAGCCAGATATAAACTTATCTGGATTTTTGGCGAATACATCCTTTAAGCTTTTGACTTCATCATCTGAACTAAAATCGAAATTAATTCCGCTTTTCTTAAACTCTTGGACAACCGCCTGAAATAGTTTAAACCCTACCTGAATCGGAGCAATACTTACCTCTATTGTAGCCCCACTTGATAATAACTCTTTCATTATAATCCCCTTTTAAAGTCCTTATAGCGCTGAGGGGGTAACGCTATAAGGGGAAATAACTTTGCCCCCCTCAACAGGTTTCACTAAGCTAACGCGCGGTCGCTTACGCCAGCACGGAAGCTATAAATAGATACGGCTTGGTCGGTGTCTCCCTCAACATTATCTTTTGTATCTACATTCCGAGACGGGATAACAAAACTTAAAGCGGTAACTTCGTTCGTAATCCCATTATCCACAGTCATAACTTTGGTAAACTCTACAGAAGCAGGAGAAAACGAAGAAAGGTGTTTCTTCCACGCATTTACAAAAGAGTTGAGATACTTATCATCGGGTGAGCCCTTAAGTACTCGCATAGTAATTTCGGCGATATTCCCTTGTTCATTATGGGTGGCAATACTATTACCGTTCTTACCGTCTTTCATCCCATGAAGTTCGTTAGGATAAGTAACAGTTACTACATCCCCATCCGCAAAGTTAGTAAGTAATCTATCATTAAACTTGATAATATCCTGACCGGTGTAACTTTCCATTATTACCACCCTCCCTAAGCTTCAAAATTAATAATTAAGTTCATTTTATGGATAGCCCCAGCCTGCTTGCAAGCTACCTGAACCACAGGAGCAACACGCGTTTCACGTTCAGATTGAGACTGCTGAGATACCGGAGCTGAATATACATAGAAGCCGAAATCCTCAATATTTCTATAAAAATCGTCTTGGTCTCCAAAGGTATCTGTACCGTTCCAAGTTCCCGGAGCCATAAACCCATTATATACACCTCTCTGGCATACAGCACGCGCGGCGCTCTTTAGGTTATTCATACCGGTTTCCGTCTGCGGAATCTTAGTAGAGGTAGTTGCCAACGCATTAAACAGCTCTACTCGCATTGTCAGTTCAAACCAGAGACGATTATAAATATCGTCGAAATAGAGCGGGTTTCCATTAGAAACAATCTTCGGAAGTCCATTATAAGCGACGTACATATCAACGCCCAACTGCTCCGCATTCTGGTAAATAGCTTCGGTTACTGTGCTATCAGGAGATACACCTACCAAATCCTTAAGATTCATCGTAATCGTACTATTCTGGGCTGCAAAATTTACAGAGAAACCTCTACCAGCATAAGCGGAAACGAATCCTCTCATATTATCCAGATTTTCCGTGCTATCTCCATAATAAAGAAGTTTAGTCCGGGATAAGGATAACTTCGATACCTTATCAAATAAGCCTGTCTCAGCAGTAAAGTCTGCGACGTCACCAGAGCCAAGCAAATAAATAGATTCCAAAGTTTCATTTAATTGAGCGGCAGCGATAACTTCCTCAGCCTCAGCCTTTTTATTAGTCATCCATCCGCCAAAGTAAATTTGGGCTTTTACCCTATTTAAAGCGTCTGACAAGCTTTCTACCACTTCCGACGGAGACTCGCCAGTTACAATTAAGGGAGCAATTACTAAATAGCCATTTCCGGCCAAAAGATTGGGCTTCTGGCTAAAAATCATTACAGCGTCTTTATAAGTGCTTGAATCAGTACCGAAATCTTTACCAACATCAGTTGCAGCTTTATAAATACGGTAGGTTTCAGTATTCCATTTAGAAACCGGCTGAACAGCACTCAAATATAAGAAACTATTAACATTGTAGCCCTCAAGTCCGGCAGGAGCTTGAGAGATTGAAGTGTTAATTACATTAGAAATATCGACCATTTTTAAACCTCTCAATTTTTTTTAAGAATACGCCATAAAAATTAATTAAGCAAATTTACTGCTCATAAGTTTCTTGGCTCTTGAAACTATCATAATAATCTACAGGTTTAACTTTTTCATAAACCGTAAGGATAGTTACTTCGGTGTCAAACCTATTTAAGCGTGCCGTTTCTTCCAGAAAGGACATATCGCGCACCGGAGCAATCATAGATATATGACAGCCGTATTTTTCTTGAACCTGCTGGGCATAGGTAGATGATAAAGCCATTTGAACCTCGTAAGAGCGAGTTCTAGCTGTAGTATCTTTGCTCACGATACTAGCAATAATATTTTCCCGGACATTCAGAGTTTGGACTTCTTCCAATATACCATCGTTGTCCCTATAAGAGGTCTTTGCTCCATAAGGGGGGCGGGATGTCACATATAAAACAATATAAATCTCTTCATCCTTAGGCAAAGGGCGACCATCATTATAAATAAAAATGCGCTCTTCTGGAATATTCATCTCACGGCTAAGAATATCCGCAATAATTTTGACAGGCTCTCTATTCATCAGTAAAACTTTCGCAAACAATATATTCTAAATATCCATAGGCTGAATAATCGGCTCGCATAAGAACCTTATATCGTACACCCTCATAATATAGATAATCATTATTACGAAGTTGTAGATTAGGCAAACAGTGAATCATTAACCATGTCCAGCTTCGGACACCAGCTTGTTGAATCTCCAAAGGCTCTGGTTTATACGGCTGGACTACTCCCTGAGTCTCTATTTGTTCTATAGTCACAACTCGTTCATAATCCACAACAGAGGCTTTAACCACTCCAAAGGTAATTGGTTGGAACCACGAGATAATAGTAGAGCTCATATTTGGAAGACTCCCGGAGCCTCCTATTTTTTTATTCGACGCATTATTTATTTTCATCATTTGACATTACTCTACTTGTTACACTATTACGCAGTTGCCCAGTATCTAACAAAGGCATAGCTGAGCCCTTATTCTTAATCGTAGCGGGGGAATCAGGCGCCCATTTTCCAAATCCACTCGAAGCAAAAGCCTCGTCAATAATTTTTTCAGCTTCAAATCCCATAGCTACATAAAATTTACGTAGATTACCCTCAGTTAATAAGGTATAATATCTATCTTTATTTTTTTTAATCCATTCCCCTATTTTTTCCTCAAGGGGCATGCGTAAAAATGAGCGTGGGGGTATATTACGCGAAAACGAACCAAACTCGTGTATGGCGCCTAAAAACGCATTAGTAAGGTTTTCTTTCCCTCCTTTATGCTGCTGTGAAGCCTTACTCCCTAAAATACCTACACGGGTTTTATATTTATCCTCCAAAGCACGACGGATAATATCAAAGCCTTTGGTATTTATCTTTACTTGCGTCATCGGAAAGTAGTTCCACCCGGTGAGAGATGAATCCAACCAGTAACCCGCGGAATAAGATAAGATAAGAACTTTTTACCGTAGCCATTATCCATGTAGAGACTATACATCGGATTATTAGCCACCCACGAGGGAATACCATAGCTTTCTGAAACATTCCCTACAGACTTACTCGCTACAAATGATGAATATGCTTGAGAGTTTAAACCAGCCATCGCATTTTTTATATCCATCACCAAATAAAAAGCTATCAAATACAATAAAGCAAGATTTCTGTCCCCTATATAATCATCCGTAGGGTTATCATCAAATAAATCTGCATTGAAGTTTAACAGGGCTTCATCGATAGCCTTTTGTATATCCATATCGGATAAATAATTATTTACATCATCCTTAATCGGCTGCCATGCTTCTTTGTCGGTTACTGGCTGAGTATTACCATCAATCAAGGATTGATAAAAGTTCGGGGCTGAATATACTTCATCCCCTTTAAAATAAATCTTTTCTGGGTTATAAGTAGGCAAATAGGGGAAGTCCCTGAAAAAGTGAGCCTTAAACACATCTACAAGACTAATCATAACTTCCCCCATTATACCTATGCGGCAGTATTCTGAGCCGCTTCTTCTGCTTCTGCAATTTTCTTTTTCAGCGTTTCAATTTTAGCATTAGCCAACCCCTTTAAATTAAGCCCTAAACTTGCGGCTTTCTTAAGGAGTTCATCTTTTTCCGATTTCTCATCGTCCTTATTACTCTGGGCTTTAGCCAGTTCTTTTTTTAGACGTTCAATCTCTTTGTCCTTTTCATCATCAGCAACGACTTGAACTTCGGAAGAACGTAACCATAATTGAGCAATTTCATCTGGAATATCCTGAGTTTTTCCGGGCTCCAGACGAAACACTTTAGAAGTACCGTCCTTATTCATAAGAGAGTGCATATAAACACGCTTAGATAAATTTAACAGCTTTTTCATTTTATCCCCTTTTCAAAAAAATAAGGGGGCGAGAGCATTCCCGCCCCTTTAGGTTAAGCCTTAGCGTCGGCGTACAAGATCTCTTTCGGACGCAACGGGACAACCCCTGTGAACTGAGATTCAGCCACAGAAATGAAGTCAACACCATTCATCGGGTACAATGCGTGCGGAGTATAAGGCTTAGGAATATACATCCTAATTGAATCCGCGTCATGGCGATACAAGACATACCGCGCGTGCTTCCCATCGGCCGAAGCTTTTTCATTATAGGTAGTATGGACAATTTTAATATCCGTAGCCCCACCCTGACGAAGAGCTTCCTCCAAAATATCCCGTTTCGTTTTCAACGGGAACTCAGGATTAGACGGAACGCCCAAAGCTACAAAGTCAGAAGTCGGAATCAAGAAGCGGTTCGGCATTGCCGTAGCGCCGTTGTTATCCAGATAGGTCGCCAACATTGTAGAAGCTAACTGCTGCAACTGAGCCACAGTCATAGAGGCAAGCTTAACTGGGAAGAGGGACGTATTGACCGTAATATCTTCCATGTTCAGCAAACCAGAGACTTCGTTATCTGGAATACCCAAAAAGACAACTTTCTGCATACCAAGGTCGTAAACCTTTTTACGGGCTTTTTCGTTTTCCTCGATAATAGAGAAAGCCTGTACATTGACCTTGCCCATCTCGATAATTTCATGACTGACTTCATAGTCCATACGCCAGAAATTGTTTTTAATCGAGATACCGTCGATTTGAATACTTGACTTGGCATTAATCCCCAAACCAGTTGACGGCTGTACCAAACCAGTTTCAAACGGCGAGCCTACATATCCGGCAGTGTACTGGAAAATATTAGTAGCATAAGCACCGCGACCAACATCAAACGGGATAAAGTCTGAAAGGCTCTGCCCCAAAAGTTCATAATATTTAGTTTCGATAACACCAGCAACGATTTCGGTCTGGGTAGTAATCAACTGTTCAAAGCCAATTGTACTAACAGCGGCGGCGTTATTAATACGTTCAAGTTTAAATTTTGCCATGTTTTCCTCCTAAGCAGCGGCAGCGGCAGCGCCATAAACATTGTACGGGCAGGTTAATCTTACCGCTACCAAGTCCCCAGTAGCGGAAGCAGAGGATTCAGCAATACCCAAAACAGGATTTGCGGCAACCTGAGTAGATACTGTGCCGGCAACGTCAGCCTGAACAGTTTTTCCCGAAGTAATAGCGGCAGAAGCTTTTAGCCATACAACTTCGTCTGCGACCCATGCCTTAACGTGTCCATTAGCCGCAAAAGTATTATGGCGCAAGTTATTAGCAATAACACAATAAACCACATCTGTAGCAGCTGTAATCGGGGTAATAATCGGCATACCCGTAGAAGCTTTACCGGCCAGTTTGCACGGGGTAGTAGCACCAACAGGAGCAGCTACATCCGAAGCCAGTTTAAACGTCCGGGCGGGCTGAGGAGCATAAACACCATCACCAGCCTGCGGCTCAATACTCTGTCTGTTTAAATTCAACATATTTTTTCTCCATTAAAACATTTTGGCACCCAAAGCCAAGCGGCTTTTTTCTGACATATAGCCTGAGGCAACTTCCCCTTGACTATTACTCAAGCGCTTAATCGCGTCAAAATCAGACTTAGAATTTTTTTTGCGCTTCGCATTTTTCTTATCTTCCTCGTCTTCTTCCTCATCATCCTCGGCGCGGTCTTCTTCCTCATCATCCTCCGAAGCATTAGAGCGGCAAGCATTATCTTTATTCTTGTCCTCTTCCTCGTCGTCGTCCTTTTCGTTCTTTTTATTAGAACGTTCTTCCTCTGATTCAGAATAAGCCAGCTTATCAAGCATTTCGCGAAATTCTTTATACCAAGCCTCTTCGGACTGGCCATCGATTTCGCCCTCCCCTTTAACCGCTTTATTAACGTGCTCCATAATTTTATTTTTCAGAGCGTTCTTGTCAATTTCAGCTTCGTTCTTCTTTTTCATGTCCTCTCCCTCATTAGAATTTCGGATTTTTTTACCATTAAAAAGCTTAAGTAACATTTCACCTTTACCCTCTTTCGAGTTCAACAAAATTGTGGCTTCTTCATAACGAGGATTAGGGACGATTGCCAAATGCTCAAAAACTCCATCCAGAAGTTCATCATCATAAGGCATATTGTGCCACTCTCCACTTTCCCCGGTGGTACCTTTCGTAATATAACAACACGAAACCGACCACCCTTGCCCAATCTTAGCAATAGCCTCGTCATCCCAGATTATCCCCTCGCACCAGAACCAACCATCGTCGGGGTTAAACCAAGCATTAGAGACTACACCGACCCGCAAATCATCTACATTATCATCCGAAACCGGGTGATGACGGATAATTACAGGACATCCCACCAAGGTATGGACAAACTTATCAATAGTTTCTTTTGTAACTTTCAACACCCCAGAATCGCCATATCCGACTATACCAGCCTCAATAAAGCGCGACCTAAAATGTCGCCCTCTTCCCTCAACTAAAGTGTCATCAAATACAATATCTAAACTATTACTAAGCTTCATTTTTCACCTTATCCGTACCGTATCACATCTAAATTTATTATGCAAATTTTCACTTACGAGATTTTTCCCACCAATCATCGGAAATAACAGGGATAGCAGAACAGCGGCAATTATATGCCTCTCCGGGGTTTCCTCTTTCCCCAGTATTAGCGTCAATAATAGGGGGCTCCGACCACGAGAAAATTTTACCATTCAATTGTTTATGGAGCTCTCTCTCCCTCCCATCTAAAATAGTACTCCACCGGTATTGAGTTATTCCCTCCTGCTTAAACCGGTTTTTACGATACTCAGCCACCAGTAGCTTCGTCTCTTGACGGGCTAAAAATTTAGCTTTTCTTATAGCTATTCCTTTACGCTTCTCAATAAAATTTTCTAAAGATTCCGCCCTATAGCCACCCATTACTAATTCGCCTATATCTTTTCGAAGAGTAATAATTTCTTGCTCAGTCCATTTTTTAATATAGTAATTTAGGTTATAAGTATAATTTTTAGCAATTTCCGCCAATTGGTAACTAGTTAAATCTGGAGGAACTATATTAATCGTCTTCATCGAGCGCCTAAATTGGTTATCAAGATTTTGACCAATTTTTTCGACTTCCTCATCAAAATTAACTTGGTCATAAATCCATGGCTTTTGCCCCTCCAGCTCATCAAGATATTTTTCAATTTTAGATATTTTTTCTTCGTTATGAATTTTAACCTCAGCCAATGCCTGTTGTACCTGGACAGGTAATTTATCGGGGGCTAATCTATACCCTTTAGCAGTTTTGCTGAATCTAGCACCTAATCCCTCCAGCTCCCCTGCAAGACGATTAGAAAATTTTGTTTTCGCGCGGAAAACTCCTCCAGAATAGATTATTTTACCCACCTTAAGGGCGGAAATAATTCCCTCAGCTTCATTCTCTACACGATTATCTTTCAAAACTCTTTCAATATAAGAAAATAAAATATCATCAAAATACGAAAGAATTTTTTGAAAAATAATTTTCTCCTGCGACGGAACCATTACGACTTGAGGAAGTGCTTTCATTTTTCTAATCCTCGTTCCCGCTTCTATCCTCAATTAAATCTACACGATTAATATAATCCTCATCGGATTCACCCTTTAGGGCTTTCGTTTCCATTGTTACAATATCTTTTTGCTTAAGGTACTCCATAGCCTCACTCGGAAGCATAAGTTTTCGGTCGACCATTCCAAAAACATTATTAAATATCCGGTCTTCTTTTTCCTGCTCCTCAAGTCCAGTCAGAACTCGCAAGGGTTGCCATTTTATAGTTAAATCTGGGACTTTTCTGCCAAATAATTGCAAACACCTTAAATCGACTACCCATTTAATCATTCGCAGAGCTTGTGGACGTATTTCGCTCTCAATCATCGCATTATAATTCTCGAGGTCATCCTCTCCAGATGAAAAGCCAGAAGAACCTGTTCCCCATATCTTAGAAACTGGCTGGCGCAAATAGGCTGCAATCATAATCCTAATTTCTTTGGACAGCTCAGGAAGCCCAGCCATAGAGAGTTGCTTCTGCTGATAATCATCTTGAGCGTCCATCACTAGCATAGATTTATAATTTTTATTAGCAGCTGCAACATCTACACGTCTGCGTATCTGCTCCGTGCCATTTTTAGACAAAAGAGTAGTTGCTAATCCATTAATCTTAAGTACATCAATTTTACTTTCATCCAAAATTTCGAGCATAACGTTTTGAGATTTGAGATATTGGACTAACGGGGGGAGAGTTTGTTCGAAGAATGACAATCCCCACCCTTGAAGCCTCATTCTTACATAATAAGGAGCTTTTTTCCCCAAAGCCAAACTTACACGGCTACGGTCAATAATCTTTCCGTGATATTCAAAATTACTATATTCTGCGCCTGCTTCTGGGTCTTGCATAATAGATTCCCATCTATCCGATGGGATAAATTCAAGCCTACTATTATATAGGGCTTTTTCACGCAAGGGCTTATCAGATTTTTGGTCTGTATTAGCAATAAGTAAGCCCCCACCAAAAAGGCGTCCCCAACGCTGCGCCTCCTTTATTCTTTCCCAGTCGCAGCAATCTTCCATCTTTTGTTTTAAAAGTTCTAACTCTTCCGTCTCTAAAGTACCTGAATCTAAGTCTACACCTCCACGGAAAGCGTCTTCAATAGGTTGGTCTATTGCCGTTTGCAAAAATCCATATTGTTTATACGCATAAGACAAAGGATAAGGATAAAGTGATAATAATCCGTACGATATATTATAGCCCAAAGTCCACGGATTAAGCAGTTGGCTTTTCCCATAAAAAGAAATATTATTATAATATTCCGTTGGTAAATTTAAAGCTTCTGAAAGAGAATTTTCGATTCGTGTATCTACCATTTTGACCCCTCTTTTTTCCCCACTATATACGAACCAAAAATAAAATGCAACAAAAGCCCTAAAGTTATCTTTAGGGCTTCTGAGTCAGCTATCGTTACAACTTTTGTTATAAAAGATAAAATTTATATTGTCAATAAAAAAATCTCCCGCAATCGCCAAGAGATTTTTTTATCTATATTCTCATCAAGGCATTAATATGAGAATCAATTTAACCTAGTAAAGTAGCTTTTACAGAATAAACTCTTTAAAATTATTGTCAATAATTTAATACGTCCAGAGCATTAAAAGTTCTGTACTTAACCGGAGATAAGACTACCTCATATTTATCGTTCCGCAATTTATAAACCTCTCCTTTACAATTAACAAAATGCTGAGCAAAATCAAATGTGGTGTCTTCATCCCATTCTAATTCGCCATCCTCATTACGATGAGCAATATCAATAGAAACGGTTTTGAATACATTACAATATATTTCCCCATCACATTTATCAAAATTATCATCTGGATTAAGCGGTTTTAAATCTATCTTATAATTTTTACCAGAAGCGCAGACCGTAACATTCAGAAGAGCTAAAACTTCTTGAGGAGTTTCCCCATATCTGTTTATCTCGTCCACCAAAGATTGGAGAATATCAAATGTAATAATATCTACAACGCGACGGACTTCCAAAACTTTATCAATCTTACTTTTATCGATTAAGTTTTCTTCGCAATAATCACGAATCGCTTCCTCGCTCATTCCCTCAAATTTCAAATGATAAAATACTCGAGACGGTCTATCGATAAATAAGTCCGAAATTCTTCCTGACTCATTACAAGTAAATATGAAAAGCATTTTAGTATTAAATAAGCCATCTAATAAAGACAAAAGACCGTCCTGAATATTATTATCGTCATTCTTCTTTTTATAAATCTTTTCAAACTCATCAAAAAGGATAACACAAGGCTGACCGATAGCCTGAATAAAGTCTGATAAATTATTGGGGTCAAATACTTCATTTACAATAAGCGTTGGATAGTTTTCTTTTAGCAAGCGACTTGCAACTCCTTTAGCTAAAAATGTTTTTCCGGAGCCCTTAACGCCAGACAATAAAACACCCATATTTTTATTACGCTCTTTAAAAGTATTAATAATACGTTCAATTTTAGTATTAGTATCTCCATATACTTTATTGGGCTCAGAAAATTCTACTCTTTTTTCGAGATAAAGCTCATGACTAAGAGGATTCTCTCTTACATTATACACCCCAAGAGGAAGCGAATTTTCAATTAAAATTTCTTCATCGGTTAATACTTTAACATTTGCATTATTAATAATGAATTTACTCATGCTAATTGTTCCTTTTCATTTGTTGTTAATGGGCGGAAATTAGAATATGTGAAAGAATTATCTTTCTGGAACTTACCGTCGCCCATAATCGCAGTAAGTTTACCAAACATAAGGCTGTCTGTATTATCATCATAAAACAGCCCTAATTTTCCTATATATTCCCAAAAGTTAAATGGACGTTTAGTTAGTGTTTTGAACCAATCTTCTTCGTCAAAATTAACTAACATCGGAATTTTTATCATTCTTCCAGAACTTCCTGAAAATTCCCATCCCGAACAGTCTTTATTGACTATCGGACATTCAGTATATCCATATATGGAGCCGTCCTTTTCTTTCGCCAAATAAATAATTTCTTTTGGAAGATATTTCCACAAATCGTCGGGGGTAATAAATGCAGGCTTATAACTTTCCGCATTTACCGCACCTGCATTACTATCTAATTCTTTGATAGCCTTTTCTATTTTCTCAACTGTACCATATCTCACGGCCATAGAACCTTTTTCTTCGTAGTTTCTTAAAGCTCCCATAGATACCCCAGATATAACAGAAAAATCCGACCGGGTAATCCGGTGTTCTTTTAGCCATTTTTTACATCTTCTCCATCATTTTACCTTTTAAATTTTTAAATAGTTAAAGTTTTAAAGCTAGAACCGGACGAACGTACCTGTAATTGCCGTAGTCCTTAAAGTCGTAGTCCCTGTAACCGTCACTCATACGCAATAGCCACGCAAAGTAACTTGAAAACTCGGTCGAGGACCAGAAATAGCCCTCTAATATATCACCTCCTAACTCTTTTATCTTAGAATTAATATGTTTTTTATTAAGGAATATAAGACTCAGCATTTGAATGGTCGGAAGAATCATCCCCGCGACATTAAAATAAGAAAAATCTATTTTTATTGCTTCATTCCAAGAAAAATTATTTTTTTCATCTTCTTTATAATTAAACAAAGGAACAAAAATTTGATAAATACCCTCATCTTCTTTTAATTCTCCAGCATAAACGCCTTTCCCGGGAATATAATCACCAATATTTGCTGTACTTAAGTTCATAATATATCCCCTTTACCAGCTTGACTGATATTCATACTCACCGTCTGGGGATAATTTAGAAATTATTTTGACAGTATCCTCTAAACCCTGAAAATACCATTCATCAGGCTCCGCGCTTCCGAAGAAGAACCCTGATTGTGGGGGCAAATATTCAATAGCTCTATCTCTATCAGAAAGCGCTTTTAAACACAGCTCTTTTAACTCTTGAAGTTGAGCATAGGTCACATAATATGCAGCACAATTATCTACACCATGCTGGACATTTTCCACAAACCAGCGATGAACTGCATCAACCTTTCTCCAGTAGCCAACTTCTAAAACAATATAACTGACATCTTTTAATTTTACAGAATTAATTTCATCTTTAGAAAAAACATTTTTCCGCTCAATAATTTTATTCTCATCTTCTTCTACAGGATGAACAAACTCTTTTTTATAAAGGTACATATCTAAGCCCATGATTTCCCCTTTCAGATTATGTTACTTTACATTATTTTGCTATTTACAAACATAATATATATTAAGATTATCTATATGTCAACAG
>ULRW01050070.1_pt1 | contig 25806 bp, 14 predicted proteins | sample 1955581 | NCBI WGS metagenome assembly ULRW01 (sample SAMEA4835687, study PRJEB28245) | human gut metagenome | biome: gut microbiome; material: fecal sample | place: Denmark | collected 2008 | reverse complement strand
TGGAAAAGTTTTATGTAGCTCCGGAAGTGGAAGTTCTGGAGGTGGAAATTGAGAAGGGATTTGCTGGTAGTGATCCTGGATTCAGCGATGATGGAACAGGTGGATTCCCTTTCAATTGATGTGAACGAAACAAAAGAATGAACATTAAACAATTACTTAAATTAATTAATTTAAAAAAATGAGAACAAAACATGTATTAATGACAACAGCGTTTGCTGCGCTGTTTGCGGCTTGTTCTAATGAAGATTTCTTGGACAACGTACAAAATGCGCCAAGTACTCAGGATGCGCAACGCCCCACTGTGGATAATGTTGTCCTGAATCTCGTGGAAGATGGTGCTGAAACCCGTTTGGGATTTGGATCAAATGGTTATGCATGGGAAAAAGATGACGTTATCGGAGCCTTGTTGATGGACGACTGGAACGATAATGTACTTAAAGGAAAACGTCCCAGTACTGAAGATCCGGAAGAATGGGCTGATTTCACATGGACTGAAAAATATATCCTTTCAGATCAGATCCATACGGACTATCCTTTCACCCGTCAGGAAGACGGTTCTTGGACTTGCGGAACTAAGATGCAGGAAGGTAACTATTTCTTTGCTTTCCCGTTTGCTTCATATGAAGGTAAGCGTGAGGCCCTGCACGACCTCAGCGAGCAGGTTCAGGATGGTGTTACAACCGAATCTCTGCAACAGGCATATGCCAAGAACAACTTCTTCATTGGTTATGCACGCATTCAGGCCGGTACAGAAACTGATGATGTAGTAAGCGCCAACCTTAAGATGACTCCGGTATTGGGTGCTGTAGGTGTTACAGTGAAAAACGTAGGTGTTGAATCATTTACTGTTAAGAAGATTGTATTGAAGACTCCTGATGATGTTACTGACGGTTTCAGTACGATTATCAAGATTGATCCGACAAAAGCTACGTACAAAGGTGAGGATAATGATATTGCCGCTACAATGGAGCTTCCATATTATAACGTTAATGTGGGGAAAGCACAGTGGCCTCTCGCTTACTATTTCAACTATGCTAACTACGAAGAAATGACTTTCGATGGAACAGCATGGAATTACAATGATAAGTTTACTGAAAGATATGAAAAGGATGGTGAGTTGGTAAACAATACTGAAAAGTCTCTTAACTACAACCGTGACAATGCTTTGCGTGCAGTCATCAATCCGGTTGCGGGTACTGATCACCGCGTAGAACTGACAGTTAAGAACTCACCGGTATTGGAGAGTACACAGTCTGCTAACTTCATTGTTATGACCAATATCTATAAATATAATAATAAGGATAATACTATTACAGCCGATATTTATACTGATAGAGGTATGATTAAGGATGTGGAGATTTCAAATGTGAAGGGTGAGATTAAAGGCAATGGCGTAACTGTTATTTCTGAAAACCCGATCGTAGAAATTGCTCCGAATATAGTGAACAAGGTGACATTGGAGATTGATAACAACTCTGTTCAGGCTCCTGATGAAATGAACATCTTCAACGAAGAAGACTTGATGCAGTTCATTGAATGGAACCAGACTATGCGTCGTCCTTACACCGCAACACTGAAGAACAACATTACCCTGACTAAGGAAATGAGCGATCTTCTGACTAAAGAAGATGTAAACTCCACATTGATTATAAAGATGGATGATAAGAAGAAACTGACTATCGCTAAGGATGCCGCTGCCAATATCCTTGACTATGTTTTGGTTGATGGTGATATAGTAGTTGAAAACGCTCTGGTACTTGGTTCTAAATCTTATGTAAAAGGTACATTTACGGGATTGATCGGTTCTACAAACGACCATTCTACAACCAAACAAAAGATCAAGATCGCAGAAAACGCTTCTGTAACTGTATCCGGCTCTATCGAAAGCAAAACTACAGGTGATCAGAAAAATAAAGAACTGGTAATCAGCGAAAACAAGGGTACACTTACTATCAATGCCGACGTAAACAAACTGACTGTTAAAGAGAATAGAGGTACAATGGATGTAAATGCTGTTGTAACGATTGCAGGTGATAGCGAAAACAAGCAAAATGCAACTCTGACTATTGGTGCAAACGGTAATCTGGCATGTGCAGAAAAATTGACTAACGCAGGTTTAGCAGCACAAGAAGAATACGCTGTTATCTACAACAACGGTAAGGTTTACAACCTCGTGAATGGCCAGTATGGTAAAGTAATCGTAGGTAAAGAAGAAGGTATCGTTACGAATGTAAATAGCAACCATATTCATGGTGTCATTGACATCTCAGCTAACATTAAGGCTGACTTGAACAAGAAAGAGGGAACAATTGCCTATACAGTAGCCAAAGATGCAGCTGTAACTATGAAGTCTATTAAGGAAGCTAAGATTACTGAGCTGACAGTTGATGGCGGTAGCGTAACTTCTGTAACAACAGATGGAAATGTTGACGCTGCAACCGTAACAAAAGTAATTGTAACTGAAAACGGTGGTTCACTGGGTATTAAAGAGGTTGGAAGCACATTCTCTAATGCCGCATTCGAAATCAACGGTGACGTTACTCTGTACAACCTGACTATCGGTGGGGACATTGACGTGAAAGCTGGAACGACTACCATTAGAGGTACTGTAGACGCCAAGAATAGTGATATCACTTTGGCAAGCTATGATGACAAGAAGTATGTATCTTACGATGCTACCCTCAACGTCGCAACTTCTACTGATACTTTGATTGCAAAATCTATTGCTAAGGTTTCTACAAATAGGGACAAAGCTGGTGAGGCTAAGGTTAGCAACCAGGGTACTGTGAAATTGGCCAACACTAATGTTGATTCGAAATATGTAACTTGGACTGGTAACAAGCAAGATAAACAAGATGATGTTTATACAGATAAAACAGTGAACTTAATTGTAGTATACAATCCTGGTTCTACCGCTACTACAGGTAACCCCACAAATGATGGCCAATACATCATTGCAGCTAATGCTGAATTTAAAACATTAAATTCTCTTGTTGCAAGTGGTTATACAGACAAAAACAATAAGATAAATTATAAGTATGTGGTCAAAGAAGTTGTTATTGAAAGCAGTTTATCATTTAACAATAATGCAACTAATGCCGCTCAATTCAAAACTCTTGTAGCTGGTAAGAAAGTTACATTGAAAGCTAACCTTACATACTGCGATCCTGCTTATAATATCAGCATGGGTGATTTGATTTTAGAAGGTAGTGAAATTCAAATAGGAAGTGGAAATCAGAATCAGACAAGAACTTTCTTGACTGTAAATAGCATAGACTATTCTAAGGTTACTACAAAACTCACTATCAATGCTGGTTATATTCAGATTGTTGGTGAATCTCAAGTAGGTCTATCTGACGGTGTTACTTACAACTCTAGCATTTCTAAAGCTGGAACTGGTAAACTTGTCATTACTAACAAAATTGACACTAATGAACTGCTTGAATGGGACTTCACAACTAATAAATGGAAGAAGATATAATTTTGTAAGCTAATAAGTAAAGAGGGTATGCCCACCAAGGCATACCCTCTTTCGTATTAAACTATTCAGAATAATATTCTTTAGTTAGTAGCATCAATTCCACTCCAATGGCTTCCATTGGTTGATTCCTTGCAGTCGTCAACATTTTTAATGGCAGTTACATTACCACTATTATGGATTGTACCATAATTTGTAATTCTCAACTCTGCACCAGTAGAACCTCTCAATGTGGCACCTTGTTCTATAGTAAGATCAGCAGTCTTTGCAACGATGAGTTCTGCACCTTTCAATGCACCACTTACATCTTCAAAATCTACTATTACCAATTCACCACTCTTAATAGTAGAAGGTTGGCCTACACTCAATGTGTTGGTATATACATTCAGTCGTTTGCCCGCAAATGCAACAGCACCAAACGCAACACCTTTCGAGAATTTACCATCTACACCAACAAGCGAAAGACCGTCGGCTTCAGGAGCCAATGTACCACTCATGATAATCAACTGATTAGCCTTAGCTTTTGCTACATTGGCATTTAAAGTTGAAATCTTCTTGCCTGTAACATCATTTTCTACATATTGGCATGTCTGAGCTGCTCCATAAACAACATCTGCCATGACACTGTTATTAATGACACCGTTACCATTCAACTCCCTTGTATAAGAACCGGCACCAGTTACAATAGATCCATCATTTTTTACTTGATGCAATGTTCCATTGTTAGAAATAAATCCATACTTATTATAGATAAACACATCCCATGTATTATTATTAGCACCGATTAATTTGGCACCGGCAGCAATATAAATATACCCATTATTTTCGCTGCCATTAACTTCTGTGAGTACAACAGAGCCACCATTAATATAGATGTTGCAATTTTCGTAAATTGTATTGTTTTCAGCATCTACTTCACCACTATCAAATCGGTTATTGATAAGTTTACCAATCGTAGCTTCACCGTCTGTTGTGAAGTTACCAGCTCTCTTAGTCTGATAATCTTTGTTGGTGAATGTATCCTCAACGTTTAATGTTCCGTTATTGGTAACCGAATCAGTATTCGTCAAATCTCCGCTTACGGTCAACGTGGCATTCTTGTTGATTGTCAATGTTGCAGCGTCTTTTCCACAATTTACACAGTCGTTGCTATTTGTGATGTTTCCATCAACAGTTGTTTCAGTTTCCTTATCAAGGTCTGCATCACCCGTTACAGACATAATCTTGGCATTCTGGATATTTGCATTTACCGCTACATTCTTGACAAACGCTAAGATGTTTTCATTTACGATGGTAGTAGCATTCAAGTTAATAGGCGTTTTATCCCATTCAGCACCTTGTACATCCAACACACCAGTTTCTTCAACTGTAATTGTGCCGGCAACGTTCAAATCAGCTTTGAGCGTCAATGTATTGAAGATATTCAAATCTTTGATTCCACGTACCAGCTTATCTGATGTCTGGTCAGCTTCCAAAACAACATTTACACCGTTGTAATTGAACATGTTGATGCTGTTTGCTGCCTTCAAAATAATCGGAGTTTCTTGTTCAGCAGAGAATGTTACACCTACTTCTACATTTTGCTTGTCTGTGTAGTTCTTAATCAGGCTAACCACGTCATCTGTAATTTCCAGACCATTTCCATAAGCAGTTACATTGAACTGAATATCTTCGGTTGTAGTGGCAGATGACAGTCTTGCGGAAATCAGTTTCAACAGGTCTTCTGTCGTTGATACACGTACTTCTTCTTCTTGATAGAAGTATTGGTCATCAAAGGTCAAGGTTGCTGTCGGGATTTCTTTGCCGCTTTCCCACAACATCAACTGATCAAGTTTGAAATCCGCATTATCTTTACCCAGTTTTCTCATAACGCCGTTACGCCATGCTCCTACTTTGGGATCAAACATCTTACCATAAACTACAACTTCCAATTCTTTCCATCCTTCAAATGCAGGCAAAGCAATCGAAGCGGTTGCAATTCTTTTCTGATAGTCACCGCCTGAAGTCTCGTTACCTTCCAAACGAACGCCACCTTCTGGGAAGTTGAACACATATTCATAAGCTACTGTAGCTTCTGAATCGTTTAATCCATAAGGAACACGCTCTTGGGTAGTTTCGTAATGAACCATGCTACGGGCAATTCCCTGTGTGAACCATGCATCGTTATAGAGACCTGCACCGAGAATCTTTTCGCCACATTCATCATATACGATTTGATCTTCGAACATCTTATCATTAACTAGCTGTTGGAGTGAATCGGCAATAAATCCGGGTGCCTGATAAGTATATGTTGCCTTAAGATCTTCAACAGGCCACCAAGTTTTTTCTCTTACGTCAGGTTTTACATAAGCTACAGTTGGTAACGGTTGCCCTTCGTGTGCTTTGAAAACGATCTTTTCAGCGATGAAAGGATTGGTTGCTACATTTTCGAATACAAATTTTGCATACGAAAGAATAGGCCACAGTTTAACATCTATAGTCAAGTTTTCGCCATCTTTCTTTTGATCACGATAAATCTGCTTGTAACTCAGCATGAACTGGTTTTCGCGGTTTACATAGTAATTACCTTTGGAAGCATCACTATGTTTTTCCATCGTAACATTCGGATTAATGTAGTACCACAAGTCACGTCGGTTAGTAGCCTTTTCGTTTTTGGGGAACATAATCATATAGTTTCCTTCAACCAACTGCGAAGCACGGTTAATCCACTTGCCATTTTCTTGCAGCTCATAACCGTAATTAGACTGAATATTATTGGTTGGCTCATACATCTGCCACCAATTACTTTGGTATTTCCAGAGGGTTTCATTGGCATTATCCAATTCACCGACAGTATTACCATCATTTCCGCCTCTGAACTCGTCCATCAGATAGAGTCCCAAGTTATCACCGGCATCAGGTGTAGCAGTTTCAGGATTGTAACGTGTTTCAGGCTCACCTGTCACAAAATCCACAACTCCCACAACAGGACGTCCGGCTAACGGATCATTTGTTGTAGAAGAAGGTGCATTAAGATAATCTTCTTGTGTACAAGCTGCAAACAATCCAGACAATGCAGCTGTCATCAACAAATACTTTGTTTTCATTTTTAATAATTTAATGTTAATAGATACATCCAAACTTAATTAAGCTGGTACATCACCACCAAAATCTACACTTCCTTCGAAGCCCTTCTCAATTTCCACCTCCAGAACTTCCACTTCTGGAGCTACATAAAACTTTTCCATTTCCATAATTTTAGTTTTTAATTGTTAATAAAATGAGTATTATTAGTATTTCGCTTAATCCTTCATTCTGAATTATTATATATAATAAGGTATAAATTCCAACATCTGTTTACTATTCGATTTATCTCTGGATTTATCCGTTTATATTACGCTAATAACCTGTATATCTGCATATTAACATACTATACAACAGCGCATAATTCAGGCTGCAAAGTAACTAACTTATTTCCTAAATACAAAATAAATTTCGTATTTTTTGTACTCATCGAAAAGTTAAAGTCACTTTTAAGCCCTCCAAGATTACTCTTCCTAAGCTTTTTCAACCTTGCTGGACTAGTTTCTTTCAACGACCTTCCTCCTGTCATGGTTGTTATTTACTCCTTTCTTATATCTTTCGTCAAAATATTTATGCTTTTTCAGGGTCAAAGATAGGGCTTTTCTCATTAACTACAAACATTTTTGTGGTTTTTTCTTTTGAAAGTCTAAAAAATGTTTTGTGTGAAGACTGTTTTAGGCGTATCTAAAGCTTCCTAACGGGATTTTGTGCATTTTTTGCTTCGTCTTTTTGACTCATTTCTTTGGGTTTACCCTTCATTTTGTCGCTCAAGTATTCTGATTACTGACTTTCTCCTATTTTGCAACACAAATGTAACCCGATTTTTTCTTCTTGTCAAGATATGGTATTTGTTAAGTAGATTTCTTATACGGGTAACGCTTGTATGGTTGCGGAACAACACTTGTGTGGCTCGCGAGCAACACTTGCACGGCTCATGAGCCACACTTGTGTCGCTCACGAGTCATGCAGGCTTTAGGGGGATGGATACCCGAATCGACTTTAAGATCTGAATCCGGTGATTGACCGCAATCTCTATGTTGATTTTTAGTAATTCGGCGATTTGGGGAGAGAGCAGTATTTCATTATGACGTGCTAACTACCTACTTTTTCTGTCTAATGTAGATGTTTTTGTTCGCCAAGTGCCACTTGACGGACGTAATGTGCCACCTGGTGAAGTGCAATATCTGTTTATGGTCCGGATAGATAACCTGAACAAGCAATCATTAGAATTGGTTTGTGCGAATTCGGCTTCACGCCTTCACCTCTGAAGAAGTCACCTGAATGACAGATAGATACGGTGAAAGATAAGGCTTCAAGCACGGTTCACTATAGGTGAAAGCAAATAATGACCGATTTACATCTTTCACCGTAACAGGTTAACGGTAAGTGCTTTACGATGAAACTTCACCGATGGAAGATGTGTTTATTCTTTGTGAAAGGTTCAAGGCTCCGTGAACGGGGCAAAATGTTTCACGCTTTCGGCTGGTGAAAGGAAGTTTCGGTCTTATAAACGTCGGCAAATCTTCACATGCCCCGATAGATGCTTTCTGTATTACGGCGCAGTGATGAGTTCTTCAGTTTTCGAATTTATAAGTCTGCGAGTACATAAGTTGTTGTTTTACTTTAACTTAAATACTAAAAAACGTACAAACGATTACCCCCGCCTATTTATCTTTGTCTTTGGATTATGCCTGGCGGCCTGTTTTCCGGACGAACAACCTGAGTTGTAGTCGGGCTCTGACGGAGCAGGTTTTGAGCTGCAGGCATACCATATTATATTAACTCAAAAATCAAATGCCATGAAGAAAAACTTCTTGTATCTGAAATGTAGCGATGAATTGAAAGTTCACTTCAATTTGAAACAAATGAGAGAGAAAGACCAGCTGACACAAATCATGCTGGTGATGACATTGAACAGACGCAGAGTCAGGATGTATACAGGATTGCGGGTGAAGCCGCGCTTTTGGGACAAGGAATCGTACCGCTGCGTGACCGAGGGACGAATCACTAAGCGCGACCGCTTGGGGCTGGAAAACATCAACCGGCAGATCAACCGGATGGAACGGGCGCTGAGCGACGCGGACGAACACCTGGCTACTTGTGGCGAGTATCTGACGGAAAGTGTGCTGCGGCGGGTGATAGACGAAGTGCGGTCGGAGTCGTTCACCAGCGAACATCCGTTGCAATACCTCCGTCGGCTGGCCCAAGACTACATGAACGAAATCAACCGTCGGGGAAAGCATGGCAACGAGAGCTCGAAGAATACCTATCTGACAGCCGTAGCCCGTCTGGAAGACTATAACCGGACGCGAAAGGTGCCAATCACTTCGTTCAATGATTTCGACCGGAGGTTTTTTATCGACTTTACTAATTATCTTTACAATTACAGGTTCGGAAAGAAATTGGAAAAGAACTATACGCAGAATACGGTCATCAACACGCTGAAAGTTCTGAAAAATTTGCTCCATCGGGCCTACGACAACGAGGTGACTAGTAACGACTATTTCAAGAAAGTGCAGACCTCGCTTCCGGCCGATGTCAGCGAACCGGTTTACCTGCGGGAAGACGAGATCAAGAAGCTGGCCACGATGGAGAACCTGACGAATGCCGAACGGGAAGTGAGAGATGCTTTCGTTATTGCCTGCTACACGGCTCTGCGCTTCAGCGACCTGCGCCGACTGAACGAAGCAGAGATCGGCGACGGAGTCATATCGCTGTATCAGACGAAAACGAAAGAGAAAGTAGCCATCCCTATCCTGAAGGAAATAGCCCCTCTGATCACTTATTATCAGAGTCAGGGTTTCCCTATTATAAATAAGGTAAGGGCCAACCGGGTCATCAAGCAGCTGGCCGAGCGTTGCCACCTGGACGAAATGGTGAGTTACCGTGAGTTCCGTGGTGGAAACGCCACACTGCATACGGCTCCGAAGTATAGCCTGATCAGTTTTCACACAGCACGTCGCAGCTGCGTGACTAACCTTTATAAACGGGGCTATCCGGTGAATTACATCATGACCTTGTCGGGACACCGCTCCATGCAAGCTTTCCAGCGCTATATGCGTGCTTCGTCTAAGGAAATGATGTCGAAGTTCGTTCATCTGCTGAAGAAAGACAAGGCGATAGCGGTGTAAGTAATATTCCGGTGCCCCTATCGTCCTTCTCCTGACCGGGAAGCAATCAGTCCCCAGTAATCTGACCGTCCGTCTTTGCGATGGCCAACATCCCTTCTTAAGCAGTCTACATGCCTCTTAAAAGATACGGTTCGTTTTCTGCAAGCAACTGGACACTGTTGAATATTCGGAAAACTATCCGAACGGGATGGTGTCAGGAACTGGTGCTGATGCTTTTCGGCCTTTTCCCTCTCATTTCTGCCTATCTTATAGAAACCAACGCCTTACACAAAAGCTGCTTTGGTGCCAAAAATTGGTATCATACATTTCTTCCGTCAGATATCTCAAACTCCCCATTTTATGTTAAGAAACTGTTTGACAACTTATTAATCTCCAAACCTCTTTTTCTACTGTAATTCCACCGTCTTTTACATCGAATAAAACGCCCTTCCTTACGCCGTTGATTATCAATAAAATACCATCGAAACCTATTTAGGAAAATAAGTTAGTTACTTTGCAGCCTGAATTATGCGCTATTGAATAGTATGTTAATGTACAGATATACAGTAGATTAGCGCAATGTCAACGAATAAATCTGAGATAGATTAAACAGCAAAAAGAGGTTGAAATTTACACCTTATTATATATGGGAATTCGGAACGAAAAATAAAATGAAATATTAATAACACTTATTTTACTAACAATTAAAAACTAAAATTATGGAAATGGAAAAGTTTTATGTAGCTCCGGAAGTGGAAGTTCTGGAGGTAGAAATTGAAAGAGGCTTCCAAGTAAGCAATGAGGGAACAGAAGGTGGTGAACTTTAATTGCATACAATTAATTAGAGACAATTTTAACAAGTAATTACTAAATTAAAATTAAAATGAAAACAAAACACATTTTGACAGCTTTAGCTTTACCGGCTTTGCTTGCTGCTTGTAACAACGACGAGTTCGAAAGCATGAACTTCGAACAAGCACAAAGCGAACGCCCTTTGCTGAGCGAAGATTTTGTATTGAAAATGGGATTTGAAGGCGCCGACACTCGTTACGCAGTAGAAGGTAACAGTTCTCTGAACTTCAAATTTACAGACGGTGACCAACTTGGTGCAGCTATTATCGACCAATATGATCCCCAAAAACCTATTGAGCAATGGGACGTTATTTATTCATTGGCAGGTAACAATCCTTTCACATATGGAGCCAATGCTGATGAATGGAAATCAGCTACACGTTTAGGTATCGGTCACTATCTGTATGTATATCCTTATAATGCAGAAGACAATAACCGTGCTGCCGTTTCTTACTCATTGCCTACTATTCAGGAATTGTACCAGACTGAAGATGGTGCAGTAGATTTGAATGCAGCTATCGAGAAAGGGAACAAGGCTGTTTATTCAAATATTCTCGATGAAGATAACTTGACTTTGGAAGCTTCATTGAAGAACCTTTATGCTTATCCGAAGTTTGTTATCAACTTCGATAATGGACAGAACGTTACCTCTGTAAGCAAAGTAGTGTTGGAGTATGATGACAATGCCAACGGTATTATAGAGGAAGGTGAAGGTTTCGCAGTGAAAGGTGGTTTCAATCACAAAGATGTTGCTAACTTGTTTGCTAATCCCAAAACAGACTGGGACAACATTCAGACTGCAGACTTTGTTATCGATGAAACAGATGCGGATTATAACACTGCAAAAGATTATACAACTGTCGAATATAGCCGTTACCTCATTGCCAAACTTCCTAAAAATGCTAAGGTGCAGACTAACTCTGTTACCAACAATAAGTATATTGAAGTTCGCTTCATGATGCCTAGTGGATTGGATAATGTATATGGAAATGGTGAACTGAATATGTATATCTACACCAACAACGGCGTATACAAGATTAATGACGTATTTGGCAGCATTGTTTTCAAGGATACAACTCCTGAAGAACTGAAAGCAAGAGTATTTGCACGTAATACTTCTTTCACGCTGAACATGAGTACCCTGACTTCTGCTAACAAGGTAAACGATAACTTGAACATCGTTACCAATGTAGAAGACTGGAACAATCTGGTAAGTGCTTATGGTTCATTCGAGAAATTTACAGCTACAGATCCTTTGAAAGTCGCTGTAGTAGGTGATGACTTCACTTTGAACGCATCTGCTAAAATGCCGAGCAAAGCTATCTTCGAGATTACAACTGAGGTTAAGGTTGAAGGCGAAGTTACTTTGAGCAATGTACAGGTTGCTAATACTGTAACTGTAGAAGAAGGCGCTACACTGACTACCAGCGGTTCTTTCACTGCTACTAAAGTTGAGAACAACGGTACAATGAATATCGCTGTTGCAACTGATGAAGATAATGATGTAGTTCTCTATGAAGGTGTTAAAGATATCGAAAACAATGGTACTTTGAACATTGCTAAAGATGCTAAAGCTACATTCGCTTTGAAGAACACCAAGGGTGCTGTTGTAACAAACAATGGTGAAATCACTATCAGTGGTAACAACTTTGGTGAAATCAACAATGAAACTATCATCAAGACGACTGGATTTACCAATAATGAACCAGCTGACGCAAAGAAGGATCCGATGCCGACCATCAACAATGCTGCTGATGCAAGAATCATGGCTCAAAGTGGTAAACTGATTAACAATGCACTTATTGTAAATGAAGGTAGCATCACTTGCAAGAACATGGGTGGTGAAATCGTGAATAATGGTGACTTAGATTCTAAAGAAACTGCACTGACTTATATCACAGATAATAAAGGTACAATTATCGTTTACTCAGAAAATACTACTAATCTGACTATTGGTGGTTATGTAGGTACAGTAGAATACACTACTGACAAGACTTCTGTAGACTTCACCAATTCTTTGGTTAATACAGTAATCGCTTCTAAGAATCTGACTGTAATTGGTAACACATTGGCTTCAGTAACATTCGAGAAAACTGCTGAATTGACATTGGGCAAGGGAGGTTATGTAAATGTTCTGAATGTAAATGGCGGTATCACTACTGTGAAATCTAACATGAATGTAAACACTTTGAACGTAGCTAAGGGTGCACAGATTACTGTTCCTGAAAAAATTACACTGACAGTTACTGGAAATGAAATCAACAACCAAGGTAGAATTCTTGTAGGTGGTACTTTCAATGCAAAGAATATTCAATCAACAGATAATGGCGTTGGTACTGTTGAAGATAACGGAAATGGTAAAATCAACTGGGAATTGTCTGACGAAGATCAAGCTATTGAAGATGCAAAAGAAGCATATAATACAGCTTTGACAGCAATGGTGGATGCATGGATGCTTGATAGCAACCGTAATACATGGGAAAGTGTATATAACATGGCAGCAGGTAGTTGGAATTCATCTACTCCGTGGTCAACTCTCTGCAATGACGCCATTGCAAAATACAACGCATTACATAAGCTTACTGATGGCAACCAAGTTGATTATAATGAATTTATAGCAATCCTCAATAAAGAAGCTGAGTCTATCATTAATGGATATAAGAATTATGGCGATAGCAAGAGAGGTGAAGCCATTGCTAAAGTTTATAAAGATAATAGCTGGGTAAACAATAATGTATATATTAAAGCTACTGCAGATACTAAATTTAATGAAATTGCGACTACTGGACATACTACAATGATCAGTTCATTTATAACACGAGTAAATGGTATAACTGGAGTTAGCATTTCTACAAAACCAATTGAAAACAAAGCAATTGAATTATCATTGAAAGCTACAAAAGAAGCTGATATACAAGAGAACTGGATTCCCGCTTACTCTTACATCCGCACTTATGCAGGTGCAGAAGAATACGATGTAATGTATGCTTTGAAGAAGAGTAACTTTGATAATAGTTGGTTCAATAGCCAGACATTAACAACTCTTGCTGGTGTGCAAAAAGCTATTGCTACAGTATATGATGAATATCATGGAGGAAATTTAGGTATTCAAGAAAAGAAGAAAATCGAGAATTCTGGTCTTTTGAATTATGTTGATACTGTTCTTGACGATTGGAAGTTCAAAGATGCTCAAATCAACCAATTGAATACTGCAATTAAATAAAGAAGTTTCAGAAAGTTATAATAAAGAAGGTGTTCCGCAACGGGGCACCTTTTTTTCACATAAATCTAAAGTCTATCTATTTTTTCCTAGTTAACCAAAAATTCCTCCCCAGTTACCAAAATATTTTTTCCCAGTTAGGAAAAAATCCACCCTCTTTATCCTCCTCCCATTAGAAAACAAGATTTTCATTTGTTGCGGCGGTTTCCTTTGCTTATATTTGCAATTTACATATGAAATACGCCCTTTTGTTTCTCCTGCTTGCCTCGTGGCTCACCGCGTGCACCCAGCGCCACGACGACATCCCGAATGAATTTTGGGACAGCATCGCCTTGCACGACTCTGTTCACCTGTCCGACAGCTTGCTTCAAACCGGCCTCCAGCAGGCCATCGAAGCTGATGACTCGCTACATGTCAGTATGATCTGTTTTTTTCAGGGGAAGAAACTTCATCAGGGGTATTTCCTGCTTCGTGCACAAGAGCGTTACGAAAAGGCACAGCGCTATCTGCCTGTCCAGGCACCTCCACGACTCCGCATGGAACTGGACATTGCGCAAGCTGACCTTTGTCGCTTCAATCATTTTGAGAAACGAGAAAACCAACTGCTAGACAATGCCCAGCAACTGGCCACCGAACAGCAGGACAGCCTGATGCTGATACGCATCTGCCTCCTCCGCTGCCAGCGAGAGAAAAGCAAAAAGGATTTCGCCCGAGCCCTCGACGAACTGCACACGGCCTATCGCTATGCCTGCGCCATAACGCCCGAACGGCGTGCTGAACTGCAAGCCGAAATGGCTGTCGTACACCTATACCTGCAACAGCCTGACTCTGCCCTACTCCACCTTGACCGTGCCATTGCCACTCAAGCCGGTCGACAAGAATACTACCATGCCCTACGCCAAGGTGTGCGCTATCACATTGCCCGCAACGACTCGGCCCTGCCCTACTTCCGCCGCATAGCCGAGATGTTTCCTCTGGCCCGCAAGACGGATGCTTACCGCTACATGGCCGAAGTGCTCAACCGCCGCGGACAGTATGATAAAGCTATTGACTTCCTGCGCGAACACGTGCGCTACCGCGACTCGCTCGATGCAGACAAGAAAGCTGAACTGCTGGAGAAAGTACATGCCATACGCGAATATCGCAAGCAACAGCAACAGATCGAAGACAGCGAACGTCAGCTGACCCACCGGATGCTTCAGGTGTACAGACTCGCGGCAGTAGTATGCGCACTCATCATTCTGTGGGGTGCTTACTACATCTACACACGCCGCCGCCAGGCGCTGCTCAACCGTGACCTGATGCAAGCCCAGCTTTCGAAGCAGGAGATGGAGATACGATACCTGCGCGAGCAGGAAGCCAAAGAACAGCTTGAAAACGCTCAGCTCAACCAGCGTCTGGAATACTTCAAGCAGCTGAACGAAATCACTATCCCCCTACTGATGCGAAGCCGCAATCAGGCAGGCGCCCTGCACCTCTCGCCCGAGGACTGGCAAACGCTGCGCAACAACACCGACGCCTGCTTCGACAACTTTACCCGACGGCTGAAAACCGCCTATTCCCAGCTGAGCGATGAAGAAATAGACTTCTGCTGCCTAGTGAAAATGGAACTTCCCCTGGCCATACTGGCAGAAATCTACCACATAGCCAAGGGAAGCATATCGCGCAAAAAGATGCGTCTGAAAGAAAAGATAGGAATCACTGACGTCAGCTTCGACGACTTTGTCGCCTCCTTCTGACGCAACGGGCAGCCTCAACGTTTCATATCGTCGAAGTAAGTGTCGAGCAGCGACTTGGCCGCTACAAACGAAGTCAGATTGCCTTGCAGCACCTGTTGTTCCTGACCGGCCAGCATGGCTTCGATCTTCGGATTGTGATAGAAGCAGTCGCGCAACTGTTCGTTGATGCTTTCGTACATCCAGTATTTGCTTTGTTCGTTACGACGGTACTCGAAATAGCCGTTCGCTTTCACAAAGTCCATGTATTGGTAAATCATGTCCCAGATTTCCTTCACACCCAGGTTGTAGAAGCCCGAATAGGTCAGCACCTGAGGTGTCCAGCCGCTTTCGGGCGCAGGAAACAGGTGTAAGGCATTGCGGAACTGGGCTGCTGCCAGCTTGGCACGCTCCAGATTGTCACCATCAGCCTTGTTGATAACGATGCCGTCGGCCATCTCCATGATGCCACGCTTGATGCCCTGAAGCTCGTCGCCCGTACCTGCCAACTGAATGAGGAGGAAGAAATCGACCATGGAATGTACAGCCGTCTCGCTCTGCCCTACTCCGACCGTTTCGACAAAGATCTTGTCATAGCCGGCGGCTTCGCACAAGATGATGGTCTCGCGCGTCTTGCGCGCCACGCCTCCTAACGAACCAGCCGATGGACTGGGACGAATGAACGACTTGGGATGTACGGACAGTTTCTCCATACGTGTCTTGTCGCCCAATATACTACCCTTGCTGCGCTCACTACTGGGGTCGATAGCCAATACAGCCAACTTGCCGCCATACTGTTCGAGCACGTGCAAGCCAAAGACATCGATCGAAGTACTCTTTCCTGCCCCCGGCACACCACTGATGCCCACACGGATGGAGCTTCCCGAATAGGGCAGACATTTTTCGATGACCTCCTGAGCGATGACCTGATGTTCGGGGCGTACGCTTTCGACCAGTGTCACGGCCTGACTGAGTATCGTCACGTCACCTTTCACAATGCCGTCCACATACTCCGCTACCGTCAGTTCGCGTTTCTTACGTTTCGGACGATTCTTCAAATAAGGACTTACGGTCGAGGGTTGTTCGACTCCGGCGTTGACTACCAATCCTTTGTATGCTTCGTTATTCTCGGGATGTTCCATGATTATTTGGCTTTAATGTTAATTTCTACTTTGGGTCTCATCGGGTCGTTGGTGATCATAAGCAGACGCAAATGACGCCGACGGGTACCGATATTTTTCTTATTGACAGTCACACGTAAGCGGGTCGATTCGCCCGGCAGCAACACAGTCTTCTTCAGGCTGACGCCCACAGCCGGATGGAATACCTGCAACTTACTGATCTGCAAGGGTGAACGTCCGGTATTAGTTACTACAATATCCTGTTTGGCTTTCTTGCGTTTGGCCAGCACCTTGCTCAGATCGATGTCGGTAGCCGAAAGCTGGATACCAGGTGCGTTTTGCATTTGGGCTTCGGTCATGTCTGAAAAGTCGGGCAAGAGGATGGCCGATACAGGTATTTCGCTTTCATCGGTCACCTTATCGCCTGCAAAGCGCGACAGATAGACGGAAGCTTGCGTCAAACCAAGGTCGGTCAACTTTTCAGGGTTCAGTGTCAGGGTGATGATACCCTTTTCACCTTTCTGAAGTACATTAGGCTTCACCTCCATATCCAGATAGGGAGGCAGGTGCATCAGCACGGGTTCGTAGGGACGATCGGACAAGTTTACCACGCCGACATGCATCACCGGATGCTCACCCAAGTGGACATCGGGGAAGTCGAGCGTATTCTTGTCGATACGTATCTGGCCGATCAAGTAGGGATGAGTCTTGGTATAATCCTTGATTTCCTGCACCACTTCACCGTTGAAACGCAAGTAGACAATATGAGGTTCGGCATTGGTGTAGATAGCTACCGACTTCTGAAAGGTGCCCAACGCTTCGGCATCGAAGGTGACGTTGACCATACCTTTCGCCCCAGGGGCTATCGGCGTCTGTGTCCACTGGGCTACCGTACAGGCACAATCGGGCTCTACATCAGTCAGCACCAGCGGCTCATCGCCGGTGTTGGTGATGGTGTATTGCACGGTAGCTGGGTGTTTCCACTCGATTTGCCCCAAGCTGTGCATCTCGGTATTGGACGTAAAACGCGGCTGAGCCAAAGCTCCCAAAGCCGCCATACATACATATAAAGTGGTTATGATTCGCTTCATTTATTTTAATTCTAACTTAAGTTTCGCAAGTGCTCAACTTATTAGTTGACAAGGCTTCAGTTAACAAGTCTACTAGGCTGGAACACCCTGTTTGATAAAATGCCGTTTGAAACGGCTCGCTACAAACGCCTTGTTAACTCGTCAACTTGTTGCTTGTCAACTGCAACTTGAGCTTGCGAAAGTTGGGATTCTAAATTACAAGGGCAAATGTAGGGCGATTTCTTTAGAATTAAAAATTAATAATTAATAATTAATAGTTAGAGGGTGTGGGAGGAAGATGGGAGCATCAAACAAGATTACCTCTAACTCTCCTCACCCCACTCCAACTATTCATTTTTAATTTTTAATTATTAATTTTCTTCCTGCCGAATGCGAAGCATACTCGGGCGCGTAAGCACATTGCAGCGTAGCAAGTCCGGCCTCGTAGGTACCTCCACGAGCCACGCGGTAACTATATTCGAGCACATAGACGCCTTTGCCCAAGTGGTCGAAGAAGAAGTTGGTTGCGGCATCTTCCACCTCGACATAATAGCCGAATCCATTGCTCCAACGATAGCCTGAGAAGGCACTGAGCGGCTCGAAACAAGCGCCACGCTGGTCTTTCAGCTGAACAAAATCCATGGCTCGATCCAAACGGATGGTGAGACGCGATACAACCTTATCGCCCACCTTCAGGGCTTCTCCCTGACCAAGGGGCTGCAACGAGCGTCGGCCATCGGCTGACAGGCGCTCTACGTAAAGGCGTTTCTCCACATTCAGTTCGCTGCCCTGCTGCTTCACATCGGCGATGGGCGACAGATATTGGGCATACACGGCTCCCCAGGCGATGCCTGCATCAAGCTTCTCAACGGTTACCTGACGGGCTTTCAGCGCCTGATGATCTTCAGTAAAGGTTTCCTTCACATAGCCCAAAGCAGGTGTAGCATCGGCAGCGGGCGAAGTGGTTTCGATGACTTCACGTCCCAGAGTGATACGCACATCGCCTGCTGTAGCCAGCAAATCATTGCCCTGACACAACAAGGCATAGATGGCATCGGCTGTCTCGACCGACGATTTCCAACAAGTGGTTTGCTTCTGTTTCAACAGCCAGAGTTTCATCTCCTCGACCAAAGCATCGTTACCGCCAGCCTTACGCAAGGCTTCCATCGCCTTGACATGGGCGGGCACGGGCATCATCGACCAACTGTAGGGAGCGTCGAGAAAAGCAAAGTGGGCACCCATCTCGTCTTCTTGCACCAGGTGCTCCTTCAACGAGGCTATGAAGCGGTCGGCTTCGGTCTTCTTGCCTGCGGACAGAAGGATGATGGCCGCACGCGCCTTGCACGAGACGGAGGCAGTCGTCAGATTACCGCCTATCTTCGTCAGGAAGTAAGCCTGCGCCTTGCGGTTCGCATCGGGCAGTTTTTCACCGGATAAAGCTACGAGGTAGAGGTACTGTACAAGGTCGTCGGACAAGGAAGATACCTTGCTGCCCTTCTTCTCGGCCTTCAGCATCGAGCGGTAAGCCTCCAGCGCACGGTTGTTCAAATAGCCGAAAGCTGCTTGCTTCATGGTCTGTGCGTCGGCTGTGAGGGGCTGGCCAGTCAACTGTGGCAGGCGGACAAGCAATTCGGTCACGTAGCTGGTGATGTAGGAACTACCCGACATGCCCTTGTACCAGCTCCACGAACCGTCGGTGCCTTGCAGCTCTTTCAGTTTGGTCAAAGCAGAAAGGTTGCGGTTGTTCAGCTGATTGAGGTCGAACAGTGTAGCTATACGACTGCGTTGCTCGCTTTCGGTAGCGGCTTCGAGTACCCAAGGCGACTCAGACAAGAGAATGTTCTTCACTTCCTGATTCTTCTCCAGTTGGCTGAGGAAAGTTTCCTTGTTACCACCATCTGCCATCCAGGCGTCGAACACAGCCTTGATACGCGGCTGACTACCTGCGATGAAGCTAGCCAGCGAATTGGCATAGAAAGCAGAAGCCCAGTCGATAGCATTGTCGGTAGTCGGTTGAGCCAGCACCGGCAACGCCTGAACAGCATACCAGGCTGGGTTAGAGGTAAACTCAACCGTCAGATGGCGGTCGGTAGCCGTGGAGCTATCGCCGTTGAACAGGTGGCTAAGGTCGAAGGTGCGACTCTCTCCACCACGGATAGGCATAGCCAACGTTTCGGTAATGTACTGCTTGTTGCTGAGCACAGGAACAAGGTGTTGCTCACCATCGCTGAACGAATCGCCATCGGCTACGATACGCACACCCAGCAGGCTGTAGCGCTCGTCCACGTCGAAAGCGAACAATACGGAAGTGGCCCGACGGGCATCGGCTGTAAACTTCTGCTTCTGACTGTCGATGACCTTCTCCGTCAGGGGATCGAACAAGACGAAACGAACAGTGCCTTTCACAGCCTTGTCTGTCTGATTGGCGATGGTAGCAGCTATCTGAGTATGGTCGCCCACCCGCACAAAACGCGGCAGATTAGGCGTCAGCATAAACTCCTTAGATGTAATGACCGATGCTTCCAACTGGCCAGTCAGCATATCTTTGGTGTGGGCATAACCACGGAAACGCCAGCGAGTCAGACTTTGAGGCATGGTGAAGGCGATGGATACTTCGCCCTGCTCGTTAGTGCGCAAGTACGGATAGAAGAAGGCTGTTTCTGCAAAATTGGTGCGAAGCTCGGACTGAGCCTCCGGCAAAGCACCTGTGATGAACGATTCTTCACGATCTTCTTCGAACACAGCTGCCGGTACATATTTCACTTCGACCGCATCAGCACTCTCTTCCACTCCACGAGCCATGGGGGCATCAGCAGTTTTCTGTCTCAGTACCAGGCTATTTTCGCTAATGGACAAAACTTCGCCAACAGCGGAGAAATAAGTATAGAAGTAGTCGTATGTCCACGTAGGTACCCACTTGCTATCGAGCGGAAACCGAAGATTGAAGTAGGCATCGGCATAGCGGCTGGCATTGCGATAGCTGCTATACAGACGACTGCTGAAATATACATTCAATGACTGATTGTGGCGGAAAAGCTTATCGAGCGAGGCATCGTACATCGTAGCCAGCATTTCGGCCGAAGCAGGCAAACCCTGAGGCGTCTTGATAACGAGCTTCCACTCTTCTTCCTGCCCCGGGCGCAAGCGGTCGCGGAAGACTTCCCACTTCAGGTCGAGGGTGCGGTTGGGTTGGCGCTTCTTAAAGAATAGCTGGTGAGAGTAGTGCAAACCCTGCTTCACGAAGTTGAAAGTCAGCGTCACCCCTTCGCCATACTCGGGGCGATAGGGCAAAGTGAAGTGCATCAGGCTATCGCTGAGCTGAAGTACACAGGTCTCGATGCGGCGGCGACCAGTGAAAACGTCCATCAGCACATAAGCATCCTTGAAGGAGGTGCCGAAGAAGAAATCGGCGGGTTGCGTTTCATCGAACTCATCGAGGGGTTGATGTACGAACAGCTCGGTGAATTGAGACAGGCGTGTGTCGTGCTCCGAGAAGAGGGTGAAGTTCACGATCGAATGAGTCTGTATATCGCTATTCTCTTCACGCCCCAGGCTATCGGTCACGACAAAGGTCATGCGGTACTTGCCCGAGGGGATTGACCTCAAGGAGGAGAAGTCCTGACGTTGGTTGGCCACGAAATCGCCTTCGAGGACAATGCGATCGGCATCGGCTGGGCGAAGCAGGTAGCGGCCTTTCACTGCCTGAGGCTGCTGTACGCCGTTGGCGACGCTAATGGTGAAGAGCAAACTGTCTTCTTTGCAAATCACCTGCGGCACGTCGGCCATGAAAGAATAGGCCTTTGTCGTTGCCAGAATGCTGTAAGAAGCTGTCTGCGTCTCGCCCGCATCATCGGTTACGGAGGCTTCGACCTGATAATGATAATAACGATAGCCTCCCATTGAAGTATCGGCAGGAGCCTCTAACGTCAGAGGAATGCAGAAATTACCCTCGGCATCGAGCCGGACGGTATCGGCCAGCAAAGGTTTCGTTGAAGGAACGAAATAGCTTCTCAGCAGATCGTGGCGCGTCACGGTAAAAGCCAGAGGAACGTCTTGCACGGACATGCCGTTGAAGGATTTGACGTTACCACGCAGCATCACACGGTCGCCCAGGCGATAGGCTTCGGCCACGGGGGTGAAACTGATTTCGAACGTCGGCCGCTTATACTCTTCGACCCGGAACGAAACTGAGTCCTCGTGTTTGCGGGTGGTAATGGAGAAAGCACCGTTGAGACATGCCGAAGGCAGCACGAACTCGGCTGAGAAGGAACCGAAGTCGTTGGTGCGCACCTTGCGGGAGGCCAGCTCCTTGCGGTTGGCATCGAGCAGAAGCAGTTCGTAGTCGGCACCTTCGAGCACACGAGCGGCATCGATTGTCTGTTCGTAGGCGATACCTTTCACATAGACTGTCTGCCCCGGGCGATAGATGGCGCGGTCGATGAGCAGGGTCAGCATTTTCTGTGCTGTATCAGAATCAACGATTCTGGAGATGCCCTGACGAAAATACTGAAGCGTCATGGCGCGGTCGTCACCCTTGCGCGCCACGTAATAGCGTGCATTGGGCTGGCCGGTGAGCAGAGCTTTGCCTTCGGAGTCGGTGGTCAGCTGAGTCAGCAGACGGCGATTTTTGCTATCGTCGGAATAGAAGCTGAGCTGTACGCCTGCTATCGGATGGCCGGTAAGGGCGTCGAGGGTGATGAATTCGGTAGTCTGTTCGTCGACGTTCAGCGAAAGTACCTTAAAGCGGCTGACACATAGAAAATTGTATGACTGGTGAAGCGTCTTTTCGCCTTCGGGCACTGCCTGAAGAATATATACGCCTACGTCATCGGGCAGGCGGAAGTGCAACGTAGTATCACAGGAATGGTAGGGCACGTCTTCGGCGGCCTTATCTTTACCCGGCAGCGGACGGAGAGCAAAGCGGTGCGAAGCCAGCAGACGACCGTGGCGGCGGCAGACGGCGGACGTGAGGCCATCGTCCAGCCAGGGGCGTTCGTCGTAGTCGGTGGCATAGACGTTGAGGGTGAAGCCACTGAGGTTGCGATAGTTGACCCGCATGCTGACCGAATCGGACGGATAGCCTTCGGCTGTATAGATGTTGAGAGCCGGTTGCAGGATCCGTGCACGGATGTTCTTCAGTTCGCCGATGCGCTTGTAGGCAGCATAGCGCTTTAAACCTTCGTCGCATACGCGCAGGGCTTGGGCGTAGCGCCGCTTGTCGTTCAGCCACTGAGCCTTGCGGATATAGACTTCGCCACAGACGTCACGTGTGCCATAAGCAGCAATCAAGCTGTCGAGGGTTTGCAGATAGCCGTCGGGCGACTGCATATCGGCACGCCATTGCTCGTAGTCGAGGGTGGCCATTACGACAGCATCTTCCGCATCGGGGCGTTGGCGATAGGTGGCAATCATCGTCTGATAGACATCTTTGATGCGGCGATCCATCAGCGAATCGACGTTGAGCCCCCTCCACCCTTGATACGTATCGACGGCACGGCGAGCCAGCAGATGGTAGAGGTCGTGAGCATAGAAGCGGCTGCCGTCCTGCTGGATGACGAAGGGGTCGTAGTCGGCGGCGGTGGTGCGTAGCAGGGCTTCGGCGGGTTGCAGGGAGGCCTGTAGATGGGCATCGATGCGGTCGATGAAGAGGTTGAGGTTCCACTCGCGCACGTCGGCAGGCGCCTCGTCGAGGAGGAGCGAGGGAGAGTTGAGCAGCGCGCGGCGGTTGGTGCTGAGCAAGTCGGCATACTGACGCGCCAAGAGCGAGTGCAGAATGGCGCGATTCGTCTCGTCTGCCTCTTCCTGCGCCCAGCGCTCCATTGCGGCCAGACTGGTGTAAAGGCTGTCGGGCGTAATACGTTTCTGGCAGGCCTGCCGACAGACGTAGGCTTTCAGCATCTGCGGAGCGTTTTTCTCGGTTTGGGCCTTCTGCCAGATCTGGTCGGCCAGTCGAATCACGGTTTGCGGCAAACTCTTCTCGCGTGCTTCTTCGAGCTGCTTCCAGAGGTTGTCGTACGATTGCGCGTGGAGGGCTGGAAAAGCCATCAGCACGAGCAACATAACGGTGCAAATTCTTCGGATTGTCTTCATATTCTTCTCTCTATTTGTAGGTTTCATTATGCCGAATCGAAGGTTCGATTCTTCCTTTATAACAAAATAAGAGAATAAAATGTTAACGGGCGTATCTTTTAACTGAAAAAATATTGCACGGACAAAAAAAGAGGGATATCCCTCAATGAAAAGAGATATCCCCCTGGTGTGTATGATTAACTAATAATTACTGTGCTTTACATCTGAAGGCTATAATATCGCATTGCCTCCATCCAGTTTTTGCCAGCCAACAGCATGGCGCGCTTAAATGAATTAACAATCTTCTTTTTCATAACCTTAAAAATTAAAACGTTATCCTAAAAACGTACGGAAGTATACGCGGTGTTTCCGTCTTCAGTTTTCTCTCTCTGTGGTGAGAGGGTGATCCTTTCTTTTTCAAGAAAGATAAACCCCTCTTTTCTGCATCTCGCTTCTTCCCATCTCGGCAAGAATGTGCTTCAGTATACTAACAAATTTCTGTTTCATTGCTTTAAAAGTTTAGTTCAAGTTCCGTCCGAGAACGGACTTCCGAAAAATTCCGCCTCCGCGAAACTTGAAAAATCAAATAAAAACTAATACCTGAAAACCTAATTTGTTTCTCTTCTCTCTTTGCTTTTTCGAATCTTAGAACTTGTGTGCACCCAGCATCACGTAGCCCCAAACATCGGCATTGTTCTGGCCGAGTCGATTCATGATTTTCTTTAACATTTTCATTTTGTTATCCTCCTATAAATAATGTGTTATCCTGTTGAATTCTCATTGAATTCATGTTTTACAGCACAAAAATAGAGCCATTATTTGAGATTGCAAGCGATTGAAGGCAGAAAAACATGTTATATAACATATTTCTTGATATGGGTCAATTTTTCGTAAGTTCGGACATTCAAAGACTGCCATATTGTACTGACAAGCGTGTTGCGAGAATGTCCGTACGGACAAAATGGCAGAAGTACGGACACAAAAAAACAGGGCAGACCGTAGCCTGTCCCCGTTGTCTTGAAGTATTAGTCTTTCTTTTCTATTACCGCCGTCTTTTTCACTTTTCGGGCGTCTTCTCAAGCGTAGCCACCAGGAAGTCGTAGAACTTGCCGACCGAAGGAATGTAGGCACGTTCGTCGGGCGAATGGGGCGAGCGCAAGGTGGGGCCAAAGGAAATCATGTCGAGATTCTTGTAGATGGCTCCGATGATGCCGCACTCCAAGCCGGCGTGTATCACCTTGACAGCCGGTTCCGTACCAAACTGTTCCTTGTAGGACAGCTTCATGGCATGCAGAATGGGCGAGTCGACATTGGGCTGCCAGCCAGAATAATTGCCGCTCAGTTCGACCTTCATACCTGCCATCGAGAAGCAAGCGGTCAGGCTGTCGGCCAGGAAGTCTTTCATCGTGTCGCACGAGCTGCGCGCCAGGATGCGTACGTCGGCCTTTCCGCCTCCGATGAGGACGATGGCCAGATTGGACGAAGTCTCGACCGTATCGGGCACGGTGGGAATCATTCGCATCACGCCATCCTGACAGGCCATCAGCACGTTGACCATGCTGTCCTGAATCTCTTCGGGCACAACGGTAGCGGGCACGTCAACTTCTTCCATCTTCAGGCTGATGCCCTGCTCGATGGGTGCGTATTCGGCAGCGATCTGTGCTTCGTACTCGCGGATGTAGTCGTCCAGACCGTCCATATCTTCGGGGTTGAACAGCATCACGGCATGAGCCTCGCGCGGGATGGCGTTGCGCATGTTGCCGCCTTCGAACGAAGCCAACTGGCAATCGAACTCAAGCAGCAGGTCGTGAACGACGCGCACCAGCAGCTTGTTGGCATTGCCGCGGCCTTCGTTTATTTCGAGGCCCGAGTGTCCGCCGCGCAGTCCTTTCAGCGTCAGCTTGCGTGCTACGAAGCCTTCAGCGGGTGCTTCTTCCTTATACTCAAGCGTAGCGGTGAAGTCGATACCGCCGGCGCAACCGATGTACAGTTCGCCTTCTTCCTCGGAGTCGAGGTTCAGCAGGATGTCGCCCTGCAAGGTTCCGGGTTTCAGCCCGAAAGCACCTACCATGCCCGTTTCCTCGTCTTTGGTGATGAGCACTTCCAGC
>ULRW01021250.1_pt1 | contig 26357 bp, 20 predicted proteins | sample 1955581 | NCBI WGS metagenome assembly ULRW01 (sample SAMEA4835687, study PRJEB28245) | human gut metagenome | biome: gut microbiome; material: fecal sample | place: Denmark | collected 2008 | reverse complement strand
GGGGCATCTTGCGCAGTTGGGTGTATGGCTGCAGTGCGCGGCGACTGAGCAGCGGGGGAGCCCGAGGGTGCAAGGCATGGCAGAAAAAATCCGGCGCCGCGAACAGCGGCGCCGCCTTTCGGACCTTTATTCTTCTACGACCGGGAATGTGACCCGAATTTCAAAACCTGCGCCCCGGTCGGACGCGGCGCTGAGCGTGAGCCCGAGCTCCTTTGCGATCTCGCGTGCGAGATAGAGGCCCATGCCGGTGGCCTTGCTCTTTTCGTGGCCGGAGTCACCGGTGAAGCCCTTTTCAAACACATATGGCAGGTCGCACGCGTGCACGCCCGGCCCGTTGTCACGGACGGTGAGGACGGTCTCGGCCGTGCTGCACGTGAGCGAAAACGAGAGTACCGGCGCATCGCCCGTGTATTTGACGCTGTTGCTCACGAGTTGTCCGAGCAGGAAACACAGCCCGCGCCGGTCGGTGAATACGGTCTCGTCCGCAAGCCGGATCTCGACCCGGAAGCCCTTTTCCTCGAGCAGCGGACGGTAATCGTCGAGTACCTCGTCGATGCAGCTGCGCAGCGTCAGGCGCTCGAACCGATAGTCGCGCCGCGCGCCGCGCAGGCGCGCATAGTAGAGCATCTGGTCGATGAACGCCTGCATCCGGTTGCGTGCGTAGTCGAGCTTGAAGCCGACCGCCTCCGGCAGCGTGTCGCGCCGATTGTCGAGCACGAGCGTCAGCAGCGCCAGCGGCGTTTTCACTTCGTGCGCCCAGAGCTCCACGTAGTCCTCATAGTCGTCCATCTGCGTTTGCAATTGTGCGATGGTCTGCTGCTGCGCGCGCAGCGTTTCGCCGAGCAGGTGTGCACTCTGCGCCTCGCACGGGGCGAGCAGGCGGCACAGTGCCTGTTCGTGTGCCGCGTCCGGTGTGGCCAGAAAGGCCGTGAAGGCTTGCTCCCGCCGTTTTGCCCGTGCGCAGAGCACAGCGCACACACCGGCGAACAGAAACACCGTCGCCAGCACGATCACGGCCGCCATGGCGGCGAAGGCCCGCGCGTCCGCCAGCCAGAGCAGCAGTGCGGCGAGCGCGTCTACCCCCAGCAGCAGCCCCAGCCACGGTAGATACTGCCGCAGATAGCTTCCGTTATGCTTCATGCGCCACCTCCAACCGGTAGCCGACGCCGCGCACGGACACGAGCTGCTGGCGCATACCGAGGGACGCCATCGTCTTTTTCAGCCGCGTGAGGTTGACCTGCAGCGCGTTTTCGTCGATAAACTCCGTCGTGCCCCAGAGCGCGCGGCTCAGGTCGTCCTTTGTGACGGTCTGCCCGCCGTGCGTCAGCAGCGCTTCAAGCAGCTTGCCCTGATTCGGCGGCAGGACGACGGACTGATTGTGGATGAAGAGCGTGTAGGTCTGCCGGTCGAGCAGAAAATCCGCGCCCTCGAGCAGATTCGGCCGCCCCTCATAGCGCTTGAGGACGTTTCCGATGCGCGCCAGCAGCCGCTCCTTTCGATAGGGCTTGGTGAGATATTCGTCCGCGCCGAGTTCGAGCGCGTGCACCTCGTCGCGCATTTGGTCGCGTGAGGTCAGCACCAGTACCGGCAGGGCGCTGCGCCGCTTGATGTCGCGGCAGATCTGAAATCCGCTCACCTCCGGCAGATTCAGATCCAGCAGCACCAGGTCAGGGGCGAGCGCGAGCAGCTGCCCGGTCACGGCGGAAAAGTCCGTGATCTCCGTGACGGCGTAGTCCGCGCGGCGCAGCATATCCGCAAGTTCCTCGCGCATGAGCGCCTCATCTTCCACGACGGCGATGTGCTTCATCGCGCCGCCCCCTTTCTGCGTTATTCTTCGCGTTCCGGCGCCATCAGGGTCAGCAGGTATTTGCTGCTGGAGCGCTTGACGGCCGCCATGTAGATCCATTCTACCACACACAGCAGCAAAATCATAGCTCCGGCGGCGATCATCATTTCCGTCATGCCGCTCTGTGCGCTGGCAGAGAGGATGCCGGAAAAGAGCGCGCGCACGCCAAACAGGCTGCTGACCGCCGCCACGCCGACCGGCAGGCCGAAGTACCAGTTGATCTGTGCCTTTGCTGCGCGGCAGAGCGTGTCGTGCTCTGCGCCGAGGCGCACGAGCGTCCGGTAGCGGCGCGCGGCCTTCTGCTGGCCCATGAGAAACTGCACGCCGATGATGGTGTTGGCCACGACGAGGAAGATGATGGCGAGATAAATCGTTAGGTAGCTCGCCGCAACGATGTAAAACAGCTCCCGGCCGAGGTTTTGCAGGTAGCTCTCATATTCCAGCCCGAGCGGGTCAAGCTGCTCGTTCATGTCCGCAATGGCGCGCATGAGACTCTTGCCCTCCGTCACGGACGGGGCGAGCACAGCGTCGAGATAGACGTCATAGTCGCCCTGCGTGTAGTGGTCGAACGCGGCGTCCGGCACGATGAGCGCAAACGATATCGTGATCGAGCGGTCGGTGACGACGCTGACCGACTGCACCTGCCCGCGGAGCGTGAACGGCGCACCGTCGATCGTGATGGCAGCGCCGTCCGCAATCAGGCGGTCAAGCAGCGCCGTGTTTTCTGCCGACGACACATCGCTGTCGCAGTAGACGGCGGCTTCGTCGGGCGCAAGCGTCAGCTCCGGCAGGCCGGCAGCCGTCAGCAGGCGGTTGTAGCTGCTGAGCGCGATGAGGTGCGGATAGCCCACGGCCTCGAGCAGGTATTGCAGCTGCTGCTGCTCGTCGGAGACGGGCATGGCATCGATGGTGCGCTGCAAGGCGGGGAATTTCACGGTGTTTTGGTAGTTCGTGCTCGTGCGCACGCGGCCGATGCGCATCTCGAAGATGTCGGAAAAAGCGCTGTCGAGCCTGCCTGCGGCAAGCGTCTGGCGGAGGTCGTCCAGACTCTGTCCGTCGGAGCGGAACGTGTAGTCGAGCGTGTGCGTCTCGGCTCTGGATGAGCGCGCGGTCGCAACGCCAGCGCCGAAGCAGCACAGCGCCGCAAGGATGAGCAGGGAGCTGATCGCCAGCGTACCCGATCGGTGGATGACCGTCTCCTCGATCTGCCGGAAGTTAAACACCCGCAGTTTTCCCGCGCGGTCTCCGCGCCGGGCCAGCCGGTCGATGATGACGCGCAGCCCGTAAAACAGCAGCAGCGTGCCCGCCACGCCGAGCGCGAGCGTGCCCGCCATGTAGCGCAGGCCGCTCCACGCGTACCCGCGGATGGCAAACGTATACGCACCGGCGAGCAGCGCCGCGCCCAGCACGAGCGCCGCGGCGTAAACGACGGCGGGGCGCTGCTTTTTCGTGCCCTCCGGCGTCTCAGTGAGCAGCGCGCCGATCTCCTGACGCACGATCTTCCCGCTGAGGATGAGCGAGGCCAGCAACTTGATCGCAAGAAAGCCCACGGCCGTCCACCCGATGGCGGACAGCGACAGCGCGAAGCGGTGCCCAACGATGCCGAGCCCGACGAGCCGCGCCGTGACGAGGCTGATGACCTCCGAAATGAGCAGCGCTGCCGGCAGACCGATGGCCAGCGCGATGAGGCTCGAGCGCAGATCCTCCGCCAGCAGCATGCCGAAGAGCTTGCGCCGCTGCATGCCCAGCATGAGGTACACGCCGAATTCGTGCCGCCGCCGCGCAAGCTGAAAGCGGTTGGCGTAGTATACGAGAAAGAACAAAATGAACAGCGTCAGCCCGTACAGCACCGGGACGAGCGTCAGCAGCCGGTTCACGGCGTCGCTCTCCATGCGCTGCAGGAACACCATCACATCCTGATGCGACAGGGAGAGGATGATGTAAAACGCGATGATCGAGATGAGCAGGGACGTGAAAAACAGCCCGTTTTCCCGGCGGCTGCGGCGGCTGTTGCGCTTGACAAGTTCAGAGAACATTGGCACTGCCCCCTCCCAGCTGCGCCATCACGGACAGGATGCGCCCGTAGAATGCCTGCTGCGTCTCATCCGGCACGTCGCGCCGCAGCTCGTGGAAGAGTACGCCGTCCTGAATGAAGAGGATGCGCTTGCAGTAGCTTGCGGCGTTGCAGTCGTGCGTGACCATGAGGATGGTCGTGCCGGCGTCCGCGTTCAGGCCGGAGAGCTTTTCCATGAGCGCGCGGGCGTTTTTCGAGTCGAGCGCGCCGGTCGGCTCGTCGGCCAGCACGATCTCGGGGTCGAGGATGAGCGCGCGCGCCGCCGCGATGCGCTGCTTCTGTCCGCCGGACATCTGCGCCGGAAACTTGTCGAGCACGTCCGTCACCTCGAGATAATCGGCGAGCTTCTGCAGCCGGGCGCGGCTCTCGGACTCGGAGACGCCGTGCAGCGACAGCGGCAGGAGGATATTCTCGCGGCCGGTGAGGTTGTCGATGAGCTCAAAGTTCTGAAACAGGTAGCCGATCTCCTTGCCGCGGTAGTCGGCGAGTGCCTTGCCGTGCAGCGTCGTGATGCACTTGCCGTGCAGCGCGACGGCGCCGGCGGTCGGCGCGATGACGGTCGCGATGCAGTTGAGCAGCGTCGATTTGCCCGAGCCGCTGCTGCCCATGATGCCGAGAAACTCGCCCGGCATGACCTGAAACGAGATGCCGTCGAGCGCACGGGTCAGATTCGGCTCCTTGCCGTAATATTTTTTCAGGGCTGCAATTTCGAGAATTGGGTCCATTGCACATACCTCCTTTGGATTCTGCTGCCATGGTACAACACCCGGCGCGGAAAATCCACTTACAGTGGCTGAAAGGTTTTCGCCGTTCGGCTTGACAGCTGCGCGGCGGCACGATATGCTGAAATTGCTGAAATCATACCCCCGCAACTGCCGGTTGACACATTTGACAGTCGCCTTGGTGGTGCGCAACCGGCCGATCTGGTATCCTGTCCTCAGCCGGAAACGGAAAAACAATACGGGAGGAAGCCGCTTATGCTATTGGCAGATAAGATCGTGACCCTGCGCAAGCGCGCCGGCTGGTCACAGGAGGAGCTGGCGGCACAGCTGGGCGTGTCGCGCCAGTCGGTGTCGAAATGGGAGGGCGCGCAGTCCGTGCCCGATATGCAGAAGGTCGTGCAGATGAGCCGCCTGTTCGGCGTCACGACCGATTACTTATTAAAAGAAGAGCTCGGCGAGCCGGAACCGGCCCCGGCCGAGTCGGCCGCGCCGAAGCTCGCACTGGCGACGCTGCTGTGCGTACTCTCGCCGGCGGCGCTGCTTTTGCTCGCCGCGCTCAGCGACCGGCCGGGCGCGGCTATTTCGGAAAATGCGGCGGCGGGCATCGGCCTGTGCGTGCTGATGGTGCTCGTGGCGGTCGCGGTGGCGGTGTTCATCACGTGCGCCGCGCAGGTGAAAGCATATGCCTTTCTGGAGAGCGAACCGTTTGAGACGGCCTGCGGCGTGACCGGTATGGTGCGCGAGTGCCGGGCGGCATTCGCACCGCGCCACACGCGCGGAAAGGTCGTGGGCACGGTGCTGTGCATCCTGTCGGCAGTGCCGCTGTTTATCGCCGTCTGCCTGGACGGGCCGGACCTGCTGTATGTCGGGGCGGTCTGCCTGCTGCTCGTGCTGGCGGGCGTCGGCGGCGCGGTGCTTGTCTCCGGCGGCGTGTATTGGGTGGCGATGGACCGTCTGCTCGAAGAGGACGACTATGCCCGGCCGCGCAAGCGGCAGAACGGCGTCGTCGGTGCGGTCAGCGGCATCTACTGGCTCGTGGTCACAGCGGCGTATCTGCTCTGGACGTTCGGCCCGTGGTGGGACGCGCAGCCGCAGGACACATGGATCCTCTGGGCGGTCGCGGGGGTGCTCTACGGCGCGGTCATGGCGCTCGTGCGCGGGATTCGAAAATGAAGTGCTTGCAGGGAATAGAAAAAGAAAAATGCCGCAGGCGGCTGCCTGCGGCATTTGCGATTCTTATTTAGGAATGTTACAGCGTGTTCTCGCCGGTCTCGAGACCGATGACCTCGTCCACCGGCAGCGAGAGGATGATGCCGTGCGCGTCCGTGCGCAGGCCGCAGGCGTCGCTGATGGCGTTCATGACGGCGGCCTTTTTCTCGCGCGGCGTGACGATGACGACGAACTCCTCTTCCTCCTGCATGGAGATGCCGAGCTTGCGGCTGATGCGCTCGGAATTCTGGCGGCGTCCCTTGAGGATCGTGCCGCCCATGGCGCCCGCGCTTCTGGCGGCGTCGATGGCGTCGCTGCTGTAGCCGTTGCTGAGCGCGACCCAGATGGCGGCGTAACCCGCGCCGGTTTGCGTATCGGACATTTCGTTACACACCCTTTCTTCGATCTTCTGTTCAATGGTCTCGCGCAGCTGGTCGTTCATGAGCTGGAGCAGCGGCCGCTGCAGCCCCGTGATCGGGACCGTCAGCACGATGCCGCCGCCGCGCTTATGCAGCGGGATGCGCTGCTGCAGCGCGTCAAGCAGGTCGCGCACGAGAAACTTCGGCAGCAGCCCGATCGTGAGCAGTCGGCTGCTGCCGCTCAGCCCGAAGATGTCGAGCATTTCCGACGGCGCTGTGCCGTGTCCCTGACACTGATAGTAGATCGGGATGCGGAAATTCTGAAACGTCTGCTCGAGCTTGCGGCGGTATTCATGGCTCGTGATGATGAGCACCATGCGCGGTGCGAGTCGGTTTTCGGAATGTATCATATCTCTTCGTCCTCCAGGTCGATGACACCGTCATCGGGCAGCAGGTCAGCTTTGTTCTCCGCCACGGCTTTGGCTTTGTGTACGTAAATGACGCCCATGATCTGAATGGCGACCGGCGGCGCGAGCGCGACGAGCGCCACCACGCCGAAGGCGTCCGTGACGACGCTGCCGCCGAGCGCGGTGCACGCGCCCATGGCCAGCGGCAGCAGGAAGGTGGAGGTCATGGGTCCGCTCGCCACGCCGCCGGAGTCGAAGGCGATGCCCACGAACACGGACGGGACATAGCGCGCGAGGATGAGCGCGAGCGCGTAGCCCGGCACAAGGATCCAGTAGATGCTGATGCCGGTCAGCACGCGCACCATCGACAGCATCACCGCGCAGGCCACGCCGATGGACAGCGCCGTGTTCATCATGCTCTGCGACACCGTGCCGCCGGTGACATCCTCGACCTGCTTGTTGAGCACCTGTACGGCAGGCTCCGCCTTGACGATGTAGTAGCCGATGAGCGCGCCGATCGGTATGAGCACCCAGCGGTACGTGCTGTCCGCCAGACCCGAGCCGAGCAGGTTGCCCACGGGCGTGAAGCCAATGTTCACGCCGGTCAGAAATAGGATCAGACCGATGACGGTGTACAGGAAGCCGACGCCGGTGCGCAGCAGCTGCCGCCGGCGGTAGTGGTGCGTCAGCAGCTGGAACAGCACGCATACCGCTACGATCGGCAGGATGCTCAGCAGCACTTCCTTCGCATAGTCCGGCAGGCCGATGGCGAACTGCTGCGCCACGTCACGCGTTGTGACGACCGGCGCGATCTCCACGGCGGAATAGGTCGCATCGCTCGGATGGTAGAAGATGCCGAGCAGCAGCACCATCAGGATCGGCCCGACGCTGCACAGCGCGACCAGACCGAAGCTGTCGTCATCGTGCCCCTGCGCGGCGCGCAGCGCCGACACGCCGACGCCCAGTGCCATGATAAACGGCACGGTGATCGGCCCCGTCGTGACACCGCCGGCGTCAAACGCGACGGCGAGAAAATCCTTCGGGGAAAACAGCGTCAGCGCAAACAGCAGCGCGTACGCGATCAGCAGACACTTTGCCAGCGACGCGCGATAGAAGATGCGCAGCACGGCCAGCGCCAGAAAGACGCCTACGCCGACGGCGACTGTCCAGATCAGGACGTTGTTGGGGATGGACGCGACCTGATTTGCCAGCACCTGCAGATCCGGTTCTGCGATGGTAATGATCGTACCGAGCGCGAACGACACGAGTACGACCAGAATGACCTTTTCACGTTTTGCCAGCGTCTTGCCGACACCCTCGCCGAGCGGGGTCATGGACATTTCGGCGCCGAGCTGGAAAAAGCCCATGCCGAAGATCAGCAGCACGGCGCCGGTCAGAAACAGCGCCAGCGTGCCGATCTCCATCGGGACGAGCGTGATGCTCAGCACCAGCACGATCAGCGTGATCGGCAGGACGCTGGAGAGAGATTCCTTAACTTTTTCTTTCAGCTTTTCATTCATACGGTTGCGGTGGTCCTCCTTTCGCGGGGGCTCAGGATCGCTGCACGACCGCATTGCAGTCCGTCAGGTGCGGTTGAGAATGGCCATGAACTCCTCGCCGGTGATGGTCTCCTTCTCGTAGAGATACTTGGCCAGCTCGTCGAGCTTGGCGCGGTTTTCCGTGAGGATGCCGACGGCCTTGGCGTGCTCTTTTTTCACGAGCGCGACGACCTGATGGTCGATCCGCGTCTGTGTCTCAGCCGAGCAGGCGAGGGAGGCGTCGCCGCCGAGATACTGGTTCGTGACCGTCTCAAGTGCGACCATGTCAAACTCCTCGCTCATGCCGTAGCGTGTGATCATGCCGCGGGCGAGCTTCGTCGCCTGCTCGATGTCATTGGATGCACCGGTGGAGACGATGCCGAAGCGCACCTCCTCGGCGGCGCGGCCGCCGGTGAGCGTGGCGATCTTGTTTTCCAGCTCCTCTTTTGTCATGAGGTAGTGGTTGCCCTCCTCGACCTGCATCGTGTAGCCGAGCGCGCCGGATGTGCGGGGGATGATGGTAATCTTCTGCACGGGGGCGGAGTGCGTCTGCAATGCGGCGACGAGCGCGTGGCCAATCTCGTGATAGGCGACCGTCCACTTCTCTTTATCCGTGAGAATGGCATTTTTCTTCTGATAACCCGCGATGACGACCTCAATGCTCTCCTCAAGGTCGGATTGCGTGGCAAAGCGGCGGCCGTCGCGCACGGCGCGCAGCGCGGCCTCGTTGACGATGTTTGCAAGCTCTGCGCCGGATGCGCCGGAGGCCATGCGTGCGATCTGGCCGAAGTCCACGTCCTCGGCGACCTTGATCTTGCGGGCGTGCACCCTGAGGATCTCCTCGCGGCCCTTGAGATCGGGCAGCTCCACGGGCACGCGCCGGTCAAAACGGCCGGGCCGCGTGAGCGCCGGGTCGAGCGATTCGGGCCGGTTCGTGGCGGCGAGGATGATGACGCCGTTGTTGCCCTCGAAGCCGTCCATTTCCGTCAGCAGCTGGTTGAGCGTCTGCTCGCGCTCATCATTGCCGCCGACCTGCCCGTCGCGCTTTTTGCCGATGGCGTCGATCTCGTCGATGAACACGATGCACGGCGCTTTCTCCTTGGCCTGGCGGAACAGGTCGCGCACCTTGCTCGCGCCCATGCCGACGAACATCTCCACGAACTCCGAACCGGACATGGAGAAAAACGGCACGTTCGCCTCACCGGCAACGGCCTTGGCCAGCATCGTCTTGCCGGTTCCCGGAGGGCCGACGAGCAGGATGCCCTTGGGCATAGACGCGCCGATCTCCTGATACTTCGACGGGTCGTGCAGATAGTCGACGATCTCGGTCAGGTTCTCCTTGGCCTCGTCCTCACCGGCGACGTCGGAGAACTTGATGCCCTCGGCGGACTTGACATAGACCTTTGCGTTCGAGCCGCCGAGCCCGAACATCATGGAGTTCGGCCCGCCGGCCTTGTTCGTCATGCGCTTGAGCATGAACTGGCCGAGGGCGACAAAAAACACGATCGGCAGCAGCCACGTCAGCAGAAACGACAGAAACGGCGACATCTCCTCGACGATCTCGCTCGAGAACTCCGCGCCGGAGTCCTTCAGGCGGTAGATCAGGTCGGGATCGTCCATCGGGCCGGTCTTGTAGATCTGGGTGTCGTCTTTGTTCGTGAAGAGGATCTGGTTGTCCTGCACCTCCACGCGGCCGATCTCTTTGTTCTCCGTCATGGTCATGAACGTGCCGTAGTCGACCTCCTTGACCTGCCGCTGGCTCAGCCACGGCACGGCGAGGAAGTTGATGAGCAGCAGCACGAGCAGCGCCATGGCGTAGTAATACAGCATCGGCTTTTTCGGGCTTTTTACTTCATTCATGCGTATGCTTCCTTTATTCAAAATATATGTGTACTGCGTGTGCATTTTCCGGACTCGTGTAACGTAACTTTAGTTTACCACAACCGGAAACGCCTGTCCAGTGAATAAACTGTGTACAGCGTGTACAAAAAATACCCGATCCGCCGGTAAAGAGACAAGGAAACCGGAATCTGTGCAGCAAATGTTACGGAAGAATACACCTTGCACCTGTATGATAGTTTTATAACAAAAAGCGTTCCGAACCGACGGGAGGGATCACGCGATGGAGATGCTTCTTTACCAGAGCACGCAGTTTCGCGACGTAAAAAAGATCTTGGACCGCGCGCACGGCTTCGCGGGCCTTTTGACGGCCGGCGGCATCGAGGCGTCGCGGCTGGACGTGCCCTTCGTCTGCGATCAGAAGGTGCTCTCACGCTATGACGATGCGTGCGGCGATGTCCGCCGGATCCTTGCCATGCAGCTCGGGCTCGAGCTGCCGAAGGGCTTTTCCATCCCGTTGGAGGCCGAGGATCTGGCGGTCTTTTTCTCGCAGCAGTGCTCGCTGCGGCAGATGCAGGACTACCTCGCGCAAAAGCGCCGGCAAACGCAGGCGGATATTGCCGTCTGGCTGCGCGAGCGCCCGTGGGACACGCATCCGGTCACGGCGGCGCAGGCTGCGGCACAGAATTTTGTCTTTGACGCCGCGACCGGCCGCATCGGTACGGACGGCTGCTTCAACGCCGGCACGGTGCTCGAGCTGCCGTCGTCGGTCGACGGGGTGCGCGTGCGCACGCTCGCTGCCTATGCCATGGTGTCGTACACATATTTAAATACGCTCGTCATTCCGGACAGTGTCGAGACGATCGAGCCATATGCGTTTTATGATAAGGTGCACCTGCGCCGGGTCAATCTTCCGCAGGGGCTCACCGTTATACCGGAGGGCGTGTTCTCGCGCTGCATCGGTCTGACGGGCATCGTCATCCCGGACAGCGTGCGCGAGATCCAGGAAGAGGCGTTTTATAAGTGCAGCAATCTGGACACGGTCGTCATCCCCGACGGCGTGGAGCGCATCGGCCGCTGCGCGTTTTTGAATGTGCGGCGCGTTATTTACCACGGCGGCGCGAAGGGGTTTCCGTGGGGCGCCGTGCGCGGCAACTGAGAAAGGCGGAATGAGATATGCATACGCTGCAATATGAGACCGCCGTCTGCGGCGGCAGCAATCTGAAAGCACCGATGAAGCTCGACTTCCTGCGCTCGCTCTGCGCGCAGGAGCGCCATGCGTGGCCGGAGGTCGTGCTCTGCCGGGTCGAGGGCGAGCCGCTGCCTGTGTGCTGTCTGAGCGAGGCGGCGGCGGGGGATCTGTTCTCGCGTGTGGGCATCGTGTCCGCGCCGTCTGAGGCGCTCACGGCGTTGCTGCGCACCGCGCCCGTGCGGGCACGGATCACGGCACTGTGCGATTCTGCGGGCGAGCCGTGCGACAGCGACACGCCGGATGTGTGGGGCTTTCTCGCCGAATACCGCTGCGGCGACGCACTCAGCGCGTCGGTGCGCGCGGCGATCGACGGTGCAGCTGCGCGCGGATGTGCGGGTGTGGAGGCACTGACCGCACGCGCCGAGTACCTGCTCGAGCAGGCTGTGCCGGAGGCAATCATCCTGCGCGTGTTCGCCGAGATGTTCTCTCTGCCGGAGTACCCCGAGATGGTGCCCGATCCGACGGTGCGCTATGTGCAGGCCGACAGCTTCGGGGCGCTCACACGCGCGCTGGCCTACCGCCTGTCAGGGCTGCATCTGCGGCTGGTCGGCAGCAAGGGCTGCGGAAAAAACACGCTCATCCAGACGGTGGACTGGCTGCTCAATGTGCCGCAGTACCGGATGCAGGGCAATGCCGAGCTCGACAAGCTCGACCTGCTCGGCGGACCGACGATCGAAAACGGCACCATGCGCTATCGCCTGAGCGATATGCTGCGCTATCTGGCCGCGGGCGCGGATGTCGTGCTCGACGAGGGCAACACCATCAAGCCCGAGTGCGCCGATGTGCTCCACTCGCTGACCGATGCCGCGCGTCAGATCCAGGTGCCCGGCTACGGTCTCGTGCAGATGCACCCGCACTCGGCGTTCACGATCACGATGAATGAGGACTACGCCGGCACGAACTTTATGAACGAGGCGACGATCGACCGCTTCACGCCCATCCACATCGCAGAGCCGGAGACCATTGTGGACGTGCTGCGCCGCGTCGTGCCCGAGGCGAGCGGCGCGAGCCTGAACATCTGCGACTATGTCTACTGTGCCATCCGCGACCGCATCCGCAGCGCCGGCGGCCTTGAGCCGGACGCGATGACGATCCGCGGCTTTATCGATGCCCTGCGCGCAGAGCCGCTGCTCGGTCTGCGCTGGGGTCTGTTGGACAACGTTGCTTCCAAGCCGCAGGACGCCTATACCCGCCTGCAGCTGACGGAGCTTATCGAGAGCATGGTGCCGCAGGATGGACGGGTTTGACGCTGCGCTGGCGCGCTACCGGGCGTTTCTGGCGAGTGAACCCATCGCGCCGCTGCTCCGGCGCAGCCTCGCGCTGCTCGTGCCGGACAACATCCGCATCGACACGGTCACGCCGGACGACAGCCTGCGCTGCACGACGGACGGCACGTCCGTCACCGTCGGCGGGGCTGCATATCTGCTGCGTGCGGATTTTGATGCCCGCCACTGGACGGCTGCGCTGCGCGTACTGCTCGCACGCGAGCTTCAGCACGACGGCAGCTCCGACCGCGACGTGTGTGCGGCGGTGCGTGCATTTTCCGGCGCGTATTTTCACGAGCACTATGCCCTCGCGCCGGAGCTCGGCGCGCTGCTCGGTCAGCGTATTCTGAACATTCTGGAGCAGGCACGCACGGATAACATCCTCTGCCGCCGCTTTCCCGGTTATCTGCCGCTGCTGCGCTTCGTGTGCTATGCGCAGCTGGACGCCGCCGCGCCCGGCAGCGCGCTCGAGGCGCTGCTTGACGAGCTGGAGGCGTTTGCCCTCACGGGCATCCCGTGCCGGACGCCGGCGCTGCAGTCCGTGTGTGCGCAGGTGGAGGCGGCGATCCTTGCGCCCTCTGCCGCTGCGTGCGCGCAGCATTGCCGCCAAACGCTCACGACGCTTGCGCCGGAGCTTGCGCGCCTGTGCCGCGAGGCGGACGATGATGCCCGCGCGCGCATCGCATCGCAGTGCGTGGATTATGCCTTCAGCGAGGCCGAGCGCGCGGAAGCCCTCGGCGACGGCTGCGACAGCAGACTCCGCCTGCGCAGTGAGGCGCAGGATGCGGCGCGCAGCGGTCCCTCCGCTGACGGGGAGGACACTGAGCTGGACAAGGGCGACAGCGCGGGCGGCGGCAGCGGGGATAATTCCGAGCGCTATGGCGACATGAGCGGCAGCCTTGCGAGTCAGGAGATCAAGTCGAGCGGCTCTGCCGGTACGAACGGCAGGGAGGACCGCGGGCGCTCGTCGAGCGTCGGCCGCAGCGGAAACCACGGGCAGAGCGGAGCAAGCGCCACCACGTCGGACGGCGTTTCCGCCGCACAGAAGGCCGCCTCCGGCGGGCCGGAGAGCCTGCGCGAGGTGCTCGCCACGGGCTGGAGCGCGCATCGCGGCTTTGCGCTCAGCGCGGCTGAGCTGGACGCCATGCTCTCAAACGCCGCGCAGGAGCTCACACGCGAGAGAGAGATCGAGCGGCAGCTGAGCGTTGCCGCGCCGCACGCCGCGCGTCTGGACGCAGGCGAGCGGCAGGAGCTTGCCGCGCGCTACACCGGTCTGACCTTCACCGAGACGTATATCACGCCGTCCGGCGGGCGGCTGCCGCCGGCGCTTTCCGAGCGCGCCAAGGCGCTGCATCACCGGCTCGATAAGCTCCTGCGTCAGCAGCGTGAGCGCAGTGCCGGTCAGCGCACCGGTGCGCTCTCGCAGCGCGAGCTGTGGAAGATCCCGCTCGACGCCAAGGACGTGTTTCGCCGCAAGGCGCCGCCGTCGCAGCGCGAGACGGCGTTTTACCTGCTCATCGACCGCAGCGGCAGCATGGGCTCCGGCGTTGGCGGCGGGCAGTCCAAGCTCTTCACGGCGCTGGCAACGGCCGCGATCATGGAGGAGGCGCTCAAGGGCATCGCCTATACGAAGATCGTCGCCTTTGACGGCGGCACGAACGCTGTGGAGCACTGCGTCATCAAGGATTTTGACCAGAAAGAGATCGGCAGCCGCTGCATCGATGCCATGGGGCAGATCGCCGCCGGAAACGGCAATAAGGACGGCTATTCCATCCGCGCCGCCGCGCTCGATCTCGCCAAGCGCACCGAGCGCCGCAAGATCCTCGTAGTGCTCTCCGACGGTCTGCCGTCCGGCTATTTCAGCGAGGCGGAGGCGATCGACGACGTGCGCACGGCCGTACAGGCGGCGCGCCGCCGGGGACTGCTTGTGATCCCGATCATCTACACCGCGCGCACGGACGAGAACGTGGACGCCTATCGCCGGATGTATGAAAAGAGCATCCTCTTTGCCGATTCCGTGGGTATGCTCGGCGAGTTTGAGCGCCTGCTCATGAAGCTCGTGCGCTGAACGGCGGACGGCGCGGCACACACAGGAGAAAGAAATACCCCGACGATAGCAGATCGTCGGGGTATTTGGCTGCCTGCGCCACATGAAAACGCAGACCAAACCGGTGAAGGAGTGTGAAAGGGGGGAAGGGGAATTGTGGATGAAAGGGTGCGTGCAGCGTATATGAAAGGCTCATGTGTGGGCGTGATTGGTTGATGCTCTGAGCGGTATGGGATTTGTCCTCGCATGGAAGCGGCATGCCTCACGGGATGGTGCTCCACAGGGCGGATGCCCTGTGGAGCGAGGGGGGGAGACGGGAAGAAGAAAATGACTTAAATAAGATTCTTTTCCTTCAGGTCTGCGATCTTGGCGTCATCATAGCCGAGCAGCTCCTTGAGGATCGTGTTCGTGTCCTGACCGAGGCTCGGAGCGCCGCGCCAGACCTGACCCGGGGTGCCGGACATCTTGGGGACGATGCCGAATGCGGTGACTTCCTTGCCGAGCGTCTGATCCTCGTACTTGATGAAGTCGTTGCGCTTCTGATAATGCTCGTTTGCGAGGCAGTCCTTTGCGCCCATGACACGGCTGCACGGGACCTTGAACTGCGCCATTGCGTCCTCGATCTCCTGCGCGGTGCGGGCTGCGCACCATTCAATGGTCTTTGCGTCGAGTTCTCTGCCCTTCTCGGAGGCGACGGCTTTGTTTCCGGAAGAACAATCCTTGTAGTTTAAGTACTCAAGGTCGAGATTCATTGCCTGAATGGCTCTCTTGTAGACGCCGGGGCCGAACGCGCCGAGCGCGACATCGTAGCCGTCCTTGGACTTGAACAGGCCGTAGGGCTGGAAGGCTGCGGACTTGTTGCCGGAGCGGGTGTTCTCGCGGCCGGCCATGGTGTAGGAGGTGTACAGGTCACAGCAGTAGCTCGCCTGAACCTCGAACTGCGCGATGTCGACGATCTGGCCGTCGCCGCCCTTGAGGACGTTAATGTATGCAGCCAGAACTGCAAACACGGTGGCGTATGCGGAGGTGAAGTCATTGAGCCAGGGCTTGCCGACGACGGGCTCGCCGCCCTTTTCGCCGTTGAGGCCCATCCAGCCGGAGAACGCCTGACCGATCATGTCGTAGGATGCACGGTCGCAGTACTCGGGCAGGCCGCCGAATCTTGGGTTGCCGTAGCCGCTGATGTGGGCGATGATGAGCTTGGGGTTCACCTCAAGCAGCTCCTCGTCACGGATGCCGAGCTTTTCGAGCCAAACCATGTTTTCCATGAACACGTCGGCTTCCTTGATCAGGCCGAAGAACAGCTCCTTGACCTCGGGATGCTTCAGGTTCAGCTCAAGGGAAAGCGAGAGCTTGTTGCGGCCGTCCTGTGCCCAGGAGGTGCTGACGGTCTTGCCGTCCTCTTTTGCAAAAGGAGCGAGGACACGGAGCGTGTCGCCGACGCCGGGGCGTTCGATGTGGATGACCTCTGCGCCGAAGTCGGCAAGCAGCGTGGCTGCGTAAGGCATTGCGATCAGAGAGCCGGAATCGATCACGCGCATGCCTGCAAAAGGACCGTACTGAGGGATGATCTGTTTACGTTCGCTCATTTGAATAATCTCCTTTTGTAATAATATTTTTTTAACAAAATAGTCTCGTGATATGCTGCGGCCGCCGGGGGGTGCGGTGACCGCAGCGTGTGCCTGTTATGCCCTGCGGTTTTTGATCTCTGCGATGACGGCAGGCAGGACGGCCTTGAAGTCGGCCACTGCGCCGTAGTGGGAGATGTCAAAGATCGGAGAGGCTGCGTTGTGGTTGATGCTGACGATGCACTTGGCGTTCTGCATGCCGACCTGATACTGCACGGAGCCGGAGATGGCGACGTTGATGATCATGTTGGGCTTGACGGCGGTGCCGGACTGGCCGATCTGAGCATCGTGCGGCAGAAATCCGTTGTCGACCAGGGGGCGGGAGGCGGCAAGCTGACCGCCGAGGAGGTCTGCAAGCTCCTTGAGAAGCGCGAGCTCTGACTCGTCCTTTACGCCTCTGCCGCCGGCAACGAGAACGTCTGCGTGATCGATGGGCACGCCGGTAACGACCTTCGGCTCGACATTCAGCACCTCGTAGCACGCCTCCTTGTCGACCGTGACGTGCTCCGTGATGACCTCGCCCGTGCGGCTCTCGTCCGGCTCCAGGGGCGTGAAGATCTTCGGACGAACGGTCACCATCTGCGGCCGGCACTCGAGGATGACGATGTGCGCAAGGATGCTGCCGCCGTATGCGGGCGTGGTCTGATAAAACACGTCATCTTCATCGTAGCCGAGGTCGATGGCGTCGGCGGTGAGGCCGGTCTTGAGGGAGATCATCATGCGCGGCGCAAAATCGCGGCCGAGGCTGGTCGCCGGATACATGATGATCGAGGGCTTGTACTTCTCCGCAAGCTCGGTGAGCGCCTGCTGATAGGGCCTTGCGCTGTAGGATGCAAGGTTTTCGTGCTCTGCGACGATGACCTGATCGGCACCGCCGGCGATGAGACCGGCTGCCAGATGCGCGACCTTGCTGCCGAGAAGGACGGCGGTGATCGCTTCACCGTTATGCGCCTTGAGCTCCTGCGCCTTTGCGAGCAGCTCATAGGTTACAGGATTGAGCGTTCCGTTCTGCTGTTCGGCAAATACCCATATGCCTTTGTAATCTTCCTTAGCCATTTGCCAAACCTCCTCAGACCAGGTGCTCTGTTTCGAGCATGTCAACGAATTTTGCTGCGATCTCTTCGGCGCTGCCCGTAAAGTAGGTGGTGTCGGTATTGCGCTTGGGCGGCTCGAACACGACCTTGGTAGACGACGGGGAACCGGGGATGCCGGTCTGCGCCGTGTCTGCGCCGAGATCCTGTGCGTTCCAGACGGCACGGGGCTTTTTGAGCGCTTTCATAATGTTGATCGGCGTGGGATAACGGGGCGTGTTGATCTCCGCTGTTACCGTCACAAGTGCCGGGAGCTTTGCGCGCACCTTCTCGGTGCTGTCCTCGAGCACGCGGTCGCAGTAGACCCAGCCGTCTTTTACATCGATGCTCGATGCAAGGGTAACCTGCGGGATGCCGAGAAAGGCTGCGGTCGCCGGACCTGTCTGAGCGGTGTCGCCGTCAACGGCGTGGCGCCCGAACAGCAGCAGGTCGTAGTCGCCGATCTTTTCGGCGCCTTTGGCAAGGGTGTAAGCGGTGGCGAGGGTGTCTGCGCCGCCGAAAGCACGGTCGGACAGCAGGTATGCCTCGTCGCAGCCGAGCGCAAGCGCCTTTTTGAGCACGTCCTCTGCCTGAGGAGGCCCCATGCTGATCGCAACGACCGTTGCGCCGTACTTTTCCTTGAGCTGGATGGCGGCCTCGACTGCGTTTGCGTCGAGGGGGTTGATCATGCTGGCAACGCCGTCGCGCTTCAGATTGCCGCGCTCGTCAAGCTTGACATCGTCCGTGTCGGGCACCTGCTTTACGAAGACAAGTATTTTCATCTCTATCTCTCCATTTGCTCTGTGCTGTGTACCGGTCATCCAAGGACGGAGCCGCTGATGACCATGCGCTGGATCTCACTCGTGCCCTCACCGATCTCGAGCAGCTTCGCATCGCGGTACAGACGCTCGACATGGAACTCTGCGCTGTAGCCGTTGCCGCCGAGCACCTGAATGCACTCATCGCAGATCTCCTTGCACCATTTGGAGCTCATGAGCTTGAGCATCGCCGCCTCTGCCGAATGACGCTGGCCGTTCGCCTTCATTTCGGCAGTATCCCAGACCATCAGATCCATAGCGCGGACCTTTGCCGCCATATCGGCAAATTTGAAGGAAATGCCCTGATACGCCTTGATGGGTTTGCCGAAGGTGGTGCGCTCGTTGGCATACGCCTTGGCGATTTCCATCGCGTGCTGGGAGAGGCCGGAAGCAATGGAGCCGATGGAGATGCGGGCACCGTCGAGCGCCATCATGGCGACCTTGAAGCCCAGACCCTCTCTGCCGACGCGGTCGCACTCGGGAATACGGATGTTGTCAAAGCTCAGCTCGCAGGTAGCCGAGCCTCTCATGCCCATTTTGTGCTCGAACTTGCCGATGGTCAGACCTTCTGCATCCTTGGGGACGATGAAAACGGAGATGCCCCTTGCGCCTGCGTCGGGATCGGTCTTTGCCATGATGAGATAGTAGTCGGCAACACCGGAGTTCGTGATCCAGGCCTTGCCGCCGTTGAGGATGTACGAGCCGTCGTCCTGCTTTGCGGCGATGGACTTGATGCCCGCTGCATCCGAGCCCGCGGAGGCCTCGGTCAGGCCGAAGGCGAAAACCTTGCCTGCGGCTGCGAGGGGGAGGTACTTCTGCTTCTGCTCGTCACTGCCGTGAACGAGGATCATGTCGGAGGCCAGCCAGTTTGCGTCGAGATAAAGCGCGATGCTCGCGCTGCCCTTTGCAAGCTCGTTGACAACGATCTGAGAGGTGATGGCGTCGCCGCCGCCGCCGCCGTACTGCTCGGGGATGTGGATGCCCATCAGACCGGTCTCGACAAGCTTGGAGTAGATCTGCTGGTAGACCTCCATGTTGAACGAGAAGGTTTCGTCCATTGCTTTGTCATAGGGGGCGACTTCGTTCTTGGTGAACTCCCGGACCATGTCTCTGATCATGATCTGCTCTTCTGTGAATTTGTACATTGTGCATTCCTCCGTTAAGAAAGTGTTCGTTTCTGCTTACTCCTGAGTGTTGTACAACAGATTGTGACTGTTAACTGCTTTTTGCTCAATTCTGTACTACTACAGGCTATAACTGTTTTCTGAAGCTTGGCCTTGCTATTGGGTTTCTATGTGAACAATTTAACACCAAAAACACAGCTCGTCAACAGTTTTTGGCGAACTTACTTGCTTTTTGGCGCTTGCAACAAAGTGTGTTTCACGACAACAACAGTATGCACCGGTTTTTGTATAACAGTTACTCGACCGGCGGCGCGTTTTCGCTTCCGGATGCCGAAATTGTTATACAACACTTCGACAATCTTTTATCATTCATCATTTTTCTTGTATTTCTTCTCCACGGAATGTATAATCAGTATCACTTGGTGATACAGTTTGCTTGGGGGGAGTACCATTTCCATTAAAAATGATATCGTTTTGTCGCGCATCGAGGCGACAGAACCGGGAACGAAAATTTCTGTAAGGGGCCTTGCCTCCGAACTCGATGTCAGTGAGGGGACGGTCTATAAGGCCATAAAGGAGGCCGAGCAGCGCGGCCTTGTCATCACAAAGCCGAAATCCGGCACGTTCCGCATAGAGTCTGACGTTGACTCGGACAGCTGCGCTGTGACGCTTTCCGAGCTCGTGTTGGCGCTCGGGGTAAGCTGTGCAGCGGGCAGAAAATCGCTCGGCTGTACCATTGATAATATCGTGATCTGCGACAGCGATGAGGCGCAGCTTCTCAGCCGCCTGGAATATGCGGATCCGAGCCGCACGCTGTGCATCGTCGGCAAACGTCCCGACTTCCAGACCCTGATCATACAGTCCCGTGCGCATATGCTGATCACCGGCGGCGGCCGCCCGAGCGATTATCACATCGTCAAGGCTGAAAAAAACGGCGTCTGCATCCTCACGGCGCTGCAGAACACCTATGCGATCATGAAGCTGTTTGACAGCCAGTTTTCCTCGGCAAGGCTCGCGGACGAGGACGCCCCTGTGTCCGAGTGGATGCAGGCGCCGAACTACCTCTACCGCAACGATTATGTCGCCGACTGGCAGCGGTACTATGACGAGCAATTTCCCGGCATGAGATCCTTTCCCGTCGTCGATGAGGAGCTGCACCTGTGCGGCGGGATCGATATCCCGCGCACCTTTGCAGCCGGGCACACGCAGAAACTCTCGACGCTTGTGTCGCAGGACGCCAGGCTCCTGACGGTCGATGCACAAAGCTCCGTGCGCGAAGCGGCAAGGAAGATGATGCTCTCCGGCAGTTCGTTTGCGGCGGTTCTGCGCGATGATAAGATGGAGGGCGTGTTCTATGCCTCGGATCTGATCCGCTATTTCATGTATCTGGGCACGGAGAGCATGTCTGACTATGCGTCGTTTCTGGTGCCGGCTCCGGAGTATTCCAACGAGGACCGCAGGGTGTATGAGCTGCGCGTCCCGGAGGCGGAGCTTGCGAATATGGACATTCTGCCGACTGCGTTGATGCTCGTCGCCGCCGATAAGCATCTTGCGCAGCAGGGCTGCCTTGACTGCACTTTGAGCAGCAGCTCGTTTTTCTATCCTGAGCAGATAACGCAGGCCGGCGGGCTTATGCTCTGCACGGCACTCACATCAAACGGCAAGGCGGGCTTTTCGGTCGAAGCGGAGGTCTATACCGAAACGGCGACGTTTGCAAAGGCCATGCTCATTTTTACGGAACGATAAGGGAACAAAGCTATGTTTTTATTGACGAAGGAACAGCAAAAGCTCAGAGCCGAGCTCAGGGAGTTTGTCGACCACGAGGTGTGTCCAGTGGCCACAGAGCTGGATAACCGAGGCGGCTTTCCGCACGATTTATACACACGCATTGGCAAAATGGGCTATCTGGATGCGGAGTTTGAATACATCGGCAGCGGCGCAAAATACGGCGGTCTTGAGGGCGCGATCATCATTGAGGAGCTGTCGCGTGGACTGGCCTCACTGGGGCTGATCGTAAGCCCGCACTATCAGTGCACGGAGCTGATCGCCTGCTGCGGCACGGAGACGCTGAAAAAAAAGGTCATCGAGCCGGCGCGCCGCGGCGAGCAGCTCTTTGCCTTTGCCATATCCGAGGAGCGCGGCGGATCCGATGCGCTGGGCGTGGACACCATTGCTGTAAAGGACGGCAGCCGCTGGATACTGACTGGGAAAAAATGCTGGGTCACGAATGCCGGAGTCGCCGATGGCTATGTCGTCACGGCAAAAAGCCCGTCTGCCGAGCGCAGCCGCAGTATGAGCATGTTTTTCATTCCCAAAGACGCCCCAGGGCTGACGGTCGTGGAAAACCGCAGCATGATCGGGCTCAACAACTCGCCGATGGGACATATTATTCTCGACGAGTGCTCGATACCCGATTACTGTCTTGTCGGTGAGGAAAATGTGGGCTATCCGCTGATAAAGCCGCTTCTAAACGAAGGCAGACTCGATATGGCCGCTGTGGCGGTCGGCATTTCGCAGGCGGCGCTCGATGATTCCGTGAGCTTTGCCGGACGTGTCGGGCTGTACGGCCGCAGCCTGGCCTCCTATCAGGGCGTGTCGTTCCCGATCGCGGATATGTACACGAAAACGCTGATGGCAAGAAATTCGCTCTACACAGTCGCCTCCATGATGGCCGACGGAATGCCGCACACGCGGGACGTTGCTGCGCTCAAGCTGTTTGCCACGGAAAGCGCATTTGCGACGTGCAAGGCCGCCTGCCAGATACATGGTGCGCACGGTCTGAGCGCGCAGTCTGGCGTTGACCGCCTTTTCCGTGATGCGCACATGCTGACCGTCGCTGAGGGCACGTCGGAGATCTGCCGGATCGTCATTTCCGGCGGCCTGACAAACCCGGACAAAATGTAAAAAGGAAGCAGCGTTTTGCCGCTGCTTCCTTTTCAATACGCCGGCAAACGCTGTGAGGTTTTTGCCCGGCAAAGACAATACCGGCGGCGTGATCTCCTTCCGTATAAAACCGTTTTTGCCCGGTGTGCAAAAACGGCGGGTTTTGATATGGCATTGCTTGACAAGCCCTGCGCGGTGTGCTAAGATGCTTTCTCGTTAAAAGGGAGTAGTTGCGAATGCATGGTCAACAATCTCCCGGCAGCAGCCGGTGGTCATGCGCCTATGATGATAGGTAATGAGACTTTTAGCACATCATATACTATGATCGTGCGGGAAGTCTCATTTTTTTGCGCGCGGTCACAAAGGAGAATGCGTTATGAACCTCGATTTTACCGGCAGTACCCTCTTTCTTGTCCTGCTGCTGTTTGCGGTGGGTCTGATCTGCATCATCAAGGGCGGCGACCTGTTTGTCGATGCCGCCACATGGATTGCCGAGGCCTCCGGTATCCCCAAATTCATCATCGGCGCGACCGTTGTGAGCTTTGCCACGACGATGCCGGAGATGCTTGTGTCCATCTTTTCCGCGCTGGAGGGCAATGCGGACATCGCCATCGGCAACGCCGTCGGCTCGGTGACGGCCAATACCGGCCTGATCATGTGCCTGTCGCTGATCTGCATGGAGTGCACCATGCCGCGGCGGCAGTATGCGGTCAAGGCGGTGCTGCTGCTCGCGGCGATCGCGGTTCTGTTCGGCTTCACGCGCGACGGGCAGCTGTCCATCCTTGAGAGCGTTTTGATCCTTGTCATTTTTGTGTGCTTTATTGCCGAGAGCCTTGTCTCTGCGCGGCGTGAGCAGTCGCTTGAGGCCCCGGAGCAGGATGCCCGCCCCAAGACGGACGGCCGGACGGTCGCGCTCAATATCGGCAAGTTTGTGTTTGGCGCTGCGGCCATTGTGCTCGGTGCGCAGCTGCTGATCGACAACGGCACCGCGCTCGCACAGATGCTTGGTGTGCCGGATGCTATCATCGGTGCGACCATGATCGCCATCGGCACGTCGCTGCCGGAGCTTGTCACGACCATCACGGCCATCCGCAAGAAGCAGTCCTCGCTGTCGGTGGGCAACATCATCGGCGCGAACATCATGGACCTCACGCTCATTATGCCGTTGTGCGCGCTCATCCTCGGCAAGCCGCTGCCGGTCGAGCGGCAGGGCATGCTGCTGGATATTCCGGCGTGCCTCGTCGTGTGCGCGGGTGCGCTCATCCCGGCGCTCGTGCAGGGCAGGTTCAAGCGCTGGGTCGGCTTTTTCATCGGCGGACTGTATATCGCGTATCTCGTTATCATGTTCACGTGCTTCGGCGCGTAAAAAAACCGGCGCCGGTCTCTTTTTGGAGACCGGCGCCGCTGTTTGTTTTGGGAACGCCGCGCAGATGCTGCGGGGGATGCAGGGCGTGTTTGCCTGCTTCCGGAAAATACTTGAAACCGGCGCAGCCGGAGGATATAATGCTTACAAAGCAATGCTCGATGCCGGACATTTTAATGAGGCGTGGTGACTGCTTATGAGAAAACTGACAGAAACGGAAAAAGAACTTGTCAAAAAGCTCCGTGACATCTGGAATGATAAGGAATTTGCCGCCGGCGTTCTTTCGCATTTGAAGAATGACGAAGAGCGCGGCGAAATCATTGAGTTTATCGATAGCAATGACGATGTGAAATCCGAAGATGTTGTGCTGCTGTCCCTTGATATTGACCGGTCGAGGGATGCCCAGAAAGTGCTATGCGGTTGCTAAAGGAAAGCGTGTAAAATGAAAAAACTAGATATGTACTGGATGAGTAACCGTGACTGGTGGGAGATGAAGAATCATATTCCAACTGTCAAGGAAGATGCTCCGATAGAAGCTAAGATAAGCTATGAACGATATAAAGAGCAGTTGAAGTCTGCGGCGGTATAGATTGTGCATGAAAATGATTAGAAAGGACTATATATGGCGAGCATGTCAAGGTGCATTGTATGTAAGAAGTGCAAATTTCCGGAACTGAAGTGTGAGATTTATGCAAATGGTATACCGCATGATGTTGTAAATGAAATCACCGACTGTAAACACTATGAGCGGAAGCCTTTTACAAATCAATCAGGGGATGATCTGCCGATCGCAAAAGGCAGATGAATAAAGCCCCCCTGCATCCGCATGGTGCTTTTTTGCGCCGGCGGAAGGCGGACAGCAGCAAAAACCCCGGAAGCCGAAGCTCCCGGGGCCTTGGTGCGCGAGGCGGGACTTGAACCCGCACGTCCGGAGTGGACACTAGAACCTGAATCTAGCGAGTCTGCCAATTCCACCACTCGCGCATGGGCTTTGCGAATCAAAGCTTGTTTAATATAGCATTTCACGCGGGGATTGTCAAGCGTATTTTCCGCAACTTCCCGAAAAAATCTCAACGTGTGTCGAAAACGTGAATTTTTACCGGTTCGGGTGTTCAAATCCGGCGGCATCTGCTATACTAAAAAGAAAAAGAGACCCGGCCGTGCCGGGAACGGAGTTGTGATATTCATGGATTCAAATCGCGTTATGCTCAAGGCGGATGCACGCCGCCGCACCGTCAGCTGTCAGCCGAGCCCGATCCTCGCGGGGGTGATCATCTTTGCCCTCGGCATGCTCATCTCGACGCTCACGTCGTACCTGATGGGCATGGATCGTCTGGCCACGGCGCTGACAAACGCCGCGCGCTTCGGCACGGAGGCGGTTGAGCAGGCGTACCTCAGCTTCCTTGAGCACTACAGTGTGTCCGGCTTTGCGATCGCGCTCGTCGTCGCGCTGCGGATCATGAGCTATATGGTCAGCGTCGGCTTCGTGATCTTCGCGCTGCACATCAGCCGCGACGAAAAGGCCGAGTTCGGAAACCTCTTTGACGGCTTCGGCCTCTTTTTCCGCGTGCTGTGGCTCGGCATTCTGGAGGGGCTTCTGATCTTCCTGTGGAGCCTGCTGCTGGTCGTGCCGGGTATTGTGGCGGCCTACCGTTACCGGCAGGCGCTGTATCTGCTGCTCGATCACCCGGAAAGATCCGCGTGGCAGTGTCTGCGCGAGAGCAGCGCGCTCATGAGCGGGCATAAGTGGGAGCTGTTCGTGCTCGATCTGAGCTTTCTCGGCTGGGCGATGCTGAGCGCGATGTTCGCGCCCGTGTCGATCTGGCTCGACCCGTACCGCGCCATCACCAACGCCGGGTTTTATAACCGGCTGATCGCTGCGCGGGGCGGGGCACACGTGATCGAGGGCTCGTTCACCGACATCCCGAACGACCCGCAGCGCTGATGCCTGCGCCTTTCCGCACCCCGTCTGCTGCGTGCAGGCGGGGTGTTTTGCGTTGACAAGCCGGGGGCTTGCGGTATAAACTATATAGAATTCCAAAGGAAACGAGGTGTACGGATGCAGACGGAGCTGAATGGCCGCCCGCAGGCGATGATCGCCATGAGCGGCGGCGTGGATTCGAGCGTTGCGGCATACCTGATGCAGCAGGCGGGGTATGCCTGCATGGGCGCGACCATGCGCCTGTATGAAAACGAGGACGCCGGTCTGGCGCAGGGCAGCACCTGCTGCGCGCTCGACGATGTGGAGGATGCCCGCCGCGTGGCCTACACGCTGGGCATGCCGCACTATGTGTTCAACTATAAAGACGCGTTTCGTGAGCAGGTCATGGCGCGCTTTGCCGCCGCCTATCAGCGCGGGGCGACGCCGAACCCCTGCCTGGACTGCAACCGCTACCTGAAATTCGGTCTGCTGGAATCGCGTGCCCGCGCGCTCGGGCGCGACGTACTGGCGACCGGACATTATGCCCGCATCGAGCAGCTTCCCGACGGGCGCTGGACGCTCAAAAAGGCGGCAGACCCCGAAAAGGACCAGAGCTATGTGCTCGCGTGGCTCACGCAGGAGCAGCTTGCGCACACGCGCTTCCCGCTCGGCGGTCTGCGCAAGAGCGAGGCGCGCGCCATCGCCGAGGCGCACGGCTTCTGCAACGCGCACAAGCACGACAGTCAGGACATCTGCTTTGTGCCGGACGGCGATTATGCCGCCGCAGTTGAGCGGCTGACGGGCGCGCGCAGCGAGCCCGGGCGCTTTGTGGACGCGCACGGAAACGTGCTCGGCACGCACCGCGGCATCATCCACTATACGATCGGACAGCGCCGCGGGCTCGGCATCGCGGCCGAAGTACCGTTGTACGTCTGCGGCATCGACGTGCCGAACAACGAGGTCGTGCTCGGACGCAATGCTGACCTGTTTTC
>ULRW01046883.1_pt1 | contig 27342 bp, 21 predicted proteins | sample 1955581 | NCBI WGS metagenome assembly ULRW01 (sample SAMEA4835687, study PRJEB28245) | human gut metagenome | biome: gut microbiome; material: fecal sample | place: Denmark | collected 2008 | reverse complement strand
GAGCCACGATTTTTTTCACGAGCCGAGGGGTACTCGAGGCGATGTCGTCAATTTGAATCTGTTGCCGCGCAGCGGCATTTGAATCCGAGGCGGCCTGCGAACTGCGGTCTGCGGGGCCATCGGCCCCTTACTCTATTTTTTCTTTCCAGCAGAGGAAGATTTCGATGGCCAGGGCGGCGAACCAGATGTTTCGGGCCAGGACGTTGATGATACAGTACCAGCCGGATTTCCCCAGGTCATGGTAACGGCGTATCATGTAGGAAAAGTCGACGGGGATGAGGAGAACGGCGATGAGGCACGAGGCGATGGTGTATTCCAGGGCCGCCGGGCCGCCCTGCGAGGCCAGGTGCTGGAGCCAGATGATGAGGCAGATGGGCAGGATGCTGAACAGGCGGAAGTGCAGGTAGCGTTTACGGCTGACCTTGCCTTTGAAATCTAAATGGTTGCGGATGAGTACGCGAATAGGCGCGTCTTCGGCTATGATCAAGAGAAGGACCTCCTTTGATGAATCAGGGATTTTTCTCTAGTGTAGCACGAAAGACGCGCCTATTTCGATAGGACGGGCAAAGTGGCAAAAGCTGGCACGAAATGCCGGAAAAGTCAAAATTCTCCGGCCGCTGCCGCTTCCTTGAGAAGGGCCACGTTGTCCGTATCATATTCAATTTGTTCCGACCAGCGGCGCACGGCTTCAGGCAGATTGCCCGTTACGGCAGCGGCAAGGCCGATGAAGTCCGTGTTACGTGCAGCATAGGTGGCGAGGACGTCAGAAGGGACGTCTGCAAAGGACTCGAGCTGCCGGTAAAAGAGATAGTCGTACACGCGCTGATACCGTTTGGCCTGTTCCGGATCCGGAGCTGCGACCTTTTCCGTCGATGCTATCCGGGCCTGTAAGGCTTTTAGACCAGCCGTCCAGGCATCGTCAATCGGTTCGGTCCGGGACAGGACGGCCAGGAGGCGTTCATGGCCTTTTTTCGTCGTGTCGGGCTGATAAACGAGGCCCGCCGATGGCGCCGGATAATCCAGGGCATCCAGGAGCTGTGCCAGCGTCCCCAGGGACTGGCCCCTTTCATCATCATAGAAGGTGAGGGGAGAGGGGCTGTTCAGCAAGAGCCCGGCCGCGGCTTCACAGCAGAGGCCGACACCGCCGAGTTCCCTGTCCTGACCGCTCTTGTCGGTAACGACCTGGAAGAACCGCGGATGGAGGGCGCAGATATCGCAGAGGATGTCGTCGCCGCCTTCACGGATGAGACGGCATAAGCCATCGGGCCGCAGGAAGGGACAGTTCCCGTCGGCAGTGAGGCAGAAATGCCAGCCCTCCGGCCCTTCGGCGATATACTGGCGGATTGCCTCACCTAAGGGACCATCGAGGTGCTGATAAACGTCGGCCGTCACGTCGTCGATGTCGATCTCCCAGCCCCGGCAGCACGTATGCTGGCAGGCGCCGGCTTTGCACTGGAAGCGGTCGTAGAAATCAGGAAGGATCATGATCAGAATTCATACGTTGTCCCCGGGTCGACGACCTGGACGGGGATATTGTATTTCGTTTCCGTGAGCTTCTTGTATTCCTGAGGGTCTGCTTCGACAATGGGCCAGGTCTTGTAGTGGACGGGGATGACGAAGCGCGGCTGGATCCAAAGGGCGGCCAGGGGTGCGTCGTCGATGCCCATGGTGAAGTTATCGCCAATAGGCAGGATGGCGCAGTCGATCGGCCCGAAGCGATCGAGGATTTTCATGTCCGAGAAGAGGCCTGTGTCGCCGGCGAAATAAACGCGCTTGCCGCCAAATTCGACGATGACGCCGCATGCCAGCCCTCCGGCAATGCCCGAACCGTGGAACGCCGGTGTCAGGCGTACTTTGCCAAAGGGGAAATCCGCACTGCCGCCGACATGCATGGCATGGGCCTTGCAGCCTGCTTCGCCCGCTTTGCCAGCGACTTCGGCCGTGCTGATGACCGTAGCGTCATTGGCTTTGGCAATGGCTTCGGTATCGCCATAATGGTCGCCGTGGCAGTGAGTGACGATGATGTACTGGCAGTGGATGTCTGTCGGACAGACCTGGGTCCAGGGATTTTCCGTAATGAACGGATCAAACAGGATAGTCGTCACATCATCGGAAAGAGTGAATGCGGAATGACCGTAATAATTGAATTTCATAGTCCTCTGCTCCTTAAAGACAATCAGTCTTTTTCAGTACTGTTCAAACTCCATTTCTTCCATTCTTCGAACCAGCTCTTGACGTGTTCCTGCGGGAGGGAGCCGCAAAAAGTGTTCTTCAAGGTCTTGCGGAGTTCGCCTTCTTTTTCGCCTAACGGATAGACGTCTTTATATTCGTCATAGACGTTCCAGAAGTCGCGCATGTGCAGGTTGGCATAGGTTTCACCGTAAATCTTGTAGCACGTGTCGCACAGGGTGATGAAGACGGCTTCGTCGTTGTGCTGGTTGGCGTCGTCGAGGCCGCAGCAGCGCGTATACAGTTTGATTTTGCTGCCGAAGAGTTTGCGAAGGTAATCGTAGACGTCGGAAACCATCTGAGGCTGCAGCTGCAGCAATTTACAGCCGGGAGCGAAATACATGGGATACTGGGCAATGTTATCAAAGTTATCCATAATTGACACCTCTTTCTGAAATCAATAGAAACTTTACCTTTCTATTAAATAATAACTATTATTTATAAGTGTACCATAAAAAGGCCGGAAACGCAATGTTCCTCTTGTACTTCCTGCATAAATCCTGTACAATATCCCTTGGAGAGTGATATAAGTATGCATATCGTAATGGTAGAGCCGGAAATCCCCGGCAATACGGGCAATGTCGCCCGCTTATGCGCAGCCAATCATATTACGCTGCATTTGGTCAAGCCCCTGGGCTTTTCCATCGATGACAAGCATTTGAAACGGGCCGGCCTCGATTACTGGTCGCTCGTCGATGTCCAGATCCATGAAAATTTTCAGGAAGTCCTGGACAAATACAAAGACCACCGTTTTTTCTATTTGACGACCAAATCGGAACAGTGTTACGCCGATATCCAGTTCCAATACGATGATATGCTCGTATTCGGCAAGGAAACGAAAGGCCTTCCGGAAGACCTCCTGAAAGCCAATCCGGAACGCTGCTTCCGCGTACCGATGGTCGAACAGGCGCGCAGCCTGAACCTGTCCAATACCGTCGCTATCGTGTCTTATGAAGCGATGCGCCAGCTTGGCTTCCCGGGTATGGCCAAGAGCGGTATCGGTATCAAGAATCTTTAATTACAGAAATGATGAGGTGTAGAACGTGGAAATTTACGATAAAGCCCATGAATTAGAGGCTGCCATCAAAGAATGTCAGGAATACAAGGACCTCGTCGCAGCCGGTCAGGAACTGGCCAAAGACGAAAAGACCAAGCATCTGGTCCGCGATTTTCTCATGCTCCAGGCCCAGCTGGCCTATGCCCAGTCCATGGGGGACAAGCCGATCCGCAAGAAGATCGACCATTTGAACCAGATGGCCGAACTCATTAAAAACAATCAGACTGCCGTGGAATATTTGAACCATTATAATAAATGGCAGACCATGGCCGGTGAAGTGTTCCAGATTATTCAAAATGCAATGGCAGAAGGAATGAGCATCCTTGATCAATAAATATGCACTGACGACTTTCGTCTCCGAATTAAGTAACTCTGTTCCCATGGAACGGATCCTGCTCGACGAACCCATGAGCGAGCACACGACCTTTGCTGTCGGCGGCCCGGCCGACGTCCTGATCCTGCCGGAATCGGTCAAGGAAATGTCCCTGGCCATCCGGGCAGCACGGCGGCTGGAACTGCCAGTGACGGTCCTCGGCGGCGGCTCCAACGTCCTCGTCCGCGATGGCGGCATCCGGGGCGTCGTCATCCAGTTGAATACGATGACTAAAGTATTGGCCTGCCACGACCGCAAGATCCTGGCCAGTGCCGGTTACATGTTGAAAGATGTCTGCCAATTTGCCCAGGAAAACAGCCTGACCGGCATCGAATTTGCCTGTGGCATCCCCGGTACCCTGGGCGGCGCCGTCTTCATGAACGCCGGGGCTTACGACGGGGAAATGAGCCATGTCGTATCCCGCGTCCGCACGGTCAACAGCGAAGGCGGTGTCCATACGTATGATGCGCCGAACCTCGGTTTTTCCTATCGCCAGAGCCGCTTCCAGAAATCCCAGGAATTCGTCGTCGAAGTCGAACTGACCTTGCGTAGCGGCGACCCCAAGGAAATCCAGGCCCGTATGGACGATCTCATGAACCGCCGCCGCAGCAAGCAGCCTTTGGAAATGCACAGCGCCGGCAGCACTTTCAAGCGTCCGCCGGGATACTTTGCCGGGACCCTCATCGACCAGACCGGCCTCAAAGGCCTTTCCTGCGGCGATGCCCAGGTCTCGATGAAACACGCCGGCTTCGTCGTCAACACGGGCCACGCGTCGGCACGGGATGTCCTCAACGTCATCCACGAAGTCCAGAAACGCGTCGAAAAAGCACACGGCGTCCACTTGGAACCGGAAGTCCGCATCATCGGCGAAGACTAAAATTTAAATCCATCCGCTAGCCACTAACTACTAGCCACTAACCCCTTAAAAGGAACTGTCGCATCTGTGACAGTTCCTTTTACTATATTGTTTTCTCATAAGAATCATGCTATGATGATATTAGAAAAGTACGTGATACGATTTACGTTATAATACCTATCTTAATGAGAGAAAGCAGGGATTGTCATGGATAAACGAGCTATGTGGAACGAAATGATCGGCGTCATCAAACAAGATGTGACACCGGCGACGGGGTGTACGGAACCGATTGCCCTGGCCTATGCCGCGGCGACGGCAGCCCGGGAACTGGGCGAACCGGTGCGCTTCGTCGACGGCTGGGTCTCGGCCAACCTGATGAAGAACGGCATGGGCGTCACCGTGCCGGGGACAGGGGTGCCAGGCCTTTACATTGCCGCAGCTGTCGGCGCTCTCGGCGGCGATGCCGATGCGGGCTTGCAGGTCCTCAAGGCCTTGACGCCAGACGTCGTCGCCCTGGGCAAACAGTACGTCGCTGACGGCAAGATTACCGTGTCTGTCCGGGAAGATACACCGCATGTCCTCTATGCCGAAGCCGTCGTCTATGGCGAAAACCACCGTGTCCGCGTCGTCATCACCGATGACCATACGAACATCGTCTTTATCGAAAAAGACGGCAAAGTCCTTCGAGACCAGCGCGTTGACGGGGGTAGCGGCGAAGACCCGAAAATCGCCTTTCTCCATACGCTGACCTTGGCAGATATCGTCGATTTCGCTGAGCAAGTGCCGCTCGAAGACCTTGCTTTCCTGAAGGAAGCGGAACGGCTCAACGACCACTTGTCTCAGGAGGGCTTGACCGGGAAATACGGCTTGAAAATCGGTTATACCCTGCAGCAGTTAGTCGAAAAGGGCGTCTTAGCAGACGATTTGTCCCATCGCATCCAGATCCGTACCGTCGCCGCGTCTGATGCCCGCATGGGCGGTGCCGCCTTTCCAGCCATGACCAATTCCGGATCAGGCAATCAGGGTATCGCCGCGACGGAGCCGGTGACAGTCGTCGCCGATTTCCTCGACGTCACGCCGGAAAAACGGCTGCGGGCCCTGGCCTTATCCAGTATGGTCGCCATCTACGCCCACGGTTATCTGCCGAAACTGTCGGCCTTCTGTGCTACCGTCACGGCTTCTATGGGGGCTGCCGCAGGGATGGCTTGGCTGCTGGCTGATGGAGAACCGTTTCCCGTCATCGAACGGGCCTTGGCCACCATGTCCGGTTCCATCGTTGGCATGGTCTGTGACGGTGCAGCCAACAGCTGTTCCATGAAGGTCTCGGCCTCGGTCCATGCGGCTTATGAAGCAGTCCTCCTGGCCCTCAATGACGTGCGCGTCCAGGGAACGGATGGTTTGGTCGCCCATTCGGCCGAAGAATGTCTGAAGAATGTCGGCCTCCTGGCCTCGCGGGGGATGCAGCAGACCGACGAAGAAGTCCTGCGTATCATGCTCCATAAAAATAAAGCCTGATTTTTTCGGAAAGGGTGTTGCCTCATGGCTAAAAAAGTTCTCATCTTATCTTCCAGTCTCCGTCCGGACAGCAATTCCGAGCAGCTGGCCCGGGAAGCCGGCCGCGGGGCCCTCGAAGCGGGCCACGATGTAGAAGTCCTCAGTCTGGCCGGCCGGGATATCCGCTATTGTGAAGGCTGCATGGCCTGCCACCGCCTGCTCTACTGTCCCATCCAGGACGACGCCAACGACCTCATCAAGAAGGTCCAGGAAGCAGACGCCGTCGTCTTTGCTTCGCCTATCTACTATTATGACATCTGCGGCCAGCTGAAGACCTTCCTCGATAGGACCAATCCGCTCTACGGCCAGCCCTACCGCTTCCGCGACATCTATCTCATCACCGTCTCGGCCGACGACGCGCCGGACACGGCGAAACGGGCCCTATCGACCCTCGATGGCTGGATCTGCTGCTTCGACAAAGCCCATTATGCCGGAGGCTTCAACGCCGGCGGCATGAGCGAAGCCAATGCTGTAGGAAATCACCCGCAATGGTTGCAGAAAGCCTATGAATTAGGAAAATATATCTGATATTTTACCGCCTGTTGACAATAAATTCAGCAGGCGGCTTTGCATTTCTGCGCAATCCATGCTATACTAATCTAGTTACATACAATCTAATATTTGTTAATGAGAGAGAGGACATTAGATGGAACGCAAAGATATTCGTAATATTGCAATTATTGCCCACGTTGACCATGGCAAAACGACACTGGTCGACGCCATGCTCAAACAGAGCCATGTTTTCCGTTCTAACGAAAAAGTAGAAGAACGTGTCATGGACTCTGGAGATATTGAACGTGAACGCGGCATTACAATCTTGTCCAAAAATACATCTGTCATGCACGAAGGCGTCAAGATCAACATCGTCGACACCCCGGGGCATGCTGACTTCGGCGGCGAAGTAGAACGTGTACTGAACATGGTAGACGGCGTACTGCTCCTCGTCGATGCTTTTGAAGGCCCGATGCCGCAGACGAAATACGTTTTGCGCAAGGCTTTGGAACAGAAATTGAAACCAATCGTCGTCATCAATAAAATCGACAAACCCGGTGCCCGCGTCGCCGAAGTCGAAGACGAAGTTCTCGAATTGTTCATGGAACTCGATGCTACGGACGAACAGCTCGACTTCCCGGTCGTCTATGCCAACGGCCGCGATGGCATTGCCAAATATTCCATGGACGACGACAGCGATAACCTTGAACCGCTGTTCAAGACCATCATCAAATACTGCCCGTGCCCGAAAGGCGATGCCGAAGGCCCGCTGCAGTTCATGGTCACGACGTTGGACTACGACGATTATGTCGGTAAAATCGCTATCGGCCGTATTGTCCGCGGCAAAATGCATCCGAACCAGAACGTCGTCGTCACCGACGGCGAAGGCCAGCGCAAAGCCAAAATCGGCCGCGTCTATACCTATGAAGGCTTGAAACGAGTCGAACAGGATGAAGCCGCTATGGGCGAAATCGCCTGCATCGTCGGTATTCCGGACCTCAAGATCGGCGAAACCGTTACGGACCCGCAGAATCCGGAAGCCCTGCCGAAAATCAACATCGACGAACCGACGCTGTCCATGATTTTCTACGTCAACGACAGCCCCTTTGCCGGCCAGGAAGGGGAATACGTCACCAGCCGTCATCTCCGCGACCGCTTGTTCCGCGAAGTCCAGACCAACGTATCCCTGCGCGTCGAAGAAACAGACAGCGCCGATGCCTTCAAAGTATCGGGCCGTGGCGAACTCCACATCGCTGTCCTCATCGAAGAAATGCGCCGTCAAGGTTATGAACTTCAGATCGGCAAACCGAGCGTCATCACCAAAGAAATCAATGGCCAGAAATGCGAACCGTTGGAAGCGCTCACCATCGACGTTCCGCCTGAATTCATGGGCGCTGTCATGGAAAAACTCGGTACCCGCAAAGCCGAAATGGTCAACATGACCGATATCTCCGGCTACACCCGCCTGGAATTCATCATCCCGGCCCGTGGCCTCATCGGCTTCCGCAGCGAATTTCTCACAGCTACCAAAGGGAATGGTATCATGTACCACGTCTTCCACGGCTATGCTCCCTGGAAAGGCGAAATCCCGGGCCGTACCCGCGGCAGCTTAGTTGCCTTTGAATCGGGCACGACTACCGGCTACGGCATCTTCAACCTGCAGGACCGCGGCACGATGTTCATCAAACCGGGCGAAGAAATCTACCTCGGCCAGGTCGTCGGTGAAAGCAACCGCGACGTCGACATCGATGTCAACCCGTGCAAGAAGAAACACTTGACCAACACTCGTTCCTCCGCCTCGGACGAAGCACTCCGCCTCACGCCGCCGCAGGAAATGGGCCTGGAAAAATCCCTGGAATGGATCAACGACGACGAACTCGTAGAAGTTACGCCGAAGAGCATCCGTATCCGCAAAGCCATCCTCGACAAACACGACCGCAAAAAAGCAATGCGCCGTGCACAGCAGTAAGCTTTTCACTAAAAACTACAACTTACAAACTTAATATTCAAAAAGGGGCTGTCGCACGAAGATTTTCATCATGCGCAGTCCCTTTTCCTTTATAGTTTGTAACATAGAGTTTGTAATTTGCAGAGAAAACTTTAAATTTAAAGCCATCCGCTAACAACTAACTGCTAGCCACTAACAACTTAAAAGGGTTTGTCGCATAACGACAAACCCTTTTTTTGATGCTTGCGTAGTAAATACTTTACAAGGTGTGATATACTTATTTATAATAAGTTAATATCACCTATAGTGAGTAAGAATGTATGTAAGGAGATGAATGTCATGAATTTATCTGATTCTGCCAAAGTAATCAAGGTACCTGTTGAAAGAAAAATTCTTACCAGCAAAGGAAATCAAGAAATAAAAGAAAAAATCCGTAAGGCCTCTCAGCTCATGTTTCAACGCAATGAAAAAGCCTATAGGGACTTAGAAAATCGATGAAACACGAGCAAATATTGATAGAAATTATCCTAGAAGATGTACTTGCTTTTCATGAAGAGATGGAGCAGAGATATGTTATGGATAAAGGCATTCATGATATGAATTTGCTGGAATCTGCCGTAAATACTCCGTTTCAGTCATTTGCTGGGGAAGAACTTTATCCTACTATTTTAGATAAAGCAGCTAGATTATGTTATGGCCTTACAAAAAATCACCCATTTCGCGATGGTAATAAACGCTCTGCTATCCATAGCATGTTGGTATTTCTTTATATCAATGGGATTGATTTAGATTATACACAACAAGAATTAGAAGATATGGTGGTTGATGTTGCTGCTGATAATTTGGATAGTGATGGAATCAAACAATGGTTATTGAAACATAAGAAAATGGAAACATAGAAAAAGCGCACTGATAAGTTCCATGAATGGCTTATCAGTGCGCTTTCGATTTGGCGGAGCGGGTGGGATTCGAACCCACGAGACCTTGCGGCCTAACTGATTTCGAGTCAGCCCCGTTATGACCACTTCGATACCGCTCCATAAGGTACTTTGCTAGTATATCATGGTATGCGCTATCCGTCAAGTTTTTTTGCATATCGATTTTTTACATCTCGGTTATGAGTAAATAGTTGACTTAGAGCGTACTTCAGGTGGTACAATGAAGGTAACTTGTTTTAGGAGGGAATACTTATGGAAAAAGCAAAGGTATATTTTACGGACTTCCGCTGTCGTCCGGGCAAGAATAATTTACAGAAACTGCAGAAGCTTTGCAAGAAAGCTGGCATTGAACAGATTAATTTTGAAGGGAAATTCGTTGCCATCAAGATGCATTTCGGTGAATTGGGCTGTTTGGCTTCGCTGCGCCCGCAGTATGTCAAGGCCGTTGCCGATTTGGTCAAGGAATTGGGCGGCCGCCCGTTCCTGACGGACTGCAATACGCTGTATCCGGGCAGCCGTAAGCACGCACTGGAACACTTGGACTGTGCCAACCTCAATGGCTATAACACGGTTACGACAGGCTGTCAGATTATCATCGGCGACGGCTTGCGTGGCACCGATGAAGTAGAAGTGCCTGTCAAGAACGGTGAATACGTTGAAAAAGCGAAAATCGGCCGGGCCATTATGGATGCGGACGTCTTCATCAGCCTGGCTCACTTCAAAGGCCACGAAATGACGGGCTTCGGCGGTGCCATTAAGAATATCGGCATGGGCTGCGGCAGCCGTGCCGGCAAGATGGAACAACATTCGTCGGGCAAACCGAAAGTCGATGAAAGTAAGTGCAAGAACTGTCATCGCTGCGCGCAGGAATGTGGTTCTGACGCCATTACCTATGAAAATAATGTCGCCCACATCCACGAAGACCTGTGCAAAGGCTGCGGCCGCTGCATCGGCGCCTGTGCCTTCGATGCCATTGAAACCGTCGAATGGGATGCCAATGAAAAACTGGACCGCAAGATGGCCGAATACGCCCAGGCTGTCTGCCAGGATCGCCCGTGCTTCCACATCAATCTGGTCATGGACGTTTCGCCGAATTGCGACTGCCATGCTGAAAACGATGCGCCTATCCTGCCAGACATCGGCATGTTCGCTTCCTTTGACCCAGTTGCTCTCGATCAGGCCTGTGCCGATGCCTGCATGAAAGCAGCGCCTATGCCCAACAGCCAGTTGTCGGATAACTTGGCCAAACCTGATTGGCACCATCATCATGACCACTTCCTCGACAGCAACCCCAACGTCGATTGGAAGACGACACTGGAACACGCTGAAAAAATCGGCTTAGGCACACGGGAATACGAACTCGTCCGTGTCCGCTGATATATTGGCTTTGTAACGCTATACATATGCTTTAAAAAAGACCTCGCATGATAATGACTATGTCCATGCGAGGTCTTTTTTCAAAGCTGAATTATAAAATTTTCGTATGATAATGTATGAATAAAATAATATTTTATATGATATCTATATTATCTTATTATATAAAACATTAATCAAATATAAAATCTACAAATCTATTAATAACAATTAGTTTTATGATGTTATATAAATTTTATAAATACATGATATAATATGACTATCTCCACTTGCAATATGAAATGTAATCATAGAACAGTAGAATATGATTTAAATTTTTAAAAATAAACCATGAAAACAGAAAAAATACGGGGGGGGGTACAAGAAATTTTTAAGATTTCTATCGTTACTCCATCATCCCAGTTATATACAAAAATTGAACAATTTCTGCCTGCGACACAGAAGCGGAAGCTGGCCCATCTTGATTTGATTGATGGCAGTGCGGCTGATGCGGCGTATCGGATCCGGAAAAGTATCCAGGCCGGCCGGGATGCCGTCATTTTGTGGGACCCGATGGCTTCGGCTGTCGCCGCCACGTCTCCGCAGCAACGAGTTTTTGTCGTCCAGCCCAGCGTCCTTGATTTGCTGAATTGTGTCCGTCAGGTCCCTAAGGGGATATCGTGCGGTGTCATCATTCCCTTTTCGCTGCGCGCCTATTATGATGATTTAGAGGTGCAGTTCAAGGCGATGGGGGTCACTTTTTATTGCCTGGCCTCGGATAGCGATGAGCGGGCGATGCAGACCGCCGTCCATCAGGCGGCACTTTCAGGCATCCAGTATGTCGTCGGGAGTGCCGGTATCGAAACGTATGCTCGTGGCGAAGGACTGGGCTGGATTCCCTTGCAGCCAGGATGGGGCGGCCTCGTGCGGGCTTTTTTCAAAGCCCTGTGGAGCCTGCGTCAATCCCGGATGACCCCGGGAAGGACGATTTCACCGCGGTCCGGGATGATGGCCTATTATCATTTGGACGATATCATCGGTACTTCGCCTATGATGCAGCAAGTCAAACGGTTGGCCCGGATTTATGCCGCTACGGAATCAACCATCCTCATTACCGGTGAATCGGGGACGGGAAAAGAAATGATGGCCCAGGCTATCCACAATCTGAGCAGCCGGTGTCACGGGCCGTTCATCGCCATCAACTGTGGGGCCGTCTCAGAAAGCCTCTTAGAGAGTGAACCCTTTGGTTATACCGGCGGTTCCTTTACGGGAGCGCGCCGTGATGGCCGTGAAGGGCTCTTTGAAGCAGCAAATGGGGGAACCTTATTCCTCGACGAAATCGGAGATATGCCGTATAATTTGCAGAACCACTTGCTTCGGGTCTTGCAGGAACGCAGTGTCCGCCGCCTGGGTGCTCACAATGTCATTCCCATCGACGTCCGTATCATTGCCGCGACGAATAAGGATTTAGAACAGGCCGTCCAGGAGCACCACTTCCGGCTGGACCTCTATTACCGCCTGGCCGTCCTGCTCATCCACATGCCGACCTTGCGCCAGCGCAGAGAGGATGTGGCCGTCCTTGCCCGGACCCTGCTTCAGCGGTTCAATGAACAATACGGTCAGCCTCATGATTTGGGGCAGGACGTCCTCGATTATTTCCAGACCCTTCCCTGGCCGGGAAATGTCCGTCAGCTGGCCAATACCATCGAACGCCTGTCCCTGGTCGTCCGTGAGGAAAAGATTACCTTGCCCGACTTAGCCTGGGTCCTGCCCAATCCGCCCGTCGTGCCGGACAAGAATGTCCGCGACCGGAATCTCAAGGCCATGACGTATGATTACATTGAAAGACTGTACCAAGACGGTAAAAGCGTATCGGATATCGCCAAAGAACTCGGCATCAGCCGCTCGACGATTTACCGGATGCGGCAAAAATATCAAAATAAAAAGGATATGTAGCGCGAAATTAGCGAACATCATGTAAGGTCCCTTTTTCCTATGTTTGAGGTAATGGTTTTTATATTTAAAGCCATCTGCTAACCACTAGCCGCTAACCACTAATCACTTAAAAAGCTTGTCGCACATGCGGCAAGCTTTTTTACTATGCCCTGTCTCAATATAATATTTTTGCCATAAAACTGTTGCATTTAGCAACAATATGACACTTTTATACGCGTTGCAAAACGAGGCTATAATGGCATAATAGACCCATCTATTTGTAATTCCCTCTATTTGGCACGAATATTTCATATATCTTATTATGAAATATATTCAAAGAGAGGGGCTATCCTATGAATAAAATCTTTAAAGTTATTTGGAGCAAAGCAAGAAATTGTTATGTCGTCGTCTCAGAATTGGCCAAGAGCCATGACGATGGCCATGTACGCCGCAGCCGCAGCGGAGTCTGTCGTAAAGCAGCTGTTCTGGCAGCCTGGGTTCTTACCATGGGCGTCAGTGGCGAGGCATTGGCGGCGGATATGCCACAAACTTATACTGAAAATTGGGTTACATATACACTCGTTAGTTCTTCGCAATTAACAGGAATTTATTATAATAATGATCAAAAAAAATATGCGGTCGTGCAGTATAGTGATGACACCTATAAGGTTAAAACAAAGGTTACCATCGAAGAAGGCAAAACTGGTGCACATAGCTATAGCGTAAATTCCTCTGAAAATAGTGATTCCAATTATAACAATAAAGGCGCAACAGGTGCTCAATCTCTTGCTGCAGGTGTAAATGCTAGCGCCAAGCGGACTGACGCTGTCGCTTTAGGAACTGGAGCTGCGGCTAATGGTGAACGCTCTATTGCTATTGGCAGTGGTGCAAATACAAAAGATGAAGATGCCCAAAAAGATAACATTGCTATCGGTACCAAGGCATATGCTGGTGGAGATAGCTCTGTAGTCATCGGTAATGGAGCAAAAACAAAAGACCAGGCACAGAACACCATTGTGTTAGGTAAAAATGCAAATGGGGATGGCAGCGAAAATATCGTCCTTGGTACAGAGGCGAAAGCTACGAATAGCTATTCTATTGCTATAGGTGCTGGAGCACAGGCGAATAATGATGGAGACGAAGGTTCTGTTGCAATAGGACATGGTGCAAATACTAATTCCAGAAGTGTAGCTATTGGTGCAAAAGCATCTGTCACTAATGATGAGTCTGTGGCTATCGGTCATAACGCAAGTGTGCCGACTCAATATAGCGTAGCAATAGGTTCCAATGCTAAAACTAGTGGCAACACGTATGGAACTGCAATTGGCTACTCCGCAGAATCTACTAATCAGTATGCGACCGCTTTAGGTGCTAATGCTAAGGCCAACCATATCTACGATGTTGCATTGGGGGATAGTTCTGTCGCAAATGGTGCTACAGAAAATGATAATGTGAAATATATTACGATTAATGGCGTTCAACATCAATTTAGCAATGCCGTGTCTCAACATGCAGTTAGCGTTGGTAATGAAAATCTAACTCGGCAGATTAAGCGTGTAGCTAATGGTGAAGTCTCACCCCAATCTACAGATGCCATTAATGGCAGCCAGCTTTATGCTATAGCACAAGCAATCACGAATAATACTAGCGGTGGGGGTACTACTGATGGCGTGCATTACTACAGCGTGAACTCCAGAAATCAAAATGAAAATTCTAACTATACAAACCATGGCGCTATTGGTACGGATGCCATGGCAGCGGGTGTCAGTGCAAAAGCTACTGGCGTAAATTCTATGGCAGTAGGTAAGGGTGCACAGGCTTTGGCAAACAGTGCTGTGGCTATAGGCGATGGTGCCAAAGCAGAAGGTGTGGGTGCCACGGTCATCGGCCAGTATGCCAGCGCCACCGGGGACTATGCTACGGCCTTCGGGGGCGAACAGACGGATACCACGGCAGCCGCTGCGAACAATATGGCCAGCGGGAAGAATGCGGTTGCCTTTGGGGAACGGACTACGGCCAGCGGCAACAATTCTACGGCTTTCGGCCAGGAAACCACGGCTTCTGAAAAGCGGGCCACCGCCTTTGGCCAGCGGACCCAGGCGACCAACTCCAATGCCACGGCTTTTGGTATCGATACCCTGGCTTCCGGGCAGAACGCTACGGCCTTCGGCAATTTGACCAAGGCAACTGCAATTGGGGCGACAGCCTTTGGCAACAAGAACAAGGCAACAGGGCAGAACGCTACGGCCTGGGGCGGCGGAGATAAAACCGTCGACAATGGAGATGGGACCACGTCTAAAATCGGCACTGTAGCCAGCGGCACCTATGCCACGGCTTTTGGGGAACGGACGGCTGCCAGCGGAGAAAGCGCCACTGCTTTTGGCAGTGATTCTACGGCCAGCGGGAAAAATGCCCTGGCCTTTGGGGAAAACTCCACTGCTGCAGGAGAAAATTCTGTAGCAGCTTTGGGCGGTACCACAGCCCAGAACGCAGCGAATGCGGCTGCCATCGGCAAGGATGCCCAGGCCAAACTGGCAGACAGTGTGGCTCTGGGCAGCGGATCTGTAGCCGACCGGCAGAGCGGTACCAAAGGGTATGATGCAGCCACCGGGGCAGAATCCACTCAAACATCTGCCACCTGGGTCGCCAACGCTAATGCCATTGCTGTGGGCAACGGCAGCAACCTGACCCGGCAGATCACCGGGGTGGCAGCCGGGTCCCAGGATACGGATGCGGTGAACCTGGCCCAGCTGAAGGAAGTGGGCAAACTAGCAAAGAAACACACCACCGTTTCCGTAGGGAACAATAAAGCTGACGCTGATGATTTCTTGGTCAAAGGCGGCAACCTGGAACTGAAGCGACATACCACCGACGGTCAGGCCAATTACGACGTGGCCCTGAGCAAGGATGTGGTCCTGGGCAAAGAGGGCAGCCTTAAAGCTGGGAATACAACCATCAACAACGATGGAGTAGAAACCAACAAGGTGAAAGTCGGTGATATTACCATTACGGATCAGGGCATCAACGGCGGAACCAAGCAGATCACCAACATCGCTAGCGGCATCGACGGCAAGCAGTATACCGATGCCAAGGACAACAATGCGGCCAGCATCGGCGATGTGAAGGAAATCGCCGGAGACGAAGCCGGTAAGGCGGCTGATGCGGTCAAGTCCAAGAGCGGCAAGAACATCACCGTGAAAGACGACCACACGGTCAATCTGAATGACAACATTACCCTCGGTGATGAAACGGATGCATCCAAACAGGTTTCCATCGACGGCAACGGCGCCAAAGTCACGGCGGGGGACGGAGCCAATAAGGTCACCGTGGACGGTTCCAAAGGCCAGGTGACCATCGGTACTGGTGATAACGCTATGATTCTGGGCAAACAGGCTAATACGGCTGGTGATAGTAACCCTGAAAAAGGGAACTACCTGAACGGACTGGACAACAAGAAATGGGATGGCAAGAACATCCAGAACGGCCGGGCTGCTACGGAAGACCAGCTGAAGACCGTCAGCGATAAGGTCAACAGCGGACGCGTATTCCAGGGCGATGATGAGAAAGATGTCAAAGTAGGCATGGGCGATACCCTGAAAATCCAGGGCGGCGTCAAAGCGGAAGATGTCAGCAAAGAAAACAATATTGGCATCGTCAAAGGTGTTGATGATACGCTGAACATCCGTTTGGCTAAAGACCTCAAAGGTCTGGACAGTGTGACTACGGGCAACACGACTATGGACAACGGTGGCCTTACCATCAAGACTGGCGACAGCAGCCATCAGGACATTACCATCCAGCAGGGCGCTGTCAACATGGGCGGCAACAAGATTGAAGGCGTTGCACCGGGCAAGGTCAGCCAGGATTCGACGGATGCCGTCAACGGCAGCCAGCTCTGGCAGCGCGACCAGGCTATCAATGGCCTCAGCGGTTCGGTCAATAAATTGGGCAACCGCATCAATCGTGTCGGTGCCGGCGCCGCTGCTTTAGCGGCTCTCCATCCGCTTGATTTCGATCCGGATGATAAGTGGGACTTCGCCGCTGGCTACGGCAATTACCGTGGCGCCAATGCGGCCGCTGTCGGTGCTTACTACCGTCCCAATGAAGACACCATGTTCAGTGTCGGCGGTTCCTTCGGCGGCGGGGAAAACATGGTCAATGCCGGCGTCAGCATTAAGCTCGGCCAGGGTAACCATGTTTCCACGTCCCGCGTAGCCATGGCCAAGGAAATCAAGGACCTGCGCCAGAATGTGGCCAACTTGAACGCCATCGTCAACCGTCAGAGTGCCCTCATTGACAAATTGACGGGTACCAACGCCGGTATGATCAAGGATAAGGGAAATGATTTGTTCCCCGATGTTCCGGCCAACCACTGGGCTTATGAATACGTCACCAAACTGAAACACGCCGGTATCCTGACGGGCTATCCCGACGGGAACTTCGATGGTGACCGCATGATGACGCGCTATGAATTTGCCGCCATCGTGTATCGGGCCATCATGGCCGGTGCCGCTTCCAACCCGGCTTTGAATCAGGATGGGACGCTGGATAAATTAGCTAACGAATTTTCATCGGAAATGAAATACATCCGCATCGATACGATTGCCAAAGATAAGAATGGTAAACCGACCATCGAACGCGTCCGCGTCATTTCCGATGCTAAATAAAAAGGGGGACTATTATGGCTTCACAAATTGGAGTATCTTTTCGTATCAATAAGGAGTTGAAAGAAGACTTTGAAGCCTTCTGTGATTCCGTTGGACTGAGCATGTCTACAGCGATTATCTTGTTCATCAAGACCGCTGTCCGGGAACAACGGATTCCCTTTGAAGTAAAGGCTCCAGGTCAGAATGATATGAGACATTAAATCATGAAAAAGCTAGCACTCGATGAGTCAAATCATCCGGTGCTGGCTTTTTTGTGTTTTCTTCTCAGTTATTGTATAATGTACGTATTCAATACAAAATATAAATCAAATATTGAATTAATACTACGTTCAATATTGCTGGAGACCGTTTTTAAAAATATAAAGGAGCAGGTATGAATGATGAGAGATTTTACGTGGGGGGGATAGAAACTTAAAAGTTTCTGTTATTGCGCCGAATGGGGCTGTCTATGACATGGTCCAGCAGATGACACGGGTATCCCGACGGATTGAACCCTCACAGGTTATCCTCATTAACGGGGCGCGTAAAGGGGCCAAGCTTCAGATTGCAGAAGCCGTCCGTTCGGAAGTGGTCGCTTTTTTTGTCTGGGAACCGATGGCGACGAAGCTGGCGGCTTCCTATCCTCAGGTACAGGTCTATGTGATTCAGCCTAGTGTCCTGGATCTGTTGAGGTGTATTTATTTTGCCCCTAAAGGCGGGAAACTAGGGGCTATCATCCCCTTTGCCCTCCGCGATTACTATGATGACTTGGAAGATGCGTTGCAGGTCATGGATGTCTCTTTTTATCGCTTGGCGCCGGCATATGATGAACGGGAATTGCGGGACCTTATCCGGCGGGCCGCGTCCCAAGGGGTTACGGATCTTATCGGGACCTTTGATACCAATGTCTGGGAGCTTTTGAAGAATCAGCCCTGGCCCGGTAATGTACGGCAGTTGGCCCATATCATCGAACGACTGGTGCTGGTCGTCAAGAATCAGACGATTCAGGTAAAAGACGTCTTGCGTGTCATGCCTCGGGATGTTGTTGCTGAGGAACGGGGAAAACTTGACGAAGAAGGCCATCTCAGGGGGCGCACCTATGAAATGATTGAAAAAATGAGCCGTGAAGGCAAAAGCGGTGCCCAAATCGCCAAAGCACTCGGTATCAGCCGATCCACCGTCTACCGCATCAAACGGAGACACGAGGACCAGTGAACGCAGGCCGCAGATGGCGGGCCGCCTTGGACAGGTCGGCCTCTACATATCGCATACAGGCGATGAGTGGGAAGGCCGTTTACCGAATATAACCACACGGCTAACGGTCTTGTGCGTAGGGGACGCCCAAAGGGCGTCCCGCCGTGACATGTGGTGATAATCGTGTCAATACGGATGAGAAATCATATTGCCCCGACTTGGGGCTTTTTTTACGAGTCAGAGGTCACTCGAGGCGACCGGCGACCGGCGGGCCGTCAGTCCCCAAAATTCGATGAACGATGAACGACCTACGATAAACGGGGCCGCTAGGCCCTAAAAAGCCCTTCACAGGGGCAGCCTATATATGGTATTATATACGGTAGACTAAAATTATGATTTTGTGAAAAACGGAGAGATTACATGGATTTTCAGAGCAATCGATTTTATCATATTATTTCCTACGGCTGCCAGGCGAATATGTCTGACAGCGAGCATTATGCCGGGCAGTTAGAAGAGCTGGGCTATCATCATACGGAGGATTTGGATACAGCCGATGTCATCCTCATCAATACGTGTTGTGTCCGTGAGACGGCGGAAGACAAGACGTTGGGGAAAATCGGCGAACTCAAGCATTTGAAGACGCAGAACCCCGATTTGATCATTGCCGTCACGGGCTGCATGGCCCAGGAATGGCAGGATAAGCTCTTCAAGCGGGCGCCTCATATCGACTTGGTCATTGGGACGCACAATATCCACAAGCTCATCGAGCTCATCCAGGAACGGCGCAGCAAGGCCGACCATTATATGGCTGCCGACATGAGCCTGCCAGCCTTCCACGATATGCCGGTCAAGCGCTTCCAGAAGTTTTTTGCCTGGATCCCTATCATGAACGGCTGCAACAAGTTCTGCACGTACTGCATCGTGCCTTATGTCCGGGGCCGCGAAGTGAGCCGCCCTATCGAGGCCATTGTGGAAGAAATCAAGAAGGTCGCCGCTGAAGGCTACAAGGAAATCACCTTGCTCGGTCAAAACGTCAATTCGTATGGTCTGGATCTCAAGGACGGCACGGATTTCTCCAAGCTCGTCGCCGCTGTCGATGATATCGACGGTATCGAACGGGTGCGCTACATGACCAGCCATCCCAAGGATATGACCTTTGCCATGATCGACGCCATTGCCGACAGCCAGAAGGTCGTCAACCACATGCATCTGCCTATCCAGTGCGGTTCCAATGAGCTCTTGAAGAAGATGAACCGCGGTTATACGGTGGAACATTACTTGGAACTCGTCGATTATGCCCGCAAGCGCATACCCGACTTGGTCCTGACGACGGATATCATCGTCGGCTTTCCTGGCGAAACGGAAGCCATGTTTGAAGATACGCTGAACCTGCTCAACCGCGTCCAGTACGATATGGCTTATACGTTCATTTATTCGCCGCGGACGGGGACACCGGCAGCGAAGATGGAAGACCAGATTCCGCAGGAAGAAAAGAGCCGTCGCCTTCAGCGCCTGATGGAAGTACAGAACGTCTATAGTTTAGCCAAGAATAAAGAAATGGAAGACCATGTCTATGATGTCATCGTCGAAGGACCGACTAAGAATGACGCCAATCACTGGTTCGGCCGGACGACGGGCAACAAGATGATCATTTGGGAAAATGACGGCTCCGTCGCTATCGGCGATACCGTGCCGGTCCAGGTCGACAAGGGCCAGACATGGGTCCTCAAAGGTCACTTAGTGCACTAAAGGAAGGTGAGACTTTGGCAGGAAAAAAATTAACGCCTATGATGCAGCAGTACATGGAAGTCAAAGAGCAGTGCCAGGATAAAATCCTCTTTTTCCGCCTCGGCGACTTCTATGAAATGTTTTTTGACGATGCCCTGACGGCGTCGCGCGAATTGGACCTGACCTTGACGGGCCGGGCTGGCGGCAATAAGGAAAAAGTTCCTATGTGTGGCGTGCCCTTTCATTCGGCCGATACCTATATTGAACGGCTGGTCCACAAAGGCTATAAGGTCGCTATCTGCGAACAGATGGAGGACCCGAAGCTGGCGAAAGGCTTGGTCAAGCGCAAGATTATCAAGGTCATTACGCCAGGGACGATTACCCTGGAAAATGCCGTAGCGTCGAAGCAGAACAATTACATCGGCTGCCTGAATGAAAAAGAAGGCATCCTTTCTATGGCCCTTATGGACGTCACGACCGGCGAATGTCTGTGGGCTGACTGCGCTGCGTCGGTCATGGAAGACTCCTTGTTCGATATCCTTGCCGTCTACGAACCGAGTGAACTTATTTATGCCCATATGGGGAAGGATATGGACGCTGTCCGCGAATACTTGCGAAGCCATTTGGCTCAATGTACGGTCACGGAATTTCCTGCTGATGACAACGTCGATTATAGCGAACAGGCCCGGTCCTATTTCCCGCCCGAAGATTTTGCGGCTGCCACAGCGGCTGGTGACTGCATCGGTATGCTCCTGGCCTATGTCAGCGACGTCATGCAGTCCGATATTTCTCACATCAATTCCCTGGAACACATCGACAATGACCGGCGCCTGGTCGTCGATGCGGCCAGCCTGCGCCATCTGGAAATCACGCAGAACGTCCGCGACGGCGGCCGCCGGGGGACGCTCCTCGATGTCTTGGACAAGACCCAGACGGCTATGGGCGGGCGGCTCCTGCGCAAGTGGTTGGAAGCGCCGCTCATACGCATTGCCGATATTACGCGCCGCCAAGATGCGGTGGAAGACTTCGTCCTCCACGAAATCATGCGCCAAGATACAGCCGACGTGCTGAACCGTATTTACGACTTTGAACGCATCCTGACCCGTATCGAAACGGGGACGGTGAGCCCGAAAGATTTGGTGGCCCTGCGGGAATCGCTGGCCGTCATTCCGCAGCTCAAAAACGTCTTGGCCGGGGCCAGCGCCGACCTCCTGCACAACCTCAATGACCGCTTGCAGACCCATGACGACGTATATGACCTGCTCTGCCGGGGCATCAAGGACGAACCAGGATTGGTCATCCGCAACGGCGGCGTCATCCGCGACGGTTTTTCGCCGGAACTCGATGAAATCCGTTCCATTGCGGCCAACAGCCATGCTTTTTTGCAGGAACTGGAAGAGAAGGAAAAGGAAAAGACCGGCATTAAGATGAAAATCGGCTATACCAAAGTCTTTGGCTATTACTTCGAGATTTCTCATGCTAATACCAAACCCATTCCCGATTATTACGTACGCAAGCAGACCTTGGTCAATGCCGAACGTTATATCACGCCGGAATTGAAGGAGTTTGAAGTCAAAGTCCTGACCAGCCAGGAACGGATGCTGGCTTTGGAATACAAGCTTTTTGGCGACATCCGCCGTCAGATCCAGGGACATATCCCGGCCATGCAGGCAACGGCCCGGGCCATTGCCCGCATCGACTGCTTGTACAGTCTGGCCTGCGCGGCTTATGACAACCGCTACGTCCGTCCCAGCCTCAACACGAAGGCGACGATTTCCATCAAGGACGGTCGTCATCCCATTATTGAAAAGTATTTGAAAGATGAATTGTTCGTCCCCAATGATGTCACTTTGAACCACGAAGACCATGAAATCCTGGTCATTACCGGACCGAATATGGCCGGTAAGTCGACGTATATGCGCCAGGTCGCCGTGTTGGTCCTCATGGCTCAAGTTGGCTCCTTCATTCCGGCCAAGGAAGGGTCTATTTGCCCGGTAGACCGCATCTTTACCCGCATCGGTGCCAGCGATGATATCCTCACCGGTCAGAGTACGTTCATGATGGAAATGAAGGAAGTGTCGTACATCCTGAAACATGCGACTAGCCGCAGCCTGCTCATCCTCGACGAAATCGGCCGCGGGACGAGCACCTTTGACGGCATGTCCATCGCCAGGGCCGTCATCGAATACTGCCTGAAGCATATCCACGCCTTGACGCTGTTTGCGACGCATTATCACGAACTCATCGCCATGGCCGACGATTCGCCGAAAATCAAGAATTATACGGTCGCTGTCAAGGAACGGGGCAAGAACATCAAGTTCCTGCGGCGCATCATTCCCGGCGGCGCCGACCGCAGCTACGGCCTGCACGTGGCGCGCCTGGCCGGCTTGCCGGAAAGCCTGCTCAAGCGGGCCGACGTCATCTTGGAAGATTTGGAAAAGAACGGCGGCGCTCCCGTCCCGGCCAAGGCGCCTGTGAATCCTGCGCCGTCACCGATGGGGGACAGTCTCTTTTCCAGTCCCGTCATCGATAAGCTGCTCAGTGTCGATGTCAGCAGTATGACGCCGATTGAAGCGATTTCTTTCTTATATAATCTGCAAAAAGATGCCAAAGAAGGAAGTGGGATCCAGTGAGTTCAATCATTCATGTCTTAGATGAAGCGACGCGCAATAAGATCGCTGCCGGCGAAGTCGTTGAACGGCCGGCGTCGTGCATCAAGGAATTGGTGGAAAATGCCATTGATGCCGGTGCCCATGCCATTGAAGTGGAAATTGCCGATGGCGGCCAGTCCTATATGCGGGTCACTGACGACGGTTGCGGCATGAGTCCGGAAGATGCCCATAAGTGCATCATCCGTCACGGCACGAGCAAAATCAGTTCTGTCGAAGATATCTTTGCCATCACGTCTCTGGGTTTCCGCGGCGAAGCCGTGCCCAGTATTGCTGCCGTATCGCACATGCAGATTACGACGCGCCAGGCTGACGACGATTTTGCGACGCACCTCATCCTCGATGGGGGCGAAATTACAGCAGAAGACCAGGCCGGTGCCCCGGTCGGGACGACGATGGAAGTAAGCGACCTCTTTTACAATACGCCAGCGCGGCGCAAGTTCCTCAAGAGCGAACGGACAGAAAGTTCTAAAATCTCTGAAATGGTGACTAAACTGGCTCTAGCCAATCCGGCTATTGCCTTTACCTTTACCAATAATGGCCGGACGACGATGAAGACCGGCGGTACAGGGGACCTGCGGGAAACGATTGCCAATATCTATGGGGCCAACGTCGCCCGCGATGTCTTTGCCATCTCTGCCGACCAGGACGGCATCAGCCTGGAAGGCTATGTAGGCAAGCCGTCAGTTTTAAAGAGCAACCGCAACTGGCAGACATGTATCGTCAATCACCGCATCGTCCATAATCCTTTGATGTTCAAGGCCATCGACAATGCTTATCACGCCATGCTGCCGAAATCGGGCTACCCCTTTGCCATGCTCCATCTCCATGTCGACCCGGCGACGATTGACGTCAACGTCCATCCGGCCAAGACGGAAATCAAATTCTCCGATGAACAAGCCGTTTATCGGGCCATTTACCACAGTATCGTCACGGCCTTGGTGGCCCAGGAAAAGCCCGAAGCCATCGCCAAGACCATCGGTGTCGATGTAGGGGCCGTCCCAAAGGGCGGCCCGCAGTGGGAAAAAGCAACCTCTCAGTCCGCTGCGCGGACAGCTCCCCTATCAGGGGAGCCTCTTGCGGATGGTCCTGACCGGGCCCTCAAGGGCCTTCACAGGGGAGCCTCCGTATCGACGGGCGGCCCGCAACAGGAAAAGGCAATCCCTGTAGGGGCCAATGTAGGGGCGCCCACGTGGGGCGCCCGCCCGCAAGAGGGTGGCAAAACAACCATCGTAGGGGCCGTCCCAAAGGGCGGCCCGCAGGAAAAGACAACCTCTCAGTCCGCTGCGCGGACAGCTCCCCTATCAGGGGAGCCTCTTGCGGATGGTCCTGACCGGGCCCAAAAGGGCCTATTAGGGGAGTCTCCTGCGTGGGGTGCCCGCCAAGAACGTGGGGGAGCCGATCAACCCAGTCTCTTTTCCCAGGCCTTGGCCCAGCATGGCCAAGGCGGCCCGTCAGAGGCGACATCTGTCGTTTCGGAAGCGGCGGCCCCGAAAATCGTCTTTGATGGCGATGACGACGTCTTCATTCCTTTGGGAGAAGTGGCGGACTGCTTCATCATTGCCAAGAAGGGCCAGGATTTATATATCGTCGACCAGCATGCCGCCCACGAACGGATCCGCTATGATACGTTCTGCAAGCGCGTCGAACGGATGCCGAGCCAGCAGCTGCTGACGCCGGAGTTCGTCGATGTCGACAGCGACGATATGACGCTTCTGCTGGAACGGCAGGACGTCTTCAACGACCTGGGCTATACCTATTCTGAAGCCGGGCCGACGACGCTGCGCGTGGAAGAAGTACCCTGCGATTTGCAGACCAGCGATATTGCTGATTCCCTGAAAGATATCTGCCTGCTCCTGCACGATCAGAAAGAACCGGATAAAGCCATGGTCCGTCATCGCTCCCTGGCCTATCTGTCCTGCCACGGTGCTGTCAAAGCCGGCGACAGCCTCAATATCCGCCAGATGAAACAACTTTTAGATGATTTGTTCCATACGGAAAAACCCTATGTCTGCCCTCATGGCCGGCCGACAATCATCCGCTTTACACCGAAAGAATTAGCCCATTTATTTAAACGGACATGACTCATATGATTTACGTCGTGCCTTCATTGAAGGCCAAAGAAAAACTACAAAGTGAAGGGAAGGCCTGGGCCGAAAGCCAGGGCTTCACCTATGTGCCGCGGGGAAAGCGGACTATACAGGACTTGATGGATGAATACGGCGAGGACTTCCTCGTCTATTCGTCGCGGGGACCCCAAATCGACCGCCCGGAAGGCAGCCATTTCTTCAGTCTCAACATGGCCGAACTACGCATCCGGAACTTGCGGAAAGGCCAGCGCGACCATCTCTTGGAAGCGCTGATGGGGAGGGGGTCTTCCAAGCCGCCTATTACCGTCCTCGACTGTACTTGCGGCTTTGGCGCCGATGCGGCTGTCGCTTCTTTTGGCTTGCCTGCAGGGTCACGCGTCGATGCCCTGGAGGTGTCACCCCTGCTGGAAGCGGTCACATCGTGGGGCTTTTCCCATTTTGTTCACAAGAAAGACGACGTCACGGCGGCACTGCGACGGATTTCTCTGCGCCGTGGCGATTATCGCGATTACCTATTATCCGACGAAGGACCCGTGTACGACGTCCTCTATTTCGATCCCATGTTCCAGCGGCCTGTCGAGGCGAGCTGCCAGTTCCAGCCCGTCCGGGCCATTATGGAACACGGCGGTCTGACGCGGGACCTGATTGAACGGGCGCTGCAGAAAGCCCGGCGCCGGGTCGTCATCAAGGAGCGGGATTTCCGCCAACTCTGCCGCGATTTCCCGGAGGTTACCTTATATGGCGGCAAATACAGCCGCATTGGCTATGCCGTATTGGAGTGTGATTCATGGAAAAAGTAATGGCCATTATCGGCCCGACGGCGGTCGGCAAGACGGCGCTCAGTTTTGCCCTGGCCGAACATTACGGGACCGACCTCATTTCTGGCGACGCCTACCAGATTTACCGCCATATGGATATCGGTACGGCGAAACCGACAGCGGACGAATTATCCCGCTATCACCATTATCTCATCGATATTGCCGAGCCTGACGAGCCCTATTCGGCAGCCCGTTTCTGCGATATGGCCGGTAAGGCCATTGCCGAAGTCAACGGAAAGGGCAAAGTCCCCATCGTCGTCGGCGGCACAGGGCTCTATGTCCAATCCCTCCTGGAAGGCTACGATTTCCAGACGGCCCGCATGACTGAGGACGATAAGGAAGCGGCTCAGGCACGCATTGCCTCTCTCGATGAAGGGGCGCTGAAAGACTATATTGTCCGGGAAACGGACTGGCAGCCGCCGGATTGGCACGAGCTGCTTTCCAATACGCATCGCCTGACCCGCTTGGTCAGTGCTATCGAACAGGGCGAAGGGAAGACCTTCGTCCGCGCCGGCAAGGCTCACGGCCTGGTCTATGACGCCTATGTCATCGGTCTGCGCCTGCCGCGGGACGTCTTATATGCCCGCATCGAAGAACGCGTCGACGCTATGATCGCTGCCGGCTGGGTCGATGAAGTGCGGCACTTGTTGGACCGGGGCATCCCGACGGACTGTCAGGCCATGAAGGCCATCGGCTATCAGGAGCTGGCTCTGTATATTCAAGGCCAGATGCCCCTCGATGACGCTGTGGCCCGCATCAAGACCCGGACGCGGCGTTTTGCCAAGCGTCAGCTCACGTGGTTCAAACGCATGCCCTACATCCATTGGTACGAAAAAGACCAGTACGAGGACGAAGCCGCCCTGGCCCGGGCCGTCATCCGTGATATAGACGCTCACTGGAGAGCGTAGGGGCGCCCACGTGGGGCGCCCGCGCGAATCCTGTGCACATCCTGATGAATGAAAGCGAAGAGCAGAAAGCCTCCCCTAATAGGGGAGGTGCCTCGAAGAGGCGGAAGGGTTGTTTTTTCAGAATTCTGCAAACGGTATGAGAGAAAAGCAACCCCTCAGTCAGCAAAGCTGACAGCTCCCCTATTAGGAGAGCCTTTCATTATAAACTAAGCAAATACAGAAAGGAATCATGACATTGTCTTTGGATTTAGAAACATTACGAAAAGAAGCGCTGGCCGAATGTGCGGACCAGTTTGAACGGATTGATACGATTTGTCTCCATAATACGGCGAAAGTGTTGGCAGCCTACAAGGAAGCCCAGATTTCGTCGTATCAGTTTGCCGGTACGTCGGGCTATGGCTACAGCGACATGGGCCGGGAAAAGCTCGACGAAGTCTTTGCCCGCGTCTTTAAAGCGGAAAAGGCCATTGTCCGTCCTCATTTCGTATCGGGGACCCATGCGCTGGCGACGGTCCTGCTGGCCCTGTTGCAGACAGGCGACCTCATGATGAGCC
>ULRW01009176.1_pt1 | contig 28238 bp, 21 predicted proteins | sample 1955581 | NCBI WGS metagenome assembly ULRW01 (sample SAMEA4835687, study PRJEB28245) | human gut metagenome | biome: gut microbiome; material: fecal sample | place: Denmark | collected 2008 | reverse complement strand
CTACAGTTGTTCCACAACTCGGCGTAATTAAAACAATTCCAACGGATGTCATCAGTAATGAGGGGTTGTCACTGGAGTTTTATCCGCAGTACGGTTCATTGAAAAGTATTAATAAAAAATAGACAAGACAAATGATGTTGCATACAGTGACAGGACTGTCTTAATATTGAAATCATGTCGTGGTGGAGTAATTGGTTCGGACGTTTTTTGATTTGGCGGGTACGCTATGTAAAAGAAAAGAATTTTATTCTGGTTTTGAGTCTGTTGGTGGGCGTCGTGACCGGACTGGCTGCTGTTATGTTGAAAAATATGGTGCATTATACCCATTTGTTTTTCACAGAACGGCTTCAGGTGGACGGGGGAAGTTTGCTTTTTTTTATTTATCCTTTTATAGGTATATGGTTGACGTCTCTTTTTGTCCGTTATTTTGTGCGTGAAGATATCAGTCATGGGGTAACGAAAGTGTTGTATGCGATTTCACGCCGGAACAGTATGATAAAGCCTCATAACAATTATTCATCGATGATTGCCAGTACGATTACGATCGGTTTCGGAGGGTCTGTCGGTACGGAGGCTACCATTGTGTTGACGGGGGCTTCTATCGGTTCGAATCTGGCCCGCTTTTTCCGGATGAATTATAAGGTCATGACACTAATGATCGGATGCGGTGCCGCCGGTGCCATTGCCGGTATATTTAAGGCTCCTATTGCCGGAATTGTCTTTACGCTCGAAGTGCTGATGCTGGATTTGACAATGGCTTCTTTGATACCGTTGATGATTTCGGCTATTTCTTCCTATGTTTTGGTGTACTTCCTGATGGGGGACGGGATGGTTCTCGATTTTACCGTGCACGATCATTTTTCGTTGGCTAATGTACCGTATTATATTATTTTAGGCATATTCTGCGGTTTTTTATCGGTTTATTTTATCCGGATGAATATCCGTATCGAGCATTTTGTGGCTTCTATCAAGAATCCTTTTAAAAAGGTGTTGGTGGGGGGGGCATTGCTCGGTTTGTTGATTTATATTTTTCCTCCGTTGTACGGGGAGGGGTATACCTCATTACAGGACTTACTGACAGATAATGCAGACAATATATTGAACAATACCTATTTTTTCAGTCTGAAAGGGAGTATGTTCATGGTTGTATTGTATGTTATCGGTCTGGTATTCGTGAAAGTGATTGCTACTGCGCTTACCAATGGTAGCGGCGGTGTAGGCGGTGTTTTTGCTCCCAGTTTATTTACCGGCGGTGTAGGCGGCTTTTTGATAGCTACATTGATCAATATGTCCGGAATTGTTACGGTGCCTGTGAGTTATTTCGTTTTGGCCGGAATGGCGGGAGTCATGTCCGGAGTTATGAATTCCCCGCTTACAGCTATGTTTTTGATTGCGGAGATTACCGGGGGATACGCTATGCTGGTGCCGCTTATGCTTACATCTGTTGTGGCGCATCTGACGGGGAGGGGGATGGAGCCCCATTCTATTTATGCCCGCCGTTTGGCTATGAAAGGGGATCTGATCACTCATAATAAGGATAAGGCTGTGCTTACATTGATGAAGCTGGATAAAGTAATTGAGACCGATCTCAAAACCATATCGGTGGATGCTACGTTAGGAGATATGGTGAAGGTTGTGTCTAAATCTTCGCGGAATATTTTTCCGGTAATCGACGTAAACGGGGAGTTGTTAGGAATCGTATTGCTGGATAATATCCGGAAAATCATGTTTAATCAGGATTTGTACACGACGACTTATGTACGGGATTATATGGTGACGCCGCCTGCTGTTGTAAATGTTGAAGATCCGATGGATGTCGTGATGAAAAAATTTGAGGAGACAGATGCCTGGAATCTTCCGGTTATTCAGAATGATAAATACATCGGTTTCGTTTCCAAGGCTAAAATTTTTAATACCTACCGAAGAGTATTGCAACACTTCTCCGATGAGTAAAATATTTGATAATTATGGGGAATTCTAATTCGAAGCTGGGGTATCAGGAAGGAGTTGTCTCCGTCATATTGAATTTGCTGCTTTTCGTGTTGAAATATTATGCAGGGATCGTATCGGCTTCTGTAGCTTTGATTGCAGATGCGTGGCATACCCTTTCGGATTCTCTTACTTCGCTGATGGTCATTGTCGGAATTCGTTTGTCAACCCGTAAACCGGATAAAGAACATCCTTTCGGTCATGGACGCTGGGAACAGATTTCAGCTATTATTATTGCTTTGTTGTTAGTGATGGTCGGTATCGAATTTATCAAGGATTCCATTGCTAAGTTTACTGCACATGAATTTGCCCGTTTCGGAGCATGGGCGTATGTTGCTACGATTCTTTCTATTGCCGTGAAAGAAGGATTGGCCCAATATGCGTTCCGGATTGCCCGGATAACCGGGAATTCTTCGGTAAAGGCAGACGGATGGCATCACCGGAGCGATGCGCTTTCTTCCGTAGTCGTTTTGGCGGGTATATTTTTGAGTCCCTATATCTGGTGGATGGACAGTGCCTTGGGAATTGTGGTTTCTTTGATGCTTTTTTATGCCGCTTATGGAATTATCCGGGAAGCCGTCAATAAAATTTTGGGGGAAGAGCCTTCTGCCGCTACGGTCAGTGAAGTAAAAAAGATCGTTGCCGAAGAAATGGGAGAAAGTGCGTTTCCGCATCATTTTCATATCCATAATTACGGGGATCATATTGAATTTACTTTTCATGTAAAAATCCCCGGGGAAAAAACCGTGGCAGAAGCACATGCCCTGGCTACCAGAGTAGAGGTTCGTATAAAAAAAGAATTGAATATGGATGCGACAATACATATTGAGCCTTTGCTTTTTCAAGCGTGTTTTTAGAATTATTAACAATAATTTGACCTCTCACTATTGTTTTTTCCCGTAAAAACTTTACTTTTGCGAAAATTTTGGAAAACGGTTAAAACGAATATACTATGTACTGGACCCTTGAACTTGCGTCGAAATTGGAAGATGCACCTTGGCCTGCATCTAAAGATGAATTGATAGATTATGCTATCCGTTCCGGTGCACCAATGGAAGTAATTGAAAATCTTCAGGATATTGAAGATGATGAGGAAATTTTTGAAAGTATCGAAGACATTTGGCCGGATTATCCGAGTAAAGATGATTTCTTTTTCAACGAGGACGAATATTGATATAAAATATGCGCTAAAATGTGCTGATACAATGTATTACGTAGAGGGCTGTCGTTTATACGATGGCCTTTCTTGTTTTATATAGAGGAAAACTCTTTGATTAAAATAGACATGGCATTGGAGACGATGTCATTTTTTGTGTCAAGCTTGTTGGTATCTATTTATTCGATTTTTCTCCCGGGGCTGTCGGAAATTTATCGGTGGTGGCTCTGGGGAATCTTTTGTATTTTTATTTTCTGCAAATGCCGGAATAGGGACAAGTCCGGCATTTTTTTTCATTAAGAGTTTGCGTAAAAGAGTTGTCTGAAGAAAAAAGACGACTCAATAATTCTGTAAGTAACTGATAAAAATCCTCTCTGTAAGCACTGAAATCGGAGATATAGGAATTGTTGCATTTTAATTTGTAGTTGTAATCTTTTCCGAAAAGCAGTTTTGTGCTGTATATGCCCGGAGTAAGTACCGGATATTCCGGATGATTGTAGCCGAACATCAGGCAATAAAGAAGGGTTTGAAATGCAGCTTTGTTCCGGTTGTTGTCCGTCGGATCGAAGATCGACGGTATATCCCGGAAAACAGTTGTATCTGCTCCTGTTTTATAGTCAATGATCCGGACAGCATGATCAATTTGGTCTATCCGGTCAATAATGCCGCCTATATATACGGATTTTAAACCGTTTGGCGTATTTATCGGGATGGGAACGGTGTATCTTTTTTCCATGGAGATAATGCGGAACGGACATATGGTTTTGTCATACTGAAACATTTGCCGGAGGTATTTTTTTATAACTTCCAGTATAAGTTCGTTGCTACCGCTGTCGATCAGGCGGATGACCTGTGAATCGTAAAAATTCAGGTACGATTTCCGGATGTGTTTATCGAGCTGTTCCCGGTTATGAAGTATCCGGTTAATTACGTCCGCAGTTATTTCCTGTTCAGCGACTGTTGCATATAACGATTGGGAACATTCGTGGAAGATATTTCCCAATAAGCGTTGATCCAATTCTTCGGCCATTTCTTCTTTTTCCTTGATTCCGGCAATGTATTTGAAATAGAATCTCAAAGGGCAGTCGATGTATATGTTTAAGGCCGAGGGAGACAGGGATATCTCCGGAGATTGTGTATATGCGTATAAGGTATCAAGAATTTCCTTGTTGTATACGATTTCTATTTTCCGGGCTTCTTCTACGGAGATATGGTTCTGGAAATTGTGTTCCGTGATCGGTAAGCCCGATTCGTATTTCATCTGGAGCAAAAAACGGCTTTTTTCTCCACCGGATAAGCCTTGTGTTACTGAATTATAAAGGATTTTTATTTGTCTGGCACGTTGTAGTACCCGGTAAAAGTAATAAGCAAACAGAGCATCCTGGTGTTCCGGAGTCGGGAGCTGAAAGCCGACTCTCAAATTGTAAGGGATAAAAGAGGAAATATGCCCTGTGTGTGGAATAATACCTTCGTTGGCGGAAAAAAGAATCAGGTTGTCGAAGTCCAGCATACGGGTTTCTTGCAGTCCCATGATTTGTAATCCTTCGAGAGGTTCTCCGCTAAAGGGTATTGTCGTTGTGTTAACGATTTTATTGATGATCTGTAAGTACAGTTTGTTCTCGGGCACGATTTTTTCTTCTTCGAACGTGTTTTTTAGGCACTGTATCTGTGTATAAAAAGTAAAGATAAATTCCTTTTCCAGCGGATAAAGTGTTCTTTCCGTGTCCGGAGAAGAGGCCGAAAGTAATTTTAAGATGCGGAGCAGATAATCGGGAATATTTTGTTCCTCTTCGGAAAAGATTACACGGGTTAGGGCGTTGAAGTGTAGATTTTTCCCGGCAATATATACAATATTTTTTTTTCGGATGTAATCCGTGATCTTGTCAATATCTTCGGGGCAGCTGTCTTTGATCAATTTGTGGTTGAGTAAAGCAATGACCGGTTTATAATAGTAATAGGTGTTACCGTTTTCGGTTTTGCTGTAATTTTTCAATTCCCCCAGCATATACAGTAATGCCGCGACGGAGGTGTTTTGGGCCGGATAGCCCATGGTAATGTTTATTTTGGAGATATCTTCCGGGATAGAATGCATGACCGGAATTAACAGCCGTTCATCGCATAGTACCAGAGCCGTCTTCCGTGGATTTTTGCGGGAGGCATCATTCAGTAGGGTCGGGATAAGTTTGGCTTGCCCGATATTGGAAGGTACTGAGATGTATTCGATATTTTTACCGTTGTATTTGAAATTATTGAAATGTTCGGGACCTAATTCATTGGGGAATAAGGTCAGGTTTTCCCGGATAAAGTTTCCGGCCTCGTGGAATTCATTTGAGGTGTAATATATGTCGTAATCCCAGTAGAATGTAGCTTGTTTATTGTTTTTGTAAAAGGTGAATATTTGTTTTTCGCATTTGTTCAATGCATTGAAACCGGCAAAGATAACCGGTGTTTTTTGAGCATAGTTTTCGATATGCTCATAAAAGAAACGCTGTCCCATTCCTTCGTAACAGAGATTTTCTTTAAAAAGCCGTTCTTTGAATTTCAGGTAGGTCGGATAGAGGTTGTTCCATACTTTGAGAAACTCCTGTTGCTCCAGACTGTATTTTTCAGGGTTGAAACTGCTCCAGAAGCTTTTTACGGCATCGATCTGTTCCGGAGAAAGGTAAGGAAAATTGATTTCGACTTCTTTCAGAGAGATTATATTGGAAAATAAAGCCTGAGGATCTGCCAGGTATTTGTCGATGTCGTCGAAATCTCCTAAAAGCATGTTTCCCCAGAAGTAGAAATCTTCGAATTTCTCCGTAGAACCGGATACCTGGGTATATGCTTTGTATAATTTAATAATTAGAGGGAGGTTGTCGGCTGTTTTCAGTCCGGTTTGCCGTTCGATAAACTCCGGAAGCGTGAGAATAGCAGGCATCCATATCGGTTGACCAATCCGCTTGGATAATGCTTCGGCCAAAAATAATCCGGCTCTTTTATTCGGAAACAACACCGTCAGGTCTTTCAGATTGTACTGATATTTACGAATCAGATCTTCGGCTAACAGTTGCAGGAATGAATTCATATACCCTTTTTTATAAATCCTGTGCCCGACGATTTTACTTTCAGGCTTTCTTTTTTTTTGTTATTTTTGACAACCTTGACAAAGATAAATTTATTTTGTCACCCGAAGGGATAAAATCGTCGAAAAAGTCGATGGATTACAAATATTGAGATTGGTATAATAAAATTGAATTATGTTACAGGATCTGTTACAGAAGAACCGGAGTTACCGTCGTTTTGACGAGCAGGTAAGGCTATCGGAGGATGAATTAAAAGAATTGGTGGCATTGACTCGCTGGTGTGCTTCCGGGCGTAATGCACAGCCGTTGAAATACCGTATCGTTTCTACAAGGGAAAAATGTGCCGAAATATTTCCGGCATTGGCCTGGGCCGGATATCTGACTGATTGGGCCGGTCCTGCCGAGGGAGAACGTCCGGCTGCTTACCTGGTTCAATTACTGGATACCCGGATTGTGGAGAATTGTTTGTGTGATGACGGAATACAGGCTCAGACGATACTTTTGGGGGCGGTAGAAAAAGGTTACGGCGGATGTATAATCAAGGCTTTTAAGAACGACCGGTTGGTTAAAGTGTTGCAGTTGCCGGAATATATGCGGATTATGTATGTGATTGCATTGGGAAAACCAGTGGAGAAGGTGGTTGTGGATGATATGGAGGAAGAAGATTACAGGTATTGGCGGGAAGCTGACGGTACTCATCATGTACCGAAGCGTCCGTTAACGGAACTTCTTTTTTGACCGGGTATAGGATATGAAGCTTCTATGTGCAGAATATAACGAACAAGGTAGTTTTACGGTGGGGGTCATCGGGGATAATGCTTTGTTGCGTAATAACAATGATTTTTATTTTCCGGCATTTACCCGGGAATTGAGTTGTGTACCGCAATTGGTGTTTCGTGCCTGTAAGCTGGGGAAAGGTGTATCCGAGCGGTTTGCCGGCAGGTATTACAATGAGGTGGGTGTCGGTTTGCGTTTTTATGCGGACACATTGGAGAGCGAATTGAAAATGAAAGGGTTGCCGTGTGGTGTTGCTGCAGCCTTCGACGATTCCGCAGCGCAAAGTGAGTTGCGGGACTATCAGGGGGAGAATATAAACTATTCTTTGCAAGTGAACGAAACGACCGTTTTTACCGGAACGATGCGGGAATTACCGTTACATGCCGATGAGTTCGTTGCTTTGGCATCCGGATTTTATATGATTAAAATCGGTGATTTCTTTTACTGTGGAAACCCTTACCGTTACCGGGGACTTCAAATCGGGGACCGGCTGCGGATGTATATGGGAGAGGAGTGTATGATGGATTTTCACATCAGATAGTCAATCGTTATTTTATGGTCCGATAAACGAAAACAGCCCGGTAAAATACCGAGCTTTATTCAATTCTAAAAGCGCCTCTTAAATAATATTAACCGTTCAACTTTTGGGGTTCAGTTCAATTTTTCCGGCTGTTTTTTATGTGGTTCTTAAAGTTGAACGTTGTTGTATAAGAAACGTTTGATTTTATGTGTCGGCGTTTTTTCGAAAGGTTCGCTTTGGACCATAACCAATTGTAGTTTGGAAAAATTATTGACCCGGCTGTTGACGTATTCGAAAAGTTCTTTTTTCTGTTCTTCGATGTAATCGTTGATATACGCTTTGTAGTTTCCGGCCTGGGTTTTTAGTTTCTGATATTGTTTTTCCAACTCTTCCATGTTGAAATGAACCATTGCAACTAATTTCCCTTTGGACTCGACAACGAGGGACTCGTTTACAAACCGGAAATTGTTGATGATCGATTCGATTTCTTCCGGATAGATATTTTCGCCGGAAGCCCCTAAAATCATGGTTTTTATCCGTCCCCGGATCGATAACCTTCCTTTCTTGTCGAAAGAGCCGAGGTCGCCGGTTTTAAACCAGCCGTCCTGAGTGATCGATTCCCGGGTTAATTCCGGTTTTTTATAGTATCCTTTCATGACGTTCGGACCTTTGATCCAGATTTCACCTTCTCCTTTGTTGTCCGGTTCGTTGATTTTCACCTGTACACCTTCCATAACGGGACCGACTCCCTGTAAAAAGGTTTGCGACGGGTTGCTGCCGGCTGTCATCGGGGCTGTTTCGGTCAAGCCGTAACCGATGGCGTATGGGAAACGGGCTTCACGTAAGAAACTTTCGACTGTCGGGTCTAATTTAGAACCTCCGACTCCGAAGAATACCAGTTCTCCGCCGAATGTCTGCATAAGCTTTTTACCGGCGAGGCGGTTTAGTGTTTTACGTATGGGAGTGAATTTATATAAACAACTCATCAACCGGGAAGAATTGAATTTCGGTAATATCTGAGTTTTGTATATCTTCTCGATAACCAGGGGAACTGATAGCATGACTGTCGGCCGAATCTTTTGCATAGCCGGCACCAGTAGCTTCGGTGTCGGAACCCGGTCGAGATAAAATATCTGTGCTCCGAACATCAGCGGCAGCAGTAACCCCAGCGTGTTTTCATATGTATGAGCCAGTGGTAAAATACTTAAAAACCGGTCGTTTGTACTGACGGGTTGTATGGTGCTGCATTGTTGGGCGTCCCACACCAGGTTTTTGTGACTTAGCTCCACGCCTTTTGAGAATCCGGTTGTTCCGGAGGTATAGATGATGGAAGCGGTGTCTTCTTCTTCGATGCAAATTTCCGGAAGCGGTTTGAGGTTATTTAACGGAATATCCTGTTCCAGTTTTTCGATGTTTTCCACCGGGTATCCTGCCGGGATATGGGCGAAAGTATTCATCAGGATTTTATGTTCCAGAAAGTTTGTTTTTATATCGGCTACCAGCTTATAGAGTAGTTTGGACACAAATATGATTTTAGCTTCCGAATGTTCGAGTATATTTTGGATTTCAGTGGTACTGAAACCGGGAAGTACAGGCACGGCAATGGCTCCGATTTGTGCAATGGCAAACTGGGTGATTCCCCAGTTGGGCATGTTGGCACTTAGGATGGCCACTTTATCTCCTTTTCGGATTCCTAATTCTAAAAGATGATTGGATATAGAAAGAACTTCATTGTAAAAATCCCGATAAGTCCTGTTTCCTGATTGAACAAAATTTAAAGATAAGTTGTCTTTAAATTTGGAACAGCTATTTTTGAGCAATTCCGGTAGTGTCAATTTATTTAAGATCATATTTTAATTTTCGCATATACACTGCAAAGATACGACGTTTTTTTGAGGAAAGGGTTAAAGAAAAATAAAAAATAACCGGAAGGTAGTTAATTTACACTACGATTTTGAAAAAAATAGAATAGAAAGGGAAATAAATTCCGATAATAAGATATTCTGCATAGAATTAACATTTGTCTTTCCATGAGGTGACGAATCCTGAATAAATCTTGTCAATTTATCCGGGATTCGTCGGTTCAAATATTAAAAATAAAAGCCGAAGCGTATATTCATATGTGAATAATCTGTATGAGAGATTTGGTAATCCAGGGACAAGTTAAGATGATTGATAAAACGTACTCCAATCCGAGGCATTATACAAAAATTTGATTTAAACCCAGCGTTGAATACACCGTCGATGTTGTTAAAAGCTATTCCCATGCCGATTCCGGCATAAGGATTGATTTTTCCCCCTTTACGAAAATTATAATCCGCTACAGGCAATATAGAAAATGAACGAAATTTGTCGTCTCCTCCAATAACACGTGTAAAAGTGGAATATCCGATCTGTAGTCCGATATTGACAGGAATACCCGGTGAATTATAACGTTCTTCAAAATAGAACCCCAATTTGTATTTTAATTTTTCTGCTTCGTGTTTCTGTGCAGCCAAAGAGTAGCCCAATCCTATTTCAAAATTGAATTTTTTACCCGAATTATTTTGGCCTACAGCAAAAATAGAAGTCAATAATAACAATATCAATACTATTTTTTTCATAATAAGTAATTTAAATTGATCCAGATGTTTGGTTTAAAAAGCTAGGCCGTTATTTATAAATTATCATTCCTCCCCAGTTGTTTCTGAGTCTTCCTGCTACAATTACTTCTCCTTGTTTTAGCGATTTAATCGGGAGTTTTCCGATGTTTTTCATTGTTTTGGCCCAATCTTGCCAATTGTTTGGTAATTTTGTCAAATCAATTGTAAAAATGAATTGGACACCGGATGCGAATACTTTTCTGAGGGATTTTTTGTTATATGTTCTTATTTCCTGATCGACTATTACAACATGAACTTTTTTGTTAGAGACAATAAATATAGCAGAAGGTTCCGTATTTTCTATTTGATTTCCATTTGAAATATTATTTTTTAACCAGTTTAATAACGTTTTAGAACCTGCTTTTACCGCATTTAAAAACTGCTGATTATTAATGTCAAGTCCTAAAATTGTGAGACAATGTCCTTTTTTATCAAAGCCCGGAATATTTTGATAATTTGTCCCTCCGTAAACTGGTTGTAAATGTTGTGGTGGATTTGGAATCTTAGGATCGAGTTCAAGTATTACGTTTTTCCAGCCAAGAACCAGTTCGTCTGCCTTCGTGCCACTCCAGCCAATCCAATTTTTTTTTCTCATTTTGGCAACAGCTCCAATTTCGTAATAAAAACCGTAATTGTAATCATAAAGTTTACCTTTTAATTTACGTTTTTTTGATAACTTGATTATTTTGTATGAGTTATCTCCAAATAAATTAGATAACCATTTTCCAATAACAGTTTTTGCTCCAGATTTAAATCTGGGGTATCTATCCGCACCAGGTATTCCGAAGTTGTTTGTGCTTTGGGGCGTCGTTGTCATTACTTCATAATTGTCAAGTTCTGGAAAGTCATATGTAAGACTATCAATTTCTTCTGGAACTAATTCTTTATATGTGTCTATAAGAAATATACTATCTGCAACTTGAATCGTTTGGTTATCTATCGTTATTCCTGATATTCTTCCATCGGTTGTAAGAAGAGTTTCAAGTTTGGAATCGACCATTTTTCGCTGCGATGGTGCAAAATAAAAAGTACCAAATTCAGTTACTCTATAAAATACCCCTCCTATCTTAATTTCACCTTTCGTGTTAAGTAATTCAGCTATATTTTCATTTGGTACTAATTCATCGTATCCTAAAATATCATAAAATGTTATTTCTTCAGAGGATTCTAAATGTTCTGCCTCCTGATATTTTTTCAGAATTTCTTTGTCGATAGCTGCTACCTTTTCTGTCATACTAACGAAGCCATCTGTTGTATTTATTGCAGAAGATCTTGTTAATTTACTTCCATTAATAAGGATTAGAAAGTCTTCTTTAGAGTTTATTTCAAGAGTAGCGTTAAAGTTAATAGGTGTTTTAATTTTATTATTCTTTTGTAGTAGATTGTTTTCTTTATATTTATCTGTACAGTTATACATGGTTATACAGACAATAAAAATTGGAATAGTAATTTTAATAATTTTTTTCATACTAGATTGATTTTAGGTTTTATTCATAGATAGATAATTGATTTTTACAGAATACTTAATTTCTAGATTTTACAAGTATTTTTTATTATATTGATAAAATAATTGATAGGATATCAATATTAATTAAATACTAGGTAAATTTAAATATTACCGATGTACCATTTTTGTAAAAACACACTTATTTATCATTTCTTGATCTTATTTGCTGTTTTTTAATTCATTGATTACTAGTGTTTTATGAAAAATATTTTTTCATATTGTCTTTATAATATTTTAACTGTTTGTATTTCAATATTGTATGGGTGTTGGCGAGAGACATATGATATTGTCTGAATGGTATATTATTGATTGTCTGAATTTTGTTTAAGTCTTTCAGCAAGATCAAAGAGAAAAGTTTCGAGGACAATGTCTTTGTTGGTCAGGGATAATTTTGGACGGAGCTTAAAACGTTTTGAATATATTGTGTTAGGATTTGTATGTCCATAAATGAAGCATAACTCAGTAGCGGATAATTTGTGAAGGATAAGACAACAAAATTGAATATCTTCTTGAGTTAGTAAAGGATAGTTGTTTTTTAAATGATCAACAATTCCATGATATTTGTTGTTTATTACTTCTGGTAAATATTCGAAAAATTTATTTCCTTTATTGGATCTTAATATTGATTTGAATTTATCAATAAACTCGGTTGGATTGTTCTCATATATAGAGGCATATTTTATAAGTTGTTTGTAGATATCCAGTCGTTCACTTAATATTTTCCATAAATATGACTCAGATTTATTCTCTTTACTAAATTTATTTCTATTGTTTTCAGAGGTGATTTTTTCTTGCTTTATTTTTTCAATAATTATTTGAATATCTCTATTTTCTTTGTATTTTTTGGAAGAAATGACTCTTATGCGAAGTATATAAAAACAAGTTAAACCGAGAATTAGAAAGACTGACACTAAAGATATTATTATTATGTTTCTTTGGTTTGTTTTTAATTGATCATAATCTTCTTGAAGTCTTGTATTATTATACTTTTGCTTGATTTCTATTATTGTTTGCTTTTTATCTTGTTTATAGAGTTCTTGAATTAGGTTTTCATATTGATAGCTATAATCTAAAGCTTTACGATAATTGCCGCGTAGTTCTTCTGTTTTTTTTAATAATAGATAGAAATCTGATTTTAGGTTACTAACCTCTAGTTGGTGATGATTTAAAAAATTATTACCAATACGAACTGCTATTTCATAATTACCTTTTTTACAGAAAATAATTGCAGTCAATAGTTTATGAATATCGGGAATTGATTGTATGCCATATTTTCTCTCGTATATTTTCAATTCATTAAAACCACCATCCAAATCATTTAGTTTATATATATACAAATATGATATATCAGCAGTTATGTTTTGAATTTCTATTATGGCATTTAATTCTTCAAAAATACGTTTAGAAGCATTGAGACATTTAATCGCTAGGTCATACTTATTGTTTAGAGCATGTATTTTGCCAAGGGAATAGAGAGCATAGGCTTCATTTAACGTACTATTTCCTTGAGATAAGTATTCGATTGATTTATCAAAAAATTGTTTAGCTTCAATGATATTTTCTTTTAAAAAGAGAATTTTGCCTATATTATATAAAATATGACCTTTCAAATAAGTTGAAGTCGTATTTTCTGCCCATTGTTTGGCTTCAAAAAAAGAGGATAGAGCTAATTCAGTCTCTCCTTTGTTTAAATATACTAAACCTAAATAATAGAATGATTGCGCTTTTTCTTTAGAGCTACCATATTTTTGATAATATTTAACAGCTGTTAGGATTAGGGAGTCCGAATTTATTTTGATTTGATTTTTGTTTAATATTTGAGAATAAAGCAAAGCATATCTAGCCTCTGTCTCATCATCTCTAATTTTTTCGGAGTCAATACTTTTAATTATTTCAAGAGCCTGATTGGGGTTGGAATATATCATATGATATGCCGTATCAAGTGATTTGGAAATAGTTTTGTCTGACTTACATGAAGTAAGAATAACCAATACGACTATATATAAAATACATATTTTCATAAAAAGAATAATAACTTTAAAAGTTGTTTAGAAACTATATTTGTATTTAAATATACCTCATTTGATAATAAAAAAACAAATTATTAAGTTTTTTTATATTTTGAACTGTATTTTATTCTTTTTTTTATCTGGAATAAATAAAAAAATACTTGATTTATTGAAAAATGCATTTTAATGCATTACCATGTAAAGTTGTGGTAAATAGTCGGGTAGAAAAGTGAAGATAGAGGACAGAAAACATAAAATATCTTTATACCCCGGGAGGGTATTTGTGATCTGAGAAATATTTTTGCCAGAAAAATGAAAAAGAATGAGTTCGATGTGATAGCGAACTCATTCTTTGAAAAATGGATTATTACTCCATCCAATATTGGGGGCACTATTGGCTCCAATATTGACGTATTTATTTTTTAGGAGCTTCCTTGAGAGTTTCTTTTAAGAATTCCCAGAATTTGCCGACAGACGGAATGTTTACTTTCTCGTCCGGGGAATGTGGGTGGCAGATCGTCGGTCCAAAGGAAATCATGTCCCAATCCGGGTATTTTGCACCTAAAATACCGCATTCCAGGCCGGCATGTACGGCCATAATACGTGCCTCTTTGTTGAACATTTTCCGATATGTATCCTGCATCGATTTCAGGATAGCCGATTGCGGGTTGGGTTTCCACCCCGGATAAGCACCGTCGAATTGGATGTTATCGGCTTTTGCCAGTTCAAAAACGGATTGCAGACATTCTGCCAGATAATCTTTCGCTGTTTCAACGGATGAACGCATGAGGGTGTTGATGACGATTTTATCGTCGCGGGTTTGTACGATAGCCAGATTGTTGGATGTTTCGACGGTGTCCGGCATAGAATCGATCATACGTACCGTGCCGTTGGGACATCCCAGGATCGCGTCGGTCAATCTCCATTGTAAATCGGCATCCATGACATGTGCCGGCATTTCGGTTTCTTCTGCCGATAGTTTTACATCGGGATCTTTTTCAATCAGTTCGGCTTTATATATGGCTTCTGCTTCTTTTATTTTAGTCAGGAATTTATCTGCATTTGCTGCCGGTAGAGTGATAACGGCAAATGTTTCACGCGGAATGGCGTTGCGTAGGCTACCTCCGTTGATGGTGGCTATTTGCAGATTCAGTTCCTGGGCGTGAGTTTTCAAAAAGCGGAATAATAATTTGTTAGAGTTACCCCGGCCGAGGTTGATATCCATACCGGAATGTCCTCCTTTAAGTCCTTTCAGAGCTAATTTATAGGCTTTGCTTCCTGCCGGTACGGCAGCTTTTTTATAATTGAATTCTACGGTTGCATCAAGTCCTCCGGCACAACCGACATATAATTCGCCTTCGGTTTCCGAGTCCAGATTCAATAAGATATCTCCTTTCAATACACCCGGTTTCAGACCGTTCGCACCGTCCATACCGGTTTCTTCCGTCGCCGTGATCAGTACTTCGATCGGACCGTGCTGAATGTCGGTGGCCGTCAGTACTGCCATTGCCGCAGCAACGCCCATTCCGTTGTCGGCACCCAAAGTTGTTCCTTTGGCACGTACCCATTCTCCGTCGATATATGCGTCGATCGGGTCTTTGGTAAAATCATGCCGGGTATCTTCATTTTTTTGCGGAACCATATCCAGGTGACCTTGCAGAATGATGCCTTTGCGGTTTTCCATACCCGGGGTTGCCGGTTTGGTCATAATAATATTTCCAGCCTCGTCCATCCGGGCATCGATGTGGTGTTCTTTAGCCCAATTCATCATAAATTCCCGGGCTTTTTCCTCATGGTTGGAAGGCCGCGGTACTTGTGTTAACTTGTAAAAGTTTTCCCATATCGCTTTGGGTTGAAGGTCTTTGATTGTATCCATATATTTTGTTGATTAGTGTTTGCCTTGCCGCTGACTAATAGGCCTGAAAACATTCGTCTGCGGTAGTTTCCATCACCTGATTGACCGGAGCAAGGTTCACGGTTATAGATTTTATTTTTTCATGTGCTCATTCAGATATTTTACGAACTTTTCATAGAGTTGGCGACTGGTATTTCCGCCATATATGCTGTGGTTACGGTTGGTGTAAATACCCATATCGAATTGTTTATTGGCCTGTACCAGGCGTTCTGCCAATTCATACGTATTTTGAACATGTACGTTATCGTCGGCAGTACCGTGACAAAGCAATAAATTTCCTTTTAATTTGTCAGCCCAGTTCAACGGAGCATTTTCCTCATATCCTTTTTCGTTTTCTTTGGGTGTACGCATATACCGTTCCGTGTAGATGGAATCGTAGAATTTGTAATGAGTTACCGGAGCGACGGCGATGGCTGTTGTGAAAATATCATTTCCTTTCATGATACAGAGGGACGACATAAAACCACCGTAACTCCATCCCCAAATACCGATGTTTTGCTTGTCGATGAAAGGTTTTTCTGCCAGCCATTTAGCGGCAGCAATCATATCGTCACTTTCCAGTTTACCCAATTGCATATAGGTGCATTTGCGGAATTCTTCGCCGCGTGCTGCTGTCCCTCTGGGATCGATACAAGCTACTGCGTATCCTTCCTGTGCCAGATAATTCAACCAGTTGACGCCTCCCCAGCTATTTTTTACCTGTTGGGAGTTCGGGCCGCTGTATTGGGTGATAAGTAAAGGATATTCTTTGTTCGGGTCGAAATCCAGCGGTTTCATGATCCAGGCGTTCAGCATGGTTTTACCGTCGGCTGCCGGAATTTGTATGAATTCTTTCGGCGCAATGGCATAACCTTTGATGGTTTCCTGGGCCTGTTGGTTGTCTTCCAATACGCGTACCAGCTTATTCTTCGCATTATATAAACTGATTACCGGCGGTGTGTCTATGTTGGAGAATGTATTGATATAATACTGGTATGTTTTACTGAAAGTAGCGTTGTTCCAACCTTTGTTAGGGGTTAATTTCTTTTTTTGTCCTTTGCTGTCTACGGAATAAACATATTTTTCCAGAGGTGATTCCTCATAAGATGAGAAGTAGAACGTTTTTGTCGCGGGGTTATAGCCGTAGAAGTCTGCAATGTCATAGTTTCCGGAAGTGATGGCCTTCTTTTCATGTCCGGCCATATCGTAAAGGTATATGTGCATATATCCGTTTTTCTCACTGGTAATGATAAAGTGTTGGCCGTCTTCCGGAAATACCAGGTTGTCAAAATTGCTTTCGGCAATGTAATATTTATTTTCTTCCCGGTAAAGGATGTTGGATTTTCCGGTACGGGCATTGGCCAATAGGATTTCCATCTTGTTTTGCAGACGATTCAGGCGAATGATAGCCAGTTTTTTAGGATCCTGTGTCCAACGGATACGGGGAATATAGATATCTTGTTCCTCACCGATATCCATTGTCATCGTCGTTTTATCCTGTATGTCATATACATGTACCGAAACCAGTGAGTTGGCTTCACCGGCTTTGGGATATTTGTAGCTGTATACCGAAGGATATAGTTCGTTTTCTTTCAATGCCGGGGCTTGTCCTTCGAACATATTCATCGGGAATTCTTTGACGGCAGATTCGTCAAAACGGATGAAAGCCAGTGCCGAGCCGTCGGGAGCCCATTCAAAAGCCTTATTGAAAGAAAATTCTTCTTCGTATACCCAGTCGGGGGCTCCGTTGATGATGTGATTGTATTTGCCATCGAATGTGATTTGCCGTTCAGTGCCGAAACGCAGGTCGTGAATGAAGAGGTTGTTATCACGCATAAAAGCGATACGTAAACCGTCAGGAGAGAAAGTCGCCAGACGTTGACTGCCGTTTTCCGAAAGAGGTTTCAGTTCTTTATTTTTAAAATCATAGATATAATAATCGGCAGTATAGGAGTGGCGGTATATGGGATTGACATTCGTACTGATGAGAATCCGGCTTTCGTCGTTGTTGAATGTGTAGTTCGAAATGTATTTTACCGGACTGTTCTCAATCGTTTTCAGGTCTACTAATGTTTCGACCGGTTGGCCTGTCTTATAACTGTATTTTACAATTTGGGTTCCATTATTGGCTAATACAGTATAATGTGCCCCGTCATTCATGGAGCGGATGCCATAGACTCCTTTGGTTCGGAAAGTTCCGTTCACAAAAAAATCGTCCATGCTTAATTTTTTTTGCTGGGCGTAGGAAGATACCCCTAAACTAGTTAAAATCAGTAAAATAAAGATGTAGTATATACGTTTCATCATTAAAAATTATTTGTGTTTTATCAATCGAGCCTCAAAGGTTTAAAAAAAAAAGATGTTTTCAAAGATTTTCTTTCGATAAAGTTTCTCATTTTCCCGGAAATCTCTGCCGGACGAAGCGGATTTTTTTGGACGTGGGAACACAAAAATCCTACGATTTTGATTTACGATTTTTCTTCGGCAGGCGAAGGTTGTGGAGCCAATCTGAAATCTAAAATCATAAATCTACAATAAATAGCTTTATCTTTGCAAAAAATTCAGTATATGAACCGCAGGATTCTTCGTTTGGCCATACCTTCTATTGTATCCAATATCACTGTTCCTTTGTTGGGACTGGTCGATGTGGCTATTGTGGGGCATTTGGGGACGGCTGCCTATATCGGAGCAATTGCTGTCGGAGGTTTGTTGTTCAATATTCTGTATTGGAATTTCGGTTTTTTACGGATGGGCACCAGTGGCCTGACTTCCCAGGCCTATGGCAGAAAAGATGCAAATGCTCAGATTCGGGTGTTGGCACAGGCAATTGCTGTGGGATTGATTTCAGCAATTGTCATACTGATTTTACAATATCCGATAGAACGTTTGGCTTTTTATTTTCTCGATACGAGTAGGGAGGTTGAACAATATGCGGTAACTTATTTCCGGGTTTGTGTATGGGGGGCACCGGCAGTATTGTCGATGTACGGATTTAAGGGGTGGTTTATCGGTATGCAGAATTCCCGTTACCCGATGTATATTGCAATTGCAGTTAATGTAATTAATATTGCCTGCAGTCTCTTTTTTGTTTTCGGATTGGGTATGAAGGTTGAAGGGGTTGCTTTGGGGACTGTCGTTGCCGAGTATTCGGGATTGTGTATGGCAATATGGCTGTGGAGAAAAGAATACGGTTTTCTTCGTTCGCGGTTTGTTTGGCAGGAAAGTATACGATTCGGTGCGATGCGTCGTTTTTTTGCCGTAAACCGGGATATTTTTTTGCGTACGCTTTGTTTGATTGCTGTAACGACTTTTTTTACTTCCAGTGGTGCCCGTCAGGGAAATGTGATTTTAGCCGTGAATACGCTGTTGATGCAATTATTTACTCTTTTTTCATATGTTATGGATGGATTCGCCTATGCGGCAGAAGCTTTAGCCGGTCGTTATATCGGTGCCTGTAATTTAAAGCATTTGCGTCATGCTGTGCGGAATTTATTCGGTTGGGGAATAGGCTTGTCCTTGTTGTTTACATTATTATACGGAATAGGAGGGAAACACTTTTTGGAAGTATTGACCAATGAAAAGGAGGTGATTGTTGTTGCCGGGGATTATTATTATTGGGTATTGGCTGTTCCTTTGGCCGGTTTTGCAGCTTTTTTGTGGGATGGAATCTTGATCGGTGCAACTGCTACCCGCCAGATGTTGTGGTCTATGGCTGCTGCTGCCGCAGTATTTTTTCTGATATACTACGGATTTTCAGGAGATGTTGATAATCATGTGTTATGGTTAGCTTTCCTCGCTTATTTATTCATACGTGGTTTGATGCAAACTATTTTGGGGCGAATTATATTTACACCTGCCTATTTGAAAAAAATGTCTTGTAAATGAGACAAGAGATGTTGTAAAGTAAGATATGTAAAATAAAATTTTATTATAAAAACAAAAATCTTATCTTAATTTTTTATTATCTATTGTTTATTTCCCAAAAAGTTATATTTTTATAAAGTACAATGCGCGTCTTGTAACTCTTCTATTCCTGTTCGGCAGGTTACTTGATTAAGATATCTTTGTATATCGGTGTTTTTATATTAATTTTTAGCTTATGAAGTGGTTAATTATCATTGTTATAATGGTAGTTCTCGGGGCGTGTCGTCGCGATTCGGAGCCTTGGTCTGAAGATGATCCGAAGCAAGAAGTTGCCGTTGTCGTGAGAACGGGTAGCAGTGTCGGTGCATTTTCACCGGTGAATTATCAGTTGTTTGTTTATGATGAGCAGAAACAGGAAACCGACTTTTGTGAAGTCCCTCCGGAAGCCGGAGATGCCCGTCGGTTCAGATGGAAATTGTCTCCCGGCACATATACCGGTTTTTGTATGGTGAATGTTGTCAATCAGACGGTTTTGGAATACAGTAAATCGAAGACTCCGGAACAAATATTCGTGAAATTAGAAAAAAATGCCGGGAATTATACGGAAGCTGCAGATTATTTATTGGGGCAGGCGGATTTTACAGTGACTGAGGGAGAGCCGGTGCCGGTGGTTTTCGATATGCAACGCAAAGTGGCACAGTTGCGGGTTATTGTTGAAAATGTGCCGGAAAATTTGACAGATCTGACAATTCATGTATTTTCAATTCCTTTGAAAATGAATTTACTGGGAAATTATACAAGTGAGACGGGTACTTTGATTAAAACAGCCGGAATTTCGGTTGCGGGTATTTCCACAACCGGGATTTTACTGTTTCCGCCTGTAGGAGAGAGTGGGTTGATGTTGTCTTATAGGGTCGGGAATACACCTTATCAAACTCCTGTACGTTCGATACAGACATTGACGGCGAACCGGATAACGGAGATAAAAGCTGTATTCGGGAGTATACCGGGTTCGGAATGGGTTGGATTTGAAACGGAAATATACGATTGGGAAGAAACGATTGTCCGGGAAAGAGATTGGTATATTGATATACCGCCCGATGTGTGCAAAGGGGTAGGAAATGGGGTTAACTTGATACAAAACGGTGATTTTGAAGGAGGAGTAACGGAAGGGATACCGGAACACTGGAAATTGGATGCCAACGGAACGGATAAGAAAAGTGTGGTTGTCGATGCTCCGGTTTATCAGGGGAATAAAGCTGTCCGGTTGGAGGGGAAGACCTATTTGTACCAGGATGTACCGGTTTCTGAAGGACGATGTTACCAATTGCGGATGTATGTGAGAGCCGATGTTGCGGAGGTGAAGTGGCGGGTGTGGTGTACCTGGATGGCCGGAAACCGGAGTCTGGCTTCGGAAGAAATACGTTCTTCGGCCTATGGCTATCAGACCGAGGGGTATGTTGATGTATTCAGAAACGGGATTTTCAGGGCTCCGGCCGGAACAACTAAATTGCGAATGGAGGTCCGGACATATATGTCGTCATGGACAGGGGGAACCGGACTGTATGTGGATACCGTGGCGGCGGAATTGGTAGAATAGTTTTTATTGTGGTGTGATCAGAGCCTGTGGTCGTAAAAGACCACAGGTTTTTTTATTTTTTCTGTCTTATTTATGGATAACATTCTTATCTTTGTTAATATTGAAAAAACAGTTGATTTTTATATGAAACGTATAGAAATTATCCTGGGAGATATTACGAAATTGCAAGTAGATGCGATTGTCAATGCTGCGAATACGACTTTATTGGGCGGTGGCGGAGTTGATGGGGCGATACATCGGGCAGCCGGTCCCGGGCTTTTGGAAGAATGCCGGAAATTACAGGGATGCCCGACCGGAGAAGCAAAAATTACCGGAGGATATTGCTTGCCGGCTCGTTACGTCATTCACACGGTAGGCCCGGTATATCGGGACGGTAAACAGGGAGAGCCTGAGTTACTTGCCTCTTGTTATCGCAACAGTTTGCGATTGGCTGTGGCTCATCATTTGAAAACCCTGGCATTTCCTTGTATCAGTACGGGGGTATATCGTTTTCCGAAAGGTAAAGCAGCCGGTATTGCACTACGGGAAATAGGTGATTTTTTGGTACATCATACGGATTTTGAAAAAATAACGGCCGTTTGTTTTGAAGAGGAGGATTACCGGTTGTATTGGCAGCTCGTAAAGAAAATGGGGTTAGAAAGCTAAATCTAAAAATATAGGGATTATGGAAAAGCAGTATTGTTACAAATATCCGCGTCCTGCTTTGACAACGGATTGTGTTGTTTTCGGTTTCGATGGAGCGGATTTGAGTGTTTTACTGATCCGGCGGGCAAATGAACCTTTTCAGTATGCGTGGGCATTTCCCGGTGGTTTTCTGGAAATGAACGAGACGGTGGAGGAAGGTGTATTGCGGGAATTACGGGAGGAAACCGGTATTATACCGGCTTTTACCGAACAGGTAAAAGTCTTTTCGGCAGTAGACAGAGATCCGCGGGGACGTATTATTACCGTGGCTTTTTATACTTTGGTAAAAATGCAGGATTATGTACCTGAGGCCGGAGATGATGCTTCCCGGTGTAAATGGTGTCGTGTTGACGAGTTGCCGCCTTTGGCGTTCGATCATGAAGAAATATTGCAGGCGGCATTGGTGAAATTACAGGAGCGTCTGCATTTGACAGCCGATGACAGGGGAGCTGTAGAGACTTCATTTTCTGCTCCGGTATTACAACGTTTGTATGACGCAATCGCCAATAGCCGGGAATAGTCCGGAATTGTAAATGATCCGGATTTTTGATCCTGAATTTTCGGGAAAAATCATGTCGGTCTTTTATTTGGGGTTTACAATCGGTTGAGGCTTGTTCTTCGATTTGGATTGTGAATCTGTATTTTGTGTACGTTCAGTAACGTTTGCATAGATTTTAATTGTATTCCGGAAATCTATCATATAACTTTTTTAAAAATATTGTACCTTTGCGAAGATTATGGAAAAATGTAAAGCATTGATTATCGCGGTAGATGGACACTCGTCCACGGGAAAAAGCACTGTAGCAAAATTATTGGCCACCCGTCTCGGGTATGTATATATCGACACCGGTGCCATGTACCGGGCGGTTACATTGGCCGCTATGCGCAACGGATTGATCAACGGTGAATATGTGGATGAAGAAAAGCTGCGTATTTGCCTGAAAGATCTGGTTATTGATTTCAGATATAATGAGGGACATGCCCGGAATGAAATTTATTTGAACGGAGAAAATGTAGAGGAGAGAATCAGAGGGATGGAAGTGTCCGGAAATGTGAGTTTGGTTGCCAGAATAGGTTTTGTAAGGACTTATCTGGTGGAGCAGCAACGGGAAATGGGGAAGACCGGAGGCATTGTCATGGACGGCAGGGATATCGGGAGTGTGGTGTTTCCGAACGCAGATGTTAAATTCTTTATGACGGCTTCACCTCAGGTGAGAGCAATGCGTAGATATAAGGAATTGACGGCAAAGGGAGAGGCGGTTGATTATGCCGAGGTGGAGGAAAATGTGAGAAAGCGGGATTATATCGATGAACACCGGGAAGAGAGCCCTTTGAAGAGAACAGAAGATGCTGTTTTAATTGATAACAGCAATATGACGATAGAAGAGGAAGTTCAGGTTATGATGGCTGTTATCGAAAAAAAGAAATGTTGATCCGTTGTATTTTTTCGGATTATGGATATGCGGGTTGAGATAGATGAAAATTCGGGTTTTTGTACAGGTGTCGTAAATGCGATCTGTAAAGCAGAGGACGAACTGAAAAAAGGAACTCTTTACTGTATCGGGGATATTGTGCATAATAACCTGGAAATGGAGAGACTGGAGAAGAAAGGCTTGAAGACGATCGGACACGAGGAATTTGCAGGGTTGAAAAATTGCAGGGTATTGTTCCGGGCGCATGGAGAACCGCCTTCTTCTTACCAACGGGCCTTGGCCAATGGGGTTGAAGTGATCGACGCTTCCTGTCCGGTCGTATTGAATTTGCAGAAACGTATCCGTGAAGCTTATGAAAAGATAAAACCTGCAGGCGGACAGGTGGTGATTTACGGTAAGCGGGGACATGCGGAGGTGAGCGGATTGGTAGGACAGACAAACGGGGAGGCGATTGTTGTGGAGACGGAAGCAGATCTGGTACAGGTTGATTTCAGTAAGCCGGTGGTGTTGTTTTCCCAGACGACGAAGAGTCTGGACGGGTTCCGGAATATAGCCGGAATTATACAGGAGAAGGGACAGGATGAGGTGGTTGTTTATGATACGATTTGCCGAAAGGTGGCGAACCGAATTCCGCAGTTGATAAATTTTGCAAAAATGCATGATGTTATTATTTTTGTGAGCGGAAAAAAAAGCTCTAACGGCAGGCAATTATTTGCTGTGTGTAAAGAGGTTAATGAAAGGACATATTTTGTGCAGGATGTGCGGGATTTGAAAAAAGAGATGTTCTTGGGGGCAGAAAGCGTTGGGATCAGTGGGGCGACATCGACGCCATTGTGGGTAATGGAAGAAATTCAAAATGTGATAAAAAAGCAAGAATAAAAATATTCTTCAAGATAGAGTTAACATAGAAAGTAAAATTTTATATCTATTATGGGAAAAATTAAAAGAATCGGAGTTCTTACATCGGGTGGGGATGCACCGGGGATGAATGCTGCTATTCGTGCAGTGGTGAGATCTGCCATATACTATGGTTGTGAAGCTTACGGTATATATGGGGGATATCAGGGGTTGATCAATGGGGATATCAAACGGATGAAATCCTATGACGTAAGCAATATTATCCAGCGGGGGGGAACGATTTTGAAGTCTGCCCGTAGTACTGAATTCCGTACGCCGGAAGGAAGAACAAAGGCTGCAGCGGTGTTGGCAGAACACAAGATCGATGCTTTGGTGGTTATCGGTGGTGACGGTTCGTTTACCGGAGCCCGTTTATTGATTCAGGAGCACGATATTCCGGTAGTCGGTATTCCGGGTACGATCGATAATGACTTATACGGAACCGATTCGACGATCGGGTATGATACGGCTGTTAATACGGCTGTAGAAGCTGTGGACAAAATTAAGGATACCGCCAGTGCACACAACCGTTTGTTTTTTGTGGAGGTAATGGGACGTGATGCCGGTTTTATTGCTTTGCGGACGGCTATCGCTACGGGAGCAGAAGCCGTATTGGTGCCGGAGATAGATACTGATATTGCAGACCTTGAATCCTTCCTTGCCAAAGACTACGATCCGACGAAATCCAGCGGTATTGTTATCGTAGCGGAAGGAGAAAAAGAAGGGGGAGCCTACAGTGTAGCGGATAAGGTTTCCAAAGCTCATCCGGAATATGATATCCGGGTGTCTGTACTCGGACATATGCAACGCGGCGGATCGCCTTCGGCTTTTGACCGTGTATTGGCCAGCCAATTGGGGGTTGCTGCGGTAGATGCTCTTATGGATGATCAGAAGAGTATTATGGTCGGTATCATGAATAAAGAAATTGTTCATGTGCCTTTCAATAAGACGATTAAAAATTCCAAAGGGTTAAATCCGGAATTATTGAATCTGGTGAGGGTTTTATCGAACCGATAAAAATACATTGTAATATTGATAAAGCCGGGAATGTTTCAGTCCCGGCTTTATTGTTTTATGCTGCTTCAATTATACATTCATTTCCGATTTATACTCCTTTTTCATCATTCGGGTTGGGGGGAGTGTATCATCTGGAATTTAGTCGTTTTGATCGGTGGGCTGAGGCAGAAAAACCCGTGTCCAATATTCTTTTCCCTGCAAAGGAGGATCAATCGATTGAAAACTGATTACCAATAGATTGGCATTGAGGAATTTAAAGTGAATTGTAATATCTTTTCCGGATAATTTAGGGTTCATAATTGATTCTGAGACACTTTCTACATAGGTACTGTCTGATGTTTGGGTATAGGTACCGTTTGAGGTGATGACAGATGCATGACCGGATGTATTCAGGGCCAGATTTGTGAAACGATTGTCCGTTGAAAGAATTTTCATATAAGGTCCGGCCGTAATACTGTATTTTTCGTTATCGGATGTGTTATTGAGTCTGCATATTTGCCATATACCTTGTAATGTTGTTCCGGTATCGTTGCTGTTTTCAATATCGGAAGTAGATGACATAGAAGGTGTTATTTGGGAGGTAATCGGAAGCGTGTATATGACGGGTACTTTTTTTCCTTTATTTTCTCCCGGATATTCCGGCATCTGGTCGGCAATGTAATAGGTTCCGTTTTCACGCGTCATATTGTTTTGTGGTTGAGCGGATAATTCTTGGCAATAGGATAGTAATAGTAAGAAGGAGATAACGATTTTCATACGATGAATTTTAATTTGGTAATTAATAACTTGAAACTGTTTGTGTTGTAAAAATAAATAAAATATGGAGAAATGAAAGAATTATTTTAGTGTGAAGATGATTTCAGGATTTTTTATTATTATGAAAACGGTTATTTTTCTTCTTTTCTGTTGTCAGAAAAAAGCGGTTCTTATTTTTTCAGATGTCTGAAAAAGGCGTAATTTTGAGCAGGAAAAGAGAATAACGGTGAAATTTGCAGATATAATTATACCATTGGCTGTAGAAGGGGTTTTTACCTATGCTGTACCTGTTACTTTGGAGGAAAAAGTGGGGGAAGGCAAACTTGTCATTGTATCTTTTGCCGGAAATAAAAAATATACGGGTGTCGTATGGCGGATTCATGAGAAACAACCAGTCGGCTATAAGGTTAAAAATATAGAGGCTGTAACGGATGATCGTCTGCAATTGTCCGGGGTGCATTTACAATTTTTATTTTGGATGGCCGAATATTATATGGCTTATCCGGGAGAGGTGCTTCGGGCTGCTTTACCGGTTGTGTTCCGTTTGGAAAGTTTTACGGCGGTTACATTGGGGGATACGGAGATTGATTTCGATGATCTGACTGATAATGGACAGGCATTGTTGCGTTTTTTACGACCGGGGCAATATGTCGCTATGCGGGAAATAGAGAAATATCTCGGTATCAAAAACGGGATGGGGCTTGTCAAATCCTTGCTGGATAAAGGATATATACAAATCAAAGAAACAATAGACGAGATTTTCCGGGAAAAGACCGAAAAATGGATACTTTGGGCGCGTCCTTATGCGGAAGAGGAACTTTCCGGTATTCTCGATGCTTTGAGGCGGGCTTCGGGGCAGTATAAAATGTTGTGCCGGTGGATAGAAGCAGGGAAAGAACAAATGGAAAAACAGCATTTTTTGAAGCAGTCGGGTGGTTCTGCTGCAATTCTGAAATCACTTTGTGAAAAGAATATCCTGAAAATCGAAGAGCGAAAAGTGAGTCGTTTGGGGGAAGATAAAGCCGGGGAACAGCAGGCAAATCCGCTTTCATTGCAACAGGAGTCCGCTATAAAGCAGATCAGAGATTATTTTACGTCCAAAGATTGTGTTTTATTACGGGGGGTTACTTCGTCCGGAAAAACAGAGGTATATATTCATCTGATCCGGGAATATATATCCCGGGGTAAGCAGGTGTTGTACATGTTACCGGAAATAGCTTTGACGGTTCAGATTATACGACGTTTAAGACGGGTTTTCGGGGATACTATCGGAATTTATCATTCCGGAATGCCGGATAATATAAGGGCTGAATTGTGGAAAAAGCAATCCGGTCCGAAACCTTATCCGGTGATTTTAGGGGTTCGGTCTTCGTTGTTTTTACCTTTTCAGAAATTGGGACTGGTGATTGTGGACGAAGAACATGATCCTTCCTATAAGCAAAAAGAACCGGCTCCACGTTATCACGGACGGGATGCAGCCATTATGCTGGCCAATTTGTGTGGAGCGAAAGTGTTGCTGGGATCAGCGACACCTTCTTTTGAAAGTTACTATAATACGAAAACCGGTAAATACGGCTATGTACAATTGACTTCCCGGTACGGGGATATCCGGATGCCGGAACTTTTGTTGGCCGATCTGGCTGAGTATCGTCGTAAAAAACTGATGAAAGGAGTATTTTCACCGGTTTTGATTCAGGAAATGCAACGGACGTTGAATGAAGGAAATCAGATTATCCTTTTTCAGAATCGTCGGGGGTATTCGACATATTTGCAATGTGATTGTTGTGGTTCTATATTGAAATGCAGTCATTGTGATGTCAGTATGACTTATTATAAACAACGCGACTTGTTAAGTTGCCGGTATTGCGGAAGTATAAAGAGGAACGTATCACTTTGTACGGAATGCGGAAAAGGCCATTACCGTCAAAAGACGCCCGGTACGGAGCGGGTGGAGGAAGAAGTGGCTGCACTGTTTCCGGATGCCAGAATTGCCCGTATGGATTTGGAAGTCATGAGCAGTAAAGCAAAGTATCACCGGGTTATTCATGATTTTGAGGAGGGTAAGACGAATATACTTGTCGGAACTCAAATGGTTTCTAAGGGATTGGATTTTGCTAATGTTAAATTGGTGGGTGTCATCGATGCGGACAGTATGGTTAATTTCCCGGATTTCCGTTCAGAGGAAAGGGCGTATTGTATGTTGATGCAAGTGGGGGGACGTAGCGGAAGAAAAGGGGAGCAGGGAAAAGTCATTGTTCAGACTGCCGATCCCGATAACCGGGTGTACCGAATGGTGATGAACGGTGATTACGATGTATTTTATACGGAGATTGCCACCGAACGGGAACAGTTTGTTTATCCTCCTTTTTGCCGGTTGATTCAGGTGGAGTTGAGACATAAGGAGGTGGTGGTGGTGAGAAATGCGGTG
>ULRW01039974.1_pt1 | contig 30575 bp, 29 predicted proteins | sample 1955581 | NCBI WGS metagenome assembly ULRW01 (sample SAMEA4835687, study PRJEB28245) | human gut metagenome | biome: gut microbiome; material: fecal sample | place: Denmark | collected 2008 | reverse complement strand
TTATGTACCGGCCGATGACTTGACCGACCCGGCTCCGGCGACTACATTTAGCTTTTTGGATGCTACGACGGTATTGAGCCGTAAGATTTCTGAGTTAGGTATCTATCCGGCCGTGGATCCGTTGGAGTCTACGTCCCGAATCCTCGATCCGAATATTGTAGGCGAGGAACACTATCAGGTCGCTCAGGGTGTAAAACAGCTTTTACAGCATTATAACGAATTGCAGGATATTATCGCCATTTTGGGTGTTGATGAGTTGTCGGACGAAGACAAACTGGTGGTGAATCGTGCTCGTCGGGCACAGCGGTTTTTGTCGCAACCTTTCCACGTGGCCGAGCAGTTTACCGGTCTTCAAGGTGTGATGGTTCCGTTGGAAGAGACTATTCGCGGGTTTAAGATGATTCTTAACGGCGAGATGGACGAATATCCCGAACAAGCATTCTTGAACGTGGGTACAATAGACGAGGCCATTGCCAAAGGTAAGAAGTTGTTAGAACAAGCGAAGACCGCTCACTAATAAAAACGAGAATTATGGTACTTGAAATTATATCTTCGGAACAAATCCTTTTTAAAGGAGAAGTCGAATCGGTTACCCTGCCGGGAGCAAAAGGTTCGTTTACAGTTCTTGAAAATCATGCATCGTTGATTTCTACGCTCGATGCCGGTACCATTGAGTATGTAACGGGCGGTGAGCGGCATTCGGTATCCGTCGGTGGCGGGTTTGTCGATGTGGATAATAATCGTGTAGCAGTTTGTGTACGGTAATTGGAGTAAAAAAGAGATGAGAAAACAAATCGCATACATAGTCGCTTTTTTGTTAACGGTATTTTCGTTCCCGCTGTCGGCACAGGAAAAGGCCGATGGTGAAGGAGAAAAGGCCTTTGACCCGAAAGAGACAATTTTTGAGCACCTGCTCGATGGCTATGGTTGGGAATTACCTTTCTCGCATGAGCATAAAATCCCACTTCCGGTTATCGTGCGGGATTATAAGGGCGATTGGAAAATATTCGGGTCGCATCGGCTTGAACACGGGCAGACTTATGAAGGTTTTTATGTCGCTCAGGACGGCCCGAATAAAGGAAAGGTCGAGAGTGTCGATGATCGGGGAAATCGTTATCGTCCGCTCGATTTGTCGATTACCAAAAATGTGTTGGCGTTGATTATAGCGGCTTTCATTTGCGGGTGGTGTGTGCTTTCGGTGGCTCATTGGTATAGAAAGAAACGTTTCAAAGCCCCTAAAAAAGGTGTAGGAGCCATAGAATTTCTTATCGAGTTCGTTTATACGGGCGTGATAAAAAGCACATTGGGCGATAAAGCACCTCGTTTTGCCCCTTATTTATTGACCGTATTTTTCTTTATCCTTTTGATGAACCTGTTAGGGCTGATCGTAATTTTCCCCGGTGGCGCTAATTTGACGGGTAATATAGCCGTTACTATGGTTCTTGCTTTGTGTACATTTATCGTAGTAAATGTGCGCGGAACAAAAGAATATTGGAAAGAAATATTTTGGCCCGATGTACCGTTGTGGTTGAAGTTCCCGTTACCTATCATGCCCTTGATCGAGGTGTTCGGAATATTTACTAAACCGGCGGCTTTGATGGTGCGTTTGTTTGCCAACATGATGGGCGGGCATATGATTATATTGTCGCTTATATCGCTCATTTTCATTTTTGGAGCATTCGGAGCGGTTGTTATAGGGGCAACGACAGTCGTATCGGTGTTGTTCTCTTTGTTTATGTTGCTTATAGATACGTTGGTATCGTTTATTCAAGCCTATGTGTTTACCATGCTTTCGACTCTGTTCATAGCTTTGGCACAAGTCGATGGGCATCATGAAGGAAAAGTGGAAGAAATAAAATAATGTATAATCTCTAAACAACAAACATTATGTTAGGAATGATTTTATTACAAGCAGCAGCCGGTGCAAGTCTGGCTAAGTTGGGCGCCTGTATCGGCGCTGGTATCGCCGCTATTGCAGCAGGTATTGGTATTGGTAAGATCGGTTCATCGGCGATGGATGCCATAGCTCGTCAGCCCGAAGCCAGCGGTGATATCCGAAGCAACATGATCGTGATTGCCGCTCTTGTAGAAGGTGTTGCATTGTTCGCTGTGATTGTTTGCGTGATGTCATTATTCCTCTAAGATATGGAACTGTTCACGCCCGAATTCGGCTTGGTATTTTGGATGTTCGTTGTCTTTGTCATCCTTTTTGCCATTCTTGCGAAGTTTGCTTGGCCCTATATTATCCGCAGTCTCGACGAACGTGCCGAGCTTATCGATAAGGGGGTTGAGTATGCACAAGAGGCAAAAGCGCAATTAGACAACGCACAAGCGGATGCCAAAGCTCTTTTGGTCGAAGCGCAGAAACAACAGATGGAGATTCTGCACGAAGCTGCCCAGATGAAAACTCATATCATAGAGGAGGCTCGTCAGGCAGCATCGGTAGAGGCGAAGAAAGTAATGGACGCTGCGGCCGTGTCGATCGAGCAAGCTCGAAAAGAGTCGGAACTTCAATTCCGCCGCGAGGTAAGCGAGTTTGCCCTGCAAATTGCAGAAAAAATGATGCGTAAGCAACTTTCTGATGACAAAACGCAGGTCGAAATGATCGACAAACTGTTGAATGAAATTGAGAATCAAAACTAATAGGATATGAACGAAGGGTTAATACCGAGCCGATATGCGAAAGCTCTTTATAAATATGCTCAGGAGCATCATGTGGCCGCTCCTATTTACGAAGAGATGAAACGGCTTGATGCAGCTTTTGCAACTCATACCGAGTTGTCTAAGGCACTGAGTAACCCGGCTCTCTCTGCTGCGGATAAGGTGCGGGTATTGTCATCGGCTTTCGGTGAAAAGCCCGACGATTATCTTCTCCGTTTTGTTCAGTTAGTGATTAGGAACCGTCGCGAAACGTTTGCAAGAGCCATTGCTTTGGCTTATCAGGATATTTACCGGCGAGCTAATCATATAGCTCGTGTTACGATAACAACTGCTGTTGCTTTGGATAAGGAAGTTCTCGACCGTATAGGTGATCTCATGAAAAAGCAAACGGATAAGACGTTGGAATTCGTTTATGAAATAGATCCTTCTATCATCGGCGGATTTATTTTACGGGTGGATTCGATGCAATTAGATGCTTCGGTAAATAGTGAATTAAAGAAATTGCGTTTGAAATTGCTAAACAGCAAATGATATGATTAAACCCAGTGAAATATCGGATATTTTAAAAAAGCAACTCGATGAAGTCGATTCCAAAATCAATTTCGAGGAAGTGGGTACTGTTCTCGAAGTGGGTGATGGGGTGGCTCATGTCTATGGACTCGAAAATGTGCGGTCAAGCGAACTTATCGAGTTTGAGAATGGAGTGCACGGAGTTGCGATGAACCTCGAAGAGAGCAATGTGGGTGTCATTTTGCTCGATAATGTCGATAAGGTTACCGAAAATATGACGGCTCGTCGTACGGGAGAGATCGCCTCTCTTCCTGTTGGCGAAGGATTGCTAGGGCGGGTCATCAATACGTTGGGTGAACCCATTGACGGGGCCGGTCCCATTCAGGGTGATTTGATTCGATTGCCTCTTGAACGTAAGGCTCCGGGTGTTATTTTCCGTCAGCCGGTGAACGAGCCTTTGCAGACTGGTATCAAGGCGATAGACTCTATGGTTCCTATCGGCCGTGGACAGAGAGAGTTGATCATCGGCGACCGTCAAATCGGGAAAACGGCTATCGCTATCGATACGATAATCAATCAACGAGATAATTATAAAAACGGTAACCCTTTGTATTGTATTTATGTAGCTATCGGTCAGAAGGCTTCTTCTGTGGCTGCGTTGGTGAATACATTGAAAGAGCACGGAGCGCTCGATTATACGGTCGTTTTGGCAGCGAACGCTTCCGATTCGGCTGCTATGCGTTATTATGCGCCTTTTGCGGGGGCTGCTATCGGGGAGTATTTCCGGGATAGCGGGCGTCATGCATTGGTAATTTATGACGACTTATCGAAGCAGGCGGTTTCCTATCGTGAAATTTCGTTGATTCTTCGTCGTCCTTCCGGTCGTGAGGCTTATCCGGGTGATATATTCTATTTGCACTCCCGTTTGCTCGAAAGAGCTGCTAAGATTATCAATAATGACGAGGTCGCTTCTTCGATGAACGATTTGCCCGAGGTGATGAAACCGATGGTGAAAGGGGGCGGATCTTTGACGGCATTGCCTATTATCGAGACACAGGCCGGAGACGTTTCGGCTTATATCCCTACGAACGTGATTTCGATTACCGACGGACAGATATTCTTGGAAACGGCATTGTTTAACCAAGGGGTACGTCCGGCTATCAACGTGGGTATCTCTGTTTCCCGTGTAGGTGGTAACGCTCAGGTAAAAGCCATGAAGAAGATTGCCGGTACATTGAAAATAGATCAAGCTCAGTTCCGTGAGCTCGAATCGTTTACGAAATTCGGTGGCGATGTCGACCCTGTGACGGCCATGACAATCGATAAAGGGCGTAAGAACGAACGTATTCTTATACAGCCTCAGTATTCGCCGGTTCCCGTGGAAGAGGAAATCGCTATTATATATTGCGGTACACAGGGATTGTTGCACAATGTCCCGATGGACAAGGTAGCCGAGTTTGAAAAATTGTATTTGCAAATATTGAAATCAAAATATAGCCACGAAGTGATGGACGAATTGCGTGCAGGACATCTTGACGACAAGATTTCTGCTCTCATGACCGAAGTTGCCGAAGAGGTTGCTAATCGATTTAAGGCATAAACTATGGCATCAATGCGCGACTTAAAAGGAAGAATCGGTTCGGTCGCTTCTTCCGAAAAAATAACCGGTGCGATGAAGATGATTTCATCGGCCAAGATGCATAAGGCCGAGTCGGCTTTGCGTCGTGTACGGCCTTTCAGGGATCAGATTCAAAACACCATCGATCATCTTATTTCGGCTGATGCTGAATATAGTTCTCCGCTTACCGAGATTCGCCCCGTAAAGCGGAGGGCGATTGTTTTGCTCAGCTCGGACGAGGGATTGTGTGGCGCATTTAATATGAATCTTTTTAAACGCACGCTCGAAATTATCAATCAGGCACGAATGGCAGAGACCGAAAATCCAGTCATGTTTGTTGTTTATCCGATTGGAAAGAAAGCCTCTAAATTCGCTCAAAAACTTGTGGGAGATAATGTTGAGATTGTTACTGCCGATGAGATGACCGCTAAAAGCTCTGCCGAGGATATCGCCCGTTTTACCGGAGAATTGACGCGGGAGTTTATTGCCGGAAAAGTCGATTGCGTGGAAGTTGTATATACTCATTATAAAAGCGCGAGCAAACAGATTTTAGCGACTCGTCAATTATTGCCGATTGCCGCCGATGATTTGGCGACGGGTGAAAAAGTCGAGCGTAATAAACCTTATTTGTTCGAGCCCGATGTGAATACGATCTATAATGAGGTATTACCGCTTTATGTTCTGTCGAGTATGCAGGAGGCTATCTGTTCCAATCGGGTGTCAGAACAGGCGGCCCGGGTGATGGCCATGCAGTCGGCGAACGATAATGCGAAAGAATTGTTGGACGAACTGCAATTGGAATATAATAAACTGCGTCAGCAGAGTATTACGTCCGAATTGTTGGATATTATCGGAGGAAAAGTAGATTGAAATCAAGGGGCTTGAAGAACCAAGCTCTTTTTTATGAACGAAATAAACCATAGTGTTAACTAATAAAAATAGAAGAGTTCTATAAAGAAATTTATGGGAAGTTTTAAAAATTACATCACATCTTTCTGGAAAGGATTACTGAGCCTTCTTAAAGGAATGGGGGTTACCGGTAAGTATTTTTTCAGCCGGAAAGTTACCGAACAGTACCCTGAGAATAGGGCTACATTGAAAATCCCCGAGCGTTTCAGAGGTACGTTAACTTTGATTTATGACGAAAACGGACAGCACAAGTGCATTGCGTGCGGTATTTGTCAGATGAATTGCCCGAATGGGACAATCAAAATCGAGGCTTCGAAAATTACCACCGAAGATGGTAAGACGAAACGAGTGTTAGATAAATATGTGTATGATTTGGGTAGTTGCACCTTTTGCCAATTGTGTGTGACTACATGTCCTCACCATGCTATCAAATTTACAAACGAGTTTGAGCATGCCGTTTATACGCGTGAGAAGTTGGTGAAACAACTGAATCGTACCGATAACCCAACAGAAAATAATTGATTAACATTATGGAACAAATAGCAAATCAAGTTATCTTCGGCTTGCTTGCATTGGTCATCGTGGTTTGTTCGATTCTTACGGTAACCACGCGGCGCATATTGCGGGCGGCTACTTACCTTCTGTTTGTGCTTTTTGCGACGGCGGGTATCTATTTCCAGCTTGACTATACATTTTTAGGAGCCGTGCAATTGGCCGTTTATGCCGGTGGTATCGTAGTCTTGTTCGTCTTCTCTATCTTGTTGACGAGTCACCCGGGAGACAAATCGGAATTGTTGACACCTAAAAAACGTGTAGTAGGTCTTATTGCTTCGATATTCGGTGCAATCGTGTGCGGATATACATTATTTACTTATCCGTTTTTTACGAAACCGCTTACCAGCGTAATTACCGGAGAGGTAGATATGAAAGAGATAGGGCATGCTCTTATGGGTATGGACAAGTTTCAGTATCTGTTGCCTTTCGAAGCTGTCAGTGTGTTGTTATTGGCTTGTATCATCGGTGGCATTATGATTGCCCGTAAAAGATAAGAGACTATGGAAATACCAATGATTGCCTATTTGGTGGTAAGTACCATCATGTTTTTTGCCGGAGTTTACGGGTTCGTCACACGTAAAAATATGCTGGCTATGCTCATTTCCCTTGAATTGATGCTGAATGCGGTGGATATCAATTTTGTGGTGTTTAACCGTTACCTTTATCCCGAGGCATTGGAGGGATTCTTTTTCACCCTCTTTGCAATAGGCATCGCCGCTGCCGAGACAGCGCTTGCCATTGCGATCATTATCAATATTTTCCGTCATATACGGAATGTTGAAGTGCGTAACCTTGATAAAATGAAATATTGATCGATATGGAATATTCAGTTATAATACTTTTACTTCCGCTTTGCATGTTCCTGTTTTTGGGGCTTGTGGGGCATAAGTTGAGCGAACGTGTTGCCGGGATATTGGGAACCATCGGATTGTCGGTAGCTGCCGTTTTGGCTTATGTAGTGGCGTTCAACTATTTTACCATGCCCCGCAATGCAGAAGGCGTTTTCGATACCTTGCAGCCGATCAATTTCGAATGGTTGCGTTTTACAGAACATTTGCATATTGACTTGGGTATTTTATTAGACCCTATTTCCGTGATGATGCTGGTTGTTATCACAACCGTGTCGTTGATGGTTCATATTTATAGTATGGGCTATATGCACGGAGAAAAAGGGTTCCAGCGTTATTATGCGTTTTTGTCGTTGTTCAGCTTCTCCATGTTGGGGTTGGTGGTAGCGACGAACATTTTCCAAATGTATATTTTCTGGGAGTTGGTAGGTGTTTCTTCCTATTTGCTCATCGGGTTTTATTATACTAAGCCGGCGGCTGTATCTGCTTCTAAGAAGGCCTTTATCGTTACCCGTTTCGCCGACTTGGGCTTTTTGATCGGTATTCTTATCCTCTCGTTCTTTACCGAGACTTTCGATTTTGCTACATTGATGTCCAATCCTTCGGCATTGGTGAGCGAAACGGCCGGCATGACCTTTATGGGCTGTTCGGTAGCCGCTTGGGCTATGGCTCTTATCTTTATGGGAGGTGCAGGTAAGTCGGCTATGTTCCCGTTGCATATATGGTTGCCCGATGCGATGGAAGGTCCTACTCCTGTATCGGCGCTTATCCATGCCGCTACGATGGTTGTAGCCGGTGTTTATTTGGTAGCCCGGTTGTTCCCTATGTATTGTGCCGTGCCCGAAGTGCTCGAACTGATTACATGGGTAGGAGCCATTACCGCTCTTTATGCTGCTGTCGTTGCTTGCGCGCAGACCGATATTAAACGGGTGCTCGCTTTCTCGACCATTTCTCAGATCGCTTTCATGATGGTAGCGTTGGGAGTTGCCTCCGATGTCGATTTGCACACCGGACTCGGTTACATGGCTTCCATGTTCCACTTGTTCACGCACGCCATGTTTAAAGCGCTGCTTTTCTTGGGTGCGGGTTGCATTATCCATGCCGTTCATTCCAACGAAATGTCCGAGATGGGAAACCTTCGCAAATATATGCCTGTGACCCATATCACGTTCCTTATCGCATGTTTGGCTATTGCCGGTATACCTCCGTTCTCGGGATTTTTCAGTAAAGACGAAATCTTAACTGCCGCATTCGAAAAGAGTGCGTTCTGGGGCGTTTGGATGACGGCTGTCGCCGGTCTGACGGCTTTTTACATGTTCCGCTTGTATTACCGTATCTTCTGGTGGAGCAAACCTTCTTACGAACATCATACTCCGCACGAGGCTCCTGCGGCCATGTATTTGCCTTTGGTATTTCTCGCGTTGGTTACGTGTGTTGCCGGATTCATTCCTTTCGGAGAATTCGTATCGGTAAACGGCGAGGCCTATCATATACATCTCGACTGGTCGGTAGCGACTACAAGTATTATAGTCGCAGTGGCCGCTATCGCTTTGGCTACATGGATGTACCTCTCGGAAAATACCAAACCCAAAGCTCTTGCCGATAAGTTCCGTGCTTTGCATACGGCGGCTTATCATCGATTCTATATGGACGAGCTCTATATGTGGGTGACTCATAAAGTGATATTCCAGCGAATTTGTCGGCCTATCGCATGGTTCGATCGTCATATCGTCGATGGCACGATGAATATGTTGGCGACCGTTACCAACGGGGTTTCCTACGGCATACGCAAGTTGCAGTCGGGATATATCCAGTGGTATGTATGGGTATTCATTATGGGTGCATTGTTAATCGCCGTATTGGCCATGTGTTTTTAACTGATGGTTGAACGATAAAATATTAAAGAAACACTATGAATTTTCTATCATTATTTGTGCTTATCCCTCTCTTGATGATGCTGGGTCTTTGGATCGCAAGAGATATGAAACAGATACGAACGGTAGCGGTTATCGGTTCGACCATTTTGTTGGCGTTGTCTGTATATACTCTCGTTGAGTTTTTGGCCGAACGCGCTGCCGGAAATACGGCTACAATGCTGTTTACCGATAGCAGAATGTGGTATGCTCCGTTAAATATTCACTATGCTGTGGGTGTGGACGGAGTGTCGGTGGCCATGCTATTACTCTCTTCTATTATTGTATTTGCCGGAGTGTTCGCTTCTTGGAAGATAAATCCTCTTCCCAAAGAATATTTCTTGTGGTTCATGTTGTTGTCTACCGGTGTATTCGGTTTCTTTATTTCGGTAGACCTTTTCACTATGTTCATGTTCTACGAAGTGGCGCTTATTCCCATGTACTTATTGATAGGTGTTTGGGGAAGCGGCAGAAAGAACTATTCGGCAATGAAACTGACCTTGATGTTGATGGGTGGTTCTGCTTTGTTGATGATCGGTATCTTGGGTATCTATTATCAATCGGGGCTCCATTCGATGAATGTAGTCGAAATTGCCGAGCACGGTAATATCCCCATGAACTGGCAATACTTCTTGTTCCCGATGACTTTCGTGGGATTCGGTGTGTTGGGGGCTATGTTCCCGTTCCACACATGGTCGCCCGATGGTCACGCTTCGGCTCCTACGGCAGTGTCTATGTTGCATGCCGGCGTATTGATGAAATTAGGAGGATACGGTTGTTTCCGTGTAGCCATTTATCTGATGCCTCAGGCTGCGACCGAATTGGCTTGGATATTCTTAATACTTACCGGTATCAGTGTAGTTTACGGAGCGTTCAGCGCTTGTGTTCAGACCGACCTCAAATACATCAACGCTTACTCTTCGGTGAGTCACTGCGGTTTGGTTTTGTTCGCCATATTGATGTTGAACACGACGGCTATGACCGGAGCCGTGATGCAGATGCTTTCTCACGGTTTGATGACCGCTCTTTTCTTTGCCCTCATCGGTATGATTTATGGACGTACACATACCCGTGATATTCGGGAGATGGGAGGTTTGATGCAAATCATGCCGTTCCTTTCGGTTTGTTACGTGATTGCCGGTTTGGCTTCGTTGGGTCTCCCGGGATTGAGTGGCTTCGTTGCCGAAATGACTATATTCGTCGGTTCGTTCGAGCATACAGATACGTTCCACCGAGTGTTTACCATCGTAGCTTGTACTTCGATTGTGATTACGGCGGTTTATATTTTGCGGGTTGTTGGTAAACTTTTGTTCGGCGCTGTTCAGAACGAACATCACCGGGAGTTGACCGATGCCGAATGGTGGGAACGTCTGTCGGCTATTACCTTGATCGTATGCGTGGCCGCTATCGGCTGTTTCCCGAATTGGATTTCCGATTTGATTCGTCAAGGTGTGGAACCTATAACTAATTTGTTGTCTCAAGCTCTTTAATAAAACAGTATATGGACTATTCACAGTTTTTAATTATGCGCGGAGAAATATCGCTGCTGCTTGTGTTTTTGCTGATATTTCTTTTTGACACCTTTGGAGGGAAAAAGAGCCTCAAAGGATTATCCATTACAGCATGCGTTTTATTCGCCCTGCATACGGTTTGGAATATAATACCGGTCGATTCTGCTACGGCGTTCGGGGGTATGTATCAGACTTCTCCCATAGCTTCGATGGTTAAAACCGTACTCAATATAGGCACATTGATTGTTTTGTTACAATCCATTTCGTGGTCCGATACCCCCGATGTCAAATTGCGCCGAGGAGAGTTTTACGAATTGTTATTGGTTACCTTGTTCGGTATGTATTTAATGGTTTCGTCGGGACACTTCTTGCTGTTCTTTATCGGACTCGAAACTGCATCGTTACCGATGGCCGCTTTGATAGCTATCAATAAGAAAGATACGGAATCGTATGAGGCGGGGGCCAAATACCTCTTTACGGCGGTTTTCTCTTCGGCTGTCTTCCTGTTAGGGCTTTCGTTCCTCTATGGAGTATCGGGCTCTCTCTATTTCGGCGATATAGCCGTAGCGATTGCATCTAATCACACGCCACTGTTGATTGCTACGCTCGTTTTTGTACTGGCCGGTATGGGATTCAAACTTTCGTTGGTCCCGTTCCATTTGTGGACAGCCGATGTTTATCAAGGAGCTCCCACACAGGTGACTTCTTATTTGTCGGTTATATCGAAAGGGGCTGCTGCTTTTGCATTGATGTTGATACTTTACAAAGTCTTCTTCCTCGATCCTGTCATCTGGCAAGGTATCATGTGGGCTTTGATCGTATTGACCATTACAGTGGGTAACTTGTTCGCTATTCGTCAGAAGAATCTGAAACGCTTTTTGGCTTTCTCTTCTATCTCTCAGGCAGGATATATTATGTTGGGTATTATAGCAGGTTCGGCACAGGGTATGGCTGCGTTGGTTTACTATGTGCTGGTGTACATATTCTCCAACTTGGCTGCATTCGGTGTGATATCGTCTGTTGAGCGTAGTAGTGGAAAAGTAGGAATGGACGACTATAACGGTCTGTACAAAACCAATCCCAAGTTGAGTGTCGTTATGATGTTGGCGATGTTCTCTTTGGCGGGAATTCCTCCCTTTGCCGGATTTTTCAGCAAATTCTTCATTTTTGCTTCGGCTATCCATTCGGGATTTTATATTTTAGTACTTATCGCCTTGTTGAACACCATTATTTCGCTTTATTACTATTTGTTGGTGGTAAAAGCTATGTTCATCAACAACGAGAACGATTGTGCCATAGCTCCGTTCCGTAGCGATAACGCTTCCCGTGTCAGCCTGATTGTTTGTGTTGCCGGTATTTTAATGTTGGGAATCGTAAGTTGTGTCTATACCTACTTCACGGATCTCAGCTTGATAGGAGCTTAATGATAGAATAAAGAGCAAAATAATTCCTTGTATCGTGTTAGACAGATGGCAGACAGCTATCTGTCTAATTTTTTTTGTATAAAGTCAGTACAGGTAGCGAATATTAGCAACTATCATGTGTTGCTCATAGAAATTTTGCGGTATCTTTCGGGCGATATGCCTGCCACTCTACTAAAATATTTTGAGAATAGAGATTGGTCGTTGAAACCCAATTCATAGGCGATTTCTTTAATTGACATAGGGGAGTTGCGTAGAAGAATTTGAGCTTCGAGTACGGTGTATTCCTCGATCCATTGTGAGGCACTGCGACCGCTTGCTTGTCGGATAACAGTTGTCAGGTGTCGTGGAGTCAGAGACAGAGCATTGGCATAGAATGAAACACGCCGATGCTGTCGGTAATTGGTGTGCAGTGAATCTAAGAAATCATAGAGAATCTTTTTGCTGTGCGAGGCAGGTGCTGCGGTTGCTTCCCGGTTTTGGCAGATATTGCGTATTTGAAAAAATAGACCGACGATGAGGGGATATAAAGTTCCTATCGGATCATGTTCGGTAGTATCGGCACAAAGGCAAAGCAGTTCATGAAAACGAGCAAGCCGATTTCGTTCCTCTTCCGTAACGACGATGAAAGCATCGCGCGCGGCAATTGAGCTTAATGTTCGTTCTGTAAAGAGTAATTGCCTCCAAAAGGATTTGGATAATAGCAGTCCGACGCATAGAAAATCGGGACTCCGTTTTACAATGCGACAGGCACATGGAACAGTGAAGCATAGTAAATGTTCCTTATCGAAATGATAGGTTTGTAAATTGATTTCTATTTCCATTTCCCCATTCCAACATAAAAAGAGACATGGAACATCGATTTTGACCGGATAGGCATGTGTGCCAAACAAATCCTTTTCGCGCCATATTACGAAGGGCCTCTCTCCATCGTCGAGTTGCATACGCCTTAATAGAGTTTCAAATGTAAAAATCTGGTCTTGCATACAAAAAGACATTATTTCTTAATATATATAAGGAATTATATTGGATAATCGTACAAAAATACAAAATATACGCAGAATAATACATTGCCGGATCCAGCATATCTCCGTTACTTTGTCGTGTAATCAAATTTAGAGAATAATGAAACGAAAAATTTTGAGTATTGCGTTTGGTTTGGTAGTTGTACCGTCGGCAATTATGGCGCAGACAGCAGCGACAGAGCATACGATACATGCTAACGAGGCTGTAAAAACAGAGTTGGATTTCAATGACCGTCAGGATTTCGAGGATGCCAGTCGGGGATTCATTGCGACAGTTAACGCTTCGGCCATCATGACCGAAGATGGGAAGGAGTCCTATTCGCTCGAAGGTTGGGATTTCTTGAAAAACGATGTTCCCGAAACTGCGAATCCGAGTCTTTGGCGACAGTCGCAGCTCAATCGCTTCAACGGTCTTTTTGAGGTCATTCCAGATAAACTCTATCAGGTTCGTGGTTTCGATATCGCCAATATGACCTTTATTCGTTCTGATCATGGTTGGATTATTATTGATGTAACAACGACCAATGCAGCTGCAAAAGCTGGTTATGACCTCATTAAGAAACACGTGGCCGATCTGCCGGTTGAAGGGGTTATCTTTACCCACCCGCACGGCGACCATTACGGCGGTATTGCAGCTATTCGCGAGGGGTCATCGAAGAAAGATTTCGAAATCATTGCGCCCAAAGGGTTCATGGCATCGGCTCAAAACGAAAATGTGCTAGCCGGTGTGGCAATGACTCGTCGGGCTACTTATATGTACGGACTGCAATTGGAGCCGAGTGTTACGGGCAATCTCGGCTGTGGCTTAGGACAGGCTATGTCTACCGGAAGTAAAGGTATTGCACGCCCGACAATCGAGATCGAAACCACCGGTGAGAAACATACGATTGATGGAGTAGAGATGGAATTTGTCTATGTACTTGATACGGAAGCTCCGGTAGAAATTATGGTATGGTTTCCTCAAATGAAAGCATTCTGTACAGCCGAGGATATGACGCATAATATGCACAATCTGCAAACTTTGCGCGGAGCAAAGGTCCGTAACGGTTTGTTGTGGAGCAAAGCAGTGGATACGGCTATCGAACGTTATGGCGATGAAGTGGAGGTTTCGTTTGCCACACATCACTGGCCGACATGGGGAAATGAACGCATCGTAGATTATTGGGAGGCACAACGCGATTTATACCGGTATTTGCATGACCAAACCTTGCACAAGGCCAATCGAGGTCTGACTCCGAATGAAATTGCCGAAGAGATACAATTGCCTGCTTCTCTCGCTTCGCAGTTCCATTGTCGGGGTTATTATGGCACATTGAGTCATAACGTAAAGTCTCAGTATGATCTTTATTTCGGTTGGTTCGACGGAAACCCTGCACACTTGAATCCGCTGCCCCCTACGGAACTCGGAACTAAGTATGTCGAGGCAATCGGAGGTGCGGAAAAGGTTCTTGAAGTGGCCCGGGCTTCTTATGATAAGGGCGATTATCGTTGGGTTGCAACTCTGCTTGACCATCTTGTATTTGCGGAGCCGCAGAATATGGAGGCTCGTCGTCTGTTGGCTGATACCTACACACAACTGGGGTATCAGGCCGAGAGCGGTCCGTGGCGCAACTTCTATCTGACCGGCGCTCGTGACCTGCTGAAAAGCGATGTCCCTTATACTTCACAGCTCATCAACGATGGTGTGTTGGCGCAGATGGATATGGGAATGTTACTCGATTATTGCGCGATTCAGTTGAATGGAGAAAAGGCCGCAGACAAAGAGGCAGTCATCAATATAGACTTCACAGATACGAACGACAAAGTTGTGCTTATATTGAATAATGGTGTTTTGAACCATCGCTTGAATCGACAGGAGAAGGAGGCAGACCTTACGTTGAGTATCGCCAAAATGGATTTCGTAAAGCTGTTCTTCGGACGTACCGATACCGAAGCCTTACGTAATGCCGGCAAGATTAGGATGCAAGGAGATGAGAAGGCTATTGAAATGCTTCGCTGTTGTTTTGAAGCTGCCGATTCAAACTTCAAAATCGTACTGCCTTAAAAATTGGACGTGATATAGTAGTTCCCGGTGGAGGTAAATTTTATACCTCCGCCGGTTTGTTTATAAAATTATAAGTACATATAGACCGGTTAGGTAATCTGACGATTGTTGAGATAGCGAAAGTAATGATGGAGAACCCATTTCTCAATTAAAATTCCCAGATTAATCTTGAATCAGGAAAATAAAAAAGGCGTACAATGCGTACGCCTTTTCTCGACATGTATGTATAAGATATTATTTCATTTTGCCGGACAGAACGGCTTTTGTATCCGAAGCAATCATGTATTCTTCGTCTGTGGGAATGACGACTACTTTTACTTTTGATGCCGGGGTGCTTATCACACATTCCGTTCCATGAATCTGTTTATTTATTTCGGGATCGATTTCTACTCCCATAAAAGCCAACGGTTTACATACGGCTTCGCGCGTTATGGTTTGATTTTCGCCTACACCTCCGGTAAAGACGATGATATCTACTCCGCCTAACGCCGCAGCATAAGCTCCTATGTATTTGGTGATTCGGTATTCATACATTTGTAACGCCAAAATAGCCCGTTCGTTTTTTGCGGCGACTCCGGCTTCTATGTCTCTCATGTCGGAAGATAATCCCGATATACCAGCCACTCCGCTTTTTTTATTCACCAAATTTGCTACTCCGGCAGAATCGAGGTGTTCTTTGTCCATTAAATAGGTGAGGACTCCTGCATCGACATCGCCCGACCGAGTTCCCATCATTAATCCTTCAACCGGAGTCATACCCATAGAGGTGTCGACAGACTTCCCGTCTTTAATCGCCGTAATGGAACCTCCGTTTCCGATGTGGCAGGTAATTATGCGTTGTTTCTCGTAGGGCACTCCTAAAAACTCGCAAGCTCGTTTCGATACGTAGCGATGACTTGTTCCGTGGAATCCATATCGGCGTATCCCGTATTTTTTATATAAATCGTAGGGAAGGGCATACATGTAGGCATGCGCGGGCATGGTTTGGTGGAATGCCGTATCGAATACTCCTACTTGCGGAACCGTAGGCATCAATTTGGATATTGCTTCGATACCCGCCATGTTGACAGGATTGTGCAACGGCGCTATATCGTAACATTCTTTTATTTTTTCGATAACTTCGTCTGTGATGAGCACGCTTTTGTTGAATTTTTCTCCACCGTGCACGACCCGATGGCCGACAGCATCGATTTCATCGAACGACTCGATACACCCATATTCTTTACCGGTGAGTACATTCAGTATGTTTTGGATAGCCGAATGGTGTTCCGGCATACTGGTTTTTAAAATTACTTTTTCTCCGTTGGGCAAAGTTAGTTTCAAGAAAGAATCTTCCAATCCTATTTTTTCTGCTCCTCCTTGTGCCAATACGGACTTGGAGTCGATGTCGAATAATTTGTATTTTACCGACGAGCTACCGCAATTTAATACTAATATTTTCATAAGGCATGCATTAAGGTTATTTTTTCAAACTGATGGCTTGATTACAAGTAATGGCTATCATTTTATAGATATCATCGACCGAACAACCTCTGGAAAGATCGTTGACCGGTGCGGCGATTCCTTGAAGAATAGGACCTACGGCTTCGGCATGAGCTAACCTTTGGACCAGTTTATAAGCGATGTTGCCTACTTCGAGCGAAGGGAATACCAGTACATTCGCATGTCCGGCAATCTCGCTATCCGGAGCTTTGCTTGCTCCTACGGCCGGAACAATCGCTGCGTCGGTTTGCAATTCTCCATCGATTTTTAGAGAAGGTTCCATCTCTTTGGCCAGTCGGGTAGCCTCCACTACTTTATCGACCATTTCATGGCTGGCACTGCCTTTTGACGAGAAACTCAACATGGCGATACGTGGATCGATGTTAGCGATATCTCGGGCTGTTTTCGCAGTGGATACAGCTATTTGGGCGAGTTCCGAAGCTGTCGGGTTGGGTAATACGGCACAATCGGCGAAAACCATCAATCCGTCTTCTCCGTATGAACGATCGGGGACGAACATGAGGAATGCTCCCGAAACGACCTTTACGCCGGGAGCGGTTTTGATAATTTGAAAAGCCGACCGTAACACATTACCTGTCGTGTTACGAGCTCCGGCAACTTCGCCGTCGGCATCTCCGTTTTTAATCATGAGGCAACCGAGAAAAAGAGGATCTTCGACCATCTTTTCGGCTTTTTCGAGGGTTACGCCTTTGGCTTTTCTTAGCTCATATAGAAGTTGAGTATATGTTTCTTTTTTTTCGTGGCTTGCAGGATTTACCAGAGTCGCCTTGTCGATGTGTTTTAGCTTGTACCGATCGGCAAGTTCCATAATTTCAGACGGTTCCCCGATGAGTATAATATCGGCGATGTTGTCGGCCAATATTCGGTCGGCTGCTTGTAAAGTACGTTCTTCCGTTCCTTCGGGTAAAACAATACGCTGTTTGTTTGCTCGGGCTTGTTCTACCATTCGTTCCATTAAATTCATAGTCGGATTGGTTTATGTGTTATTTAGACATTGCAAATGTAGTAATAAAATGTAATATCAAGATTGCAATTTAGGGTAAATATTATATAAAAATATCCCGAATTTTCTTTTTATATTTATTTTTTCTTGTTTTGCTATGTAAGATAAAAATAATATCTATATATTAGCCCCGAAAAAGAAAGAACTTTAATCGAAATTAAGCGGGAAATACTATAATATTGAGAGATTTATGAATAAGGAAAAGTTTATTGTAGAGTATGATTTAAAAAGTGTTTCTCCAACTTTGTTGTGGTCGTATATAGGAACGAAGAACGGATTGGCCGATTGGTTTGCCGACGATGTGCAAAACGAAGAGAAATTATTTACTTTTTTTTGGAATAAGTCTTCTCAGCAGGCTCATCAGATAGCTGTGCGTAGCGGGAGTTATATTCGGTTTCATTGGTCGGACGATGAAGATGAGAAAAGTTTTTTTGAACTTCGCATATCTTCTTCGGAATTAACCGGGGCGACTATGCTGGTTATTACCGATTTCGCATATCCCGACGAGATGGCGGACAGCCGTGGTTTATGGGACCACCAGATAGAGACTCTCCGTCGTAAATTGGGTGTATGACTTTTCTTGAAGAAGTTGAAGGGGAAGTTTTAATTTAGCGTTCTTCCGCAATAATCGTTATCGGCTGTTCGGAAATTCATTTTTTTGCGCTACTTTTGCATTCTGATAACCGGCGAAAGAATGTTCTATATCAAACGACTATACAGGTTTATTCTGAAAAGTTTCTTGCCCCTGTTTCTGATGACATTCTTCATCTGCCTTTTCATCGTGTTGATGCAATTCCTGTGGAGGTATGTCGATGAGATGGTGGGGAAGGGATTGGAAATGTCCGTATTGGCCGAGTTGTTTTTCTATGCCGCTGTGACAATGGTTCCTATGGCTTTGCCGTTGGCTATTTTGTTAGCGTCGTTGATGACTTTCGGTAATTTGGGAGAACGGTTGGAATTATTAGCGATAAAGGCGGCGGGTATTTCTTTGCTCCAAATCATGCGGCCGTTGGTTATTTTTCTTATATTTGTTGCTATCGGGGCTTTCTTTTTCCAGAATAATGTTTTGCCGAAATCTCAGGTAAAGATGTGGACATTGCTTTATTCCATGCGGCAAAAATCTCCCGAACTCGATATTCCCGAGGGTGTATTTTATGATCAGATTAGCGGGTATAACCTTTATGTGAAAAAGAAAGATCATAAAACGGGTATGCTCTATGATGTCATGATTTATGATATGTCGGCTGGATTCGATAATGCCATGATTATTTTAGCCGATTCCGGGAAATTGAAAATGACCGATGATAAAGAACATCTTTTCTTAACGTTATATAGCGGGGAATCTTTTGAAAATCTCAGGGACCAAAGGACGAGCACCAGCAATATTCCCTATCGACGGGAGACCTTCTCGTTGAAGGAGATTATGATTGCATTCGATGCCAATTTCAACCGAATGGACGATGGTATCATGCAGAACCAATACATAGGAAAAGACTTGGCGGCATTGCAATCTTCTATCGACTCGATGACTTATCGGGTAGATAGTATCGGAAATAATTATGCCAATAGCTTGAAAGTATCGGGTTATTTTGCTTTATACGACCGTCCGGGCATGCATGTTTCGAAAGAGGATTCGATACGCGAGCAGAAGGCTGTCGCCGAGGCTGCGGAGTTGAATCTCGATAGTTTGTTCGACGGCGGCAGCCTCCAACGTAAGCAGTTGTATTTGGATCGTGCCGTGGCAAGAGCCGGACGATATAAATCGGATTATGAATTTCGCAGCTATACGATGGGCGATGAAAATAAAGTCATCAGGCGTCACCAGATCGAGATGTACAAAAAGTTTACGCTTTCGTTTGCCTGTATCATTTTCTTTTTCATAGGGGCTCCGTTAGGGGCTATTATCCGCAAAGGGGGATTGGGAATGCCGGTGGTGGTGTCGGTATTTATGTTTATCTTTTATTATATTATCGATAACAGCGGTTATAAGTTGGCAAGGGACGGACGTTGGGAAGTGTGGGAAGGTATGTGGCTCAGTTCTGCGGTGCTTCTACCATTGGGTATATTCTTGACCTATAAGGCGGTGAAGGATTCGGCCGTGTTTAACCCCGACGTGTATGTCAATTTTTTCAGAAAATTGATCGGTCGTCAAGAATTGCGCAAGGTTGTTTTGAAAGAGGTGATTATCGAGGATATGAATCCGATGGAGGCCATTGAAAGGGCTCATCGTTTGTCCGATTCTTGTCGGCAGTTCCTTGATAAGGTGGGACGGAAGCGTCAGTCTTATTGGAAATATTGTTTGTACGGATATGACAAATCGGATATAATCGCATTGGGAAACCAAATTAACGAACTGGTCGATTACGTCTCGAACAGCCATAGTCAGATGGTGATTAGTAAGCTGATGGATTATCCTGTTTTGCGTAACTTGTGGGTTTATCGTCCGGCACCGTCGGTGAAATGGGGGTATGTATTGGCGACTCTTTTCCCGATAGGCTTGTTGTTGTATTGGATAGGTTCACGGCAGCAACGACTGTTGCGGAATGAAGTGGAAGCTATCATTTACACGAATGAAGAGTTGTGCGTACAGTTGGAGAAAGAGGAGAGCGATAGAATTGAAGAGAATAAAACTGTATAGATATGAGTAAAGATACGATTTTAAGTTCGATAGAAGATGCTGTCGAAGATTTCAGACAGGGTAAATTTCTGATTGTGGTCGATGATGAGGATCGTGAGAATGAAGGCGATTTTATCATCGCCGCAGAAGCCATTACCCCAGAGAAGGTAAATTTTATGTTGGCTAACGGCCGAGGAGTTTTGTGTGCTCCCATTACCATGCAGCGTTGTGAAGAATTGAATTTATACCGTCAGGTGAATCACAATACCTCTATGTTGGGTACGCCTTTTACAGTAACCATCGATAAATTGGAGGGCTGTACGACAGGTGTTTCGAGCCACGACAGGGCGGCTACGATACGGGCTTTGGCCGATCCTTCTTCGACGCCCGAGACATTCGGGCGTCCCGGACATATAAATCCTCTTTATGCCCAAGATAAAGGAGTTTTGAAAAGAGCCGGACATACGGAGGCTGCGGTCGATTTGGCACGTTTGGCCGGCTTATATCCCGCAGCCGCGTTGATCGAAATTTTGAATGAGGACGGTACAATGGCTCGATTGCCACAGTTGGCTAAGGTAGCCGAAAAGTTCGGTATAAAGATTATCGCCATACGTGACTTGATCGCTTATCGCCTGAAACAAGAGTCGATGGTAGAACGTGGAGACGAAGTGGATATGCCTACGGAGTACGGACATTTCCGGTTGATTCCGTTCCGTCAGCTTTCCAATGGGTTGGAACATATTGCTTTGATAAAGGGATCTTGGGAACCCGATGAACCGATATTGGTTCGGGTTCATTCCTCGTGTATGACGGGTGATATTTTTGGGTCGATGCGTTGCGATTGCGGGGAGCAGTTGCATAAAGCCATGCAGGCGGTCGAATCCGAAGGAAAAGGTGTTATTGTTTATATGAATCAAGAAGGCCGGGGTATAGGGTTGATGAATAAAATCCGAGCCTATCGTTTGCAGGAGGGCGGTCTCGACACAGTGGATGCCAATTTGCATCTTGGATTTAAAGCCGATGAACGGGATTATGGTGTCGGGGCGAGTATTTTAAGGGATATAGGCGTCCGTAAGTTACGATTGATGACGAATAACCCGGTAAAGAGAATCGGTTTAGAGGCATACGGACTGGAAATTGTCGAAAACGTGCCTATCGAAGTTACACCCAACGAGTACAACCGTCGCTATCTGCTGACCAAGGAGAAACGCATGGGGCATACGTTACATGTGGAAGAGTAAGAAAATGAGCTGCTGTTTGCCACACTCCCCGATTGGAGGGGCAGGGCGTAGGTGAGCCAAGTATAAAGAATCTCTGCCGAGGTTTATCGAAAGAACCGGAGCAGGGATTTCTGTTTTAAGACTGATACCGAAGTGGTTGCTGTGCCGGCCGGAGATTTACAACGGGTGCGACTCGATGCGTATCGTGAGATCGTCGTTAATGATACCGCCTTGCCACATACCTTCGATGGTGATGGGGGTCTGACTCGTCATTTCGGTGAGCCAGATGGTGTATGCTATATCGTAGTAGGTGATGCTGTACCGGCCGTAGAAGTAGGTTTCGGTATGTGGGGGAATGATGGTCTCTTCGCCCGTCCGGTCGATTTCGGCCAGAGTCTGTTGAGTAATCTGCTGAAAACTGTACAGCGAGTCTCCCAGTATGATGCGGTTGTCGTCATCGACATAACAAGGAGTTCTCACCAGCAGGGTGTCGGTGTAAATCTGTTCAAATACAGGGTCTTCGCTGGAAAAGCAAGAGTAGTTGTAAAGCGGCTCTTCCAGAGTGGGAGTGAAGTGCCATTCTGAATCGAGGGAGTTTGAAAAGATAGTTAGACATATCTCGTCGGCCTGTTGGGTACTCTTACGGCTCCAATAGTCGAAGTGGTATTGGATACTGTCAACGACAAAGCGGCGGTCGCGAGCCGGGGGCAACTCGGGACGCTCGGGGTTGTGCGGTAAAACCGATTCTTTTTCAAAAAAACTGTCGCACGAGGTGAACAGTAGCAGAGCCAGCAGGGCGGGCAGGTAGCGGGTCATGGGTATAGGATAGCGTGTTTAGGTGAGGACAACCGACGAGGCCGGAGGCGATACCTCTGGCCTCGTCGGGGGAATGGGATTCGTATTCGATTAGTTGAGCTCGACAACCAGATAGCGGCTCAGACTCCAAAAGCTATCCGGGTTGGTGATTACTAAGGTCAAATAACCTTCGTTATCTTTTTGAAGTTCGTATGTGCCTTCGGGGTGGTTGGTCAATAGTTTTGCTTTTTTACTGTCGAAAGGTATGTCGTGTAATTTGCGCATATCGACTGCCGTGAAGTAGTTTTTATTAAATTCTCCTTCCATTACTTTTTTCGAGGAGAACAGACCTCCGCCTTCGACAATTTTTTGTTCTTTCAACTCTTTGTTCGTGCCCAATGCGTAATATACCGTATTAAGAGCCTCGTCTTGGGTCATGAGCACTTCTTTTTGCTGCTCGTTTTCAGTAGTGAGGTGCTCTACCTGACCGGTCAGATTCGTTACGGCCTCGTCCAATTCGGCGATGCGTACGTCGCGTTTAGCCAAAGATTCTTGTAAAGAGGTTATGAGTTGTGTTTTTTCCTCGATTTCGTTTTGGAGACGAGTCACTGTTTTTTGCAGGGCAGCCGATTGGTTTTTGTTTTGATTGAGCTGCTTTTGGAGTTTATCCAAACGTTCTTTGTTTTTTTGCAAAGTCTCGGCGACCAGTGTCATATCGTTTTTGATTTGTTCCCGGGTAGTCAAGGATACTTCTCCGTTGGCATCTTTTTGTGTTACCAAATAGTTTTCGGCCTCTTTTATTTGCCGAAATCCATCTTCGACTTCATTCATCAGCTGGATCATTTCGTTGAAATCCGCAGTCGTTTGGGCGTTGACTCTGAGCAGAGAGTCATTTTCTGCTTGAAGTTTCCTTACTTCGGTCGATTGGTTCGTACAGCCAATCATTAAAACTGATGCTGCGATAGCAGCTGTAATAGCCTTTTTCATAATCGTTAAAATTAAATTTATAGATAGGTATCGCTTTTAGGGTACTTTTCCTTTTTTTTCTCTTTGGGTTTGTCGGGAGCTCCTGCTATAATAACGACGATTTCTCCTTTCGGTTCGTGTTCCGAGAAATGAGTTATCAATTCGTCGATTGTTCCCCGTACGGTTTCTTCGTGTATTTTGGAAATTTCACGACTTACCGATGCCGCTCTTTCTCCCCCGAAAGTTTCTTTGAATTGAATGAGCGTTTTGAGCAGACGAAACGGAGACTCGTAAAAAACGATTGTGCGTGGTTCTTCCGCCAATTCGGTCAGTCGTGTAGCTCGGCCTTTCTTTTGGGGTAGGAATCCTTCGAAACAAAATTTTTCATTCGGCAACCCCGATGCTACCAATGCCGGCACAAAGGCTGTTGCTCCGGGCAGGCATTCAACGGTGACACCTCTTCGTCGGCACTCTCTTACCAAAAGGAACCCGGGGTCGGAGATGGCCGGAGTACCGGCATCCGAAATAAGAGCTATGTTTTCTCCTCCTTCTATCCTAGTGACGATTCCTTCGATGGTTTGATGCTCGTTGAATTTATGGTGGGATTGCATGCGAGTGTGTATATCGAAGTGTTTCAATAATATGCCGCTTGTGCGGGTGTCTTCCGCCAAGATACAATCTACTTCTCGCAGAACGGAGATAGCCCTGAATGTCATGTCTTCGAGATTTCCCACCGGGGTGGGTACTACATACAGTTTTGCCATACTGCTATAAAAAATGTTTTTGTACGATTTTCATGAATTCGGCGACGTCGGGGTTCTCTACGTCCCAATTCAAGTCATTTAAAATATAATCTTCTGCTTCTTCGTATGACTGCATGGCATCTATCAGAGATAGCGTTTCGTTCATACGGATATCGCTGTTACCGAAGAGTTCGCGACGGAATCTGAACCGGTCGTTCAAACTTAATGCTTTACGGAGCTCTTTGGCTTGTTGACGTTGGAGGGCTTCTTCGAGAGTTACGGGAGTTGCAGGTTCCTCTTCTTCGATGTTTTTTTCCGTATTTTCCTCCTCATATAAATCGGGCTCCTCATAGTCTTCTTCCATGTCTTCGTCAAATTCGTTGGAGTCTTCGTACTCGTCATCGTTTTCGTCTTGTACAGCCGATAGTTCTTCCCCATTCAGTTTTTCCCACGGATAGAGCGTGTCGTTTTCTTCTTCATTTTCTTCGGTATCGTTTTCGTGGGTGGGTTCGTTATTTTCTATAATCGGACTTTCCGAATAATCTTCCGTATCGGCGATATTATTGTCAGTGTCCAGCTCTTCATCGGATTCTTCGGATTGCTTTTCTGTGGGGATTATGTTTTCGTCGGTGATGCGAGAAGATACGGGTTCGCCGACTTTTTCGAGGGGATTTTCCATGCTTGGAATCGCATCTTCGTGTGTCGTTGTCTTTACCGATGTGAAGGGATCGTAGCGAAGTATCCCGTCCCAAAATTCAGGCTGTCGAAGTTCACGGGTCGATCGTGTAATTTCTTCGGCTTTTTCTTTTGCCAATTTCAACAGTATGGCAGGAGCCGTATCTCCCGCTTGATCGATGACAAGCAAGAGTTCCCTCAACTCTCCTAACAGGTCTATGATGTGTACGATACGACTATCTCGAAGCATAACATATGCATTTAGTTATTTCACAAAAATATAAATAAAATGATAGATGCGTGTATCGTGTGAAAGTTTTTTAGTCGGTATTACTCTTTTTTAGAAAGAACCTGAGTCAGCAGAGCGGATATTTTTTGTTTCAATTGAGCCCTCGTGCATGTATAGTTGTTGATCATGACGACTATCGCATATCGGTTTTGGGGAGTCGTGTAATATCCGGCGTAGGCGTGTACATCGCTCATGCTTCCGCTTTTCAGTCGTAGTTCGCCGGGCAGTTCTCCATGCTTCATAAATGTGGAGACAGAGCCTTCTTTTCCCGCCAAAGGAAGCGTTTGCACGAAATATTCTCCAATCAGTGAGTCTCGGGCTGTTTCTTTGAGGACGCAATTCAGATATTTGGCTGAAACTTTATTGTTGCGAGCCAATCCCGAACCGTCGTACATGAATAGTTCGAGAGAGTCGGCTTCGTAATTTTGCCAGTATTTACGGATTATGTCGATACCTTTTTCTACACTCCCTTTCTCATGAGCCGACAGAGACAAGAGTCGGAGTATGCTTTCGGCATACAGGTTATCGCTGCGTACATTCAGGCTGTGTACTATATCTCCGAGATAGTCGGACGGATAGTGAAACCATGTCGTTTCCGAGAGTTGACCGAGATTGGAGTTTTTGACCTCTATTCCCGCTGTTTGAAATTTTTCTTGTAAATCTGTTATGAATAGGCTATCCGGTCGGGCTATCGACAAATAGAGACGGTATCGATCTTTTCTTTTGGGAATAGTTCCCGAAATCGTGTATCGGTTGTTTTCACACTTGACTGTGATGTTTCCTTTTTCACCTTTTGTCAAACGGGTCTCAACGACAAAACGGTTAGGCGGATTTACTCCGGTTACGTCATACGATTTTCCATTGTATCGCAGGTTTATCTCTATTCGGTTGTCTTTGTATGAAAAAGCATGGCAGCCTGTGCCGTAATCCCAAGCTATATCTTCTACCATCCATTTGGGAGAGATGGCAGGCTCGTCGAATAAGGAATTATCGACAACTATGCGACCCTCGATCGATTTGATGTGATTGGACAGAGCTCTTTGTATGATTTGGTCGATGAAATCTTCGGTGTGGCGACTACGGTATGCCGAGCCTAAGGACGGGTCTCCGCCGCCGTGTATCACAAGGTCTCCGTGTAAAGTTCCTGTTTCGTCAATTGTTCCGGTGTGTCCCACTGTCGTGTATAGACAGAATGAGGGACGATACAATCGCAGAGCCGTAGCGGTCGTAATAACTTTGATCGTCGATGCCGGAATGATGGCTTGTCGTTCGTTATAAGAGGCGATAGTTTCTCCCGTTTTGACGTCGGTAATGCAAATCCCTATCGACGACGGAATAAAAGCCGGGTCGGATACGAATTTATAGATAATCTGCTGCGTGGCGGCTATGACCGGTAATGCGCTGAATATGAGAAAAAATAATAAGATTCGTTTTGCCATTGTTTTTGTCTGTTGCATTCGTTGCAAAGATAGCGAGAGGTGAGTACAGAGACAAACAGAAATCGTATTTCCAATTTGACTATGCCGAATCGTATTCTATCTTCGTAGTTACAAAGATAGTGAAAGGAGAGCGCAGAGATGTGAAAAACGGGTGTTTTTCTCTTTTTTATCGAGCTGTATTTTGTCTTGTATTTATCGAAGAAAAGATAAGCCGAAGGAAAAAGTGATTCTGTTTGTATGGCGATTCTGTTTTTCACTTGGGAGAAATAGTTTGGGAAAGGTTGCCAAAATCGAACTATCTTTTTACTTTTGTTGAAAATATTAAATAGATATAATGTAATTATGGTTTTGACCGAAAGTAATTATGAGACAAACCGTAGGGGGAGTATAGAAGTGATCTGTGGGTCTATGTTTTCAGGTAAAACGGAGGAGTTGATACGCCGTTTGAAAAGAGCCAAGATAGCCCGTCAGAGAGTAGAGATATTCAAGCCGGCCATCGACGTGCGTTATTCCGAGGAGAATATCGTTTCGCATGACAGTACTTCTATCCTTTCCACTCCGGTCGATAATTCTCACAGTATATTGTTGATGGCATCGGGGGTCGATGTCGTAGGAATCGATGAGGCGCAATTTTTCGATGAAGGTATTGTCGAGGTTTGTTCTGAATTGGCCAATAACGGGACGAGGGTGATTGTCGCCGGGTTGGATATGGATTTCCGTCGAGTTCCTTTCGGGCCTATGCCTTCGTTATTGTCGATAGCCGACGATGTATATAAAGTCCATGCCATTTGTGTGAAATGCGGGCATTTGGCAAATTATTCCTATCGTTTAGTCGATAACGATAAACGGGTGCTTTTGGGAGAGAAAAACGAATATCAGCCTTTGTGCCGCCGATGCTATTTGCAGGAGATGCAAGCCCGAGAGGATAAAGAACACTCAGATTAAACTCGAACTGCGAATATTTGTTATGTAGGGTATAATTAAAATCGTTATAGTCATGGTAGACCGACAACCATACACGTTCGATCGTGTTATCCGTATTCTATTCGGTGTAGTCTCCGTCGTGGGATTGTTTTATTTGGTTTACATACTTCGGGGAGCCTTGCTTCCTTTTCTTGTAGCATGGATAGTCGCCTACATGCTCAATCCGTTGGTCGTGTATAACAAGCGGGTGTTTAAATTGAAAGGCAGGGTAGTAGCCATCACTCTGGCTTTTCTGGAAGTGTTGATAACCATATCTTTGTTGTGTGTGTTGTTTCTACCGTCGATTATCGATGAGATTGCTCATATGAGGGAATTGTTGAGCGAGTATGTTTACAATTCTTCGAGTATACCTTTCGTCCCGCAAGCCGTACATGATTTTATTCGTGATAATATTAATTTTTCCGAGCTGTCGGGATTATTGAGTCGGGAACAATGGCTCTCGATTATCGAGGAGAGTTTTTCCGGGGCTTGGGGCTTCATCACCGGTTCGGTGGGCGAAATCATCAATATTGTGAGTTGGCTGGTCGTGCTGTTGTATATAGTTTTTATATTGCTCGATTATGACAGGATATTGTGTGGGTTCCAGCGAATGATACCGCAAAAATACCGGCCTATGCTCGTCTCGATAGGAAACGATATAGAGGAGAGTATGAACCGCTATTTCCGGGGACAGGCGTTGGTCGCCGGTTTGGTTGGTATCTTGTTCAGTATAGGTTTCTTGATTGTAGGGTTGCCGTTGGCTATCGTATTGGGGCTGTTCATCGGGGTATTGAATATGGTTCCCTATTTGCAGCTTATCGGTATTATTCCGACGATCCTGTTATGTCTTGTTTCGGCATCCGATACCGGAACTAATTTCTGGTTGCTGTTCGGTGCTTGCATATTGGTCTTTATCATAGTCCAGATTATCGAAGATGTGTTTATCGTTCCTCGGGTTATGGGTAAGGTCACAGGATTGAATCCCGCTATTATCTTGCTCTCGCTTTCTATTTGGGGCACATTGCTCGGTTTTGTCGGTATGATTATCGCTCTTCCGTTAACGACGTTGTGTCTGTCTTATTATCAGCGTTATGTGATAGGAGCCGATTCTGTCGAGCCGCCAGATTCTCCTACTGACTCTTCTGTCTCGGAAGAGGCACAAGAATGAAAGATATTATTTAACATATTTTTATGGATATATAATTTTGCAAAAAGAAAAAATAGTTCTACCTTTGCAACGCTTTTACAAAAAGCAACAAGGTTAGATTCGCTAGCTCAGCTGGTAGAGCACAACACTTTTAATGTTGGGGTCTTGGGTTCGAGCCCCAAGCGGATCACCGAGAAGCTGGACAAAGCCAGACAAAGAAAGAACTCCTACAATGCTTTGTATTGTAGGAGTTCTTTCTTTGTATAATACGAAGTAGGGATGCTATCTCGATTGAGACATGTCTCTTGTCAAAAGAAAGGTTCAGTAGAAAATTCATGGGGGATAGACTTGAATGTTAATGAATGAGAGGGTTTGGAAAGATTTCATAAGTTTTTTTACGGTAAAGGTTCCCCCATTCGCTATGAGTATACTTTCCCTCTATTTTCTTGCATCTTCATCACCCAATAAAGGCGATGTATTTGGGAGTGAAGTTTTTGTTTGTATCAACCCCCTCGTCCTACGGACACTCCCCCTATATTTTGCTGCGTAAAACACAGGGGGAGAGTGTGAGATGCATATCCCTTTCGCCTCTGCTCCGATGTTATTCAAAACGCCCCGCCATGTTGCGGAGTACGGCAGGGGAGAGGGCTAAAAAGCATTTTAATATTTTTACACTCCTCCTTTGCTGTGCCCCGTAGCATTACGGGGTATTTCAGTTTTCATCGTTATCGGAAATCGAAACTCCTCCCCTGTGTTTGGCAACGCTAAATATAGGGGAGGTGGCACGGAGTGACGGAGGGGTTGAAAACGCCATCGTATCAGTCTGTTTATACCGGACATATCCCTTTTTCCCCTGCCGTGTCCCGTACGTTACGGAGAACTGTGTTAGCCACATATAGGGAAATATACACGAACAATCCCCGTTAATTATCGACTGAGCCAAAAGAAAAGCAAAAGAGATTGCTTTTTAGGTAAGATAACGAAGTAAGTGCCAGCTTTTGATGAGAGCTTCAAATGGAAAAGGTTAAAATGAATATCGTAATAGGATCTATTCATACCATAAATTGACTAAAAAGAGACTGATTGGATTTGTGGGTAATGGTCTATTAATATAAATCTTAATTTTTCTCCGTAACATAATAGACTATGTTATAAGACAATATTATAAAGATAACCTAATACGATGATAAATAAGGTTATCAATCCAAAGAAAATACCAATCAAACGCCATGTCATTACTTTCTTTAACAACGTAGCTTCGGGCAATGACAGCCCGACAACCGCCATCATAAAAGCAAGCGCAGTTCCTATGGGGATACCCTTAGCTACAAAAAATTCAATTACCGGTACTATTCCAGCAGCATTGGCATACATTGGAACTGCCAACCAATTATCCTTAGATATATACTGCTCAAAAAATTAAAATTTTCATATTATACCCCAATTTATCAATCCATAATAAATGCCAACCAAGACAAACAGTATAGCTACCATGTTATTAAACCACTTCTGAAAAGTCTGCACACGGTTATAAACTTTCCTATTCCTGCTACACTATATGCCAAAATCCAAACGACAAGCATAACGGGAAGCCCTATTGCCAATGCAAAAATGACAGGTAGCAAATATCCCTCACTTTCCATAGCCGACATGGGAATAAGCATGCCAAAACAAATAACCCCAAATTGAAATAACATAGTTCAATGTCAATATTGATTTTCAAAAACTTTTTGGCGAATTTTGTCATGCAATACCCCGCTTGAGTGTTGTGTTTTGAGAAACATTTTCTAAATTTGCATTGCTATCCAATGGGTAGCAATATATTAATTTTAGTGAAAGTGTTTCGCTAATCCTTGAGAGAAAATGTGGAAGTTTTCAATGTGCAGGGGTAACGCAACGCTCATCGCCGTGTATAGGCATATATCATTTGATATATTCTATTCGGTGTGGGGTATTGTTTATTTGCACATAGGTTATTCCACAGCCTTCTCTCAGATAAACGAACGGCTCCACACTTTTCTTTATTTACAATACATCGTAGGAGCCGAGGTGTAATAACATTACTTCAGCAATGAAAAAAATTCATGCTTTATTCTTGTTGATGGGTGTAGTAGCCCTTACGGCCTGCTCGGATGACAACGGCGACGGGACAGGCAAGGACATTCAGTTGGCTCCCGGCACGCCGAAAGATTACACGATT
>ULRW01001043.1_pt1 | contig 30765 bp, 30 predicted proteins | sample 1955581 | NCBI WGS metagenome assembly ULRW01 (sample SAMEA4835687, study PRJEB28245) | human gut metagenome | biome: gut microbiome; material: fecal sample | place: Denmark | collected 2008 | reverse complement strand
TAAACAGCAGAGCCTTGTAGGAGTGTTTAACCGCACTTTTGCAAGGCTCTTTTTCCTTATATATAATAACTACGGAACGAAAACATCATCAACGGGACGATAGGTATATCAACGAAACGAAAGTTTCTTTCGTTATACGGTAGGCGAATATATTGAAAAAATTCGATTTTTGTGCTATAATAAACTGAACGATAAATGAGAATTTATTTTGCTAATGCAAAAACATTTGACTTAAATACAGATGTTGCGGTATAATGGAAACGCAATATTTGTATGCTTACAAACGGGTTTATAGTGTTGTAAATCTATATTTTTAGGAGGATAAACGATGAATCATTTACCTTTACATGTGCGTGTTCCAATCGAGGGAAATAATCCGAGTATTACTCGTTTGGAAGAAAAATGTATTAAATGCGGAATGTGTAAGGACGTATGTACAAATGCCATAGGTGTGCATGGTACATATACATTTGAGCAGACTTGTGGAGAGGCTGTGTGTATAAATTGCGGACAGTGCGCAAATGTCTGTCCTGTAGACAGTATTATAGAAAAGTATGAATATTTGGATGTAAAGAGAGAGGTTCAGAATTCGGAAAAGATTGTCATTGTAAGTACGTCACCATCCGTACGAGCTGCGCTGGGGGAAGAATTCGGTATGCTTGATGGCAGCTTTGTACAAGGAAAAATGGTTTCGTTGCTTAGAAAATTAGGCGTAAATTATGTCCTTGATACCTGTTTTGCAGCTGACCTTACTATTGTTGAGGAAGCTAGTGAGCTTATTGAGAGAGTGACCAAAAAAAACGCTCCCTTACCTCAGTTTACCAGTTGTTGTCCTGCATGGGTTAAGTATGTGGAAACATATTATCCGGAAATGATTCCGAATCTTTCATCGGCGAAAAGCCCTATCGGAATGCAGGGACCTACAATTAAGACCTATTTTGCTGAGAAGAAGGGTATAGATCCAAAATCAATTGTAAATGTGGCACTTACTCCATGTACTGCAAAGAAATTTGAAATTCGCAGAGATGAGATGAACGCTTCTGCTCATTATCTTGGTGTAGAGGGGATGCGTGACATGGATTACGTGATCACGACCAGAGAGCTTGCAAAGTGGGCAAAAGAGGAAGGGATTGATTTTGCCAGCCTTGAAGATGGTGAATATGACAATTTTATGGGAGATGCATCTGGAGCCGGTATTATTTTCGGCAATACCGGAGGTGTTATGGAAGCTGCTCTCAGAACTGCTTACGAATTTATTACAAAAGAAAAATCACCGGAACAGTTATTCAACCTTACACCTGTAAGGGGATATGAAGGCGTCAAAGAAGCTACTTTAAAGGTTGGCGATTTAGATGTGAATATCGCTGTAGTATATGGTACAGCCAATGCCAGAAAAGTAATTGAGGGCATCAAGCATGGAGAAAAACAGTATCATTTTGTGGAAGTTATGACTTGCCCGGGCGGATGTATCGGTGGAGGCGGCCAACCAAAGGATATCATGAAGGATAAGGACGAGGTACGTAAAGCGAGAATTGCAAGTCTCTATACAAGGGATGAGGCGATGACACTCAGACGGAGTCATGAGAATCCGGAGATTATTCATCTTTATGAGGAGTTTTATGGAAAGCCGTTAAGTGAATTGGCAGAAAAGATGTTACACACTTCTTATGAAGATAAGAGTGAAATATTAAATCGAAAAGGAGATATAAAAATGAGTAAATGGGTATGTAGTATTTGTGGTTATGTGCATGAAGGAGAGGCGGCACCGGAGCAGTGTCCAGTATGTAAGCAGCCTGCATCTGTTTTCAAGAAGGTGGAAGAGTCGCCTGCAAAGAGTAAGTATGCTGGAACAAAGACAGAGAAGAATCTTTGGGAAGCGTTCGCAGGGGAATCTCAGGCCAGAAATAAATACACTTATTTTGCTTCAGTAGCAAAGAAGGCCGGATATGAGCAAATTGCAGCATTATTCCTGCAGACAGCTGACAATGAGAAGGAGCATGCAAAACTCTGGTTTAAGGCGCTTGGTGAACTTGGAGATACCGCAGAAAATCTTCTTCACGCTGCAGAAGGCGAAAATGCAGAATGGACAGATATGTATGATAGAATGGCTAATGAAGCGGAAGAAGAAGGTTTCCCGGAATTAGCCGCTCAGTTCAGAGGTGTTGCTGCGATTGAAAAACTTCATGAAGAAAGATATCGTGCACTTCTTAAGAATGTTGAAACTATGGAAGTGTTTAAGAAGAGTGGCATTACAATGTGGGAATGTCGCAATTGCGGACATCTTGTAGTTAGTGCAGAAGCTCCTGAAAAATGCCCTGTATGTAATCATCCTCAGGCTTACTTTGAGGTAAGAAAAGAGAACTATTAAGATACCGTATTTATTTGATCAAAGACTATTTACAGTGTACAAAAATGTAAATTTACAAAACAGTTATACAAATTCAAATTTGTTGGTCAGTTTAACTGTAAGCATTTTAATTACCTGTACGCAAATTTTGATAAGGTGTACGCAAATTGTATAAAAATAGGTATTTGCACACATATAGGAAGCATAGGTTTGATACAGTTGCACTTGTCAAGCAAAAGTAGACATGTATCAGACTTGATTTAACACCAATTCAGATTTAAACTGAGTTGGTGTTTTATATTTTAATGAGTACGCTGGGCGCTCGTTATTATAATACTTGACATAATCAATAATTGATTGCTTAACATCTAATGAATGCCCTAAATCAAAATCTAAAAATAATTCTTCTTTAATCCATCCATTTAAAGATTCATCTACTGGATTATCTGTTGGAGTACCTGCTCGACTCATAGAACGTTTAATGTTATAATCTTTAATGAGCTCATTATAGCTTATGGAAGAGTATACAGAACCTTGATCGGTATGCAAAATTGTTGGTTCCTGTGTACCTTCTTTTTTTATAATTTCTAATACCTCTTTCAAACCATCAAAATAGGGCTGAGCATCCCCACATCTACCGGATAATTTAAAGCTTAAGATTTCCTTTGTAAATGCATCGAAATAGAAGGTTAATTCATAGTATTTTCCTTTGACGTAAAATGCTGTCATATCAGATACAACAACTTCTAATGGTCGTGATAAGTACTTCCATGAACAATTTACTAAGTTTTTATATTTAACTTTTTCTTCGCCTGGGCGAACATATTTATAATGCTTACCGCTTGAAATTATACCCGCATATTTACAACATAAATGCACATGATTATTACTCCAATTCACATTATAATGTGAACGAGCATATGCGTTTATCCATCTATATCCATGAGAAGGATGCTTATGGTGAATTTTTTTAATTAATGCTATGTCTTTTTCTCTCTGCATCATCCTTTGAGAAGGATTGTCTTCTCTTTTTAACCATTTATAATAACTAGATCTATTTATATCCATAATTTCACAAAGTATTTTAATAGAATGATTTTTACTTAATTCTTTAATGATTTGAAATTCTTGTTGTTTATAGAAATGAATTCCTTTTTGGCACCAACTCCTTTCGTAAGATAACCTTTTTTTAATCTTTCAATTTCTACTTGTAGTTTAAGATTTTCTCTTTGTAATTCTTCGATTGTTGTTTTCGGTTTGCAGGAGCCTTTAGGTCTTCCTTTATTAGAACCGCGGTGTTTTCCGATTTGTGACTTTAGGCCTTCTATTCCATTTTTTCTATAGGATCTAAGCCACATAACCAAAGAAGTTTTAGCAATATTGTATTTAGTTGCACAAGCTCTAATAGATAAATTGTTTTCTTCATGGTCTTTAATGATTTCGAGTTTTTCTTCATCTGTATACAGATGATATGTTTTATTATCCATTGTAATACCTCCTATATATAAGATAACAAAAAAAGTAGAAGTATCAATCTATTAATACTGTCTACTTTTACTGTATCACTTCAAATTATGTCAGACCTTTTTTCTTTGGGCTCTGTCAAAAATTCTACTGATAAAAACCCCTATCCACTTTGAAGTGGGTGGGGGTTTTGTCAAACGATGTAATCATTACTTTTTAGTTAATATAATTTTGAAATTTTGCACATTGCTATCATACTTGATTTATAATATAAATGATATTTTTTTATAGCTGTTAAAAAATCTGCTGATATCAGTAGAAATTTTGACAGCTTGTTAAATCAGTAGAATTCTTTATATGACTAAGTAAATTAGTCAGTGGGTATAGCAGTTATTGTTATATGCTTACTGACTTTTTAAAATATAGTAAAATAGAAAGAAAGATGATGTAAATATATAAATAATATCGCATAATATTATTTAGGTATAGTAATGAAAAAGTTAGATAAAGTATTAAAAATTTTTAATAATAAAGAATTAAAAGAAAAGTGGTTAATAGCAAAAAATAGTAATGCAGTTTGTATTTTTAAAAGAAAAACTTGGGTACACTCAACAAGAAATTGCGGATAAAAAGGGAGTAATGCGTCAACAAATAACCAGATTTGAAAATATGAGTAATTCCCCAACTATTTTCTTTTTAGTAAAATATGCATATGCATTAGGTACAGAAATAGATGTTGTTCTAAAAGGTGTAGAATTAATAGGGGTGACAAATAATGAACAAGTATGAGATTGTTAAGTTTGTTGATGATGAAGTAAAATTAGATGTCAATATTTCTCCGTTAGAAAAAACAATATGGATTAATATCGAGCAAATATCCGTCTTATTAGAAAGGGATAGATCGGTAATAAGCAAGCATATTAAAAATATTTTTTTAGAAGGAGAACTTTTGGAAGAATCAGTTTGTGCATTTTTTGCACATACTGCAAATGATGGGAAGATATATAATGTTAAATATTATAATTTGGATATATAGGAGGTAATTTAAGTGTCTGAAAAAGATAATGAATTTGAAGAAAAAGAATTAGATTCAGAAGATGAAAACGATGAAATAGAAAATTCTGACGAAGACGAAGAAAATAATTTAATTAAAGTTTGTGATGATATTGTAGCTAATGGTGGTAGAGCACCATTAATTAAGTTTGTTATATATGGTGTTGGAAATATTGCATATCAAAGCGATAATGGTATATATATTTTACCCATAACAGCATTGGAAGACTAAAAAATATTTATAGTGTTAACAACTAAAAATGCTATTGCCAAAAGCAATAGCATTAATTTTTTTAACATATATTATTCATCAACACGCTCATATTTATATACAGTTATAGCATCTTCATCTGTTACAGGTACATGATTTCTAGAACTATTAATTGCTTCCATAAGTTCTTCACCTTCTAGGCCAACAAGATCTGTTTCTTTAAAAAGGTCACTATTAATGAATTCTTGAGGACTATTGAATCTAGTAATCTTTGTTATTTGTCCATATACTACCTCATAAACGGTACTATTATAAGCCCATAATACACCAATATCACTTACATCGATGTTACAAAATTCATCGTAACTTGCTATTACATCGATAACTTTGCCTTCGTTTTTAAGTTTTTCAAATCTACTATCAGTAATTCCTGTTTTAAAGTAGTGAGGATGTGTGAATAAATTTTCATCAACGCCTTCGGTTGGATATTTAAGGTCCTCTTCATAGATACAACTATTTGTATACCATCCCATATAGTCTAGTGAATAATGGTCGTTAAAAGTAGCCCATGCCATTACTCCACCCCATTCACGCATACTACAACGTACTGCTTGTCCAGTATTCAAAACAGGTACACACCCGTCGTAACGTTGATGGGCATCACCACCAAAGCAATAACCGTGTTCACGAATTTCTTCGGCAACTGCTTCAATAACATCATCTGTTAATGGTGCATCAATATAGTCATAATTTGACCACCACGTCCAACCTACAACTTTGTAAGTTAATTTCTTTTCTTTGTTTTCATCCATAATTAAAAATTTCCTCAAGTAATATTTTTAAAATAATTATATTAGATTATAGAGCAATTATACCATAGTTTATATTAATATTCAAATAATAAATAAAATGCTATGAAAATATATTAATATGATAAACATTCAAATTGCCATGGTGAGGTATTGAACTATATTTTTTATAAAAACTGGTTAGTCTTTATTTAAATAAACAATAATACACATATACTATCAGTCTACTTGTGGTTGATTTTCCCATTATTTCAAATAAATGGTTGAATATATATAAATATAATGATATAATGCTAGCAAAGAAGAAAAAGGAGGAAAAAGAAAATGAAGAGAAAAACATTTATTTTGTTATGTGTTATTTTAAATGTACTATTCATTAGCAGTTGCAAAATTTGCGTTGATCCTGAAACTAACCCCAATGATCCTAATTATAATCAACAAGAAAAAATAGATGGAACTTATTCCGCAAAAGCATTGCATTACGGAAATATCCCTGAATCATATACTATTACCATTAAAGACGAGAAGTATAATAATGCTAAATTTGAAAAGAAAGTTTTAGAAGAAGATTTAAGGTTTTGGATAAAAATTGATAATAGCTGTGAACCTGAACAAGTTGTGTATCAAAAAGGTACTTCTTGTTATTACACAATAACAGAACCATATTATTATACTGCTATTAAATCAACTGAAACTACATTATCCCTAAATCAGCCCGCAATATCATATGAATATTATCTTTTTGAAACAAGCGATAAACTCTATTTTGTTGAAATGACGGTTGAGGTATATGAAAATAATAATAGTACGATAATTAAAGGGCAACCAACATTAAATGGATATTATGAATTAACTAAAATAGAAGATTTATTAAACACTAAAGGATATTATGTAGAAGAATCTAATGTTGGTAGTCTATTCTATAGAAATGGAACGCCTTCTTTCTTTGTTGGATATGAAGGAATCTTTAAAACTAAAGAACAAATTAGTGAAACGCTTGAACAAAATAATATGTATTCAACTTTAGACTTAAGTAAATATGATGATGAGTTTTTCAAAAAATATGATTTAATTGTTCTATCAGCTCAAATACAATATGGTACAATAGTTTCGGTAGAAGATATTAAAATAAACACAGAAAATGCTAAAGTAGAATTAACTTTAAAAAATATTTCTACCTCACTAATTGCTCCTGACATTGTTGCACCATACCATATAATAGTAGTAATTAAAAAAGGTCTTGTTGGAGATATTACTAAATTAGTAACTACTGATTATACTAATAATATATTTTGAAATGAATTGTTTGCTAAAAAAATCATAATGGTATAATATATCATTAGGTGATAAAAGATGAAAGCTAGATTATACTTATTAGAAGGTACTTATCCAAGTAAAGTTATTATTAAGACTAATTTAATAACTAAAGAATATACCTATCAAAACTCACAAGAATTTATTAACGACATTAATAACTTATTTGAAATTAATAATAATCCTAACACAACAGTAATACTTGTACTTGATCCAAGTATTTGTAGAAACATTGCTATGGATAATGGTTTTGGAAAATTTCAATTAGCAGGTTATAATAATCTTAATAATTATGATGATATAAGGTTTTATCGCTATGATGAGAAAAATGATTTAGAAATATTTGAAGATATATATCAAAAAGATATACAGTCTTCAGATAATAAATTATTAAACCTAGCATTACAAAAAGATGTAGATTTAGAACTAGTTAAAAAGGGTGAAAACCTAATAAAAGAAACTAAATGTGAAATTCTTGAAAAAGATGAAAATAAAGAAGTAGTAGAATATATTGAAAAAGATTTATTAACAGATAAAAAACTAATAAGTATTGTAAATAAATATGACAAGATTAATACAATTAATAATCTTAAAGCCTCGATTTATGCGATTTATCAAATATGTAATAACCACAACGATATAAAAGAGATCATAAGAAATTGGATTCTATCTACTGAACCAATTATAAAAAATAATGACTATACTACTTTAACTCCTAAATTTGAAAGCATAGCAAAAGTATGTGATAATATATGTAATGATAGAACATATTTAACTTTTGAAGAAATTGAAGAAACAATAAAAGATAAATTTAATTACTTAATGATAATGAATATTGATTTATTAGAAGAATATAAATATCAAATAACATCAATAGATTTCAAAGAGAAAAAGGTATATTTTAAACCATGTTATTATTAGTAAATACTAAAATAGAGATTTGATGGATAGTCAAATCTCTATTTCTTTTTTACACCTCTTCGCATACTTAATAAAAGTACCCCTACTAATGTTTAATAGGCTTGCGGCACCAACACTAGTTATTTCTTTATTACAATAACTCTTAAAAACTTGTATAAAATCACTTGTAATTTGATAGGGAGGCCTACCCATATGGATACCCTTTTCTTTAGCAATTTTGATACCTTCAGCCTGGCGTTGTCTAATATTTTCCCTTTCATTTTGAGCAACAAAACTAAGAACTTGTAAAACAATATCGCTAATAAATTTACCAACTAAGTTCTTATTATCGGTTCTAGTATCAAGTAGTGGAAAATCTAAAACCACAATATCTGCTTTAATATCTTTGGTAATACTAGACCATTCTTCAATAATCATCTCATAATTTCTCCCCAAGCGATCAATTGATTTAATAATTAACAAGTCATTTTCTTTCAATCTTTTTTTCATCTTTTGATAATTAGGTCTTTCAAAATCTTTTCCACTTTGCTTATCAATGTAAATTTGTTTTTCATCAAGACCTTGTTTAAACATTTCATCTAACTGCCTATCAACATTTTGCGTAGTAGTAGATACTCTAACATAACCATATTCCATTTTATTTACCTCCATTTAGTTATGGGTAAATTATAACAAATTTTACTGTTAATAACATACAACAAAGCAAACAAACAAGGAAATAATCGATTATTAAAAAACACAATAATTACTAAAAAAAGTATATATACTAAAAAATACCATCTTACAAATACGCCTTTATTATGATAAAAATTGACAAAATACCTAAAAAGTGATATAATACACTTGTATGTATAGTTGTCATATACGATGACTAATTTCATATAATGTATTATTAAAATAAAAGATTTTTAAGAAAGGGAATTATTTTAAAAATGAAAAGAAAAACATTAACATTAACATTGAGTATTCTTGCTTGCCTAGCATTAATTGGGGTAGGCTTTGCATCATGGATAATTTCAGCAGAAGTATCTGCTACTCCGGCAGAAGGTAGTTTCATAGTTGATACTGTAACTGATAGATCATACAAGGTAGAAGGCGCTTGGTTAAATAATCAATCAAAAATAACTTTTGGTGCACCTGATACAATGAATGCAGAAAACCCTTGGTTAACTAATGATTCAGAAGGTAAAACAGAAAATTTAACAGTAACATACCAATTAACAGTAACTTATGGTGATGGAACAAAAGCTACAGGAATTGCTAATAAAATAACAGCTGTTGTTACTGCTCCTAAAAATGAAAATTATACTGCTGCTGTAAATGGCAAACTAATTATTGCTCCAACAAATGCTACAGTTGTAGAAGATCCTGAAGGTAATGGTAAGTATAATATTACAGTAACATATCAATGGGGAGAACATTTCGGCAAGGTTAACCCATACACATATTATAATGCAAAAACAGCAACAGAAAAACTAAATGGTAGTGAAACTACTTATATGCAAGATGCAAAAACAAGTCTTGATACTTTATCAAAAATCGAAGCATCAGTTGTGTTTACTTTAAATATTACTGTTGCAAAATAGGTTTTAAATTATGGCAAAGTTAACAAGAAATTCTTATAAGAGAAAAATTATTCTTTTCGGTGTAATAGTATTCATGTCTATAGCATTAATCTCTACAGGTTTTGCCGCATGGGTAATGTCACAAGAAAAGAAAGCGTCTACAAATGGTAACGTAACAGTAGGTGCTGTTACTGAAGGAAATATTGAGGTTATTCTTGATGAATTAACAGTTAAAGATTTCAAGTTTGAACCAAAAAAAGGAGACGACACAGGTCGTGTTCGTAGTGATGGTACAAATTTTGAATCATTAACTGTAACAGTAACTGGTACTATTAAGAATACACAATTCTTAAAAGAAGCAACTATTAAGATGAATGTACAAAATCAGGTAAATCAAGCAGTTACTGATGGTTACATTGTTTTACCTGAATGTGCTGGAAAAGAAGTTGTTTTAACTCTTACTGATGGTGGAAGTGAAACTGAAAAGAAATTTACTTATAATATAACAATTGAATGGGGAACTAAATTTGGTGGTAAAAACCCTGGTGAATATTATGACAGTGATGCGTTTAATCCAAGTGAAGAAGAATTAAACGGCTTTGAAGGCACACAAGAAGAAAAAATAACAGCTTACATTAAGAGTGTATTAAATGCATTCCATGAACTATTAGATACAGCTACATACGAAGTAGTCGTTACTGCAAAACTTAATTAGTAGGTAATTATGTCTCCTTCTGAAATACTTTCAATCATAGTTACTGTTATCGGGGTATTTAGTTTCGCAACAATATTTACGATATTATACAAAAGTTATGCAAACTCGCAAATTGCAGAACTTAATTCAGGTAAAAAAGACATTGAATTAATTGATGAAGTAATCTATGAAAAACAAGAAAAAGTTAGAAGGCGCAGAAAGATAACTGGAACTATACGTACAGTTGTCTTTTATGCTATTATGGTGGTACTTATTCCATTGTTTATTTTTTCATTGATTAATCGATTTCAAAACAATGTCACAATGATAGGCAATAGAACTGTTATGGTTGTTGCAAGTAACTCAATGAGTTACAAAAATGAAGCTAATAGTTACTTATTTGATGACAGTTTAGGATTAAACAATCAGTTTAATACATACGATCTCATTATTCTTGAAAAAGTGAACAATGAAACCGACTTAAAAAAATATGATGTTATCGCGTTTAGAAATTCAAAAGGTAGTAATACCATTCACCGTATCATCGATATTGATTACAGTAGTACCCCATATAAATATACTACTAGAGGAGATATATACGACGAAAAAGGAACCGATGGTGAAAAACCTACTTTTGATAAAGTTATAGGTAGATATACTGGAAAACGTCTTGCTGGTGTAGGAATGTTCATCTTATTCCTACAATCATATGCGGGGATAATTACAGTATCATCGCTTATATATTGCTTATTAATGATTGATCGCATTGCAAATAAAATGGATAAAGTACAAGAAGAACGAATCAAAAAACTTGAAGAAGCTTTAGAATATGAAAATGAAGATAATTTAAATGAATTTAAAGCTATTTATACTGAAACAATTTATTACAAAGGCTATGCGTATAAATTTGATGAAAATGGTTTTGTTGATAAAACCGAAATAAATAACAACGAATACTTAGAAAAATCGGATAGTACAATGATTAAAGAATTGACTAACCAAGAAACTTCAGAAACCAAAACTGAAGAAATTACAATAAATGAAGAACAGGGAGAGTAACCTTATGAAAAAACCCTATTTTACAAGAAAGAACTTGATAGTTTTATCACTTGCATTCTTTTATTCTTTCTTACTACTATTTGTAGGTTTATGCCTAGATGGATCTCATCTACTAATAGGTAAAAAGAATCCAATAGCACTTGTTGCGGAAAAAATAAACTTTGAACCAATAAGATGTGGTGTAACAGGATATGTAAGTTTAATACTTGTTGCAATATATATATCTGTATTTGTAGCATTGTTCTTATACGAAAAAAGATATGCAGTTTTAAACAATAAAAAGCCATATAGTCTAAAAATGATTCTATCTTATCTTGCATCACTAGTAGCATGCTTTATATTATCATTTGGCGTTGGTATGTTAATTTGTGGAAAAAATGGCATCAAAACAATGTATCAATTTACTGGTCAAAGTTTATTAATAACAACATGTATATATATTCTTGCATTTGCTTTTATTGGTGGAATATTGATGTTTATTGTAAACTTTACTCAAGTTGATAGACCATTTAGAGCATTTGAAGATAAAAACTATCCAGTACTTGATGACGATGATCTTGTTAAAAATGATGTTAGTTCAAACTTTGATGCTGTACCATCAAGTAAAGTTAGTGGCACAGTAAGTGGTGAGGTTGGAATTGGTCAACCTGCTGCTACTGACAACAACAATTCAAGCGTTATTCGTCAAACAGAAGAACTAGATGACCGTGAAAAAGTATTCCCAGCATTATCAATGATGGATGAAGAGTACGAAGGTTATGCGGTTGAAAATGTTGTTAGTGATAACTTAACATTAAATGAAATTGCAACAAGATTTAGGAATTATCTTGCCAAAGAAGAAAAATTATATTTTGATATTGATACAATTCGTTTCTTTGTAAGCGGATTTGCCGCAAGTCATTTCATGATTTTAGAAGGTTTATCTGGTACAGGTAAATCAAGCTTACCAAGATATTTTGCAAAGTTTATCAATGCTAATCTATTATTTGTTCCTGTCCAAGCAACATGGAGAGATAAAACTAACCTAATCGGTTACTTTAATGATTTCTCTAAAGCTTACAGTGAAACTGAATTCTTAACAAGCTTATATCATGCTAACTATAATCCTGATATGATACATATGTTTGTACTTGATGAAATTAACATTTCAAGAGTTGAATATTATTTTGCTGACTTCTTATCAGTGCTTGAATATCCTGAAGAAGAATGGAAAATAAAAATAATGCAACTTCCATATAATTTCATCCCTCCTGCAAAATTAGATGATGGTGTTATTCAAATACCTAATAACGTATACTTTGTAGGTACCGCAAACAAAGATGACTCAACATTCACAATTACTGATAAAGTTTATGACCGTGCAATCACAATTGATTTTGACAATCGTAATGATGCATTTAATGTAAATGGTGACGCATCAACAATTAACCTTAGTAGAAGTGCCCTTGCTAAACTATATCAAGAAGCTAAAAACAATAAGAGTTATCAAATGACTGATAATGATTATCAAAAATTCCAAACTATAAGTGATTACATTTATGATCAATTTGATATTACTTTTGGTAACCGTATTTTAAATCAAATATCTGAACTTGTTCCAGTATTTGTATCATGTGGTGGTACAAAAGAAGAAGCTCTTGACTTCTTACTCTCACGAAAAGTTATTAGCAAAATTGAAGGCCGTTTTGAAGAATATGTTAAAAATGCTTTAAGAGAATTACTTAACTTAATTCATAAAACATACGGAAAAGATGTTTTAAAACGTAGTGAAAAAACAATTCAAAATTTAATGAGAAGGTTATAACAATATGAAAATCATCGAAGAAAATCTTTTAAAAAAGATGATAACACAACTAAATAATTACGAAAAAAAGTATCAAGATGTAAAAGAACGTTTTACTCATTTAGAAGAAATTGAGTTTACATCTTTACAAGAACTTTCTTTCGAAAAAGATAATGAATTCTTCGATGAAGTAACCTTTATCTTAAGTGTTATCACTTCGATAATTGCTCATCCTCAAATATCTAACCGTGATGAAGATATTATCGAACGAGCTGAACAAGTTGGCAACATTACCAATGAAGCATTAAAACAAACAATACGTGATGCAAGTTTGTGGAAAGAAAAAGATTTTGAATTAGTTCCTGAATATATTCATTATCATCAACACATTGATGATTTAAAAATTTATGAAAATATCTTCATTGGTATGCTAATTCATCTAATTGATACAGAACTTGCTAAATATGATGTTTTCTATCAAAGACTTATTCCAAGTATGCAAACTGATGCATTGTTTATTGAAGAAAGCGAAAAAATTGAAAAGACATTAACAAAAATAGATAGTTTAAAACGTAAAATGTTACATATTAAAAATACAACTTTTTACAAAGAAATATCTAAAGTTAATTTAAATTTAAGAAAAATACAACCCACAAATATTTTATTAAAAAACAAACTATATAATTTATGTTATAAATTCTATCGCAAATTTGTTATTTATGAAGATAATAAAAACTTACAAATTGATTTTAAAAAGTATTATTACTATCAAATATTAAGAGTATTTAAATTAAATGAATTTAAGCTTGATGATAAAAATCAAAGTCTAGTATTTAACTATCAAGATAAAAAAATAAAACTAGTAGATAATGAAGAAAATTCTAAAATTAGTTTAGAAATTAAATATCACAATAATGTCTATAAACATCTTTTAATTCTATCAACTGATCGTGAATTAATAGATGAATACGTTGAAGATAAAGATTACATAACAACAGAAGTAATTTCCCTTTGGAATTTATATAACGTTGATACAAATGAATTTGTCTTCAACAATCAAGCAAGTGAAATAGAAATTGCTAGAAAATGGGTAATGAGTAAACTTCAAGAAGTAGTTGCAAAGAAAATGATTTACTCAAAATATTGCCCAATATGTAAAGATAAAAACTTAACAATTGAAAATGATATATATCATTGTAACAATTGTAAATCAATTTATACATTCAAAAAAGAAACGAAAGATGTAATTTGGTTTATTAAATTAAGGAGGTAACTCGCATGGAACAAAACATCCAAGAACCTAAAAAAACCACTATATTAATAGAAGACTTATATAAATCATATGGTGAAAAAGAAGTTCTACTTGGACTAAATTTAGAAGTTCATGAAGGCGAATTATTTGGATTTATTGGCCGAAATGGTATTGGTAAATCAACAACCATAGATTGCATGATTGGCGCTAAAAAATTCAATAAAGGTAGAATTGAATTAAATGGTTATGATATTGTAAAAGATCCTATTGATGCTAAAAAAAGTCTTGGATACGTTGCAAGTGAACCCACTTGTTATGAGGAAATGACAGGTTATGTCTATTTAGAATTTGTTGCAAGCATATATGGTATGACTGAAGGTGACTTCAGAAGAAACAGTGAATATCTTTGTAACAGATTACAACTAAATTTAGATGAATTAAATAACCCTATTTCTGATTATTCACATGGTATGAAACAAAAACTATGTTTGGTTGCAAGCCTTATACATAGCCCTAAAGTATGGGTTCTAGATGAACCTACAGTTGGGCTTGACATAATGGCAGTAGAAGAACTTAAAAAAATGTTACGGGAATATGCAAATCACAATAATACGGTTTTTGTTACAAGCCATAACATTGAATTAGTATCTAAAATATGTGATAAAGTTGCCATTATAAATGATGGTAAAGTTGTTGCATTATATGACTTAAATAAAAACCCTAATAAACGATTACAACTTTCAAAAATCTTTCTTGACACATATGGAGGTTAAAAATGCTAAACCTTTTAGCAAAAGATTTTAAACTTCTATTTGGAAAAGAAAAAAGTATTGCAAGAAGAATTGCAACTATTCTTGTAACCCTTATATTTATAGCGTGCTTTATTGCAATTGAAGTTTTTCTATTTACTACAATTTTAAATAAAATCAGTAAATATGATCAAGCACCAATTGCTTATATGAACCTATTTCTTACCGTAATATCAATACTAATAATTATTGCAAATATTTTTCAAGCAAAAAGATTATTCTTTAATGAAAAAGATATTGAACAACTAGCCAATAGACCAGTAAGTAATGGACAAATAATAAGTTCTAAAATGGTTTTCTTATTTATTATGCATTATGGTACAAGTTTATTATTTGTTTATCCACTGTTTGTAGCATACGGAATTATCTTTTCAAGAAGTTTCATATTCTACTATTTGGCTTTATTTTATCCATTATGTTCATTCTTATTTGAAATGGGAATTGCTTTAATCTTAGTTTATCCCGTATGGCTTATTAATAAATATCTTAGAAAACATCTAATAATCAGATTTATTTGTGCTTTAGTAATCATATTCATATGTTGTTATCTATATTCAAAAGTATTGAATTTATTTATTGCAATTGTCGCAGATAACAATATAAATGTTTTATTTACTACCGATTCAATAAACTTCTTTATGAATCTTAGAAAATATGAATTTCCAACTAACTTTCTAGTAGATATTTTTATAAGTTATCGCACATCAAGAATTTGGATGTATCTACTAATTGCAATAGGAGTATTTGCAATTGGTTGTACAATTTGTATAGCAGCTTATGGTTATGTAAGAAATATTTCAATTAAAAATAAAGCAAAGAAAATTAAAAAAGAACCTAAATTAGTTAGTCCTAAAAAAGCTCTACTAAAAAAAGAATTTCTTTTAATTACTAAAAATCCTGGATATATTTTATCATTTACGGGTTTATTAATCGTTCAACCATTTTTAGTATTTTTAGTAACCAAATCAATGAATACAATTTTTTCTAAAGGTATCTTTAAATACTATGTATCTGTTGTACCTAATTTCTTACCATTAATGGATGTGCTTATCCTAATGTTATTTACGGTAATTATTGCGCAAGGCGCATCAAGCTACATATCAATGGAGAAAAAAACAATTAAAGTAATAAAAATACTTCCAGTTGAACCGCAAACCCAATTAATGATAAAAGTGTTAATACCATTAGTGATGTCAGTAGCTTCACTATTTGTAACAACATTAGTTCTATTAGTTGGTAAACTAATAAACTTCCCAACCTTCATATTTGGTTTCTTATTAACCCTTGCATTACTCTTAATTTTTAGTATGATTTGTTTAAGAGAAGAATTACACATAAGACATTTAAAACCTAGGTCAACATTTAGATCTAATTTATGTGCATACCTTTTACCAATTGCCTACTTTGTAATTACAGCTTTATTATCATATTTAAAAATTAACCTAATACTTGCTTACTTTATAGGTTTAATTCTAATTTCAATAATAGGAGTTATTATGGCAATTATACTTAAGAAGAATGCAAAATCATGGTTTATGGATTTGGATGTGGTGAACTAAATGAAAAAGAAAAACTTAATAATCTTATTATTAATACCTTTTGTAATTACTCTTGTTGGTGTAATTACCATTAACACAACCTTTAACTTTATTGAAAACGATATGATTGGGATAGATTGGTCTTATGATGAAATAGAAGGCATCAAATTAGAAGATAAACTTCACAAATTAGTTGCAAGTCCTATCTATGAACAAGGTTATCCCCCACTAAAAGAAGAAGCGCTGGTTTGGAGCGTTTATGATAGCGATAATCCTGAAGGAAATAAATATGCAAAAATTGTAAATGAAAATGATAACTGGTATTTACAACCATTACAAATTGGCGAAGTTAAAGTAACATGCTCAAATAAAAAAGGCAACATCTTTAAAACGATGACCGTTATAATTTTTAAAGAAGGAGCAATTGTTGTTCAAAGCAAAATCAAAGCATCACAAAATAATATTGATCCCAATATCTATTATGGTGAATATGACTTTGACAAAAGCCTAAATAAGCAAAAAGCTACCTTTGAATTTGAAGTAAAAACTATTGGTGATTTACAAATAAATGACTTACAATATGTAAATAACACCCCTGATATTATTGAAATAGATGAAGCAAATAAAATTGTTAAAATTAAAACATCAGGTGATGCAAGTTTTACGGTAAAAACTAACAATGATGAGATGGTAAAACCAATGACTTATTCATTTAAAGTAGTAAAAGATGGCGTAAATGTCTATGACTATAATCAACTACTTGCATGTACAAATAAATCAACCAATGGTGAAATTGTTGTACTTAGAAAGTCATTTGAATCTGTTAATAATTTAAATAATACAACTGATAATAACGTAGTATGTTTTGGCAACTATACAGATGGTAAAAAAATTGATTTTACATCTGATGTATATTCATTTGAAACAACCTATAATCAAGATTATATTAAAGCTTGGAACGAATTTGTAAATAGCAATCCAAGTTATAAGAAGATATCTAATAGAGTGCTTGCGGGGATAAGAGTTCAAAAAGATTTCTATGGTAATGGTTACACAATAAATCTTCATAATTTAACTTTCCCATCAAGTACAATGGATGTAGTTGATAGTAATGGTAATAAAACGACAATTCCTGCTCTTTCAAAAGATGATCTATATAGAGGACCTCTACCATTTTACAGTTTAGGCGAACATGATAATATGCCACTTATTGAAGCATTCGGTCAAGATAATGTCGGTATGTATGTAGATGGCAGTGACATTTTAATCAATGACGTTAATTTAAAAAACTGTGATTTTGGTAACTTAATGTCAAACTTAGATTATGTTGGTACCGTTCTTGAAACTAATGGTAATAACATTACAATTAAAAATTCAAGATTATCTAATGGTAAACAAGTTGTTAGAAGTTTCTCTTCTATTAACGTATCAATCGTAAATTCAATGTTAAGTAACGCAAGAAATTTCTTATTAACAATTGGCTCTAACGATTATATTAAAGCAGATTTATTAAAAGAATACGAGTTTACTCTTTTAAATGGTGAAAAAATAACTAGCACAATAAGCAACTATTTGATGAAAAGCAACGCGGGAGACGACACTTTAAATGCTTTCGTAATTGGTTCATTTACTGATAAAGAAAAAATGCGTAAAGCTATCTTAGATATCCAAAACGCTTTAAACGATGAAAGTTTAATAAAAGATATTTATAAAGGTAGTATGAACATTAAAGATACAATGTTTTATCGAAGTGGTATTGCCTCAATTGGTATGGACACGATGTTTAGTGGTCCGTTCCTTGAATCAAGCACTCCATCAGTTGTGAATATGTTGCTTACAGGACTAAATGTGCCATACATTCCAAATCATGTTGGAGGTATGTCATATCCAGTAGAACTTAATATTACCGGTAAAACTAAATTCTATGATTACAAAGAATGGAACAACTTAGATATCACAGGCTTAATAAATGAAAATATATCAAGCTTTGTTGATGATGCTAAAGAAATTTTTGGTGTTACTGACGCAAATATTGGTGATATATCAATAGATACAATATTCCCAATTAAGAGTTTCTTAAAATCAAGTGTTGTTACAACAACATCAAGTGATGGTAAAGTCTATGTTAATATTCCAATTGCTTACTATGGTGGTGGTGCTAACCTCTCTAAAGTAACGTTTGATACAGAAGATTTAAAATATGATTCATGCAAATTAACAGTTGTTGATTTACTAGATAAATATTTATCACTGAAAGGAATTGATCCATCTAATGTTAATTTAGATAAACTTGATTTAGCAGTTATTAAAAACGTTATGTTAAAATGTGTTACAATCGTAACAGGCTATGAACCATTTAAGTTCATATCTGTAAATAAACAAGGCTATTTATTTGATGAAGGTCCACGTGCACCTCAAGCCTTGGAATTAATTAAAAATGCACAAGGAGAATAAACATGAAAAAAATTATCTCTATTCTATCCATCCTATTAATAGCATGTTTTGCTTTAACAAGCTGTGGTAGTTTTAGCACAGCTGAAGATGGTAAAATAATAAAAGCAATTACTACTAAAGAAGAAAAAGATGGTACTATCAAAATGGTAATATCTTATACCGATGAAGAACTTGCAAATGATGAGTTTATTCTTCCAAGAGGTGTTACAGGAAATGGTATTAAGAGTATATTTACTTATGAATCACTTGACAAAACAGGTATAGTGATTCGTGTAAACTATACAGATGAAACGATTGAACCAACGGAGTTTACTTTACTTCATGGTAAAAATGGTGTAGATGGTATATCAATAGCAGGAATTGAAACAACTGTTAATGAAGAAACTGGTGAAACAACCGTTACAATAACTTACACCGATGAAGAAAAAGAACCTGTATCATTCACAATTCCAAAAGGTGAAAAGGGTGAAACAGGTCGTGGAATCTTAAGTATCGAAAAAACTTCTTCAGATGAATTAAATGATGTTTATACAATAACATTCACTGATAATACAACAACAACTTATACGATTTCTAATGGTAAAGATGGTAAGGATGGCATATATATCACTGATATAATTGGAACAACTACATCAACTGAATATATCGTAAAATTTATTTTTTCAGATAAAACTACTAAAGAAATAACTCTTGAAAAACCAGCAACAAACAAATGGATTAGTGGAAGTTCATTTCCTAAAGTAGATGTAGGAAATGACAACGATTATTATTTTGATACATATCATAAAATAATCTACACTAAACGTGATGGTGTATGGACATTAGTAATTAGTTTCAATGATAGTCAAGAAACATATAAAGTAATATTTAACTTAAACGATAAAACAGATGGTGGCCCAGAAGCAAGTATGCCTGCTGGCTTTGATCTTCCTTATTGTTACATTCAAAGAAATACTTACTTTAAACAAAATGGTTATGGTAATATCCCAGTTCCAACAAGAGAAGGTTATACATTCCTTGGATGGTATACAACTAAAACCATTGGCCCAACAAGTGGAGTATTAACAGATTTAACACCAATACTTTCTGATTTAGAACTTTACGCACAATGGGCTAAAAAGTAAAACAAAAAATAATTCTTAGTATCTAGTTATCTAGATACTAAGAATCCATTTGAAATTTTATATATGCACTTTAGTAAAAAACATACTAAAATATATATATAAAACTTCAAAAGAAAGGAAAGGCTATATGAAAAGTAGTAAACTAAAATATTACATAACAATGATCTTAATAAGCTTATCACTAATTAGTATAGGCTTTGCTTCGTGGGTATTTAATGTTGGTTCAGATATATCTATAGATGCTAATGGTAACATCAACACTGATGAAATTAAAAGAGAATATAGTTTTGAAGATTTTGGTATTGTAATCTCTTCAACTACTTCAAATGTAGAATATGCGGAACGAAACGGTGAATACGTTGCGATAAATCATTCTGTTGTTACAAATTTAACTTTTGATATAAGTAATTTACTAGTAAAGGATATGGACTTTCAAACAAGTGAAAAAATCGGTATATTCTTTACGATGGAAATTTTTAATGCAGATGGAACAGCGTATAATAATTCAAATAATAATAAGATTGATGGTGTATTTGCTACATTGTCAAATTATGAATACATTAACTATCCATTAATGTTAAATAATAATACATATTATATTCCATTAAAATCTAAGGCCAATATATCTTTATATTCACTTTGTTTAATGGATTCAACAATTCCGAATAAAACAGATTATAAAGTTCCATTTAAAATCGTGTTTAATATGGCAAACTTTAATTATGATATTGCGGAATGTACATTTAAAATTAACATAAGAGTAGGTGATGTAAATGAATAAAAAAAGATTTGTGTTTATATTTATTATAGTTTTTGTGTTATTTATTACAATTGGGTATGCATCTTGGATTATAACTAATGGATCTAATGAATCATTCATATTTGGAAACATACTAAGCAAAGATAAAGTAACTATTAATGTAAAATATGTTGCATATACAGGACTTGAAATAACATATGGAACTGAAAAGAATCCAGCCTATCCAGACCAAACAAATGTCAACACTGTTTATTCTGTAAATGATGAAGATTCATATAATAAAATTGTTAATTTCGATAAAAATTTCAACTTAGGAATTAATTTTAATAGTACAAACATAGAACAAAAATGCCCTGTTAATAATAGTAGTGATGCATACGTTATCAATATAACAACGGCAATAACTAAAGAAACCAGTTCTGGTTGTGGCTCTTCTACTACTTATAAAGGTGAATATACAATTTATAAGACATCGTATGAAAAGAAAGTTAAAATGGAGTATTTTAATCCAGATACTATAGATACAATAACTATAGCGAAAAACAATCAAATACCTGCAACTTACATTAGCAAAATCATTAATAATAATAGTAATTATAATTTTTTTGGGTTTGTAAACGTTTTAACTGATGGAACACCTGGGTCAACTGCTTTACCAATTAACACAAAATTTACAGAAAGTAAAGATATCTATGCCTGTTTCAATAGAAAAAATGGTGAGGGTATAGCAAATGGAAATGTAACGAACCAAATTATCAACGCTACATCCACAATAAATATATATTCTGGAAATAGTAATTCTAATTTAGATATAAAAAATGATGCTAGTTATTTTTCTCAACTAAAAACAGTATTTGTAGGTAGTAATAATGGTATTGAAATAAAAAGCGGAGCAACGGTAAACTTTTGTTTAAATAATGGCAAAACACTTGTTGAATGTGCTGTAAAGGAAGTAAACAAACCTACATCTAATCCTTTTGATTCGCAGCATACCCTGCAATACAGAATTTTACTAACAAGTGATGTAACAATTAATGGGACTATGTTGATAGGTGGAACCATAGGTAGTGGTAATAATAATGGTACACAGGGAAATATAACTAATGAGTTTGTTTGCATAGATTTAAATGGGCATAATTTAATTGTCAATGGGACTTTAAAGTCTTACGGAGTAATTATGGATAGTGTAGGAACCGGTAGTGTTATAGTTAATGATTCAGGTCATCTTCAATCTGTAGCGGTTATTTATGATTACAAAGGTGGAAATAGTACAAGTAACCAAAATAGTTCAAATATTTGCCCATTTCAAATATATAACATTCCATATTTAATGTGCACATTAGAATTTAATGGCAACAATAACAATTGGGGAAAATTTGATTCGTTAGTACGTATGCATCCGTCTAGTCATAGTTTTACAGATAGTACTATTACGTTGAATTTATTAGGAAACAGCGGTTGTTTGTTTACTCCAACATCAAGTAGTGGTAAAATCATAGTGAAATATAACAAAATTGAAGAATTGAGTAAAAATAGTACATTAAGTCAGTATACATTTGATGGAAGAACACAATTCAACTTTTATGATTGTGATATAAAACTATCAAGTCTTGAAATAAAAGTTAGTGCGGCGGCAATAAATACAGGAAAATTATCTTTTCCAATTAGTACTTTTTTTGACATCAATCTATATAATAGTGATTTTACATTTGAGCAAGCAATTTCTTTCATGCCTGGATCTTCATTATATGTGGATGAAAGCAGTTCGATTATATTGAATTACAATTCATCAAGAGCAGCATCCATATCTATTTTGGATCAACCAGTATATGGATATAATTTTACTAAAGGCAATGTACTAAATAAAAAATCTAGTTTAAATGCAAGTAATGTACCACAAGCAGATTATTTTTGGACTAACACAGTATTGTGGAAATATTACAATAAATCACAGGTGTTATGTAATGGTACGTTATATTTTAAAACAGGTAATTCTTCTGCATACAAACTAGCTGGTCAGTTAAATTTTAATAAAATAGGCTATATTGGCTCCAACAATAACAAGACTATAATAAATTCAAATTCGCTTTCACCATTCAAAGAACTTAAAGATGCTGGATGCAATATTGTCACATATGATTATGATTTTATACCAGGAATATATGGTGATACAAAAAACAATTATAAAGGCTATGCTAGACCATTTGTTTCATATGATACAGCTTATATATATGATGGAAGTAATGATATGGTTGGAACGTATGACTTCAACACAGGAATATTTAATAGCAATAATAAAAATTATATATTGAATCCAGGTACTACAATGAGTAACAAAACAATAACAATAGAAGAATGCACAATTAACGAAAATCATACAATAAGTACATCTTCTGGAAAATATGTTTTTTATTGTAACGTATTTATGCCTTTAACATCTAGTTCAGGTACATATACATGTAAAATATCAAAAATGACTGATTCTTCAACAAATACTCATAATATATCTTATGATGAAACACTACAATGTTGGGTTAAAGTATGATAGAAATAGGGAATTTATCAGTTTCAGGCTTTATATTCTTTTGGATGATAGGAATCATATGTTCACAGATTTATTATGTGATTGAAGGTAGAAAATATAAATTAAAATGGTACTATTCATTAGGAATAGGTTTAATGATTTTGTTTTTTGAAATTGTTTCCGCAAAATTATTATTCTTATTAGAAAATATACAAAATTTATCCAGAACTAGTTTTGCATTAACTGGAGGATATTCATTGTTTGGTGTATTTTTGTTTATGCCATTTATATTAATATTGTTATCAAAATATTTGAGAAATGATAGTATGTTTATTTTAGATTTTTCATCTATTGGAATATTAATTGAATTAGCAGTTTATAGAATAGGATGTAAAGTTGTTGGGTGTTGTGGTGGTATAACAATTAATAACTATCAAATACCTACACAGATTATTGAGTGTATTATAGATGCAATCATTGCTATGGCACTAATTGTTTTACAGTTTAAAAATAAAATTGAAAAAAATGGTGTAAAAACAAGTTTAGTTTTCATATCATATGGATTTATAAGGTTTATAATTGAATTCTTTAGAATAAGAGAAAATATAATAGGACCTTTTTCAATTTCTCATATATTTGCTATAATAACAATTATAATAGGAATAGTGATATATTATCTATATAATATTAAAAAATGTGAAGAATCAAAAAAATAGTTACATGAAAAAGTGATAATAGAGTAACAAATCTATTATCACTTTTTATTTTTAAAAAATTCTTTTAAGTATTTTTCTTTTTAAGTTATTTAAAATTTTGTATAATATATTGTGTGGGTGAAGTATGAAAAACATAGGTTATTATAGTAGTGGTAAGTATTTATACGAAATCATAGAAGAAAATGGCTATATTGTCAAAATTGGGGTTGTAGATTCAATCTGTGATGATGTTTCTTCATCTTTAGTAGTTGATGAATGTATTAAAGAATTAGATGAATATTTTAATAAAAAGAGAACTGTGTTTAATGTTCCAATTAAACAATTTGGAACAGAGTTTCAAATGAAGGTATTTGAAGTATTAAAGTCAATACCTTATGGGCATACTTTATCATATAAGGATGTTGCAATATTAATTGGTAAACCTAAAGCATCAAGAGCAGTAGGAAATGCATGTAATAAGAATCCAATTATGATTGTTGTGCCATGCCACAGAGTTATTGGTAAAAATGGTAAACTTATAGGTTTTGCGTATGGTACAGATCTAAAAGAAGAATTACTAGAATTAGAGAGGTAATTTATGAATGTAATCGATTATTTAAAAAAATATGGTAATATCAGTTTTACTGATAAACCCTTTAATGAAGTAGATGCATTAGTATATAGTCAATTATCTTACTTTGATTTTTCTGATACACCATGTTGTAATGAAAATCTAGATTATAGTTTAAAATCATTTCTTGATAATGATTATAATAAGAAAAGGGTTGCCGCAATCTGGAATGCTAAAGAAAATCATAGGTTTGCAATGGAATTGAAAAAGAGTTCTAGGTTTTATAATAGTGGGGTTGGTTTTTATCGTTTTGACATATGTAATCAGACGGAAAAACAATTTTCCGCATGTGTATTCTCAATAACTGATAGTTTATATTACATAGGTTACCGGGGGACTGATGCTAGTTTTGTAGGATGGAAAGAAGATTTAAATTTAGGTTATTTAGATGTTATTCCTTCTCAAAAAGAAGCTTTAGATTATTTTGTTAATTTTGCAAGTAAATATGATGGTACATATATAATAGGTGGTCACTCTAAGGGTGGAAATCTTGCGGTATACGCCGCAACCTTTGCCCCAAGTGAACTAAAAGCAAAAATTAAAATGGTGTATAGTCATGATGGACCTGGCTTCTTACCAAACTTTTATAAGACTCAAGAATTTGAAAATATTCAAAGTAGAATATGTAAAATTATTCCTAAAGCAGCTGTAGTTGGTCTTATAATGGAACAATATAATAATTATAAAGTTGTTAATAGTAAAGCTGTTTTATTATTACAACATGATTTGTTAAAATGGCAAATTGTTGATGACCATTTAGATTATGTAAGTGATGTAAATAAATTTTCTAAACATACCAGAAAAACTATGAACTCTTGGATTAGTGATATGGATATGGAAACAAGAAAAGTTTTTGTTAATACAATATATGAATTAATAGTAGAAACAAAAGCGGAAAGAATTTCACAATTTCTAAAGAATTGGCCTAAGAATTTAGTAACAATTAACAAGAAAGTAAAAGATCTAGATCCTCAGGTAAGAAAGTGTGTATTACAAGCATTCAATGAATTCTTCAAGCTATATATTAAACGTAATTAGTTAAACGTTTTCTTGTAGCAAAAACAAAGCATAAATATATAACATTTAGTATAATAGGAAATAGAAGGATGAATAATATGCAGAAAGTAATTAAAAAAAGAAGTTATGAAATGGATATGACAGAAGGGCCATTCTTTAAAAAGATTGTCCTTTTTTGTATACCCTTAATGTTAACAGGTATATTACAATTATTATATAATGCGGCTGATTTAATTATCGTAGGAAAGTTTGGTACAACTAGTGGAGCTGTTGGAGCAGTTGGTTCAACTTCTGCTTTAATAAATCTAATAGTTAACTTATTTATGGGATTATCAGTTGGAGCTAATGTTCTTGCCGCAAGACGCTTTGCTTCAAAAGATAATGATGGATTATCTAGAGTAGTACATACATCTATAACTGTAAGTTTTATCTTTGGGATATTTCTTGGAATTATTGGCTTTATTTTCGCAAAACAATTCTTACAATTAATGAACAATGAAAGAAGTCTTGCTGTAACATATTTAAAAATATATTTTATTGGTATGCCATTTAATATGTTATATAATTTTGCCGCAAGTATTCTTCGTGGTATTGGTGATACTAAAAGACCATTATATTATCTAACAATTGCCGGAGCTATTAATGTAGTTTTAAATATTATATTTGTTGCAGTATTCCATCTTGATGTCGATGGGGTTGCTATAGCAACAGTAATTTCTCAAGTAATATCTTGTGTCTTAATAATTAATTGTTTATTAAAAACTAAAGAAGCTTATGGTTTTTCATTTAAGAAGATTCATATATATAAAGATGAATTAATTGAAATAACTAAAATTGGACTTCCTGCTGGTATCCAAGGTTCAGTATTCTCAATTTCAAATGTAATAATTCAAACATCAGTAAATCGCTTTGACCCTTATTTTGATTTCGTAATGGATGGTAACTCAATAGCTCAAAGTCTAGAAGGCTTTGTATATACATCGATGAACTCTGTATATCATGCAGCTCTTGCATTTACAGGTCAAAATGTAGGTGCTAACAAACTTAAAAATGTCACCAAAGTAACCATAAATTGTTTAGCATTAGTAACAATCATTGGGGTTGTAATGGGTGGTTCATTCTACTTACTTGGTGGACCTTTATCAAGTATCTATGCAAATAAGAATGAAGCTAACTATTTAGATCAAATAGCTGTATCATGTTTTAGATTAAATTATTTATGTTTACCATATTTCTTATGTGGTATTATGGATGTAATGGTTGGTATTCTAAGAGGTCTTGGATATTCAATTATGCCAATGATTGTTTCAATTCTTGGTGTATGTGGATTTAGAATTGGTTGGATATATTTAATTTTCTATAATGTAACTGATTTTACTCGTTGGCAAGATTTACACTATTTATATATATCATATCCAATATCATGGATTATAACTTTTGCTATTCATTTAACATGTTATGAAGTAATATATCATAAATTACTAAAAAAAGATAAAATGGCAAATGAAATAGTTTAGGTACATATATGAAAGTAATTAAATTTGAAGAGATTAATTCAACTAATGAATATGCTAAAATTGCTTATCAAGAACTTGATAATAACACCGTGATTATCGCAAAACATCAAACTGCTGGGAAAGGTAGACTTGGTAGAACTTGGTTAGATAAAGATGCCAATAGCGCTTTATTTACTATTTTAATTAAAGACCATCTTAATACTTCCAACATTAGTAATTTAACCCTATTAATGGCAACAAGTGTTTTGAAGGTATTAAATAATATAACACCAGGTTTTTCCATCAAATGGCCTAATGATATATATTATCAAGATAAAAAAGTTGTAGGAATCTTAACTGAAAGTAAGATTAATAACAATAATGTAGAATACGTTATTATCGGAGTTGGTATTAATGTTAATCAAAGTGAATTTGAAGATTCACTAAATGCTATATCAGTAAGACAAATAACAAATCAAAAAACAGATATAGATACATTAATAATAGAAATTGCAACAACGTTTATTAGTGATTTAACTAATTATTTTAAAAATGATTTAACATATTTACAAATTATTGAAGATAATTTCTACTTAAAAGATAAACAAGTAACTTTTATTTATAACAACGAAGAAAGAACTGGTAAAGTTGTAGGAATAGATAAATTTGGTGGAATCTTAATTGAAGAGAATAATACAATTAAATCATATCAAACAGGAGAAATGTTGTTAAAGAAAAAATAATGAGGAAATATGAAAAAAATTTTACTAAAATTAAGTATTGTAATTATTGTTGTGCTTTGTGTATTTTTTGTTGGTTGTAATAAGAAAGAAAATAGTCAACCAGAAACTAAATTACACGATAGTACTAAATGGTTCACTGAAGAAGAACTTTCAAAAAAAGGTTTGTCAGGCCTTGGTGCACCAACTGGTTTAAGTGGTCAAATGTCTACTAGTGATAGTTGGTTTAATAATGGTTATTCTTTTTCACAAGTATGTCCAAATGAAGATGTTTTCTTCGAAAACGCTGAAAAATATTTCGAATATTTTAAAGAACATTATAGTGGCTTATTTGGTAAAATTACCATTGAAAAACTTTCAATTAGTAGTAATGAAAATTGGTATATAATTGAACAAAGTAATAATATTGAAGATTACTATGATGATAATCCTAGTAAGTTATATAAATTCTATTATGTAACTGATAACACATTAGAAGATGGCTATTTCAAAAAAGGCACTGTATATACTTTTGAAATAAGATATGAATTTGATACTAATCGCAATGCCTACTGTTTTAAACTATTTGTTGAAAGTGCTGATGGAAGTCATAACGGTATGTATACAAATTACTATAAAACAAGATAATTTGGAAAAACTGGTAGAAATATCAGTTTTTTTATTGTTATTAATTGTCTTTTTTAATAAAAATTAATAAAAAAATTTACAAAAATAAAATAATTTGATATAATGATTGTGTGGGGCAAAATCCATACTCTAAGATGGTTACGTAATTACCTTAAAGTATAGTAGTATAATACGGGGGAAAAGATTTACTCTCTTAGATATAAGGGAGATTTTTGCTTTAAAGGCCAAGGATTAAGGGGGAAAAACATGAAAAGTTATTTAGTGTTTAAAGAATCATCAGAGAATTTTTAGTTGCATGATATGCAACAAAAGCAAAATTAAAACAAAAAGAAATGGGGAAAAATATGAAAAAAATAGCAATAGTAATTTTATTTTTATTGACACTTTGTCTTTGTGGTTGCGAGCGAAATGAAGGCGAAATTATGGAAAATGATCCTTTCTATAGTTTACAAAAGATTTATAATGATAAACTACTTACGCGAGACGAATTAAGAAAAGTAAATAGAAAATATTATGAAGAAACTGATTTTGATTTAAGTGAAGATTTAGCTAATCAAATCAAAGATGATTATCGACGTGTATACAAAGTAAAAGATGATGAAGAGATTATCATAAATCGTTGTATAGGTATTTATGAAAATTTGGTAGTCATTATGATTTCTAGTGAAAACCAGATTTTTCATAGTTGTATAATAGAAGAAATGATTGGTGGCTTTTCTTTTACATATGTTTGCGATCAAAAAATTATTGTTTGGAAAAAAACTAAATAGGAGATTAATTCTGTTTTTGATAAATGTTGAAAATTGGTCTATAATTATATAGGGCAAACAGAATTACCCATTATATAAAAAAGATTTTATATAATATTATTTACAACGAGAAACGAACTAATTAAGGGGTGAAAACATGGAATTTGAAAAATATACCAAAAAATCTTTTGTATTATTAGGAATGGAAGGAAGTGTTCACGGGGATCCAATAATTATATTAAAACTTTGGAAGTATGCCAATCTACGCCACGAAAGAATTGAACAATATATCATCAGAAATGAAGAAGGAAAGATTGATGGTGTGTGGGGAGCAAAAAGTGATTTTTCCTATTCTTTTAAACCTTGGGAAAATAATCACACCGAAGGAATTTACCTTGCGGGGGTGGAATGCGTAGAAGATGCCGAACCACCGAGAGGATGGGACAAATGGATTATGACAGGTTATGAATATATAAAGGTAGAGTGTGTAGAAGATGACAACCTTTTCAATGAAATGACTTTTAATGAAGCAATGCAATATTTTGATGAAAATAGCATTGAAGTAATTGCTTCAGTTCAAGAATATACTGATTTAAAAACTAGGAAAAACTATCTACTTTTTCCAATAAAAGAATTAAAAGATTAAATAAAAACTAAAGTATAATTAGATTTTATACTTGAAATAGTCAAGAAAAAGTAGACACAAAAAAAGCATTAATTAAATCCCTGTTCAGTTCTATACTGAATGGGGGTTTTATATTTTAACGAATAAGCTAATCTTTGCGTGTTAAAATATTTAATATAGGCATTTATAGCTGTATTAATATCTTCTGAAGAATACATTTTGAAATCTTTATATAATTCATTTTTAATCCATCCATTTAAAGATTCAATAACAGGATTATCTGTAGGTGTTCCTGCTCGACTCATTGATCTTTTTATGGTATAATTCTCATGTAGCTTATTGAAAGCTTTTGAGGAATATATAGTGCCTTGATCTGTGTGGAAGATAGTCTCAAGGTCTTTATATCCTCTTTTTATTTTTTCTTCTAAAAATTGTTTACATGCATTAAAATGATTGTTTATACCATTACCATGTTTTGACAATTGTATATCAGAACTTATTATT
>ULRW01057219.1_pt1 | contig 30806 bp, 23 predicted proteins | sample 1955581 | NCBI WGS metagenome assembly ULRW01 (sample SAMEA4835687, study PRJEB28245) | human gut metagenome | biome: gut microbiome; material: fecal sample | place: Denmark | collected 2008 | reverse complement strand
CCGAAACCGAAATACCCCCCGCTATGCGGGGGGATCTTTATTTGCCATTCTGTTGTTCTCTATCTTCCCAGGCCTGTCTTGCCCCGCCAATTTGGCCGGCGACGGGGCAGCAGCTGAGCGCCCGCTGCGCGGGATGCAGCAAGGGGAGAATTGGCACATAGTGTTGCACACCCCAAAGACGCCACCGCGCGCGGGGGAGCTGCTGAGCGTAAGCGAAGCTGAGGGGGAATAGTTCATGGCACTTGGCAGCTTAGAGCCGCTCCCCTTTTGTCACGGCTACGCCGCGACACTTTCCCCGTAAACGGGGACAGCTTTGGAGGGGTGGTATCGGGGCTGCTCTGCTTGCGCTGATATTTATGCTCGGCGGATGCGCCGGCAATCAACCGGTAAGAGGTGAAGTACAGACTGCTGAACCAACGGTTGAGCCTACGCCTGTGCCGACTCCAACGCCGGAACCAACGCCTGTGCCGACAGCAGAGCCCACTATTGAACCTACGGCAGCAGTATCGGCTGATGGGGCTTCATCCGATAAAACGCTGAGCATTGATGCATTGGTGACTATAATGCAGAGCTCGCTTGAAGAATCATTTGATTACGCTAACGTTGAGGGAAACGAGGAAAACATAGTAATATCAGTGGCGAAGGAAGGACTTGTTAAGGATGCCACTGCTGCTAAGCTTGTGGGCAATATGGATGGTTGGCATACGATGAAAGAAGCAATGAAGAAATATGCTGCCAGTATGTATGATTTGGTTCAGACTTGCGGACATAAAGACACGAATGTAATGGTGTATCTGTTGAATGACATTGACACGGACAGAATTATTGTTGCATATATGAATGGGTATGAGATATTTGATGCTATTGAGAGCGAATAGCGCGGTCATTTTACGGACAAACCAAAAAAGGCAGCATATGTTGCCTTTTCACTTATCTGCTTAAATAAACTTATCCAGTTCCCGCTCAACCTCGGACATCTTTTTTAACACCGGATGCTCTATGCGCCAGCCGCTTTTTATTACCATGTGCAGCTTGCGCAGGGCGGTGAGATCGTCAAGTGGGTTCTTGTCGCAAACTATTATGTCCGCCTGCTTGCCCGGCTCAAGCGTGCCTGTAATATCGCCCACGCCCGCAAGCTGCGCATTGAGTTGCGTTGCGCTGTGCAGCGCGAAGGCGGGGGTCACGCCGCAGTATTTTACGAAGTAGCATAGCTCGCGCCACATATCATAGTGCGTTATGTACGGGCAGCCTGTGTCCGTGCCAAGTCCCACGGGTATGCCTTTGGCGAGGTTGGCTTTGGCAAGGGCGATTATGCCATCGAACACCACTTTGCCGTTCTCCTGCTGCTCATAGGTGGCATGGGAAATGCTCCTGTCGAACAGGGCATAGGGCAGCGCGGGCGAAATGGTGGACACCTGAAACGCGTGCTTTTCTTCAAATAGGCGCATTATCTCATCGTCCGGCCTCGCGCCGTGTTCAATGGAATCCACGCCGTTTTCAAGCGCGACACGCACGCCCTCCGGACTTTCAACATGTGCCGCGACCTTCATGCCCAGTGCGTGCGCCTTATCACATGCGGCCTTAACAAGCTCCGGCGCCATGCGCAGCACGCCCGGCTCGCCGACAACTTCCGCATCCATAACGCCGCCGGTTATCATCAGCTTTATAAGGTCGGGCTTGTCCTTGGCTATCTGCTCAACGTATGCCGCCGCTTCTTCGGCTGTCTTGGCCTCGTATGCAAGCGAGCCTGCCATATGCCCGCCGGAGACGGATACCGCCATGTTGGATGCCACTATGCGCGGGGCAAGTATTTTGCCGTCCTTAGCCATGTCGCGAATTATTGTATCGAAATCGGCCACGCCGCCAACGGTGCGCAGCGTTGTGACGCCGCTGAGCAGTTCGGTCTTTGCGTACGATTCGCACATTTTTACGCCAATTTTGCGCATAAGGCCAATGGAAGTTATCAGCTTTACCAGCTTTTTCTGGTCGCTGGGCTTTTTGCGCGGCTTGCCTGTTGCGGCCAGATGCACATGCAAGTTTATAAGCCCGGGCATAATGTAGCACCCGCCCATGTCAATGGCTTCATAGCCATCCTTTACCGCGCCGGATTGGGCTATTTTTTCAATAACGTCGCCGTTTATGTGCAGCGCAACGCCTTTTAGCGGCTGCATATCCGCCGTGCCGTCAAGCAGGGTGCAGTTTGTGAGCGCGTATTTTTTATGATTTTTATACATTCCGGTTCCTCCTTTATGTATCTTTATTCATTTTAATTAACTATATAAAATACCACCGTCAGGCATTTTTGCCAAGAGGAAAGTTTTTATGGAAATATACAATCCAAAATTGGAATACGTTGGATTTTTTTACTATACCATGATATAATATACTTGGGCTAAGCTGAAAAAATGGCGGCATAATCAATGCTTTGAGCCAAAACGTCAGCAAGGGGAGGAAAGAGAAAAATGAAAAACAGAAAATGGGGAATGGCACTCATAGCTGTGCTTTTGTGCCTGTGCATGGCGCTGAGCGCGTGCTCTAACGATGCGGACAACGACCCTAACGAGGTTGTGGGTCAGGATTGGCGCACATGGGGCCTGGTGGTGGACAGCGGGACAATAACCCGCAACGGGGAAGACACCGCCGTGCTTGTTTGCGTGGAGGACGACGGGGCGTATTTTTATCATGACGACGAGAATCAGGTGCTTTTCGATTTTGTTAAGTTCCCTGAAGGATACGGCCTTACGAGCGGCAACTACAACGCCATAGCGTTCGAGGACGGTAATGGCGACGGCAATACGGACGTTGCTATTCAGTTCAATATGGATGACGATAATCAGCTTGCGCTGGTGTGGATGTACGACGAATCCTCAAACGGCTACTATTTCTATGATGAAATAGTTGATGACAACAGCGAACCGGATACGCCGGACGAAACTCCCGAGCAGGTTATAACCAACAGCGATTGGGAGCATGACACCATAATAGAGGATATGGGCAACGAAATGTACGTTGCCGATGCAACCGTGGGCGTGCAGACGTACTATCCGTATGGCTACGTTGTTATGGAAGCTATAAGCGACGCGCTGGTGATATACGACAACAATTTCAATTATGCCGTTGCCCGCTGCGTGAACGATATCTATGCGGACTATAACGGTTCCGTTGAGGAATTCGCAATAGATTATGCCAACAGCTATATCTATAATGACTTCGGCCCGCTTTACAGCATGTTCAGCCCCATAGTGGATATGGATATAAAGGATCCCGATAATCCCAACGACCTTGCGCAGATGGACGGCTATGTTTACGACGATACCGAATCCGCCTACGTCCGCCTGTATATCTATACCGATGCGGAGGGCAACGTGATGGCAAAGTCGTTCTATGTTACCGATGACGATGCGCTTACCGTTATGGACGAAATATGCAGCGGTGTGAACCATACCGCATGGTATGGCATAGAAGGGTAGGGATCGAACTTATGCCTTTGTGGGGTGCGGTAGTTGCGCTTGTTGCGGCCATTGCGGCAATAGTGCTGGACGTTCGTAAGATAGAAAACAAAAAGGCCAGAACTGCGGGCATAATAATCGCGTCCGTAATCGGCGCGGTCAGCCTTGTGTATATTGCGCTCACGCTTATACTGGTAAGCGCCGTGGACTGAGCAAAAAAGAACATATGTTAATGTGCGGTTCCGTTAAGCTTATGCTTTTCGGAACCGCTTACTATATGTTATAATCCATATATGATAGTTATGGACTTGGAATGGAACAGCGGCGTTGGCGACGGCAAATCGCTCGCTGAAATACTGCAGATAGGCGCGGTGAAGTACGACAGAACTGCCCACAAAATAGTGGACACGTTCAGTGTATTCATTCACCCCTGTGTGCACAGCGAATTCAGCGTGGGCGCAAAGGCGCTGCCGCAGCTCTGGCGTTCGCTTGAAAGCAGGCTTACGTTTGAGCAGGCGTATACCGCTTTCCTTGACTGGGTCGGCGAGGAAACCATGTTCGCCGCGTGGGGCGGCGGGGATTGGCATGTGCTCAACGACAACGCCAAGTATTATTCCCTGCCCATAAAGCAGGATGTTCAAATGCTGGATGTTCAGTCCGCATTCAGCCTTACGATGGGCGTGGGCAGCGTGCTTGCGCTTTATAAGGCGGTGGAATTCTGCCACATACCGGATTGCTTTGACTATCATGATGCGCTGGCTGATGCGATGTATACCGCGCTTGTCAGCGAATGGGTGGATGAAGAAACGCTTGAGCTCAGCCGCGGAAAAATCGTGCCGCGCAGCATGGAAATGACAGGCAAAACGTTTGAAACACCGCCCGCCAAGTATTCGGAATACTTCACCAACCGCCACGATGTTATGAATTGCGACGATATGCGCATAGTCAATTGCCCCATATGCGGCACGAAGCACAGCATAGGCGAATGGTTCAGCAACGACCGGCGCCGTTATTATGCCGCGTTTCGCTGCCATGGGCACGGCCGCTTCATCTGCCGCATGACGATAGTGAAAAAGGATGATCTTATCCGCGGGCGTTTGGCAATTCCGCAAATGACGCCAAAGGAGCTGCATAGCTTTCAGGTGGCCAAGAGTGCCAAGCATTATCTTTGCAGCGCAACGCTTGGCCTTATAGCGCAAAAGCGCAAAAATAAACGAAAAAAACAGACCGCTCAGGCGGCTGCCACTCCCGCGCAGTAATCAGGCGCGGGAATTTTTTTAGCCGCTCGACTTTTTGAAACCGAAGGAGTATAATACTGCTTGCTTTGCGCTGCGGCGCAGGGCGTATTTTATTGAAGAAAGCGACGGTTTGATATATATGGAATTGGTAATAAGCAATGCGCGCGGCTTTGCCAAGAAAAATGCGGTTATGCTCATTGCGTTTGCGGCGGCGCTGATAACAAGCCTGTTCGTGCCCGTGGATAAGGAATACATAGGCTACTTTGACTTCAAAACGCTAAGCTGCCTTTTCTGCGTGCTGGCGGTGGTCTGCGCGCTCAAGGACATAAACTTCTTTTTTGTTATAGCGCGCAAAATAGTGCACTTTTTCAAAACGGCGCGCATGAGCATACTTGCGCTTGTGTATATAACGTTCATAGGCTCCATGCTCATTGCCAACGACATGGCGCTGCTCACGTTTCTGCCGCTGGGCTTCCTTGTGCTGAGCAGCACGGGGAAACAGAAATATATGGCGTTTACGTTTATTATGCAAAATATTGCCGCCAACCTCGGCGGCATGCTTACGCCTTTCGGCAATCCGCAGAACCTTTATCTTTACACTAAGTTTAATATCCCCAACGGCGAATTTATGGGCATAATGGCCCCGCCGTTCATATTGTCCGTTGTGCTCATCACACTGTGCTGCATCATATTCGTAAAAAACGAGCCGCTTATGATAAGCAATGAAAAGATAGAGCTTAACGGCAAACGCACTGCGCTGTATCTTGCACTGTTTGCGCTGGCGATAGCGATTGTTTTTCGCGGCATACCGTATTGGATAGGGCTTATAATAATTCCAGCGGTGCTGTTCTTTGCCGATCGGCATGCGCTTGAATCGGTGGACTATCCGCTGCTTTTCACGTTTGTATTTTTCTTTATATTCGCGGGGAACATGGCGCGCATTGATGCGGTAAGGGATTTCTTTTCCACCCTGCTTTCAAAAAACACATTGCTTTTCAGCGCGCTTTCCTGCCAATGCATAAGCAACGTACCTTCGGCGATACTGCTTTCGCAGTTCACCGGCAACTATGCGGAGCTGCTTATAGGCGTGAACGTGGGCGGGGTAGGTACGCTCATCGCCTCGCTTGCCAGCCTTATCACCTTCCGCGAATACGTTAAGCACGACCCCAAAAGCACCCGTCGCTACATTGCGGAATTTTCCGCCTTCAACTTCGGCTTTCTTATAATACTCATTGCCTTTGAGCAGTTTGTGATGAAGGTATAAATATCACCTTGCTATAAAGCGCGGGTATGGTATAATCAACTTATCGACAATATTCTACAAAATACAACATGACCATGATAGCCCTACGGAGGACAAGTATGCGTACCCACATTGCCCTGCTCTTGTGCATTATTCTATGCTTATGCGCCGCGATGCCATCAAAGGCGCTTGGCGGGATATTTATGGCCAATGTTAACGAAACGGAATGGAACGCGGAGAACGCCTGCTGGGTTGAACGGCATTATATTGCCGCAGCGGACGAATTCTCCGCGTTTGTTTATGCTGCTCATATGGAGGAATATGAGCGGGACGGCGTGCGCGCGCCGCTTGTGTGCGAAGCGTATATCGGCTCAGCCGAGTCGGAACGTATCACGATTACGCTGGATGAAAATTGGCTCATCGGCATACAGACAGTTGTGTACTTAGTCAATGCAGAGCTTATAATAGGCGAAAACGCCGCGGCTGTGAATTACGGCAGCATATATATCGAATCCGGCAGTACGCTTACAGTCAACGGCGCGCTTGAAAACGAGGCTGTTGAATATGCGTCCGGCGAATTCAGGCTGAACTGCGGTATATACATACGCGACGGCGGCACGCTTAACGCCCTGAATGGCGAATATACGGGCGGCGGCAAGCTATACAAAAGCGCAAACGGCGCCGCGCTCGGCACGGAACAGGGCGAAGCCCTGCGCTTTTCAAACGGGCATGAGCTTTCGGCGCTGCTTGCCCAATGCGGTGAATATGCTGCGCTTTATGCCCGCGGCGCGGTGACGCTTGATTCGGCATTTACTCTGCCGTATGGCACTGAAATAGTGATAAACGGCGGCAATTCGCTTACACTTGCGCCGGGCGCGTCGCTTACGTGTACGGGGAACATATGGGTCAACGGCGGTGCGCTTACGGTAGGCGGCGGCGCGAACATCGCATTCGTCAACGCGGCTGCGCGCATATGGGCAAATGCGGAAGCGGGTTCATCTGTGATTGGGCCGGGGCTTGAAAGCATAACCGTGCGGTACACCAAAAAAGGTGTAAACTCGCAGGCGGACATGGACGCGGCTCTTGGCGGCGCGTATTCGGACGAAATTATACACATTATTGATGTAAATACGCCTGTTAGTATAAACCAAGCATGGAACGTGGGCGAAAATATGCTTATTCGCGTTAACGGCGGCGCACAGCTTACGCTTAATGCGGTAGTCACTCTCCGCGGTGCGCTGCAGGTTTATAACGGCGCGGAGCTGAACATATGTGCCGCGCTTACGAATGAAGCATATGGCAACGTGGCCGGAGTTGAGCGCGGGCTGTGCGTATTTGCGGGCGGCACGGCAATGCTTGCATCCGGCGGCAAATATGCGGGCGATGGCACGCGGCGCGTGTACGGCAGCATGGACGGCTTCTGCCATGCGGAAACGGAAGCGGAGCTGAACGCGGCGCTTTCATCCGGCGCGAATACGGTGCATGTAAGTCAGGATGCTATTGTTGCGGTAAACGGCGCGGTGAGCATACCGCGTGGAGTCACACTTAAACTGCTTTCGGGTGCGCGGTTGAGCATTGCGGACGGCGCGCTGCTGATAAACACGGGCGCAATAGAGCTGAGCGAAACCGCTGCGCTGCACATATCACACGGTGCGCAATATATCCGCGGCGGGGAAGAAAAGTTCAGCGGCACGGTAACGGGGCTTGATCCTCAGCCGCGGCTTTTCAATAGCACTACCGCTCGGACGGTCGGCCTGTTCACCGAAGCAAGCGCGGAGTATGCCCCGCTTTGTACGGATGCCGTGCGGATGTTTGAAGATATACGGCTGCGCTATGCGCTCAGTATTGGCAAAAGTATAGCCGGCATGGACGTATCGTTTGAAGATGGCAGCGGGCTTAGCGCGCAGTGGAGCACGGCGGACGGCGGCGCGGCAATAACGCTGCTCGGCTGCGGGAGTGAAACCGAGGAGACAGTATGCCTAAATATAGCCTTCGCAGACGGCACGGCGGAGAGCTATTGCTTTATCGTTTGCATGAGCGAAACCGAAGGCGCGTACAGGGTGGGCGATATTGACCGAAGCGGCCGCATAGACGTGCGCGACGCGGTGCTGCTCTGCATAAAAATAGCTAAGGGCGACGCCGATGCGGACATAAACGGCGACGGCAGGCTGAACGTTGCAGACGCTGCCGCGCTGTGCAGAATTATTTTCCAAGGCTGAGCGCGGTTGCAAAGGCGCGAAGCGTACTATATAATAAGCATATCTGTACGAACGGAGGGGAGAAGAATGAGCAGAGCGAAAAGAATACTTGCCGCACTTGTTGCCGCGGCGGTGCTTTTGATGGCCACGGCGGCGCTTGCGGAGGATACTAAGATAAACATAAGCGCGGGCGAGGCCAATGCGGACGGCACAATAACCGTTACCATAAGCCTAAGCGGTGATACAAGCGTTGCAGGCGCGCAGCTTGCGCTTGATTATGATGAAACAATGCTGGAACTTGTCAATGTGAAAAACGGGGCGATAGTTTCTGGCGGCATAAGCGCCACCAATGACGAAGAACCTGGCAGCGTTATATTCATTTGGAGCACGCTTATGGGCAGCAAACAGCCGGGCGAACTGCTCAAACTCACGTTCCGCCCCAAAGAGGGCGCGCACGGCAGCACGGAGATAAAGCTGGACAATGCGCTCACGGAAACCATGATAATAGACGAAGAGCTCAACGAGCTTGCATATACCGAGGGCAGCGCCACGCTGGAGCTTGCATCCGCGACTAACACTCCCGCGCCAACTGCCGCGCCGGAGCAGAGCGCGCAGACCACGCAGGCGCCTGCCGCTACCGCCAACCCCAATGCAGACGTTACAATGGACATAGGCCAGAACACCACCATTTCCGGCGGCAGCGGCACAATATGGTCCAGCAGCAACGAACGCGTGGCTACCGTTGACCAAAGCGGCAGCGTGACAGCCCATGCGGAGGGCGAGACCGTAATTTACGCCATAAGCGAGGACGGAGCAAGCGTTACCGAAACCGTTGTGTCCGTGGGCAGTCAGCAGGTGGCTGAATCCCCGGCACCGCAGACAGACGCTCCCGTGCAGACGGACGCGGCGCAGACGGATGCCGCGCAGGTGACCGTTGCCGAAACGGAGGACGACGGGCCTTCGGTTTGGATGTGGCTGCTTTTCGCGGCGGCTGTGATAACGGGGATAGCCTCTATTTATCTGGCCATCCGCGCCATGCGCCGCAGGTAATTGGCAGGAAATAACATGTAAATCAACAGTTTGTGAATAATACCCGCAAAGGAGCAGAATAACCTTGCTTATATTGCTTTTTGCGGGTATAATACTATATAACTATAGGTGGTGGAGGTATGCCCATCGCCTGCTCCGGTCCAAATACATAAGGAGTTTAAAGGCATTACATGAAACGACAGAGAATCGTAGCAGCTTGGCTCGCGTGCATAATGGCGGCATTTGTGCTGCCGTTCGCTGCGCTTGCCGAGGGGGGAGATATCGCCATAAGCCTTAGCGGCGGCAACGCTGAGCTTGCGGTGGGCGATTATCTTAGCGTCAACGTTAAGTTTGATGCGGCTGTTGCAAGCTTTGGCGGCGCGGAGTTCAATGTTGAGTACGACAGAGCCAAGCTTGAATTCGTATCGTACACGCCGCTTATCGGCAGCGCGGATGAAACGGGAAACGGCGCGCTCAACTATCACAAAAAGATTAGGGACGGCAATATTAAAATACTGCTCCTTAACGCCGCCAACATAATCAACAAGAATAGTACGGGCATTGCAAACGGAACCGCGATAGGCAATCTTGTTTTCAAGGTAACGGGTGCGAATGCGGGCACGGCAAGCGTAAAGATAGCCAAAGAAGGCTTTGCGGCATGTATGCCCGGGGATAATACCACAGCCCCCGCGCTGACCCCTGCTGACAGCACGTTTACGCCAACCAACGTGACCGTGAGCGACAGCGTGACCTATCCCACGGCGGGTGCGCCCACGGTATACTGCCTGACGAGCGAGAAGGACGGCGCTGTTACGCTTTCGCTCAAGGCGAGCATTGCCGATTTGCAGCGGCTGGACATGCAGCTTACGCTGACGGGCTATGAAAATATTACCGCAGTAGCCGACTGCCCGCTCAATGTTACGGTAAGCAACAATGTTGCCACGATAACCTACGATGCGCAAAACGGCAGCGGCGTGGACATGCGCAGCGGCGTGGCGGTGCTGACGATGAAAAAATCGGGCGCAAGCCAAAGCATTACCTCAGCGCCCAAGGCCATAGCCACAAAGGACGCCAACGGCGCCCTCAGCCCAATAACCCAGCCCACCGTAACCGATGACCCGCTGGGCGGCAGGATGCTTGGCGATGTAGATGGCGATGGGAATATTACGTTGAGAGATGCTATGTTTATATTTCAGGCTAAAGCAAATAAGAGAACATTGTCAGGTGTTAGTGCATTGTGTGCGGATACTGATAAAGATGGTAAAATTACATTGCGGGATGCTATGTTTATATTACAATATAAAGCAAACAAACGCGATGCTGATTTCAACATAAAGTAATATGTACATATAAGCGAGGAGGTAGCAATGAGAAAGAAAATCGCTCTGCTGTGTGCCATAATAATGATGGTTACGACGATAATGCCATCATTTACTGTGGCTGAAGGCGAAAAAGAGGCACAATTCAAAATTGAAACAAGTGCCGGGACACTCACATATGCCGTGGGAGATACGGTAAGCGTTATTGCTAAACTGACTTCATCCAAAGATATCAGTACTATGACGACAGTTATGCTGTATGATAGCACGAAACTTGAATTGGATGCAAGTTCTATAAAGGCTAACAGCGTTTTGCTTGGTACGCTTATAGACACATCGATAGATGGAAGAGTAGCTATTACTGCGTCAGATAGCACTACTGAAAACCCCATGCATATTGATGGTGAGATATTTACTGTAAACTTTACCGTGAAGGAAGGTGCAGTAGGGAATACGGTAATAAAACTCAGCGCGGATGAAATGTATGATGGAACTATTGATATAAATCCGATTACATATGACGAAGCTTCCGCCACCCTCACCATCGTCAACCCCTGCACGGGCATAACGCTTGACAAGGACACGCTGACCATAGCCCGCGGCGAAACGGCTACGCTTACCGCAACCGTTGAACCCGCCGATACTACCAATACGATAGTTTGGAGCAGCGAGAACGATAACATTGCCACCGTTGAGAACGGCGTTGTGACCGCCGTTGGATTGGGCGAAACCACCATAACCGCTGCCTGCGGAGACAAGACCGCAAGCTGCAAGGTCACCGTGACCAAGGCCACTATAGCCGGTACTGCCAATATATATACCAAGGAAGGATTTTTTTACGGCGCAACGCTCGGCGCAAGCCCCCTTATTACCAATGATGGCTGGGAGACTGCCATAACTACCATAAAGTGGTACCGCGATGGCGAAGCCGATTCAATAGCCACCGGAGATAAATATAAGATCGGTGAAAAGGATATTGGCAAGCAGCTTTATATAATAGTTACTGCTGATAAGTACACCGGCGAACTGAAGTCCAAGTTGACGGATGTTATCGAAAAAGCCACGAAGGATGCCCCCGCCAAGCCAATAATCGAAGCCAAAGAGAACGTTATAACCGTTAAAAATGTTGACCACGATGCGGAATATCTTCTTGTTGGTGCTGGCGCCAGTCAGAATTTCGGCAAGGAAACCGAGTTCACCGTGCAGTACGGCATGACATATTATGTTGAGGCTCGCTATCCCGAAACCGCTACCCATAAAGCAAGTGCGGAAGCTGACAGCGATTCTGTTACCATCGTCAAGGCTCCTTATAAACTGACCGTTACTGCGGGCGAAGGCGGCACGGTTGATGGTATTCCCGAAGGCACCGTGCGCGAAGGCAACGAGGTCACCCTTACCGCCAAACCAGGCGACTTTGACCACAAGTTCGTCAAGTGGGAAGCCAAGGGAGTCACCCTGACGGATGTTAACAAACCCACAATAACCTTCACCATGGGCAAGGACGATGTGGAAATCAAGGCCATATTTGAGGAGAAGCCTGCCGTCACTGTTGGCTTTGGCGCGGACAAGACCTTTACCTATAACGGAAAGGAGCAGGCTCCCACCTATGGCCCCATCGAACAGGGCGATATGAAAGTCGAAGTTAAATACTTCGTGCGTGGCGGCAACATGCCGATAGAAAAGCCCACCAATGTCGGAAAGTACACCATGCAGGTGACTTATACCTCCAGCGCGGCTTCCGGTTTCAAGACCACCGTTGCGACCTGCGACTTTGAAATAATCAAGGCCAATCAGAATGAGCCTGATGCGCCTACTGTAAAGGATATAAAATCCGACGGCTTCACGGTGGAAAACTTTGTTACCGAACAGCAGTATGCCATCAAAACCACCAATGTCACCCCCGAAGAAGCCGAGTGGAAGAACGGCAGCGAGTTTGTAAACCCCGTTACCGGCCTTAAACCTGCGACTACATATTATGTGTTCACCCGGAAGGCAGGCGATTCCAACCATAATCCCTCCGAGGCAGTCAACAGTGCCATAAAGACTCTTGACACCTATAAGTGGGAAGTTGAAGGTTCCGGCGTTGTCGGCGAGAATGTGCGCGTTGGCGGAACGTTGCCCGAAAGCCTGACAGGGACAATAAAGAATATAGGTACTGGTACTATTACCAACATTAAGGCTGCCCTGAGCGGCGAAAATGTCGATAATTTTAAGCTTGATGCAGTGTCCACAGAACTTGCGAGCAACGGTACACTTAACATAATCGTAAAGCCGCAAGGAATCACGACCGATAATAAGGGAAGTTACAACGTAGATGTAAAAGTAACGGCGGACGAAGTAGAATATAAAATTATCTCCTTCGTTATAAGTGTTGTCGAGAAGGATCCTGTTATCATCACGGGCATAGATGACAAGACCGTTACCTTCAACGGAAAAACGCAGGGAATAGACCTGAGCAAGGCTAACATCAGTGGCGATGCCGTTGATGTTAGCAAGCTGACCGTGACTTACACCAAAGATGGTAAAACCGTTGCTGAACCGCGCGATGCCGGCACGTATGACGTGGCGATAAGCTACGAGGATACGAACTACATCGGCAGCACCACCGCGAAGCTTATAATAAATAAGAAGGAAGTTTCCGTAAAGGGCTTCGAGGCACAGTCCAAGGTGTATGACGGCAAAGCCGATGCCGCGGTTGACAGCACCAACGCCAAGCTTGACGGCATGATAGAAGGTACGGATGTTGGCTTCGATAAGTCCGGCCTCAAATTCACGTTTGATAATAAGAAGGTCGGCACGAACAAGACCGTTAAGAATACCACGCCCATAACCCTCATCGGTACGGACAAGGACAACTATAACCTGAAAAACCCCACCGTTGAGCTGGAGGGGACGATTACCCCTATGCCAAAAACCGTTAGTGTTACCGTTGATGATAAGACCTACAATGGCCGTACCGACGACGCGAAGGTTAACATGATCGCGTCCGGCATTATCGCAGATGACGATGTGCAGATTGTTGCCACGAAGGGCGTTTATGCCAATGCTGACGCTGGCGATGCCGTGGAAGTAACCGTGTTCCACGCTGTTTCCGGTGATGATGCGAATAACTACAACTTCGAAATCGCCGACAAGGCTTACGGTAAGGTGAATAAGGCCGATCTGAACGTCACACTCACCGCGCCCGCTGCCGTTACCTACGATGGCAAGACGCATGAAGTAAGCAGCGTTACCGACGACCGCGTTGCGGCTGATAACGGCAAGCCGCTCTATACCCTTACCTATAATAATAAGGATGCGCTTCCCGTTGACGCGGATACTTATGAAGTGACCGCCAAGCTGACCGACGAGGGCAGCAAGAACTATACCCTGACTGCCAACACCGTTAAACTTGTTATCAACAAGGCCGACATGACCGCAGCCAATAAGGAATACAGCGTTGCATTCATGCTTGCCGGCGCGCAGACCCGCCCGCTGAGCGATTTGCAGCTAACTCCCGCAAACGTAAGCGGTAAGTGGAGCGTTGCAACCGCAGCTAACGATATTCTTGACGGCGAAGCTAAGATAGATGGCGAGAACCTCGTGTTCACCGTCAAGTCTGGCCTTACCACCGCGGACATCGGCAAAAAGGTTGAGTTGACGCTCACCTTCACGCCCGACAAGAACTATAACCCCGTCACCGCCACCGTTACCGTGACCCTGGCGCAGGATACTTACACCAACAGCATCGTTGGCACCCTGCCCACTCAGGTGAAGCTGGGCGACGCGCTTGATTTCACCGGCGTGCAGCTCGTTACCAAGTTCGGCAGCGGCGCACCGGACCAGACGCTTGACGTTAACGATGATACCAAGGTTGAAGTGACCTCCACTTACAACCCCGCCGCCAAGGAAATAGGCGTAAAGACCGTAACCTTCACCGATAAGGCGAACGGCGGCATAACCTATACCCACACCTTCACTGTTGTGGACGTGCTTGAAGGCGTTAAGCTTGCAGCTGACCAGATAGAGTACAACTATAAGCTGAAGGAAGCGACCACCATCGGCTTCGACGGTAAGATACACGCCGTGTATAAGTCCGGCGCAAAGAAGGCGCTGAATCATGCCGATGTTGTACTCTCCATGAGCGACGGTACGGCAGTTGACAGCGCAAAGGAAGCGCGCCTGCTGAACACCCTTGGCACCGCTACCATAACGCTTACCTATACCGAAAAGTATTTTGACGGGACAACCGATAAGCAAAGCGTTGATATAACCGTTTCCGTAACAGCAGCCCCCGTTAAGCCAGATGGTAAGCCCAACGCCGAGGGCTTCGCGGTTACGCCGATACCCGATGCGGGCAAGGAAATGGAATATAAGGACGGCGCAGGGAACAAGGTGGAGCCTGAAAATGTGCAGGGCAAGCTTGCCGATGCCGCACCGGGCGCGCTTGAGGGGGAAGTGAAGAATAACCCCGCGTTCAATAATGTCGGCGACGGCGATGTTGTGTATGAAAACATCAGCTTTAAGGATAACACAGGCAAGCCTGTAACGTTTGCAAACGGCAAGATGCAGGTGACCGTGCCATACCCCGCCGATTCCAATAAGGGCGACGAATTTGTGATGCTGATACCCGACGGCGAGGGCAAGATGAAAGCCATAGTGCCGCAAAAGACCGCGGGCGGCTTGCAGTTTGAAATAGAAAACAGCGATGTGACATTTGCCATAGGCTGGTACACTCCCGCGCCTTCACCCGTACTGCCTACCGAGCCTGAAAGGGATCCTGAGGATAATTTCTGGAACGAGGTTTACTGGACGCTCCTTCGCAGCGGACAGGGCAGCGTTATAACCGCCAATGCCGGCTATTACGACAGGGTGCCGCAGGGCGTGCTCCGCGCGGTGGACATAAGCGGCAATACGCTTATAATCAACTCCGCATTCGGTGTGCAGGTTGTTGTGAACCCCGGTGCGCTTGAAAAGCTGGGCATGTACCGCTTCTATTATCCCATCAGCTATCTGAAGGAAATGCTCAAGGGCAGCAGCGTTATAAGCGGCAGCGGCACAACGGGCATTACCGTGGGCGTGCTTATGCCTACAACGGGCGACGCAACCGTGGTTGAGCATCCCTATACCATGACTCCTGCCACCGCGGGCATTATCCCCGGCCTTGAGAGCGCGGCCAATGCCCGCCCCGTGATAGACAATGCGGACGGCGTAAGCGTGCTGGATGGCGCGCAGCGCAACGACGGCGCGGTCATAGGCGGCGGCATGCTTATCGGCCTTGGCCTGCTGGCGCTGCTCGGCGCGGCATATGTGACCATGCGCAAGCGCGGCAACTGATATTAACTGAACATACCCGAACCTTGGGGCCAAGCGTAACAAACTTGGCCCCGAATAATATTCGGATCAGGAGGGGGAAACACATATGAAAAAGAAACTGCTTTGCCTTATGCTTGCCGCGCTTATGCTAACCAGCGTGTGCGCATTTGCGGAAGGCGAAACCGAAACGATAGAACCTGAACAGACAATAGAGCCCGAACAGACCATTGAACCCGAGCAAACAACGGAAGCGGAGCGGACTGCCGCGCCCGAAACGGGTGCGGAGGATGCCCCGCTGATAGACGTGGACGCAACGCCCGCGCCGAGCGGGAACGAAACTATTGAAATCCCAGCCGAACTGGACGGCGTGTTCCAGTTTGGCGATTTTTACGGCGAACAGCTAAGCATTGACTTTGAGCAGAACCTGCCGGCCAGAGCAGCAGTCTTTGCCGATGAAACCGACGACGGCAGCTTTACAACCGCCAAGCGTGCAACCTTTGCCGTCCGCCTGCGCGAAGCTATATTAAACCTTACCCCAAGCGTAGACCTGCGCGACCTTAACATAAACTATGATGGGGATAAACCGGAAGGACAACGCCCCAATAAAACCGGACTCGATAGCACAATATCCGCCGTGCTGAACAGCGTGCCGCAGTCTTTCGTATGCGCAAGCGATGGTATGAAATACTCCATCTCCGGCGGCAGGTTCACTATGCTCAGCCTTAATCTTAAAGCAAATGCGGCTTCCATGCGCGCCGATTACGACAGCGAAAAGCAGACCGTACTGAATAGTCTGTTTCCCAGCGGCACTTCCGGCATGAGCAAAACCGAAATCGCCTTGGCTATACACGATTACTTAGCCTTACATACGCGCTATGACTATGCTGCCGTGGAAAGCGGCTCAAAGGATAACCCGAATATGTATAATGCCTACGGCGTGCTGGTGAACGGCCTTGCCGTGTGTCATGGCTATGCGCTGGCGTATATAGATTTGCTCAGGGAAGTGGGCGTGGAAAGCTACTTTGTATCCTCAAGCAATCTTAATCACGGCTGGAATGTGATAAATTCCGGATCCGGTTGGTATTACAGCGACGTTACTTGGGACGACCCAAGGCCAAATAGAGGGGAATATACCAACGATGGCGACTATATGGGCTATTGCCAACATGATTATTTCATGAACACAACGGCGCAGATAGAGCAAAACCACTTCGCCGTGAACAATACAACATACGATGCTGCAACGAGCGTTATATTCGGCACAACGCCCATCGTTGCAGCGAAGGAGCATACAAACTCCGCCTTCTGGAGCGGCATACGGTGCGGCATGGCATATATTGACGGCAAATGGTACTATAACGACAGCCCGTTTAGGGGTATGTCCGGCGGGAATAAGCCTTTACCGTATATGAAGGGCAAAATCTGCTCCACGCCCTACGGTATGGAGCGTCAGACAAACATTATTGCCGAAAACGCAACGCCCTTTGCCGCTGTTGACGGCAGCCTTGTTTACGGTAGGTTCAGCGCACAGTTTGTTACAGACGCCATAATGTGCTACGATACCGCCACCGGCGCGGCAAGGAAGCTTGCCGATGTTGCAGGCGATACCATGGTGACGGAAATCGCCGCAGGCAGACTAAATCTTAATAATGGGCTTTATGACCGCGGCACGGTGGTGTATACGGATATGAACTACCAACTTCATACCGTTAATCCCAAAGAGGTCCCCGGCAAGGGCGATGTAAACGCGGACGGGAAAATAGACATTGCGGACGTTATACTGATATGCAGGTATATAATGGGTGATGCTGTGCTGAGCGGCACCGAATTTGCCGCTGCGGACATAAACAATGACGGCAAGGTGAACGCGGCGGACGGCGTGCTCCTTTGCCAAATGATATCGGAAGGAAATGAATGATGAAGCTTAAAAGAACCATTGCGGCGCTTGTCGCGCTTGCCATTATAGCCGCGTGCGCAGCGTCGCTTGCCCTGACCGGCGATGTTGATGGGGATGGCGCAATAGGCGTGAAGGACGCCGTGCTTTTGTGCCGGGCCATTGCGGATGGCGGCGCGGGCGCGAACGACATGCTCAGCATGGATGTTGATGCTGATGGGCGGCTCACCGTGGCAGATCTTGCCTATATCTGCCGCGCCATAATGGACAACAGCGTGGTTTTCCCGCGCGATGCGCAGAACGCCGCATACAGCAAGGATGTTAAATAGAAACTAAGCATATAAAAAGCCCGCCTTTACACAGGCGGGCTTTTAGTTGTTTGCTCAGTATCCCATTTCGGAAAGCAGCATGTCCGCAACGGTGGCTATTGCGCTGTTCGTGCTCAACGTGGCCACGGCGTAATGCAGCGTGCCTATGTCGGCTGTGTGCTTTGCATATGCGCGGCCCTCGCCGTATTTGTTCAGCATCAGCTCGTTTATGGCAATCGCGTCCACTTGGCCCTTGTCCAGCGCGTCAAAAAGGTCTGTATACGATGCGTAGCCGGTTATGCTTGCCGTGTCGTAGCCGGAATCCTTATAATCGCTGTAATAGCTGAAAAGCAGGTTCCTTGTTGCGCCGGACGGCACATATAAGTTTGAACTGCTTGCAGACTGTATGCAGCCCACCTTCAGCTTGCTCATGTCCGCGTTTTCGTTGCCGGGCTTAACCAGTATGTAGCACGGGTCGTCATAATAAGCGCGGGAGTAGGCGTATGCGGCGTTCGCGCCGCGCGGCATAAGGCATATTGCCGCGTCTATGCTGCCGTCCCTCAGCTTTGCGCCTACGCTCATGCTTGTCACCTCAACTGCTTCAAGCGCGGGAATATCCCCCGTGTAATCATCGGAGTTGGACATTATGCGTTCCGCCAGCGCCTGAGCTATTTCCCATTCAAGCCCCGTTCCGTTCTCCGCAAGGCTGGGCACATCGTTGCGCAGGCCAACGCGCAGCACGCCGTTGTTCCAAACGTTGGCAATCTCCGCGCTGTTCATCAGCACCGGCTCTGGCCTGAGCAGCAGCGCCAGCAGTATGACTGCGGCCGCAGCACCGGCTATTATCAGCGCACGGCGCAGCTTTTTTCCCTGCTCGCCCTTCAGCATTATGACCGGGCGGGTATGTTTTTTCCTTATGCGGCGGTTCCTGCCGCTAAAAAACGAACGTATCTTCATATATAAATTATACAGCCTGCGCCCCACGTTGACAAGGCGGCTGTGTGTGGGATATAATTCATTATTGGTCCAAAACTGTAAACATTTAAGGAGATATACGATACATATGAAGAACCTTACTTCCGATAAGCTCAGGTCGCTGTACCTGAAGTTCTTTGAAGAACGGGGCCATAAGGTCATTCCTTCCGCCTCTCTCATTCCCGAAAACGATCCATCTGTGCTGTTCACCACGGCCGGTATGCATCCCCTTGTGCCCTATCTTATGGGGCAGGAGCATCCCGCGGGCAAGCGCCTTACGGACGTGCAGAAGTGCCTGCGCACCGGCGATATTGACGAAGTTGGCGACGCGAGCCACTGCACCTTTTTTGAAATGCTTGGCAACTGGAGCCTTGGCGATTATTTTAAGCATGAATCAATAGCGTGGAGCTATGAACTGCTCACCAGCGAAGAATGGCTGGGCATAGATAAGGACAGGCTGTATTTCACCTGCTTCGAGGGCGACGAAAATGCCCCGCGCGATACCGAATCGCACGATCGTTGGGTGGAAATGGGCGTTGACCCCAGCCATATATTCTATCTTGGCGCAAAGCATAACTGGTGGATACCCGGCAACTCCGGCCCCTGCGGCCCGGATACGGAGATTTTCTTCGATACCGGCAAGCCCAAGTGCTGCCCTGAGTGCAACCCTTCCTGCGACTGCGGCAAGTACCTTGAAATATGGAACAACGTTTTCATGCAGTATTATAAGGACGCCGAAGGCAACGTGACCCCGCTTGCCAAGCGCAACGTGGATACCGGCATGGGCCTCGACAGGACCATTGCAACGCTTCAGGGCGCGGAAAGCGTATACGATACCGATGGCTTCGCCCCCATAATTGCCCGCATTGCGGAGCTGAGCGGCAAGAATTATAATGACGACGAAGCCACAAAGAAGGCCTTCCGCATAATTGCGGATCATATAAGGAGCGCAACCTTTATACTGGGCGACCCAAGGGGCGTTACCCCGTCCAACGTGGACCAGGGCTATATTCTGCGCCGCCTTATCCGCCGCGCGATACGCTTCGCCATGCAGATAGGCATACCGGAAAACAGCCTTTCCAAGGTTGCCGAGGCCGTTATAGAAAGATATTGCCATGTGTATCCCGAACTCAAGGAAAATCAGGAAAAGATAACCACAGAGCTTGCAAAGGAAGAAGCCCGCTTCCAGCATACCCTAAAGAAGGGCATGAAGGAGTTCGAGCGCATGAAGGGCAGCTTTGCGGACGGCAAAATAGACGGCGTTACCGCGTTCCATCTTTATGATACGTTTGGCTTCCCGATAGAGTTTACAGAGGAAATGGCCCGCGAAAACGGCCTTACCGTAGACCGTGCGGGCTTTGAGGCCGCGTTCAGCGAGCATCAGAACAAGAGTAAGCAGGGCGCGGAGCAGCGCTTCAAGGGCGGCCTTGCCGAAGCAAACGAGGTTACCGCGCGGCTGCATACCGCAACGCATCTGCTTCAGGCGGCGCTGCGCAAGGTGCTTGGCGACGGCGTTGCGCAGAAGGGCAGCAACATAACAACCGAAAGGCTCAGGTTCGATTTCAGCTTTGAGCGCAAGATGACTCCCGAAGAGGTCAAGGAAGTTGAAAAGCTGGTCAACGAAGCCATTCAGGCGGACGTACCCATAACCTGCGAGGAAATGACTGTTGACGAAGCCCGTGCGCAGGGCGCAATAGGCCTTTTCGGTGATAAGTACGGCGAAAAGGTAAAGGTGTATACCATGGGCAAATATTCAAAGGAGATCTGTGGCGGCCCGCATGCCGGCCATACCGGCGAGCTGGGCACGTTCAAGATAAAGAAGGAGGAGGCCTCCAGTGCCGGCGTGCGCAGGATAAAGGCCGTGCTGCAATAAGGCGATGAAGGATAATTCCGCGCAATGGTTTGAATACGATTGGCCGCTTGACGGGGCGATGGCGCGCTTCGGCGCGGACATGGCGCTGATAGATGCCGACAGGGCGGCGCGCCCGCTGCTGATGTATGTAAGCTGCCAAAGCCGCAGCGAAAAGCGGGAAACGCTCAGCGCGATAGAGCGCAGCATAGCATCGGGCGTTAAGGATAAGCTGATAAAAAAGCTTGGCGCACTGTATGCGGGGTATATAGAAATAGACGCGCAGATACAGTATTATTTCTATATTCACGATGCCGAGGAATTCGAGCGGGGCGAAACCATTGCCGAAAAAACGCCGCTTATGGACTGCACCGCGGGCCTTGCGGACGAGCCGGATTGGCTCACGTATAAAACCCTGCTTTATCCGGATGCCGCAAAGCTGCAAACGGAGCTTAACCGCGACCATATTGCGCTTATGAAAAAACACGGCGACTGCATAAGTGCAGTCCGCCGCGTCACCTTCACGGTGTATTTCCCGACCGAAAGCATAATGCTCAATTTTGCGGAGGCTGCACGCAAGGCGGGTTTTGCCTATGCCGGGCCTAACTATTCGCCGGAGCGTGAATTGGCCTACGGGGCGGATATTGTGCGCCTGAGCTCGCTTAAAAAGGCGGATGTGGATGCGCTCACGACCCGCGTGATAAACCTTGCCGCGCAGTACGGCGGGGAGCTTGGCGAATGGAGCGCGCCCATAGTTGACCGCGGCGGCCCGCTGAACGCAATATAATATAATGGAGAGTTGATGATAAGGCTTACGGATGTTGACGAATCGAACTGGCTTGAGATTGCGCGGCTCAGCGTGAGCGAAGCGCAGCGGCGCTTCCTTGCGCCGCCGATCGGTATAATCGCGCGGGGATATGTTTACCGCGATTGCAATGCGCGCGTGATAGGCATTTGTAATGATGCGGAGATGGTCGGCGTTGCACTTGTGCGGGACTTTATCGATGAACCCGTTGGCTATGACCTTCAGCAGTTCATGATAGACGAGCGGTTCCAGAACAGGGGCTACGGCACGGCCGCGCTGGAGCTGATACTTGCTCAGTTGAAGGCAGAAGCGCGCTTTGACCATGTTGAGGTATGCGTGAAGAAGGATGATGCCGCCGCGCTGCATGTTTATGAAAAAACAGGTTTTGCCGACAGCGGCTACGTGGACGAATCCCTGCCCGATTGCGTGAATCTTATATGCTATTTAAGGTGAAATGATGTTTTACCGCCGTACACCACGAATGATGTACGGCGGTTTTGTGTTGCTTATAGGCCTGCGACTATTTCCGCTATCTGTACGGCGTTGGTTGCGGCGCCCTTGCGCAGCTGATCACCGCAGCACCAAAGGTTAAGCCCGCGCTCGTCCGTCAGGTCGTCGCGTATGCGGCCAACGTAGACCAGATCCTGATCGGACGTGTCGAGCGGCATGGGGTAAACGCGGTTCGCAATGTCGTCCGTAAGGCGGCAGCCCGCCGCGGCGGCTATCAGCTCCCGCGCACGCGCTACGCTTATTTTCTCCTTGGTGCGTATCAATAAGGACACGCTGTGGCTGCGGAATACAGGCACGCGCACGCATGTGCAGCTTACCTTCAGTTTGGGGCTGTGCAGTATCTTCCGCCCCTCGTTTTGCAGCTTCATCTCCTCGCTCGTATAGCCCATGAAGGCCTCGGAGCCTATCTGCGGTATCACGTTGTATGCTATCTGGTACGGGAAAACGCTTGGCTTAACGGCCTCGCCCGCGGCTATTGCCGCCGTTTCCTCGCTCAGTTCGCTTATGCCTTGCGCGCCCGCGCCGCTAACCGCCTGATAGGACGATGCTATTATGCTCTCTATAGGGCTTTCTTTGTTCAGCGCGTTCAGCGCCACCAGAGATATTATCGTCGTGCAGTTGGGATTGGCTATTATGCCGCGGTGCTTGTGCACGTCCTCGGGATTTATCTCGCTCACTACCAGCGGCACGTCCTCATACAAACGAAACGCGCTTGAATTGTCCACAAATACTGCGCCAGCCTTAACTATTGCGGGGGCGAAGCGCATGGCAATGTCGTTCTCCGCCGCGCCAAGCACTATGTCAAGCCCCTCGAATGCATCCTCGCTCGCCTGAACAACCGTGTGTTCCTTGCACATAAAGCTTATGCGCTTGCCCGCGCTGCCTGCGCCCGCAAGCAGCCTGAGTTCGCTTACGGGGAACTTACGCTCCTCCAGCACCTTCATCATCTCGCGCCCAACCGCGCCCGTTGCGCCCAGTATGCCTATTTTGTATTGCCTCATGCTATGCTCCTTACCCTATCGTGGCAAAGCTGCTGTACAGCACCCTTATTGCCTGCTCAAAATCCTTTTCTTCCACGCCTACTATAATGTTCAGTTCTTCCGGCCCCTGTGTTATCATGCGTATGTTTACGCCGTTTTCGCCCAGTGCCGCGAATATTTTGCCCGATATGCCCGGGCGGAAGGCCATCCTGCGGCCGACTGCCGCAACAACGGCCAAATCTGATTCCGTCTTTATATGGTCCGGCTTTATGCTCCGCTCAAGCTCGCCAAGCAGCGAATACAGGCAGTCCGCCACGCTTGCGCTGGACACTACCAAGGATAAACTGTCTATGCCCGAAGGAACGTATTCAACGTTCACGTTGGCCTTTTCAAATATTTCAAGTATCCGCCTCAGCACACCCGGCGTTGAGGACATGCCCGTTTTTGAAAGGGTTATCACCGTGTATCCCTTCCTGCCGGCTATGCCCGTTATAAAGCTGCGGTTCTGCTCCGTGCTGTCGTCAATGTCGCGCATTATCATTGTGCCGGGGTGGTCAGGCTCGTTAGTATTGCGTATGTTAAGGGGAATGTTCTTCTCCCGCACGGGGAAAACAGCCCGCTCGTGCAGCACCTGTGCGCCTATATAGCTAAGCTCCCTCAGCTCGCTGTATGTAAGCCTGTCTATATGCTCCGGATTTTCAACTATGCGCGGATCCGCCATAAGTATGCCCGAAACATCAGTCCAGTTTTCGTATACGTCCGCGTCAAGCGCCGCTGCCGCCAGCGCGCCCGTAACGTCGCTGCCGCCGCGCGTAAGCGTGAGTATGCGTCCGCCGGGGGCAATGCCGTAAAAGCCGGGTATTACCGCCCGCCTGTTGGCTGCAATGCGCCTGAGCGCGGAGTAGCTTGCTTCCTCATCTATGCTGCCGTCCAGCGCGAATGTGAGCCACAGCTTTGCGTCAATAAAGTCATAGCCCAGCGCGTCCGCCAGCAGCCTTGCGGAAAAGTATTCGCCGCGGCTTACAAGTTCATCCTCACCTATGCCGTGCTGCATGCGCTCCCACAGCGCGTCAAATTCGGCCTCAAGCGGGGTATTAAGCCCAAGCTCGTCCCGAATGTCCAAATACCGCTGCTTCACATGCTCAAATACGTCCATGCAGGATACACCGTATTTGATGTGAGCATAGCAAAGGTATAAAAGGTCGGTTATTTTGTGGTCATCCTTGCTCCGCTTGCCCGCGGCGGAGACCACGATTATCTTCCTTGCTTCGTCGGCCCGTATTATGGCGCATACCTTGCGTATCTGCACGGCGTCCGCCATTGATGAACCGCCGAATTTGGCAACTTTAAGCATTGTTTATATATCTCCCCAAAAATAGAAAACAATCATTCGGCAATGGCAGCCATAAAGCCGCAGACGCCTTCCTCACGGCACATTGCGTGCGCCTGCTCAACCGAAAGCTGGGTGGTGATTACGGGCGCACAGCCCTGCCTACGGATATAATACCGCTGGTACGCGCGGGAATTATCCACCTGCGCACGGGTGAACGAATCCGTATAGAAGGCCGAGCAGCCTTCGGCTATTGCGCGGCAGTCCGCAAGCACGTTGCTACCCGTTGGGTATGCGCCCGCGCCCGCGCCAAGGAAGCTCTGCCTGCCCATATGCGCGGCGCAAAGGCTCATCATATTGCCGCATTCATATACGCGCGCTTCGCCCGCATCCGCGCCGAAGAGCATGGGCTCCACCGCGGCGCTTATTGTGCCGAAGTGCCTTTCCGCATAGCCTATCAGGCGGCAGGCAAGACCGTTTTCTTCAAAGAAGCGCATATCCTCCGCCGTAATATTGGCTATGCCGAAGCACGGCACGTCGCTTTCGCTTATCGATACGCCGTAGGCTATGTTTGCGCTGAGCACCAGCTTGCGCCGCGTATCCAGCCCGCATACATCGGCGGTTGGATCGGCCTCCGCGTAGCCAAGGCGCTGCGCATCGCTCAGCGCCGCAGCGTAATCCATACCGCGGCGGCTCATCGCGTCCAGTATATAATTCGATGTGCCGTTCATTATGCCGCTTACGGATATTATCGCGTCCACGCTTGCCGCGCGGGCAAGGGAGCTGAGCCACGGTATGCCGCCGCCCGCCGCCGCAGTACAGCGCAAGGACACGCCGTTTTCGCGCGCAAGTGCGGTAAGCTCATCATAATATGCGCACATAAGCTGCTTGTTGGCTGTAACGACGTGCTTTTTAGCCCTAAGCGCAGCGCATATGTATTCATGCGCGGGTTCAAGCCCGCCCATGGCTTCAACTATTATGTCCGCGTCTGATTCGTTAAGTATCTTATAAAAATCGCTTGTGACCATGCAGTTAAGCCCCTCAAGCGGCCTGCGCGCAAGCACGGCGCAAATGTTCAGCGAAAGCGGCCGCTCCGTAAGCAGCTCGTAAAATCCGCGGCCGACAGTCCCGAATCCAAGCAAAGCAATGTTCATATATCCAAACTCCTTCCGTGCGGTACATTTACTGTTGAATGTGCGCATATCAGATACATATGTTTTTATAATGGAGACAAATATACCACTGTTTGCCGGAAAACGCAATAGGCAGAATAAGTTTTTTCTGCGCCGCCGCATCGCATTACCTGATGCCGCAAATAATATATTATAAAAATGCAACCACTTCCGCCCGAAAACCGTTTATAATAGCGTATATGCCTTTTTACAAGGCACGAAAGGAGACATATGTTTATGAAAAAGACCATTGCGGCCGGATTGGCCATTATATTCGCGCTTGGCATGGTTGGCTGCGCCGCGAACGGAAACGGGCAGGGCACGGCCGAAACCGCGGGAAACCCGCTGGATGTGCTCAATAAAGTGTGGGACAGCTATACCGACGATGAAAAGTTCCCCGCCGCAGGCGGCGACATGAGCGAAGCGAACATGAAGGACGATGCGCCGGGCAACGTTGCGCTGGATGATGCGGATACGGTTGCATACCTCACCTCCTTCCCGGCGGACATGGTGGACAAGCTTGACGCCGCCGCCAGCCTTATGCACATGATGAACGCCAACACCTTCACCTGCGGAGCGTTCCGCCTGAAGGACGCCGCCGATGCGGACGCCGTATGCACCGCCATACACGACGGGCTTAATTCCAAGCAATGGATGTGCGGCTTTCCGGACAAGATGGTGATTGCCAAGGTTAGCGGCTGCATAGTATCCGTATACGGCGCAGAGGATTTGGTGAACACCTTCCGCGATAAGCTGACCGCCGCCTATGAAAACGCGGAGATAGTTTACGACGAGGCGATAGCGTTCTAAGCGCAAACGAAGGGAGGGAGCAGTTCATGCTGTTTTCAAGCGCGGCATTTCTATATAGCTTTCTGCCGCTGACAATAGCGGTGTATTTCCTTATGCCGCGGCGGCTTAAAAACGCGGCGCTGCTCCTGATGAGCCTTATATTCTATGCCTGGGGAGAGCCGCGCTATGTGGTGCTTATGGTGTTGTCCATAACCCAAGGCTATATATTCGCGCGGCTTATAGGCAAAAGCCGCGGAACGAAAAGGGCAAAGGCATATCTTATAATAAGCCTTGTGCTGAGCCTTGGCATGCTTGGCGTGTTCAAATACGCCAACTTTTTTGCGGAAAGCTTCGCCGCGGTATTCGGCCTCAAAATAGCCGCGCTTAACATTGCCCTGCCCATAGGCATAAGCTTTTATACGTTCCAGCTTATAAGCTACGTTATAGATGTTTACCGTGCGGACGTTGAGCCGCAGCGGGATTACGTTGCGTTTGCGGCGTACATATCCATGTTCCCGCAGCTTATAGCGGGGCCGATAGTGAGATATAGCGATATTGAAGCGGAGCTTACCGCGCGCGCATACGGCGCGAACAAGGCCGCGTACGGCGCAAGGCGCTTCATATTGGGCCTTGGTAAAAAGGTGCTTATTGCAAACGTGCTTGCGGAGCTTGTGAACGCATTCAAGGCAAGCGGCGAAAAATCCACGCTGTTTTACTGGGTATATGCCGCGGCGTACATGCTGCATGTGTATTTTGATTTTTCCGGATACAGCGACATGGCGATTGGCCTTGGCTCGATATTCGGCTTCACGTTCCCCGAAAACTTCAATTATCCCTATATTGCTGCAAGCATAACCGAATTCTGGCGCAGATGGCATATGTCGCTGAGTTCGTGGTTCAGGGATTATGTGTATATCCCACTTGGCGGCAGCCGCGTGAAAAGGCCGCGCGCGCTTTTGAACATTGCAACAGTATGGATGCTCACGGGCCTTTGGCACGGGGCGGACTGGAACTTTGTCATGTGGGGGATAATGTTCGCGGCGCTGCTGATCGCGGAAAAAACGCTGCTTTTAGGCTTTATCAAAAAGCACAGAGCAATAGGGCATATATACACGCTGTTTTTCGTTATGCTGTGCTTCATCATGTTTGACGCTTCGGGCGTTAAGGAAGGCTTTGAGACGATTGCCGCGCTGTTCGGCGCAAACGCGGCGGATAATACTGAGGCTTTATATTACCTTAGAAGCTACACCGTGCCGCTTATAATAGCAACGATCGGCGCAACGCCGTTACCTAAGCGCATAAAGGCGAAGCTTGAAGCCACGCGCGTTGGCGGGGCGATAATGGCGATAGCGGAGCCGGTTGCACTTGCGGCGCTGCTTTGCGTATGCACGGCGTATTTGATAGACGGGTCGTTCAACCCGTTCCTGTATTTCAGATTTTAGCGGAAAGGAGAGCATATGCGTACCAAGCTTAAAAGCATACTTACCGTTGCGCTTGCGGCGGCAATAATATTCGGCTTTGCAATATGGGGAACGATTAAAAAGGACGACGCGCAATCCCTCAGCGAAAGGCGCGCGCTGGCGACGATGCCAAAGCTCAGCATAGACAGCGTGCTTTCCGGCAAGTTTATGAGCGAATACGAACAGTATAAGCTGGATCAGTTCCCGCTTAGGGACGCCTTCCGTACGCTTAAGGCCGTGAATACATACTATGTATTTTCCCAGCGCGACAATAACGGCATTTATATAGTTGACGGCATAGCGAGCAAGCTTGACTATCCGTTAAATGAAAGCAGCGTTGCCCATGCGGCAAAGCGGTTCGGCTACGTTTACGATACATATCTTAAGCCAAACGGCATAAAGGCGTATTTAAGCCTTGTTCCGGACAAGAACTATTTTATGGCCGATGCGAACGGCTACCTGAGCATAGACTACGACAAGCTGAAGGATATGCTTACATCAAATATGGTGTATGCTGAATATATAGACATATTCGGCACGTTAAGCATAGAGGATTACTATAAAACGGATCTTCACTGGCGGCAGGAAAGGATACAGGATACCGCTGAAGCGCTTGCCGAGGGCATGGGCGCGGACGATGCGGCGGAATACACCGCGGCGGATGCGGATACGGATTTCTACGGCATATATTATGCGCAGAGCGCGCTGCCGTTGAAGCCTGACAAATTGTATTACATGCAGGGCGGAAGCATTGCGGATTATAGGGTATATGATTACGAGAGCGGAAAATACGTTGACGTATACGACATGGAAGCGCTAAGCGGGCGCGATCCGTACGAAATGTTCCTGCATGGGTCAAAGTCCATACTGACAATAGAAAATCCGAACAGCAAAAGCGGACGGTCGCTGATAATGTTCAGGGATTCGTTCGGCTCAAGCATTGCGCCGCTTATTGCGGAAGGGTTCGACAGGGTAACGCTTGTGGACATCCGCTATGTTGCGCCGGAGCTGCTGGGGCGGATGATAGATTTCAGCCAATATACGGACGCGCTGTTTCTATACGGCACGGGGGTTATAAACAACAGCGAAACAATAAAGTGAAGCTTACATGGGGCCGCGTGCGATAACGCGGCCTTTATGCTATAATAAAGTAAAATAAGTCGTAACAGCGGAGGATAAACCTTTATGGATATACACGCGCTGGTGGAAGCGCAACATAAATACTATCAGTCCGGAGCGACAAGGCCGACCGAATTCAGGAAGGAGATGCTGAAAAGGTTACAGCGAGCCATACGCGCCAACGAAAAAATGCTTGCCGATGCGTTGAAGCAGGATTTGAATAAGTCCGAAACGGAAAGCTACATGTGCGAAACGGGCATGGTACTGGAAGAACTTAGTTACCATATAAAGCACGTTGCCAAATGGGCCAAGGAAAGGCGGGTCAAAACGCCGCTTGCGCAGTTTTCGGCAAAAAGCTACATTTCGCCCGAGCCTTACGGCGTGGCGCTCATTGTTTCGCCGTGGAATTACCCCGTGCAGCTTTGCTTAAATCCGCTAATCGGCGCAATATCCGCGGGCAACTGCGCCGTGGTAAAGCCGTCCGCCTATGCCGCAGCAACAAGCGCGGCAATAGCCAAGCTGATAGGCGACACATTCCCGCCGGAATACATTGCCGCCGTTGAGGGCGGCAGGGCGGAAAATCAGGCGCTGTTTGAAGAAAAGTTCGATTACATATTCTTTACCGGCAGCGTGGAGGTGGGCAAAACCGTTATGCAGGCGGCGGCGAAGCATCTTACGCCGGTTACGCTGGAGCTGGGCGGCAAAAGCCCCGCAATAGTGGACGAGACGGCGGACATAAAGCTGGCTGCGCGCAGGATAGCCTTCGGCAAGGTGCTCAACGCCGGGCAGACGTGCGTTGAGCCGGACTATATTTTGATACACCGCAGCGTTAAGGATGCGTTCATCAGCGCATATCGGGACGCGCTGGAGCAGTTTTTCCCCAACGGTGACATGCGGGACATGGTAAACATAATAAGCGAAAAGCATTACAACCGCGTGAAGGGGCTTATTCAGGGCGAAAGCATAGCCTTGGGCGGCACGTTTGACGACGAGCGCCGCTTCATCGCGCCCACGTTGCTTGATGATGTTTCGCCCGATGCGCCAATCATGCAGCAGGAGATATTTGGCCCCGTGCTGCCCATGCTGTGCTTTGATACGCTGAGTGAAGTTATATCCTTTGTCAACAGCCGTCCCAAGCCCCTTGCGTTTTATATATTCACGGCGGACAAGGCCGCCGAGCGCAGGCTACTGGACAGCTGCTCCTTCGGCGGGGGCTGCGTGAACGATACCATAATCCATCTTGCCTCCTCCGCGCTGCCGTTCGGCGGCGTAGGGGAGAGCGGCATGGGCAGCTACCACGGCAAAAAAAGCTTCGATACGTTTACGCACGAGCGCAGCATAGTCAATAAATCAACCAAGATAGACCTTCCAATGCGCTACTTCCCGTACAGCAAACGGAAGCTTAGAATAATAAAGATGTTTATGAAGTGAGAACAAAGCCCGGGCATCAGCTCGGGCCCTCTGTTTTTTTATGTAAAAAATCGAAAGACGGGCGAGAAACACATGAACGAAAATTTCATGACGATGCCCAAATTTAGGCATTTTTTGACGATTAAACGGCTTGTGAGAAAATTGTGCAAATTGCACAATAATATATAAAATAGAATCCTGAATTTATGCAAAAATTTACCTTGCGAATTTTTTGTGACAGGTATATAATCAAGTCAACCAATAAACCAAGAATAGGGGGATAAACCATGAAAAAACATTGGTTGACGGCCATAATTATGGCTGTACTGCTGCTTGCGCAGGCGGTTGCCGCTTGCGGCGGTGCGCTGGCAGAAGGCGAAGAGCATGTGCACGAATGGAGTGCATGGGAAAGCAAAGGAACTTACCATGAGCAC
>ULRW01066022.1_pt1 | contig 30873 bp, 29 predicted proteins | sample 1955581 | NCBI WGS metagenome assembly ULRW01 (sample SAMEA4835687, study PRJEB28245) | human gut metagenome | biome: gut microbiome; material: fecal sample | place: Denmark | collected 2008 | reverse complement strand
AACGGCAGAGCCGACGAAACAGCCAACAGCACAGCCAACGGCACAGCCAACGGCAGAGCCGACGAAACAGCCAATGGCAACACCAACACCGTCCGCAAGTCAGGGACCGCAATTGGTAAGTAGCGGAGAATGCAGTGGAATGGAACACGGAGGAAAATATGCTGGTCCTGTGGATGGTAAGGAATATTCAGCAATGGGGTTCTATATTAATGGTGACTATTGTACCACATCTTACAAATTTGAAGGAACAAATAAAAAATACCGTATGGTGGTTAAAGGAGCATCTAGTGATGCGTCAACGGCGTATGTTTCTGTATATATTGGCGGAAAGAAAGTTGGAACAGTTGGATTTGCTGGAACTACGTTGTCGGAGCAGTCTTTTGATTTTAAAATGACAGATGCAACAGGAGATCAGGAAATAAAATTTTTACTTGAAACAGATGATGGAAAGAATGATACCTTTGTAAATAGTTATAAACTTTATTACATTCCGGATGCTCCAACACCAGAGCCAACGGCACAGCCAACGAAACAGCCAACGGTAGAGCCAACACCGTCCGCAAGTCAGGAACCGAAATTGGTAAGCAGCGGAGAATGCAGTAAAATGACATGCGGAGGAAGTTATGCTGGCGTTGCTGGTGATAAAGTAGTGTTGTATTCTAATGGTGACTATTGTAGCACATCTTACGAATTTGAAGGGACAAATAAAAAATACCGTATGGTGGTTAAAGGAGCATCTAGTAATTCGTCAACGGCGAGTGTTTCTGTATATATTGGCGGAAAGAAAGTTGGAACAGTTGGATTTACTGGAACTACGTTGTCGGAGCAGTCTCTTGAATTTAAAATGACAGATGTAACAGGAAAACAGGAAATAAAATTTTTACTTGAAACAGATAATGGATCGAATGATACCTATGTAAATAGTTATGAACTTTATTACATTGGTGATGTGAAACCATTGCCGGATGCTCCAATACCAGCATCAGTTGGAGCTGTGTCTACAGGAAAGTACAGAAATTTGTTTAAGGAATTAGGATATTCGGATGCAGAGATAGATAAGAAGGTCGAATCGGCTTGGCAAAAATTCTTTTATGGTACTGACGATGAACGAATCTATTATCCGGTAGGCGAAGATATGGCTTATATTTATACAGCAGATACCGATGATGTACGTTCTGAGGGAATGTCTTATGGTGTATGATGATTTGCGTTCAAATGGACAAGCAGGAAGAGTTTGATCGTCTGTGGAAATGGGCAAAAACTCATATGCAGCATAAAAGTGGAGAGTTTAAAGGATATTTTGCTTGGCAGATGAATACGAATGGAACCATAAAGGACAATACGCCGGCAGCAGACGGCGAGGAATATTTTGCAACATCGTTATTGTTTGCATCAGCGCGCTGGGGAAATGGTGAAGGAATTTATAACTATAACAAAGAAGCGCAGGAAATCCTGAAAACGATGCTTCATCAGGCAGATGATGGTCAAGGTGTGAATATGTTTAACAAAGAACATAAAATGCCTGTATTCTGCCCATTTGGAAACGCTGCAACATTTAGTGATCCATCGTATCATTTGCCGGCATTTTATGAAGTTTGGGCGAGAGAGGCAGAGCAGGACAATGATTTTTGGAGCGAGGCAGCTGAAGCTAGTCGACAGCATTTTAAAGATGCAACAAATGAAAAAACCGGATTAGGTCCGGATTATTCCGAATATTCAGGGACTGCTAAGAACGAGGGAAATCATGGTGATTTCCGATTTGATGCATGGCGAATTGCAGCTAATATTGCCTGCGACTATGCATGGTGGGCGCAGGATGACTGGGCAACCACGCACGCGAATAGAATCCAGTCGTTCTTCTACGACCAGGGTGTTGATAGTTATGGAAATCAGTGGTCATTAGATGGAAAGAATCTTAGTCCTGATCATTCTCCAGGATTGGTTGCTATGAATGCAACAGCGAGTCTGGCATCTAGTGATAAAAAATCATGGTCATTCCTTGAGGATTTGTGGAACATTTCTCCAACAACAGGGAAATATCGATACTATGATGGATGTCTTTATATGATGGGATTGTTACATTGTAGTGGTAAATTCCGCGCATATTTGTCAAGTAATACGCCGGTAGTCGTGAATGGCAAAATATCGACAACAAATGCCGAATTTGATTTGAGTGCAGATAAGAAAGAAGATGTGACAACAAAACTTATTTTAAATAATGTTAGAACATTATCAGAAATTCGAAACGACAAGACAGTGTTAGAAAAAGGAAAGGACTATACCATTAGTGATGATACAGTGTCTATTCGCAAAGAGTATCTTTCCAAACAGGCAGTAGGAGTAACGAAATTGACATTTGTCTTCGATGCGGGGAAAAATGCTGTTATGTCGATTACGATAAAGGACAGTAAGTCGCCTGATGTACCTGATGTACCGGCAGTGTCTGGACCATTTGATAAAATAAAGGCTACAGACTGTACTGCAGATTCCAAAGATATAAAGGTTGAAGATGGAAAAGTCACCTTAAACACTACGGATTCATACATAGCGTTTGATATTGATTTTGGAAGTGAAACCGCACAGAGTATAACTACCTATGTGAAAGAACCAAATAATAGTGGACAGTTGTTTGTACGAATTGGAAGTTTAACTTCTAATCCGGTAAGGATCTATAATCTAGGTAATGGTTCCTGGAAAGAGATTAATACTCGTTTGTGGCCTACGGTTACAGGAAAGACAAAAATTTATATACAGGCAAATAAACCGGGAGTTCAGATTGATTGGATACAATTCGGAAAATAAGTAAAAAATTGCGAAAGGATATCATACATGCTTAACAACCGAAAAAAAACGTTAGGTGTATTTGTTTGCAAGCTTCCAGAATATTTCCAGCGCACCCTGTGTGGTGCGCTGGCTGATGAAGCGGTGGCAAATGGATACAATTTGGTTGTTTTTTCGACTTTTGGTGAATACGATAACAATCATGATTATGTGGAGGGAGAAAGCAATTGTCTTTATATTCCAAATTATGACGAATTGGATGGGATTATTTTATGCCTTGATGTGTTTGATATTCCTGGCATGGCAGGAAAATTAATTGAGCAAGTAAAGGAAAAGGCGCATTGCCCTGTGATTAGCATTCGACAAAAAAGAGATGAGTTTATTAGTGTGCTCAGCGATGATAAAAAGGCTATTATGGCTATGGTTGATCATTTGGTAGATGAACATAACGCAAAGCGGATTTATTACTTGTCTGGTCCCTCTTACATGCATGATATATGTATGAGGGAGGACGGATTTCGCGAAAGAATGAAAAGCAGAGGTGTTGCCTTTCGTGAGGAATATATCTTTATGGGAAATTTGTGGTATAACATTGGTAAAGAAGCAGTTGATTATTTTCTTTCACTGGATGATGAAAGACCTGATGCAATTCTATGTGCCAATGATTATATGGCAATTTCTGTATGTGAAGAACTGTGCGATCGAGGATTCCGTGTACCGGAGGATATTATTGTGACGGGATTTGATGATGTTGAGGAGGCTAGAGATATATACCCAATGTTGACAACAGTTGAAGCTTGCCCAGAAAATTTTGCGAGATGTGCTATGGAAATTATTAAAAAGGCGGAACGAGGCGAAAAACTAGAAAAGCAATATTATATTTCAACGCAAAATCAGTATCGAAATTCCTGTGGATGTAAAGAAGCGGAAGAAGCGAAACAAATTTTTCGTAAACAATTTAAAAAAAATCGGCGTTTGGTTCACATGTATAAGCAGAATATGTTTATGGTTTTTCAGATGGAAGGAATACGAGATTATCAGGGCCTTTCGGATTTAGTTGGAAAGTTTGTAGAAGGAAACACGGGTGTTTCAGACTTTTATATATGCCTAAATCCAGATGAGAAATATGAATTGGATGATTCTAGAAAAAGTCCATATGAGGATGAGATGGAAATGTTATTACATGCCTATTATGGAAAGAAAATGTCAATTGAAGTGCCGATGCCACAAAGACTTTTTAAAAGAAAAAATCTTTTGCCTGCCGACGAAGTGACGGACAGGCCTTGTGTTTTTTATATCAATCCGCTTCATTGTCGAAAGCATTGTTTTGGATATGCAATTATTTCGTTTTTTAATAATCGATTTTATGCGGCAGAAGATTTTTATCAATCTTTTGTGATAAACATTTGCACCGTGTTAGAAAATATTTATATACAAAATCAAATTGAACAGTTAAGCAACGATAAAATACGCCTTATTCGACGAGATTCGGTTACACATATGTATAATCCGTATGGGTTTCATGAAATGGCTACACAAATGCTACATGATGCGACAGTAGCAGGAATTAATTGTGTCTTTTTTTATGTAAGAATAGACAATTTACAGGAAATAACAGAAATATATGGAAAAGAAGAATCAAATGAAATCCTTCTGTGTATGAAGTCTGTTTTTGAAAAATTTGAGCAGGAAAAACATGTGTTAGGACGATTAGGAGGAAGTGATTTTTGCCTATTACTAGAGGATAAAAAGCAGGAAGAAATAGAAGTTCTTGCACAAAATTTTGTTAATGAAGTAAATGAAGTGAATATTTCATGGAATAAAGAATTTTTCATTGAAGTACGCTATGGATGGTTTGTTAAGGAAGTGGGAACTATTTCTAGTACAGACGAGTGCATTCGCAGTGCGAAAATGAAAATGAAAGTTGGTGCACAAATGCAGACGAGTGCTGCAAAATATGCTTTTGAGGCAATGAAGGAAATCAGACAGAATTATCAAAAAGAAATTTCTGTTACATACATGGCAGAACAAATTGGTATATCGCGTACGCACTTGTCCCATTGCTTTAAATTGATATATCAGAAGTCAATACAAGATTATATTACTTCTTATCGAATGGAAAAGGCGCAGGAACTTCTGATTCATACTCAGAAAAAGATTAAAGAGATTGCTTTTTTGGTTGGCTATAAAGATGAGTTGTACTTTTCGAAAGTATTTGCCCGTCTGTATGGTATGTCTCCTAGTAAATTTCGTAAAACAATGTTGACATGAAAAAATATGGGTAAATTGGAGATGGATAGAAAAATCCAGTAGTAAGTGTTCAGGAAGCCTGTAGAGAGTTTCTGGATGGTGTGAGACAACGACGAATGGACAGTGAATGGTCTCTGGATGGCATCGAGTGATATCGCAGCAGGATTATCAAGGATCTTGTCTCTTTCCTCGCAGGAGGAAGGGGCAAGATCCTTTTTAGTGCGCCTGGTGGCGCACGTCACTAATGGGTGAAAAGCCCTAATCCGCCCTAGTAGTGGGAAGGATATACCAAGACCAAGCGTGTCTGTGAACTCCTTTGATATTACCTATTACCTTCTACCCTATTACAATGGGTAAAAAAAAGACTGTTGCCGAAGCAACAGCCTTTTTAGCGTTCTCATTACTTACAATTAAGCAACTTTGATTACACATTTCTGAACTGTGATAGAATCTCCTTCTTTGTATGGAGAAGTATCTTTCATGTTCGGGATGTACATCATGATTGGGTAGTTAGCACCTGTATCTTTGTCTGTGTCACCATTTATAGCATTCTTAGGAATTGTAAATGTGAAGTTAAAGGTGTAAGATTTACCTTTCTTCATAGCTTTTGTGACGAACTTGCAGTGCTTATGTGTTTTGTCTTTCTTAACTTTAGCGCTCAGTTTCTTAGCAGAAACATGAAGAGCCCATGGGTAAGCACCTGTGTCTCCACCCTTAGTATAGTTGAAGCAAACACCCATCTCAGGAAGTGTACGTTTACCGGAGTTCTTTACTTTCAAAGAAATTTTCAGTTTACGTCCACGGTAGTCAGGAGAGATGAAAGTTTTCTCGCCCCAGAATGTTGCGTCACAAAGCCAGATACGGAATGAGTTATATTTGAACTCAGAGTAATCAGCTTTGTATGGTGGATGGTTATCCGGGTTAGTAGATTTAGCGAAGTTGTAAATTACTGTACCCTTCTTTGCGTTTTTAACAGATACTTTACATGTCTGTTTCTTTCCGCCTACAGTTGCTGTGATTGTTGCGGTACCTTTTTTGATACCAAGAACTTTGATGGACTTGCCTTTTGTTTTCTGGCAGTGAGCAATGTTATCATTGCTGGATGCCCATGTTGCACTTCCACTTGCAGTCAATTTTACTTCCTTACCCTGCACAACAGAAGCTTTTTTCTTCATTGCTGCGCTAGCTGTATCATCACTTGCTACTGCAGCGGTGGTAACAGCCATAGTTGCAACTAAAGCTACAGCCACAACTTTTTTTGAAATTTTAGCGAACATTTCAAATTCCTCCTTTTTTAATATTAAAATGTTTTTTTGATTTTTGTGCTAAATAGACAAAAATCAATCGCTTTGCGTGGATATATTATATCATTTTAATAGTTCAAAATCAAGAGGAAATGAAAATAATTACAGTATTATTTTTTGCCAAAAACATGACGTTTTTTTGCCTTATTTGCAGTTGTTTGCGTGGCTGCAATTTCCTGCCTTGCCTTCTGGTAACTGCGAATGGTTTCATCCAGTTCACGAAAACGTTTTTCATCTGACTCTTCTTTTTCACGAAACAGATAATCCAATTCTTTGTTGACCTGCACCGATACAGTATCCGCAATATCGGATGTAAGACTATCAGAATTTTCCCGGATGGCATCAGAGACAATACGGGAAAGAATGGTTTTAAACTGTATCATTTTGTCATTTGGGGAGATTTCCGGTTCGGAAACCGGATAGGGAATTACCTGGCCGGATGATTTTGGTGAAAGTTTGTGCTCAATGTCTTTTAAGGAAAAACCGTCTTTCTTCATATTAATAATTTGCTCTAATTGTTTCATTTCTTTTTCCGAATAAACGCGGTGCCCCATTTCGTTTCGCGGGATATTCAAGTGAAGTTCCTCTTCCCAAAAGCGCAGAACGTGAGAGCCTACGTGAAGTTTTTTTGCCGCTTCCGAAATGGTATATTGTTTTGTTTCCATGTAGATAACCTCCTGTTTTTATGTTTTTTTCATTATAGCATGGGAAAAATGTCGATTGATTGGACATGCATTAAATGTAAAAAAACAGTGTGACACAGGACGACAAAAAACAAGAAGAATCGGAGCCAAAGCCCCGATTCGACAGAGAAAATGGAATTTATTCGTCGTGATATTCCAGATTTGCAAATTTTGTGTACTGGTTCAACCACTTGAGTTCGACGGTACAGGTTGGACCATTACGCTGCTTACCAATAATAATCTCGGTAATTCCTTTTTTGGTAGAAGCGTCTTTTGTGTAATATTCATCGCGGTACAAAAACATAACAACGTCGGCATCCTGCTCAATCGCTCCCGATTCACGCAAATCAGAAAGAATTGGTCGTTTGTCCTCACGTTCTTCTACTTTACGGCTGAGCTGGGAAAGCGCAATTACCGGGCAGTCCAGTTCACGTGCCAGAGATTTTAAGGAACGTGAAATATCCGAAATTTCCTGCTGGCGGGAAATGTTTTTTGAACCGCTGTTACCGGACATAAGCTGAAGGTAATCGATAATGATTAAACCGAGGCCTTTTTCCATTTTTAGTTTACGGCATTTACTTCGTAAATCATTGATGGAAATGCTGCCGGTATCATCGATATAAAGCGTCGATTCGCCGAGGATAATAGAACTCTCGGTAATCTTTGCCCATTCATCATCTTCCAGTTCACCGATTCGGATTCTTTGGGAATCTACTTTTGAGTTCATGGCAACCAAACGCTTGGCAAGCTGCACTTTGCTCATCTCCAGACTGAAAATAGCAGTTGGAATATGATTAATCATAGCAACATTTTCAGCAATATTCAGAGCAAAAGCAGTTTTTCCCATGGATGGGCGGGCAGCAATTAAAATTAAATCGGACGGCTGCAAGCCGGCTGTTCGATAATCCAAATCAATAAAGCCGGTTGAAATTCCGGTTACATCACTGTTGTTCTGAGCGGCTTTTTGAATACTCTCAAGTGTTTCCAGGGCAACCTCTTTGATTGGTGTAAAATTTTCAGAGGAGGCACGTCCTTGTACGAGCTCAAAAACTTTGCGTTCCGTATCATCCATCAGTTCAGTAACATTAGCGGAATCCTGATAGCATCGGTTGGCAATGTCTTCCGTTGTTCGAATCAGCGAGCGCAGTTGTGATTTCTGTTCAACAATATCCGCATAGTAGCGGACGTTGGCTGATGTAGGAACGGCGGAAATGATATTACTGAGAAACTCAACACTGCAAATATCATCGGAAACGTTTTTCTCATGAAGTTTATCCACAAGAGTAACTAAGTCTGCCGGCCGTCCTTCATGAAACAATTCCACAATAGCGGAAAACAAAATGCGGTATCTATTATTGTAAAAATCATCTTCATTTAGTTTTTCAGAAGCGAGAACTACCGCATCCTGGTCAAGAAGCATGGAACCGATAACTGCTTCTTCTGCCTCTCCATTATGCGGCATAACTCGTTTGATTACGGTTTCATCCATGATTATTTTCCTTTAACAATTACTTTAAGTTCAGCTGTTACTTTTGGGTGCAGACGGATTGGTACATGGTAGGTTCCAATGTTTTTGATTGGCTCCTTTAACTGCATTTTTTTCTTGTCCAAATCATAGGAAAGCTGTTCTTTGGCAGCGGTAGCAATTTCTTTGGTGGACACCGAGCCAAAAACGCGACCGTCCTGACCTGCTTTAATGGCGACTTCAACGGATTTTGTCTCCAGCTCTTTGGCGAATTCCTTCGCTTTCTCCAAGTTTTCTGCAGCAACCTTTTCGTCATTTTGTTTCTGAAGTTTTAAATCATTTAAATTTTTTGAGGTTGCCTCAACACCAAGATTTTTCTTCAAAATAAAGTTTTTGGCATAGCCGTCTTTTACGTTTACAACTTCACCTTTTTTTCCAACGGATTTCACATCCTCAAGTAAAATTACTTTCATTATATGTCACCTTCTTCTTTCATTTTCGTTAAAATTTGTTTGATTTGTTCGGCGCCTTCTTCCAGCGTACAGTTCTCAAGCTGGGCACCGGCACTGGTAATGTGGCCGCCGCCGCCCATTTTTTCCATGACAACCTGAACATTTAGCTCATCGATGGAGCGGGCACTGATATAAACTTTGCCCTCATAGGCAGTTAATACAAAAGTGGCGCGGATGCCTTTGATATCAAGAAGATCATCGGCAATTTTTGCACCAACAATAGTTGGCGATTCACAGTTATCCGCATTACAAGGAGAAATAGCAAAACAATCCATAAAAATTTCTGTATTTTGTATTGCTTCAGCTCGAATTTTGTATTCTTCAATGTCGGAACGGAACATTTTGCGAATGCGGATAATATCTGCTCCGGAACGACGCAGGAATGCAACTGCTTCAAAGGTGCGGACACCTGGTTTATTCATAAAGTTATTCGTGTCAACCATAATACCGGAATAAAGGGCATCGGCTTCTACGGCTTTTACACGGATTTCCTCACCGGCATACTGTAAAATTTCTGCTACCATCTCACTGGCTGAGGAAGCAAACGGCTCAACATAGGAGAGAGTAGGGTTTTCAAAGGATTCACCGGTCTGTCTGTGATGGTCGATAACCACCAGAGAGGAAACTATCGGAATCAAATCCGGTGCATCGGTGTAGGATGGACGGTTTACATCAACGACCACAAGTAAAACTCCGTTTCCATTTCCGATAAATTCCTTCGCATTCTCACTTGTAACAAAAGTGCCATCCGGATAATCTTTGTTGTTCTCAAATAATTTCAAAAGCGGTGCCAGCGAAGAAGTTACCTGATTTACAATGATTTTCGCTGGTTTTTCCAGAGACTGTGCAATTCGGTAAATACCAATAGCACTGCCAATTGCGTCGACATCCGGCAGACGGTGTCCCATAATGACTACTTTGTCAGCATTAATAATGGAATCACGCAGTGCCTGTGCCTTTACGCGGGCTTTAACGCGTGTATTTTTTTCCTGCTGAATACTTTTTCCACCATAATAAAGTAAATTGTCTTTTGTCTTAATGACAACCTGATCACCACCGCGGGCAAGTGCCAAATCAATAGCACTGCGGGCGTATTCCTGACGTTTGCGGTAGGTGTTTGCTTGAATTCCGATTCCCATACTAATGGTAATGGAAGTATCATTTCCCACATTAATCGAGCGGATATCATCGAGCAGCGAGAATTTGTCTGCCTGCAATTTAGACAGATATTTATGCTGGAAGAGGAAAATGTATTTATCCTTTTCAATTTTACGCGTAATCGCATCAATGCTTAACATGTATTTGTTGATTTTTCGATCAACCATCGCAGCCAATAAGGAGCGGCGTACATCGTCAACATTGGCAAGGGATTCGTCGTAATTATCGATGTAGAGCAAGCCGACATTGACACGCTGGTCGTAGTTTTCACGGATATAGTGCACAATTTCGGTTTCATCATAAATGTAAATGACATACAAAGCGTCACCGATTCCCACCTGTCCGGCGTTTTTATGGAGGGCATCCGGTGCCTTTTCCAGAGAAACCAATTGCGTAATTGCCTTAAAGTAAGTTTCTTCCACATGAAAATGAAGTTCTGTTGTCTCGTAATTTTCCTCCGGAAGATATTCTTTGGTGAGAGCCGGAATGGCATCGTTTATATGGTAGTTTTTTGATAATTTGTCGGAGAACTGTTTGCGGAAATTTTTGTTATCCCACACACAGACTCCGTTTGTGTCTAAAATACAAATCGGAATGTCTAATTCCGTGGCAAGTTTATTAACCGTGACGTGAAATCGCATTGAGTAATCGACTAAGTTGCGCAGTACAGCACCTCGTTTGAAAAAGTATAAGACACTGGCAATTATTAAGTAAAATAAAACGTAAATACTCATAATAATGCCGGCACGCAGGTTGATTACATAAATATGAACATTCATTGCGATTAATAAAAGCCCTAATAAGAGCGGCCATCGCAAATAAGATTTCAAAGTCCCTTTAATTCGATTCTGACTCAACTTTTTACCTCCTCCCAGGAAATGTTCCCAAATTGCATCATATCAAGAATATTATTATATCACGGATTGTAAATGTTGACAAACCCTATTTGATAGATGTATTATGAGGGTAAAATAGAGAACAAAAGATTGAGTAAAGGAGGATACCATGTACTGTAAAAAGTGCGGAACAGAATTAAGGGAAAATGATACATTCTGCTATTATTGCGGAAATCGAATTGGATGGATGCAGCGGATGTTGTCAAGTAAGGCATTTATAGGAAGTGTGATTGCGGTTTTTGTTGTTATCATTGCAGCAGTACTTACCTATTTTATATGGACAGGAAAAATTACGATGCCGTCGTTTGATAAGGGTCAGACGACAGAGCAGAATAAGATTGTGGATTCAGGAAAATCCGGAAAGGATTCAGATAATCCTGCATCGAAGGCAACAGCTACGCCGGCACTGACAGCTACGCCGTATGCGTTTACTCCATCGGATGTAACGAAGACAATGAAGAAAGAGATGAAACCTTTGACAGAACGGTTGAAACCATTTTTGGCATACAGCGCATCGTTTTATGCAAATGGTTCCCATAGCTTTAAATTTGACACGACCTTTGTGACGACGATGGCAATTTTTAATTTGGAACATTCGGATAAGACACTGCGGTATGGCGATTCAATGTCGAAAGTGAAGAAGGAAGCTAAGAAAGAAATTAAAAAGATTTTTGGCGGCAATTACAAATACAAATTTGCGTATACCGGAACTTATCCGGGCTATGTGTACCGTCCGACCGGAAATACAATTGTGTTTAATTCCATGCGGATTCCGGGAAAAGATTATCAGATGAAAGTGAAAAAGATTACCGAGTATGAAGAGGGTAAATACAAGCTTACAGTGGAAGCGTATCTGACGAATGTGGCAAGCAATACCAAAGGGGAAATTCAGAAATATACAGTTCTTGCTGCAAAGGATGAGCAGAGTGAGTATGGATATATTGTGGAAAAAATTAAATTAAAGAAATAGGTATAAACTGCAACATTTTACCACCTATAATCGTTATATAAATGAGATGAAACAAGTCTCTAATAAATATAAGAAAAAGGAGTGGTAAAAATGAAAAAGATGGTTATGGGGTTTGCATTTATTTGCTGCCTTGTACTTGGTGTTCAGACCTCTTTAACTAAGGCAAGGGCTGCTACGAATTGGAAAGAGTATAAGACGCTTACTGTAAAAAAAGGTGCCTTTACATTTAAGGCACATCCATCGAGCCAGAAAAAGGAAGCTTGGATTTATCAGGTGAAAGTCAATTCGAAAAAGGGAAGTACAAAGACGTTAAAATTTCCTTCCAAAATCAAAGGACGAAAAGTGACGAAACTTGGCTGGACGGAAGATATGGGTGAGGATAATGAATTTTACAGAACCATTTTTGGAATATGGGTAGAAGAAGCACATGATTGTGATGGTTACATGTATAGCTTGAGAAAAACTCAAAAACTTATTATTCCAAAAACAGTTAAAGAACTTACAAATTGCTGTTTTAGTGGTCTGCGTGCATTAAAGCAGGTAACAATTCCTTCCGGAGTCAAGAAGATTCCGCGCTCTGCATTTTATGGATGTAGAAAATTAAAATCAGTGACGCTTCCGAAAAAGTTACAGGAATTTGATCGTGAGGTGTTTGCAGACTGTCCGGCAATTTCTGAAATGAAGTTATCAAAATCCAATAAGACTTATAAAGTTGAAAAAGGTGCGGTGTTATCAAAAGATGGAAAGCAGCTGTATTGGGTGTTGCCGGCTAAGAAGAAATATACGATTTCTTCCAAAACAAGCTCGATTGACACTAACGCATTGCGGGACTGCAAAATGAAAAAACTTGTGTTGCCGGCTCATGTGATTGATTTGAAAAGATATGCGCTGTATAGTAAAAATATTAAGAAGATTACGGTAGATACTACTAATCCGGTATATGCAAAAGATGGACAGTGCATATATAAGAAAGCAACCGGAGAGTTGATTACGGCGGTGGTTAAGAATAATAAAATTGCTATTTCGTCGAAAGTAACAATACTCAATGAGAATGCAACAATGACGGGGGCTGATAACTGTGCAGAACTTGAGCGGGTCGATATTCCGGAATCTGTAAAAACATTGGAAACGTATTGGATTTTCTTTCATAATCTAAGTACAAAAGTGTATTTTCATTCAAAGACACCGCCTCAGATTAATGCTATTGTTCCCGGATGGCAATATGCAGAGATACCATGTTTTAATCCTGTATATGTGCCACAAGGTTCAAAAGATATTTATGAGAAATGGGCGGAAGATCATTTCCGTTTTGACGAAAAGGATGTTAATTGTATAGGGATTGAAAAATTGTATACATTTTAGAAAAAAGAAGTGTTTGCCGGAAAATCGGCAAACACTTCTTTTTTATTTTAGATTCTATGCAATTAGTCCAATGTATATGGCATCAAGGATACGTGACGGGCACGTTTGATTGCTACAGTCAAAGCTCTCTGATGCTTTGCACATGTACCGGTAATTCTTCTAGGAAGAATTTTACCTCTTTCAGACATATATCGTTTCAGTTTTGCAACATCTTTGTAATCAATGTAATCATGCTCTTTGTCAGAACAGAATGCACAAACTTTTTTTCTTCTACGTGGGCCTCTTCTTCTCATTGGAGAATCGCCTCTGTCTTTATTGTAAGCCATCGTTAAAACCTCCTATAAAATTCTTGTATCAAGAGCTAAGCCTAGTTAAATGGCAGTCCGTCTTCGATACCATCCGGAATATTCATGAAGTCATCATTTGCTGCTGCGTTTGGCTGTGGAGCACCGCCACCAAAGTTTCCACCCTGGGCTGCGTTTGCATCCGCTGTGCTTTTGCGCTCTGCAAATTCGATTTCTTCAGCAATAATCTGGACACTGTATACTTTTTCACCGTTGTTGTTGGTGTAATTGTCGTTCTGAATACGACCGGTCATCAACATACGGGAACCTTTACGGAAATATTTTTCCACAAATTCAGCCTGACGGCCAAATGCAGTACAGTTAAAAAAATCGGTATCGGTATCACCCTGACGGGCAAAACGACGATTTACTGCAATGCCAAATCTGGCAATAGCCAATGAATTTTCACCCTGGGAATAACGAATCTCAGGGTCACGGGTCAGATTACCCATTAAAATTACCTTATTCATGGAAGACTCCTCCTTATCTTATGCCTCCTGTTTTACGCATAAGTATCTGAGCACGTTGTCCATAATGCGAAGTCTCTGTTCCAATTCAGCCGGAGCACTTGGCTCAGCGTCGAACTGAATAAAGTAATAAAAGCCTTCACCCATCTTCTGAATTTCATAAGCAAGTTTTTTCTTGCCCCATTCATCGACGTTTGTAATCGTTCCGCCAAGAGAAGTGATATACTCTTTTGCCTTCTCGACGGTGGCATTTCTTACTTCGTCTTCAACTTTTGCACTAACAACTAAAGCTAATTCATACTTATTCATAGTTGCTTGCACCTCCTTTTGGTCTCTGGCTCTTCCAATCTATACACTTCATAGAGGAAGAACAAGGAATATGATTAAATATCACGGAGTTAAATTATAACACAGAGGGTAGGCGATTACAAGAATTATTTACAAAAATCCACGAAAACTTTTCTCGACGGTTTTTCGAGGTACCATTACCTGATGGCTGCATTTTGTGCAGCGTAGGCGGAAATCCATACCTACCCGTAAAATTTCCCAGCAATTTTCGCCGCAGGGATGAGGTTTCTTCATTTTAATCTTTTGTCCTACTGAAAAATCCATCGTAATCTGTCCTTTCTGTAAATTATTTGTCCTCGGATTGCTACAAAAAATATTTAATCAACATGACAATGAAAAAGCCAAGGAAGAAGAGGATGAGAAAGAGCTGGAATCCGGTGTCCGCCCGGTCAATCCATCCCTGCTTTTCTGCCTTTCGCAGTTTGTCATAGTCGACATCGCCGTTAATAATGTCTTTAATACGGTCTTTGAAACGATATTCTTCTGACATGAAAAGCCCTCCTTGCTACTTTTTCTTGTTAATCTTTTCTAATGATATGTTGTCCTCGATGTAAACGGTGTAACTGTTTTTGGTAAAGGATACTTTCATTAAAAAGCCCGATTTAACCTGTTTTTCATTTAATTGGAAATAAGCTGAATAATTTCCTTTTTTCTCATCAAAGTCATCAATTTTGATACAGTGTTTTTCTGACTTTAAATAATTATAGTAGGTTTTGGCATCGGATATTCCTTTGTCACCGGCAACATCGGTGTAGTAGTAGGTTATCATACCATGGTCGCTTGTGGATGAAGTATCAATGTCATCCATGCTGCAGTCAGTGCCGCAGACAGTTGTGATGGATTTGATATTCATGCCAAGCATCGAATGAACTTCCGGTTTTTTGTAGCCACAACCCGTCAAGGCGAGTGTGGCTACAAGAAACAGAAGTGATAATAATTTCTGCTTCATAATATTAAGCTTTTAGTGTATCATACAGTCCTTTTACTGTAGGATAGATTTCTTTGAATTTTGCGTATTTCTTATCGTATTTAGCAGCAAGTGCAGGATCTGGTTTTTCTGTGCCGATAACTTTGACAATCTTGTCAGCAGCTTCCTGAACGGATGCATATTCGCCACAGGCAACAGCAGCTAACATGGCGCCGCCAAGACCAGGACCTTCTTCACTCTCGATAATGTTTACGTTGATGTTTAATACGTTTGCCATGATTTTGCGCCATAAAGGACTCTTTGCGCCACCGCCACAGATTTTTGTCTCTGTAATGTTAATGCCGAGGTCTTTTGCAATTTCATAGCAGTCACGCATAGCAAATGCAACACCTTCCAAAACAGCCTGTGTCATGTCAGCGCGTGTTGTATCCATTGACATACCAATGAAGAGTGCTCTGGCATCCGGGTTGTTATGAGGAGAACGCTCGCCCATCAGATATGGGAGATAGTAAACGTTGTTCTCGCCGAGTTTATCGTCGGTAATTGGCTCCTGCTCTTTTCCGTAGTCTTTTGTTCCAATAATTTCATCCATCCACCATTTGTTACAGGAAGCAGCACTGAGCATGCAGCCCATCAAATGGAAGTTTCCGTCTGCGTGGTCGAAAGAATGAAGAGCGTTGAAACGGTCTACGCCAAATTCTTTGCTGGAAATGAAAATGGTTCCGGAAGTACCAAGTGAGATATTACATCCACCGTCACCAACCGTTCCGGTACCAACTGCAGCAGCAGCGTTATCACCGGCGCCGGCAGCAATTTTACAATTGGTTGTAAGACCAAGGGCAGCAGCAGCTTCTTTGGTAAGAGAACCGGTTACTTCATAACTTTCAAATAATTTTGGAAGCTGTTCTTCTTTTACGTCACAGATTTCCATCATTTCTTTAGACCAGCATTTATTCTTTACGTCCAAGAGAAGCATACCGGATGCATCGGAGTAATCACAGCTGTGAACGCCTGTCATTTTGTATGCGATGTAATCTTTTGGCAGCATAATCTTTGCAATTTTAGCAAAGTTTTCCGGCTCATTTTCTTTTACCCAGAGAATTTTCGGAGCAGTAAATCCGGCAAATGCAATGTTTGCGGTATACTCAGAAAGTTTTTCTTTTCCGATTTCGTTGTTTAAGTAATCAACCTGTTTGGTTGTACGTCCGTCGTTCCAAAGAATGGCCGGGCGGATTACGTTATCATTCTCATCGAGAATAACAAGACCGTGCATCTGTCCACCGAAACTAATGCCGGCAACTTCTGAAGCATCAAAACCGTCTACCAGTTTTTTGATACCGTCTACGACAGCATCCCACCAGTCTTCCGGTTTCTGCTCAGACCATCCAGGCTGAGGGAAAGATAATGGATATTCATTTGAAACGATATTGCAGATTTTACCGTTTCCTTCCATTAAAAGCAGTTTTACTGCTGATGTTCCTAAATCAACACCAATGTAATACATAATGTACCTCCTGATTTGTTTTTTTGTTGGATTCTTAAGAATCTCTGTATTGATAGAAAGCGACCCGCAAGCGAGTCGCTTTCTTATACTTTAAGCTATTTGATTATTAAGCGAATGGGTTCTCTGTTGGGTAACGAACACCTGCCGGCTGGTTATAACCAATTTCCTCAACCGGAACGCCAATATACTTGAATACTTCGTACAATGTTTTGCCAAAGTGACCGAATGCAACAGCACCATGGTGAGGATAGTTACCTTCAATCAATACGTGGCGGTAGAAACGGCCCATCTCAGGAATTGCAAAAATACCAATTGCTCCGAAGGAACGTGTGGCAACCGGAAGAACTTCACCGTGTGCGATGTAAGCACGAATCTGTGCGTCGGATGTGCTCTGCAGACGGAAGAATGTGATATCGCCAGGAACGATGTCACCTTCCAAAGTTCCGTTTGTAACTTCGATTGGAAGTGAACGAGCCATAATCTTCTGATATTTCATCTCATGAGCAGTCAGCTTGCAAGCTGCTGTATTTCCGCAATGGAATCCCATGAATGTATCTTTTAATGTATAAGTGCCATATTTGCCCTTGATATCTTCTTCATACAAGTCAGCAGGAACGGAGTTGTTAATGTCAAGAAGTGTTACAACATCCTGGCTTACAACAGTTCCGATGAACTCAGAAAGTGCTCCGTAGATATCTACCTCGCAGGATACCGGAATACCCTGTGCTGTCAAACGGCTGTTTACATAGCAAGGTACAAATCCAAACTGTGTCTGGAATGCAGGCCAGCATTTGCCGGCGATTGCTACATATTTGCGGTAACCTTTGTGCTCTTCAACCCAGTCAAGAAGTGTCAACTCATACTGAGCAAGTTTTGCAAGGATTTCAGGTTTTTTGTTGCCTGCACCAAGCTCTTTTTCCATGTCAGCAACCACGCCAGGAATTCTTTCGTCTCCCTCATGTTTGTTGAATGCTTCGAACAGGTCAAGTTCGGAGTTCTCTTCGATTTCAACGTTCATGTTGTAAAGCTGTTTGATTGGAGCGTTACAAGCAAGGAAGTTAAGTGGACGTGGACCAAAGCTGATAATCTTTAAGTTGTTCAATGCTACGACTGCACGTGCAATCGGAACGAACTCATGAATCATGTCAGCACAATCCTCAGCAGTTCCAACCGGATACTCAGGGATGTATGCTTTTGTGTTTCTCAATTTCAAGTTGTAGCTTGCATTGAGCATACCACAGTAAGCATCTCCACGGCCATCCATCAGGCCGTTGCCGGATTCCTCAGCAGCGGCACAGAACATAACCGGACCGTCAAAGTGTTTTGCCAACAAAGTCTCAGAAATTTCCGGACCGAAGTTACCTAAGTATACACAAAGAGAATCGCAGCCGGCTTTTTTGATATCTTCCAAAGCTTCGACCATCTGAATCTCACTTTCTACGATACATACAGGACATTCATAAATGTCATCTGCTCCATATTTTTTTGTGTAAGCTTCTACCAAAGCTTTTCTTCTGTTTACAGAAAGTGACTCAGGGAAACAGTCACGGCTTACTGCAACAATTCCGATTTTGGTTTTTGGCATGTTGTTTAAGTTCATTTTTAAAAACCATCCTTTCTTTATATAAATAGTAATCGTTTACTGTGCCTGATAAAGCAAGCACTCTTGAAACAAAATCAGTACTATCATTTTATACTATATGTGTGCAAAATGCAACAGAATTTTACACCGGATTAAAAGTCTACATGGTCGGGGTCGCCGTGCATTTCATTTTTGTTTAAGGCATCAATTTTTTCGATATCTTCGGTGCTTAATTCAAAATCAAAAACCTGCGAATTGCTGAGGATTCGGGCTTCTTTGGTGGATTTTGGAATTGTGACGATGCCGTTTTGCACATCGTAGCGCAGAATAATCTGTGCAATATTTTTTTCATACTTTTCGGCAAGGCTTTGCAGAACCGGGTCGTCAAAGCACGCACCACGGGCGAGCGGACTCCATGCCTCCGGTACGATATTGTGTTTCTTACAGTAGTTACGAAGTTCTTTTCTCGTTAAATAAGGGTTACATTCAAACTGGTCAACGGCCGGTGCAATGTTTGCATGGACACTTAATTCTTCTAAGTGATGCGGTAAAAAGTTGCTTACGCCGATGGCCTTTACAAGTCCCTCTTCATATAATTGTTCCAGCACATGCCACGTTTCTTTGATTTTGCCGGGTATTGGCCAGTGGATGAGATATAAATTGATGGCATCTACACCAAGGTTATCTAAACTTTTTTCGAATGATTTACGCTGGCGGCTCTCGCGCTGCATGTCGTTCCAAAGTTTGGTTGTAATAAATAAATCGTCTCGTGGAATTCCACTGTCTTTAATCCCTTCACCGACTTCTTTTTCGTTTTCGTAAAATGCGGCAGTATCAATCAGGCGGTATCCGTGTCTGATGGCTGTCGAAACGGCGAAAGTAGTTTCTTCTTTGGAATTGTAAACGCCAAGCCCGAAAATAGGCATAGCCACACCATTGTTTAAGGTTACGGTTGATTGTAAAGACTGCATAGGAAATCCTCCTATTCTGTTTTTTTTGAGTAGATTCTATTGTATGGAAGCGGGGGTGTCAAGAGGGGAGGGGTTTTGGGGCAGTAATTAACTAAGAAAAGATTGCATCGAGTGGCGCTCCCGCTTAGACAAATGCGCAGAAATATCGGCATGCAAAATACGCATGCCAGATATTTGCGTATTTGTATCCACTCGATACAAAACTTTTCTTAGTTAATTACTGGAACAAAGATTCCCCTCTTGACACGTTACGGAGGGCGAGGGGGATGTTTATATAACTTAAATCTTCAAGTAAAGGAGAAAGAGTCGTCAAGGGAGTGTTCGAGGGTTAAGCAACTATTAGAGCAAAACAAATAGAAAGAGTTGTTGTGTAAGCGTTGCGTTTTTTTAGATTCCAGTGATTCAGCAGAAAAAGTTTGTGACTCGTGGGTTTTGAGTACGTCGGTATGCGGCGCTGGTAGTTTCAGTGTCCATACCGTTACGCACTCAATAAGTGAGAACGCCCACGAGACGCAAAACTTTTCTGCTGAATTACGGAAATAAAAAAGAATCCGTACGCTAACACTCACAACGAAATTCATTCCACTATTGCCTAAACCCGCAAAATAGGGTAAACTAAAGAACGTATCTAAGGCACATACTTTCGAAAGGGAGGCAGATATGAGACGAGTAGCTTTTTTGACCAGTGGTGGTGACTGCCAGGCTTTGAATGCAACAATGCGCGGCGTGGCAAAAACATTGTATAATGCAGACCCGGACACACAGATTATCGGTATCCTTGAGGGGTATAAGGGTTTGATGTATGAAAAGTATGTAGAAATGAAACCGCTTGATTTTTCCGGTATTTTGACGGAGGGTGGAACGATTCTTGGGTCTTCGAGACAGCCATTTAAGAATATGAGAAAGCCGGATGCCAACGGCATGGATAAAGTGGCGGCGATGGTGAATACTTACCATAAATTAAAACTTGACTGTCTTGTGATTTTAGGTGGAAATGGCACACATAAATCCGCTAATATGCTGCGGGAGGAAGGCTTAAATGTTGTAGGGCTTCCAAAAACCATTGACAATGACATCTGGGGAACGGATATGACATTTGGTTTCCAGAGTGCCGTGGATATTGCGACTACGGCGATTGATTGTATTCACACGACAGCGTATTCGCACGGAAGAGTATTTATCGTGGAAGTTATGGGACATAAAGTTGGATGGCTTACACTTCATGCCGGGATTGCCGGGGGAGCAGATGTGATTTTGATTCCGGAAATACCATATGATATTGACGCTGTGGTACAGGCAATTCAGAAGCGCACGGATGCCGGAAAGCGTTTTTCAATTCTGGCAGTGGCAGAGGGTGCAATTAGTAAGGAGGACGCACTTCTTACGAAGAAAGAGAGAAAAGCAAAATTAAAGAATAATCCGTATCCAAGTGTTTCCTATAAAATAGGAGCAGAGATTGAAGAGCGCACCGGGCAGGCAATTCGCATTACGGTGCCGGGACACACACAACGCGGGGGAAGCCCGTGTGCGTATGACCGTGTGATTGCCAGCCGCCTTGGGGCAGCAGCGGCTCAGTTGATCTTAGAAGAAAAATACGGATACATGGTTGGATTTAAAAATAGAGAAATCATTCCGATTCCGTTAGAAGAAGTAGCGGGTAAATTAAAGATGGTAGACCCGGATTCTTCCATTATCCGCGAGGCGAAAAATTTGGGCATCAGTTTTGGTGTGTAACAGAAAGAGGCAATTATGTCATATCAGGCTTTATATCGGAAATATCGTCCCAAGGACTTTTCTAGTGTCCGGGGGCAGGAACATATTGTAAAAACGCTCACAAATCAGATTCAGGCGGACCGGATTGGACATGCTTATTTGTTTTGCGGAACGAGAGGAACCGGAAAAACGACGGTTGCCAAAATTTTTGCAAAGGCAGTAAACTGTGAAAATCCGGGACCGAATGGTCCTTGTGGTGAGTGTGCAATGTGTAAGGCAATTGAGGAACAGTCTTCCATGAATGTAGTGGAAATCGATGCGGCATCGAATAACCGTGTGGATGACATCCGGCAGGTGATTGATGAAGTGCAGTATTCACCGGCAGAGGGACGTTTCAAAGTGTATATTATTGATGAGGTGCATATGCTCTCGACAAGCGCATTTAATGCACTTTTGAAAACATTGGAAGAGCCGCCTTCCTATCTGATTTTCATTTTGGCAACGACGGAGGCACATAAGATTCCGCTTACCATTTTGTCGCGCTGCCAGCGCTATGATTTCAAACGGATTCAGGTGGAAACAATTGCGGCAAGACTGCGGGAATTATTAGAAATAGAAGGAATTGAGGCAGAAGACAAGGCGCTCACTTACATTGCGAGACAGGCAGACGGCGCACTGCGTGATGGCTTAAGTCTTTTGGAACAGTGTATTTCTTTTTATTTCGGACAGAAATTAACGTATGAAAATGTTTTGAAAATTCTTGGTGCTGTCGACCACAGTGTATATCACCGGTTGATGGAGGCTTTGATAAAAAATCAGGTCGATGGCGTGATTGCCATTGTGGCTGAGATGGTTGAGCAGGGCAAGGATTTATCACAATTTGTCAATGAACTGATTTGGTATCTGCGCAATCTTTTGGTTGTGAAAACTGCGGATGAGGCAGAGCAGTTAGTGGATATGTCGGAGGAAAACAGGCAGGAACTTTCCCGTTTTGCAGAGCAGATTGAATTGGAAATTTTGTTCCGCTATATCCGTATTTTGTCGGATTTGGCAAATGACATGAAATATGCAAACAATAAGCGTGTCATGCTTGAGATGGCGATGATTCGCTTGTGCCGTCCGCAGATGCAGACGGATTACGATTCGCTGATTCAGCGGTTAAACCAGTTGGAGCAGAAGAATGAACAGTGGCAGGAGATGATGGAGTCCGGCACCTTTGTGGCAGGGCAAAGTGGGGGAAAATCTGAGAACAAGCCGGTAATCAAGCCACAGAGAGAAATTCGTCCTGAAGCAGTTCCTGATGATGTAAGAGATGTGGTGGCAAACTGGAACCAGATACTTGGACGAATCGATCAGGTGTCGCGGTCTATGCTTTTAGATGTGAGGATTTCCGTATCGGAGGCTGGGAAATTAGTCCTTGCCTTTACGCAGGGAATGCCTGCCGAGTATTTTAAAAAAGAGGAAAATCAGCAGGTGCTGATTGAGGCAGCCGGTCAATTGACGGGCAAAGAGATTTCGTTAGATGTACGGTTTGTGGAAAATCGTCAGGAAATGAATGCTTTGCCGGAGCTGCGGAATATAATAAAAAATGTAGAAATTGAAATGTTGGATTGACCGACATAGAAAAAGAAAGGAAGAAGAAAAATGGCAAGAAGAGGTGGATTTCAGGGCGGAATGCCGGGAAACATGAATAATTTGATGAAGCAGGCGCAGAAGATGCAGCGTCAGATGGAAGTAACACAAAAAGAGATGGAAGAAAAAGAGTATGAAGCGACAGCCGGCGGCGGTGCCGTTACGGTAAAAGTTTCCGGTAAAAAAGAAGTTCTTTCCGTAAAATTGAGCGAAGAAGTTGTTGACCCGGATGATATTGAAATGTTAGAGGATTTGATTGTGGCAGCAACGAACGAGGCATTGCGCCAGCTCGAAGAAGACAGCGCAAAATCCATGGAAGCGTTGACTGGCGGATTGAACCTTGGCGGAGGCTTCCCATTCTAATGAAGTATTATAGTGAGTCGATTACAAATTTAATCGAAGAATTGGCAAGCTTGCCAAACATTGGTCCAAAGTCAGCACAGCGGCTGGCACTGCATATTTTAAATCTGCCGGAAGCACGCGTGAAACATTTAGCGGACAGTATATTGACGGCAAAGCAGAAGATTTGTTTTTGCAAAGAATGTTTTAATTTATCTGACCAGGAATTGTGTCAGGTATGTGCGGACGAAAAAAGAGACCACCAGACGATTATGGTAGTCGAGGAACCAAGTGATTTGGCGGCTTATGAGAAAACCGGACAGTACAAGGGCGTGTACCATGTACTTCACGGTGCGGTGAATCCAATGGTTGGTGTGCAGCCGGAGAACTTAAAACTCAAGGAACTGCTGCAGCGCCTTCAACGGGAAGATATCAAAGAAGTTATTATTGCGACAAATTCCACGGTGGAAGGAGAAGCAACAGCACTTTGGATAAGCAAATATGTCAAGCAGGCGGGGATTAAAGTAACCCGGATTGCCAGCGGAGTTCCGGTTGGCGGTGCGCTTGAATTTATTGACGAAATGACATTATTCCGCGCACTTGAGGGAAGAACGGAACTGTGAGTGCATAAGACATCGAAACAGTCCGAGACTGATGAAATCAGCGAGCTGCATGACAAGATTTAAATGCGTTGTCTGCAGCAGCATCTGGCTCCCAAATCCGGAAAGATTGACAATACCGGTGATAAAAATGTCACCTACTTCCGGAAGATTTTTATCAACGCCGACGCCGGGACAGAGCGATCCCTCGCCTAACGTGATATAGCCGACGTGTTCGACGACACCAAGAGAAGCGTCAATTGCGATGATCAGTGCGTTTTTATAACAGGAATGAATGAATTGTAAAGTGGCTTCCAGATTTTTGGCATGGATGGGCTGTTCCAGTGTGCCAAAAAGATGGAGGCTGTTTTTATGTGTGTTGCAAAAACGTGCTAATTTATGACCGACAATCGGACCTAAGCAGTCGCCGGTGGCACGGTCGGAGCCGATGCAGACAAGGATGATGTCGCGCGAATGGTAATTCTTTTTCTCTAATAAATTCTGAAGTGATGTAGTAAAATTAAATAAGGAACGGCTTTCGCCGGGATTAAAATATTCTGCCATAATAAAAAACCTTTCTGTGTTGTTTGGTAAAGAACACCCATTGGCTTTGAAAACCGGGCATCCTAACAAAAGTATTTGCATATTTCCAAAAATCATGCGAAAAAAACTTCAATAAAATTTGTTCTCGGGTTCTGAATCGACAAAATCCGCTCTCACAGAGTGATATGATAAAACTGTCGATTGAGAAAAAAACAATAAAGGGAGGACAAGTCATGCAGTGGACAAGACCAAAAAGTGTTCGGCAGATTGGAGAGATTCCGGGACGGGGACGAATTTACATGGAAGATTATGTCATTCGTTTTGTGAAACGTCTGGCAGAGCAGAGTCATGGGATGGAAAAGGCAGCAGTGCTTTTGGGCACGAGCCTGATATGTGATGGGGAGAAAATTTACCAGATTTCAGGTGTCGTGGAAATTCATAATTTTGCAGGACGGAGCGGCCCGAAATTTACCGATGAAGACTGGGATTACATTTATTCGGAAATGAAGGAAAATTTTACGGATTTGGAAATTGTCGGATGGTTTTACAGTTGTCAGGGATTTTCTGTTAATCAGGCGGGGCAGCTTCTTCAGATGCATAAACTGAATTTTGAAAAACGGGATAAGGTTTTATATCTTTATGATGAAACAGACGGTGAAGATAGTTTCTTTTTGTATCGTAGCGGACAGTTGGAAAAACAAAAGGGTTACTATATTTATTATGAGAAAAATCCGGAGATGCTTCATTATATGGAGAGGGAAAATAATCGTCATGTTCATATTGTGGAGCAGGAAGATGACCGCGTGGTGAGAAATATTCGCGGTATTATGGAGGAAAAAGAAAAGTTTCGGACAAAGAAAAAACAGAAGGAAGTACATATGGGGTATGGCATAGCGGCAGTGACTGCATTGATTGTCGTGTTTGCATTTGTTGTGCTGATGCAGAACCAGTCCGCGCTCAATCAGGTGAAGCAGCAGTTGAATACAATCCAGACAATGAACCGGTCGCACCCGGCAAATCAGGACAAGACGATTGTAGAGACACAGAAAGCAAAGCTTACCCCGTGTCCATCAACGGTTCCACCAACACAGGAAAATACGTCGGTGCCGAGTGTCTCGCCAACGCCCGTACCTTCGGCACCTGCGCAAAATGGCGTTGCACAATAATTCTTTTCTATGCTATAATATAAGTTACCGTAATCAGAAAAATTTTCGATTCGAGTACGAGCAAGAAGGGTAGAAAATGAAAGACTTTTTGAAAAATAAACAGAAATGGATTGTAGGCCTGGTGATTTTGGGGCTGATGTTTGTTGCCGGCGGCTTTGGTGTGGCCTCTTATTTATATGGAAATCGATGTTACCGTGGCTATGAAGTGAAAAACAAAGTAAACCGCAGCGACAGTAACAATGTGAATTACCGATATCATAATGGAAATATTTTAAAATACAGCCGCAGTGGTATTAGTGAGATTAATAACGAAGGGAAAAGTTTGTGGAATGGCGGTTATGAAATGAAGCAGCCACAGGTGGACGTGTGTGGCGATTATGTGTCGGTTGCTGATGTGAGCGGGAAACAGTGTTATATTTATAATGGAAAAGATGAAGGCGTTACCGTTGAGACAAGCCTTCCGATTGTGCGCGCAAAAGTGGCAAGACAGGGCGTTGTTGCGATTCTTCTGCAGGATAAGGATTCCAATGTTTTAAACATTTATAATCCGTACAGCAATGCAGAGAGTTTATTGGTGGAAATTCCAACCAATGTTTCGGAGGAAGGATATCCGCTTGATTTTGATATTTCACCGGATGGGAAAAGTGTTGTCACTTCTTATATGATAGCAGGCAGCAGTGATTTTGAAACGAAAGTCAGCTTTTACAATTTTACGGAAGTTGGACAGGACAAAAATACATTGGTAGGCGGAAAGTCATTCGGAAACAAGATGATTGCCGATGTTGAATTCGTGTCGGATGATGAAGTGTTGGTTGCCCACGAAAAGGGGTATTCCATTTTTGGACAGATGAAACAGCCGGAAGTTGTTACGGAAAAAACATTTTCAGATTCAATTAAAAGCCTTGCTGTGGGAGATGATGCGTTAGCTTTTGTCCTGCAAAAAGAGGGAAATGCAAAAAAACAAACATTAAATTTGTATAATTTGTCCGGCAGGGAAAAAATGCAGCAGGACATTTCTTATGAATATGCAGATATGGAAATGTACGGAGATGAAATTATTTTTACGGGAAACCGTTCCTGCAATATTTTGAGAACCAATGGACATGACAAATTTGATTATCATTTTGAGCAGGAGATTGATGCGGTGTATCCGACATCAGATGGACAGGTTTATACACTGATTGATTCATCGACGATACAGAAAATACGATTGCAGACGAAATGAGAAAGGAAAAAACATGAGTACAACACTTGTGGAACTGATTGCCACCGGAATCTTTTTGGTGTGCATACTGGATGGCGTTCATAAAGGACTTTTATTAAAAGTATTTTCACTTTTGCGGATGGTTGTGGTGCTTGCCCTTACGATGATTTTGGTGCCGGTTCTAAAACCGCTGTTTGCAGCAAATTCCGAAGTGCAAAGCGGTGCGGCGTATGTAATTGCGCTTCTTGTGGCAGTGATTGCGGTGGGAATTGTAGTCCGTGTGCTGAAATTAGTAGACCACATACCGGTGCTGAAAACCGTAAACCGGCTGGGAGGTGCCATTTTCGGTGCTTGTATCGGAATTGTTTTAATCTGGGTTTTACTGGCAGTGATAGGAGCGTTTCAGGATGTAACGTGGTGCAGGGAGATTTCGGAGTGCGCAAAACAGAGTGAAATTCTTCGGACGATTCAGAAATTTGACCCGATGAGTTATGTATTGAAAAAAATTGATTTTCCGATGTTATTTTAATGGCAAATCAATGGAAATAACTGAAAAAAACGGCTTGACAAAGGAAAGTCCACACGATATAATGATTTAGCATGCGTTTCGTGTGGGCTTTTTTGTGTCCTCAAAAATAGGACAACTAGTTCCGCAGACCATGACAAATTAGATTACAGGAGGTGAAAATTAATGCCAACTTTTAACCAGTTAGTAAAGCAGGGTAGAAAATCGGTTGCTAAGAAATCCAATTCTCCAGCACTGCAGTCATCCTACAATTCTTTGAAGAAAAAGTCCGTTAATACGAGTTCTCCACAGAAGCGTGGTGTTTGTACTGTTGTACGTACTGCTACTCCGAAGAAGCCTAACTCAGCACTTCGTAAGATTGCCAGAGTTCGTCTTTCCAACGGCATCGAGGTAACAAGTTATATTCCGGGTGAAGGCCACAACCTTCAGGAGCATAGCGTTGTTATGATTCGTGGTGGACGTGTTAAGGATCTTCCTGGTACCAGATACCACATTATCCGTGGTACATTGGATACCGCAGGTGTAGCTGATCGTAAGCAGGCTCGTTCTAAGTACGGTGCCAAGAAACCGAAAGCTGCAAAATAAGCTAATTTAAAAGTACCGGATTAATTTTTGCATCTTACTATATAAAAGTGAGCAAACTTTAAACTGGTGCGGACACAAGTCGTGAGTACCTGTGAATTAATTATTATTAAGGAGGGAAGTAACGTGCCACGTAAAGGACATATTCAGAAAAGAGACGTATTGGCTGATCCAGTTTACAAAAATAAGATTGTTACAAAACTGATTAACAACATTATGCTGGACGGTAAAAAGGGCGTTGCTCAGAAAATCGTATACGGTGCATTTGAGCAGGTAGCAGAGCAGACAGGTAAGGATGCTCTTGAAGTATTCGATGAAGCTATGAACAACGTAATGCCTGAACTCGAGGTCAAAGCTAGACGTATCGGTGGTTCCACTTATCAGGTTCCAATCGAGGTTCGTCCGGATCGTCGTCAGGCGCTGGCTCTTCGCTGGTTGACAACCTATTCTCGTGCGAGAGGGGAAAAGACCATGAAGGAGAGACTTGCCAATGAGATTATGGATGCTGCAAACAACACTGGCTCATCCGTAAAGAAAAAAGAAGATATGCACAAGATGGCAGAGGCAAACAAAGCCTTCGCACATTACCGCTGGTAATTCTTGTGCCACCTATTTTGGAAAAAGGAGGAACTGGCTTTGGCTGGAAGAGAATATCCACTTGAGCGTACCAGAAATATTGGTATTATGGCTCATATCGATGCCGGTAAGACAACACTTACAGAGCGTATTCTGTACTATACCGGTGTGAATTATAAAATCGGTGAGACTCATGATGGCGCTTCCACAATGGACTGGATGGAGCAGGAGCAGGAAAGAGGTATTACAATTACTTCTGCCGCTACTACCTGTCACTGGACTTTGGAAGATCATCACAAAGCTAAACCGGGTGCATTGGAGCACCGTATCAACATCATTGATACTCCTGGACACGTAGACTTTACTGTAGAGGTAGAGCGTTCACTGCGTGTACTGGATGGAGCTGTTGGTGTGTTTGATGCAAAAGCTGGTGTAGAACCTCAGTCTGAGAACGTTTGGCGTCAGGCTGACACTTACAATGTACCACGTATGGCATTCATCAACAAAATGGATAAGATGGGTGCAGACTTTTTTATGTCAGTACAGACGATTATTGATCGTTTGGGTAAAAATGCAATTCCTGTTCAGATTCCGATTGGTCAGGAAGACGATTTCGTCGGATTGGTTGATTTGTTTGAGATGGAAGCATACTACTATAAAGATGACAAGGGCGAGGATATCGAAATCACTGAGATTCCGGATGATTTGAAAGATCTTGCTCAAGAATGGCATGAAAACCTTGTTGAGAAAATCTGTGACTTGGATGATGATCTGATGATGCAGTATCTTGAAGGTGAAGAGCCATCCGTTGAAGATTTGAAGAAAGCTCTTCGTAAAGGAACAATCGCTTGTGAGGCTGTTCCGGTATACTGTGGTTCTGCTTACAAGAACAAAGGTGTACAGAAGATGTTAGATGGCGTTATCGAGTACATGCCTGCACCAACAGATATCCCTGATATCACCGGTACAGACGAAGATGGTAACGAAGTTGTTCGTAAATCTTCTGATGATGAGCCATTCGCAGCATTGGCATTTAAGATTATGACAGACCCATTTGTTGGTAAGCTGGCATTCTTCCGTGTGTATTCCGGTACATTGAACTCCGGTTCTTATGTACTCAATGCAACAAAAGGAAAGAAAGAGCGTGTCGGACGTATTTTGCAGATGCACGCAAATAAACGTAGTGAATTGGATAAAGTATATTCCGGAGATATCGCAGCAGCTGTTGGTTTCAAATTGACAACAACAGGTGATACTATCTGTGATGAGAAACATCCGGTTGTTCTGGAATCCATGGAATTCCCTGAACCGGTTATCGAGCTTGCTATCGAGCCGAAAACAAAGAACGATCAGGGTAAAATGGGTGAAGCTTTGGCAAAACTTGCTGAAGAAGATCCGACATTCCGTGCTCATACTGATCAGGAAACCGGTCAGACAATCATTGCCGGAATGGGTGAGCTTCACTTGGAAGTTATCGTAGACCGTCTGCTTCGTGAGTTCAACGTAGAAGCAAACGTAGGTGCTCCACAGGTTGCTTACAAAGAAACATTTACAAAAGAAGTCGAAATCGATTCGAAGTACGCAAAACAGTCTGGTGGTCGTGGTCAGTATGGTCACTGTCGTGTTCGTTTCACACCGATGGATCCAAACGGCGAGAACACTTACGAATTCGAGTCTACAGTCGTTGGTGGTGCTATTCCGAAGGAATACATTCCAGCTGTCGACGAAGGTATTCAGGAAGCTGCTCAGGCAGGTATCCTTGCTGGATTCCCAGTACTTGGTATTCATGCGAACTGTTATGATGGTTCTTACCATGAAGTCGATTCGAGTGAAATGGCATTCCACATCGCTGGTTCCATGGCATTCAAAGATGCTATGAAGAAAGGTGATGCAGTGCTGTTAGAGCCTATTATGAAGGTTGAAGTTACGATGCCTGAGGAATACATGGGTGACGTAATCGGAAGTCTGAACGCAAAACGTGGTCAGATTGAAGGTATGGACGATATCGGTGGTGGAAAGATTGTTCGCGCATTTGTTCCACTTGCTGAGATGTTCGGATATTCAACAGAACTTCGTTCTACTACTCAGGGACGTGGTAACTACTCCATGTTCTTCGAGAAATACGAGAAATGTCCAAAGAACGTACAGGACAAAGTATTGGCACAGAAGAACGGATGAGAATGTTAATTCGTTAATGTAACAATTTTGGGGGGTTGCTTTTTTAGCAACTTTCCCATATAATTAAGCTATGTGTATATAGCAGATATTTCTAAATTAAAATTTAAAAAATGTTAGGAGGACGTTTAGAAATGGCTAAGGAAAAGTATGTAAGAAGTAAACCGCATTGTAACATTGGTACCATCGGTCACGTAGATCATGGTAAAACAACTTTGACAGCAGCAATCACAAAGGTACTTGCTGCAAGAGTATCCGGTAACGAAGCTACAGATTTCGAGAACATCGATAAG
>ULRW01075736.1_pt1 | contig 31037 bp, 24 predicted proteins | sample 1955581 | NCBI WGS metagenome assembly ULRW01 (sample SAMEA4835687, study PRJEB28245) | human gut metagenome | biome: gut microbiome; material: fecal sample | place: Denmark | collected 2008 | reverse complement strand
ATATCTGGATGCACTGCCCAGGTATATCTGCCCGCGGGATGGACGCATCCATACCCAATTCCACCAGATGCTGACCGCAACCGGGAGGCTTGCCTCCCAGGATCCCAATCTTCAGAATATTCCGGTAAGGACGGAACAGGGGCGCCTGATCCGCACCGCCTTTGTCCCCGCCTCAGAGGAATACACCATGCTGTCTGCGGATTATTCCCAGATTGAACTGCGCATCATGGCGGCTCTTTCAGGAGACCCCGCCATGTGCGGAGCATTCAGGGAAGGACGGGACATCCATACGGAAACGGCCGCCCGTGTGTACGGCATTCCCCGCGACCAGGTGGACGCCGTTATGCGCCGTGCGGCCAAAACGGTGAATTTCGGCATTATTTACGGCATTTCCGCCTTCGGTCTCTCCCAGAGGCTGGGCTGCCCCCGCGGAGAAGCCGCCACTTTGATTGAAAACTATTTTACCCAGTTCCCCATAGTTAAATCCTTCATGGAAGACCTGGTTCACAAAGCGGAACAAGCCGGTTACGCGGAAACGCTATTGGGGCGACGGAGGATGATTCCGGAAATCAATTCCGCCAACAAGACCATTAAGTCCGCCGCGGAACGTACTGCCATCAACACCCCCATCCAGGGCACGGCGGCGGATATGATTAAAATAGCCATGATCCATGTGGACAAATTGCTGAAAGGCACCAGATCCCGGCTTATCCTCCAAATTCATGATGAATTGCTGGTGGACCTGCACAGGGATGAGTTGGCTCTCATTCCCAAGATAGAGGAAGCCATGGTCAGCGCGCTGCCCCTGCCCAACGGCGTTCCCATTCTGGTGGAAGCCAGGACGGGAGGCAACTGGCTGGAAGCCCATTAAAAAATATTTTTTCAAAAGACTCCCACGCGTTCCGCATTCCAGAATTCCCGCGCCTTCCCGATGCCGTATTTTCCCTTCCGGCCGTATCGGTTTCCAGTTTGTGGACGAGTTGTCCCTCCAACGGGAAATTTTTGAAAAGAATGATTCCCCCGCGGCAGAAAAATGGGTGGGAAAGGATATCCCTTTGAAAAAATGAATTAAAGAATCAGAGCGTCCCCTGACTGGAATTCCGGAACGGTCACCAGGGCTCTGCCGTCTTTTAACGCCACTACCTGCACCTTGCGTTCCTGCATTCCTGACGGCGTTTTTACCTGGATGGAGCTGCCGTCCCTGACGGCGGAAGCGGGAATCCACGCGGAAACGGGAACTTGAACGTTGATGGCTACTTGAAGAGCCATATTGACGGGAGCCACTTGCCACTCGGAAACATGGGAGGCATTCGGCTCCAGGGAGGCAATCAACACGGCGGAATTGCTTTTGGAATCCAGCGCCGCATCCACCGCCGTAACGCGGCCCAGCCACTGCAGCCGTTTTCCATTATTCAGCACGCAAGAGGCGGTCAGAGCCGTATTCACCTTGCCCTGCTCATCCCTGGGCAATGCGGAAAATTCTTCCAGCGGAACGGGAATCCGTATCATCCGCTCCTGAAGAGGAATTACTTTCCCCACCGGCTGCCCGGCGACCACGCGGGCACCGGCTCCCACAGAGCATTCCACCACCTGGCAGGTATAGGGAGCTTCCAGCACCGTATCCCGGAGGGCCTGTTCTGCTTCCGCCACATACGCCTCCGCGGCGTTCAGCCTGGCGTTTACGGCTCTGCGCTGCGGCACCCGGAGCACCAGTTCGGATTCCTTTCCGCTTTTGGAGACGGAGCTGTATGTCTTTTTGATGGCTTTCAGGGCTTCCGCCTGCTCCGTAGAAACATCCAGGCGGGCCTGTTCCAGTTCCGCCTGAGCGTTCGCCAGCCGGGCGCGGTATTCAAATTTTTCCAATTCCATCAGGGGGGTTCCCTTCAGGACAATTTCCCCCACATTAAACAGGGGATGCACTTTGTCCACCTTTCCGGAAACGCTGGGAGAAAGCATCGTCAGGTAGGAGGCCTTTACGATGCCGGGCGCGGAAATGGAAAGAGTGTTCGTCTGCAGCCGGAGGGGTGTCTCCGTTCCTGCGGGCGCGCAGCCCCTGTTTCCGGAGGAGGAAAAAGAGACGGACGGCTCCGTCACAATAGCCGTGCCTATCAGAAGCGCCACAATCCCCAGGCCGATGCCTATGGACCAGGACGTTCCCTTTTTTTGAGGGGCCTCGCTCATCAACAGCTCCGGGGGAAACGCGTCCCGTTATTTGGGATATTCCGTCTCCATGATGTGGGAATAGGCCTCCGCCGTTTCCACAGCCACGGTTTCAATATTCTTCATCAACTGGGCAAACTGGGCTTCCGTGAGGTCCATGCCTTCCAGAACGAAGGACTGGCGGTAATAAACATACCCGCTGTTGGGGTCCAGCTGAAAGGCGCCGGCCGTCTGGTCCGCGTTCAGTTCGCTGAGGATAATGCTGACTTCCACACGGCGGTTTTCAGGAACCTTGGCGGCAAAAAGCACGTCAATGACCAGCGTCTCCGGACGTTCAATCATGGTGTACAGGAGGCTCACCGGGGTGAACGTATCACAGGGGACGAATGCGATGCCTGTCTTAATGTTGTGGTCATCAGCGGAAGTGATCCATTCCGTTTCTTCCCCTCTCTTTCTGAGAACGGTGTACACACGGTCCAAAAGGCTGAGATGCTGGTTTTCCATATTGAAAATTGTTTAACAGGGGGTTGCTTGCAAAGGCGCATGCAACGTACGCGCCCGTTTACTGAATTCAAGCTTACTGGCATCCTTCTGATTCGTCAAGCTCTCCTGACGTAAAGAAATTGAAAAAACACGTATGCGGACGGCATAAAAAATACAGACGCCGTCCGAAAGGGCGGCGTCTGGAAAAAACGCGTGCGCCGGAAGTTCCGGCTTTTTTCTGAGGTTCTTTTTACAGGATATCCCCGGGCTGGTAGCCCGCCCCGTCCGGAAACCTGTCCGTCACTTCCTTCACCATGGAGCGGAATGCTTCCACCTGGGCGTCAGCCATGCCCGTAGCGGAGGAATTGGAATCAAAAATGCGCTGAAGGTCCGCCCGGTCTATTCCCAGGCGCCCGTCTTCCGCCAGGCGGTCCAGCAAATTGTTTTCCATGATTTTCCCGGCGCGCAGGTCATTGGAGACAGCCACGGCATGTTCCTTGATCACCTCATGGGCGGTCTCCCGGCCAATGCCGCGCTTGACGGCCTCCATCAGGATGGTGGTTGTCATCAGGAAAGGCAGGTAGCGGCGCAATTCCGCAGCCACCACGGCCTCATACACGCCCATCTGGTTCAACACGGTCAGGAAGGTTTCAAACAGGCCGTCCGCAGCGTAAAAGGAATCAGGCATGACTACGCGGCGCACCACGGAGCAGGAAACGTCCCCTTCATTCCACTGATCCCCGGCCAGCCCGGAAATCATCATCAGGAAGCCTTTCAAAATGACGTGGAAGCCGTTGACGCGCTCGCAGGAGCGGGCGTTCATCTTGTGCGGCATGGCGCTGGAGCCAGTCTGCCCCTTGGCGAACCCCTCCGTGGCCAGTTCATGGCCGGCCATCAGGCGCAGGGTTTTGGCGAAGGAGGAGCAGCCGGAGGTGAGTTCCACCAGCCCGGAAACCACGGAAAAGTCCAGAGAACGCGGATATACCTGCCCCACATTCATCCACTTGGCAGGGATGCCCAGGTGGGCGCACACGCGGTCTTCCAATTCCAGCACGCGGCCGGCATCCTGCCCGAAGAGGGAAAGCTGGTCAAGCTGGGTTCCAACGGCGCCCTTCAGTCCGCGCACGCTGTAACGGTCCATGAGGGAAATCCAGGCCCCCAGGCCGTGCACGATGTCTTCCCCGAACATGGCGACGCGCTTGCCCATGGTCGTGGTCTGCGCGGCTACATTGTGTGTGCGTCCGGCAATGGTCACGTGCTTCCATTGTTCAGCCAGGGCGCTCATGCGGTTCAACACGGCCACGGCCTTGTCCCGGATGATTTGCATGGATTTCCAAATCTGGAGCTGTTCCACATTTTCCGTCAGGTCCCGGGAGGTCATGCCCTTGTGGATATGCTCGCATCCGGCCAGCTCGCAAAATTCTTCTATGCGCGCCTTCACATCGTGGCGCGTCACGCGTTCGCGTGCGTCAATGGAGGGAAGGTTCACCTGGTCTTTCACCCGTTCATAGGCCTCAATCACCCCGTCCGGAATATCCAGCCCCAGATCCTTCTGGGCTTTCATCACGGCAATCCAGAATTCGCGTTCCAGAATGATGCGGCCCTCTGCGGACCAGATGGATTTCATGGCGGCGGAGGCGTACCTTTCAGCCAGGACATTGGGAATCACGCTCATATCAAAATGTGTATATGCGGGGGTTATCAAAAACGGTGAGCCGCCATGATCATGACGGAAGGGAAAAAAGCAAGCACTTTCCCGCAGCTTCACGGATTAGGGACGCCGGGGAATTCCGCCGGCCGGCAAAGCCTCCCTTCCATGCCCCTGGTCCGGCATTGCGCCTCCCCGCCAATAAAAATTTCAAGAACAGGCAAAAATTCTTATTCCCGAATAACGGAATCGCAACACCTCCGCTTACCGCCATGTTCCCTCATTCCTTTGGCGGCGGCTCCAGGCCGTACCGGGCATAACCGGAGACGATTTCCTGAAGGATGGCGGAAATTTTTTCCAGGGAACGGACGGGGACGTATTCATACTTTCCATGGAAGTTGTGGCCTCCGGCGCACAGGTTGGGGCACGGCAGCCCCATGAAGGAGAGGTGGGCTCCGTCCGTGCCTCCGCGCACAGGGACGATTTCCGGCCTCACTCCCACGGCTTCCATGGCCCTGCGGGCATGTTCCACCAGGTGCATGTGCGGAAGTATCTTTTCCTTCATGTTGTAATAGGAATCCGTAATTTCCGCCTTTACCGTCCCCTCCCCGTATTTACGGTTCAGCAGGGCCGCGCATTCCTGCATGAATTCCTTCTTGCGCTCAAAGGCCTCCCTGTCATGATCCCTGATGAGGTACTCCGCAGCCGCCCGTTCCACATCTCCCCGGAGTGAATCCAAATGATAAAAGCCCTCGTACCCTTCCGTAAAAGCGGGATTCTGGAACGCGGGCAGCATTCCCTGGAATTCCATGAGAACCAGGCAGGCATTCAACATCCTGCCCTTGGCGCTTCCGGGATGAATGGAAGAGCCCTGCACCGTCACCACTGCGGAAGCCGCATTGAAATTTTCGTATTCAATTTCCCCCAGGGCGCCTCCGTCCACGGTATAGGCGAAATCCGCGCCAAATCGCGCCACGTCAAAGGCATCCGTTCCGCGTCCTATTTCCTCATCCGGCGTGAAGGCGATCCGTATCTCGCCGTGAGGCCGTTCGGGGTTCAGCAGGAAGGAGGCTGCCATATCCATGATTTCCGCCACACCGGCCTTGTCGTCCGCGCCAAGCAGGGTAGTTCCATCCGTCACGACCAGGTCCTGGCCCAAATAATCCGTCAGTTCGGGAAAAACGGCGGGGGAAAGCACCATTCCCTGTTCCGGATTGAGCAGGATGTCTCCGCCGTCGTACGAGCGCACGATGCGGGGCTTCACTCCGCTGCCGGAGACTCCCGGAGCCGTATCCACATGGGCCACCCAGCCGATGACGGGAACATTCCCTTCCACGTTGGAAGGAATGGAGGCGTAAACAATGCCGGAATCCTCATCCAGTTCCGCCTGCGCTCCCATGTCCTTCAGCTCCCCGGCCAACAGCCGGGCCAGCTCCGTCTGGCCGGGGGTGGATGGCACGGTGGCGGAATCCGCGTCCGACTGGGAACCCACGGAGACATACTTCAAAAAACGGTCTAAAACGGAGATGTTCATGGGAAAAATCAAGGATTGGCAAGAGTCTACCACCCGCCACCGCGAACACAAGCACAAGACACGGTTTATTCTTGCGATTCAGGACGGTGTGCCGTATGTAAACAAAGCTTCTCCCCATGATGACTCCTCTCCCCCTTGGCATTACCCTTGCTTTGTTCCTGACCTGCGGCTCCATGCCCCTTCTGGCCCAGGGGACGTATATGCCCGGCCCCATGCCCGCCACCGCCGGAACAAAGCAGGATCCAACGGACATGTACCTGGAGGCGTTGAGGCTGGTGACCCAAGCCGCAGGACTGGTGGAAAAACGGGATTATATAGGAGCCATCCGCCTGACGCAGCAGGCGGAAGACAAGTTCGGACGCCTGGCTAAGTCTTATCCCCAATGGCGCCCCAACCTGCTGCAAACGCGCCGCCAGCTCAACAGGGAAAATCTGGACCAGTGGCAGAAGCTGGCCCAGCAGCAGGCCGCCGCCTCTTCATCCGGCTCCGGCCTGGAGCTGGAACGCCCTGCCTCCGTGCCGAAGCGCCCCAGGCCCAAACCCAACATAGCCCTTCCTCCCGGCTACAAGGGCGTGGAATTCCCTACCCGGCCCGGAGAATCCCTGGTCAATACCATCCCGTCCCCCTCCGTTTCTCCCGGGGCGGCTCCGGAAGTGGTGGAAAGCAATTACGAACGCATTCGAAGACTGCTGGATAAAACCACCATGGAGAACAAGGCCCTGATCCAGGCTCTCAAGCGTACCCGCCGGGAGCAGGAGGAGGTTCTGGCGAAACTGGCCGTGGCATCCGCCGGAGAATCCGTTTACCGGGATGAATTGCTCAAGGTCAAAAAGCAGATGGAGGATGAGAGAAGGACCAGCAACAAGCTCATCCAGACCCTCACCAGGAGAGTGGAGGAACTGGAACAACATGTCACTTCCCTCAGCCAGGACAAGGCCCGTTACCTGGAGCAGATCGCCGATCTTCAGCTGCAGCTCAAGGAGTACAAGGACAAACTGGACAAAGTGACGGATGAGAAAAACGCCCTCCAGAAAGACCGCGACCAGTTGGCGGCCCTGGTGGAGCTCAACAGTCCGGACAAAACAAAAAACCTGTTGGACCGCAACCTGACGCTGGCGGCCCAGCTCAAGGATGCCCAGGACAAAATCGCCGCTCTGGAAACGGCCAAGTCCGATTCCGAAGAACAGCGGAAAGCCAATCTGAAAGCGTTGGAAGAGGCGCGGGGGGAATCCGCAGACCTGAAACAGAAACTGATTGCCATCCGGGATGAAAACATCGGCTACCGCAAACGCATTACAGAGCTGAATACCAAGCTCATTAATGCGGATGTGGAACTGTCCAAGCTGGAGGCCAATCCGGAAAAAAGCCCGCTTCTTCTGGAAGAAAACCAGCTGCTGCGCTCCACCATCGCCAAGCAGCTCCGCATCCTTTCCGTGCAGGACCAGAGCCGCTCCCTGCTCATCAGCACCTATAAGCGGCTGCATCAGGAAAACCCGGATACAGCGGAAATAGCCTCCCTGATGGATAATGAAGAAGCCATCAGGCTCACTCCCGCGGAAAAACAAATTGTCAACGCCATTGCCAAGGATAACAATATCAATGTTCCCCTGACGGCTCAGCAAAAGGAAAAAATCAATAAGCTGGCTCAAGCCCTCTCTGCGGAACGCGGCAAGGCCTCCCAGCTTGCCCGGGATTTGGAACTGGCGCGCAGCCAGATGAAAACCAAAGCGGACAAATCCGCCAAAAACGACAAAAAACAGGCGGAAGCCCTGGCGCGGGCCCAAAAGGCCCTGGAACAGAAAAACACTCAGGTGGAAGAACTCACCCGGCAGATGGAAGAACTGAAAAGACGTTCCGCCGAACAGGCCCGCCTGGCCGCCATCTCCGCCGGGGCCATTACTCCGGACCAGGAAAAGGCGCTGAACCGGAGCATGGAAGCCACGGTGCGCCGGAAGCTGGAGGCGGAAGCCCTGGGACAAGGCGCCGCAGAAGCCTTCGCCAAAAAACGCTATGCCGCCGCAGAACAGCTGTACCGGACGTTGCTGGACTTCCAGCCGGCCCACGTTCCGGCCCTGGTCAATCTGGGAACCATTCTGCTTCAGCGCAACAAGGCGGAGGAAGCGATCAAATTTCTGAAAAAAGCTACGGAACTGGACGCATCATCCTCCCCCGCATGGTTCATGATGGGGGTGGCCCAATACCGCGCCGGGGAAGACCAGCGCGCCATCGCCTCCCTGACGGAAACGGTCAGGCTGGATCCGGCCAACGCCCTTGCCCTGCTTTACCTGGGCAACCTGGAAACCAGCGCCGGAAACTATGAAAAAGCGGTTATCCACTTTGAAAACGCCCTGAAAATCCAACCGGAATCACCGGACGCGCATTTCAACCTGGCCTGGACCTATTCCCGGCTGGGCCGCACAGCGCAGGCCCGCAAGAGCTATGACGCAGCCATCCGCAGCGGAGGCCTGCCGGATTCCGACCTGGAACTTGCCATTACCGGAACTACCACCCTGCCCCGCAAAAAGCAGGCTCCGGACCAGAATCCCTCATCCGCCGCAAAAGAGGACGGCCCCCAGCTGGCCGCGGCAATAAGCGATCCGTCAGCCATTCCCCACGAAGCCAATGAAGTGCCTGCTCATGTGGCGGAGGATCCGAATGCGCGGGAAAAGCCTTCCGCCGGTCCCAAACAGGTTGTCGTCAGCCACCGTCCGGAATCCGGGAAAGCCTCTCTGGCCTCCCTAATGAAGGAAACCGCCCCCGCGGCTACATCCGCACAACCTCCGGCAGAAACCGCGACTGCCGCAACGGAAACGCCCAAGCCGGAAAAACAGGAACCTCCGCGCAGGAAAAGCCGTTTCCGAATCGGTTCCTGACGTCATTCTCCTTTTCCCCACTAAATAAAGCCATGTATCACGTTTCCATTTTAGGACTGGGCCTCATTGGCTCACGGATTGCACGCCATATGGCCGGGATGGGCGACACGGTCACCGTCTGGAACAGAACTCCGCGGGAGGATTTTCCGGAAGCGGTTCCTACCCCGGCGGATGCGGCCCGCGCTTCCAAAATTATCCAGCTCTACCTGAAAGACAGGAATGCCTGTCTGGAAGTGTTTGAACAAATGAGGGAGGCCCTGACACCGGAGCATATCATTCTGAACCACTCGACTATTGACCTGGCGACTGTCGGAAAACTCTCCCTGATGAGTTCCTCCATCGGCTGCACGTATGTGGATTGCCCGTTCACCGGCTCCCGTTTGCCCGCGGAAAAAGGGGAACTGGTTTACTACGTTGGAACGGATTCCACCACTCTGGACCGCATACGCCCCGTGCTGGAGCACAGTTCCCGGGACATCCTGCATCTGGGAGGCATTGGAGCCGGCACCGTCGTCAAACTGGTCACCAACATGGTCTCCGCCACCATGGTGCAGAGTTTGAGCGAAGCCCTGGCCATCTCCCAGGCGTACGGCATTTCCCCGGAAATGCTGGGCCAGGCCATTTCCCGGAACGTCATTGCCTCCCCTCTAGCCGCATTGAAGCTGCCCCTGATGGCAAAGCGCGACTTTTCCACTCATTTCTCCCTGGACAACATGAGGAAAGACAGTATTTACGCTCAGGAACTTGCCGCAGAAAAAGGAATCCTCCCTCCTGTTGCCGCCCTGGTTTCCTCCATCATGGGTAAGCTGTGCCGGGAAGGTCATGCGGAAGAGGATTTCAGCTGTCTGGCGGAACAATTCGACTAACTTTTTCCGCGGATGAAATTCAGGGGAACATGCGTCTTTCTGTTGACGGCTCTTCTTCTGCCCCCTGCTGTCTGGGGGCAGGAACAGAAAGGGGCTGGCGATGTTTCTTCCGCGGAAGTGCGGCTACCGGAAGAAGAAGCAATATCCGTCCAGGATGCGGCTTTTATTGATGACGCCTCGGACCGTCCTGTATTGCAGGGCAATTCCAATGTGAGTCCCGTTGTCCCCCCTTCGCCTCCGGCAAAAGCCGCCGCCGGAACGGAGGAACAGCCCGCCAGACGGCAGCCGTTCACCAGCGTTTCCTCCTCCAGGCAATTTCATGTCACCGGGATGGACTCCCTGCTGGCCGGGGCCATCGCCACCCGGGCGGATGCCATACGCACCGCGCTGCTCAAGGTCCTCAAGCAGCCTGACGAATGGAAAAACGGCATCAACATCCGCCTGGTAGGAGAACCGGGAAGCCCCGTTCCGGCCAACCCCGTCCGCATGCAAACCGTCATTGTGGGCAACACCCTCTCCTATAATATTTTCATTCACCTGGGCCACGGTATCAACCAGGACAGTCTGCGCCGCGCCATCGTCTCCACCCTGCTTTATGAAATGATGCTGCGCACGGTGGATCCGGAAGGCCTGCCGGATAACGTCACGCTGCCCCCCTGGCTGATTGCCGGGCTGGAACAGGCTGTTCTGTGGCACAATAATGAAGCTGACCGCGCCATGTATTCCACCCTGTTCCAGCAGTCCGGCATTATGACTCCGGAAGAAATTCTGAATTGCCGGGAACCGGAAAAGGAACTGGATGCGACCTCTTACGCGGCCTATCAAACTTCCTGCGGAGCCTTGGCGCTTTGCCTGCTGAACCAGGAAAACGGCCCGGAAGGCATGAAACAGCTTCTGGACCAGGCTATTCTGGGCAATGACGATCCCGGAAATCTCATCAAACGCCATTTTCCGCAGCTTAGCCTGACTCCCACTTCCCTCCATAAATGGTGGACGCTTCAGCTTTCCCGCATGGCGACGCCTCCCCTGACGGAAACTCTCACGATTACGGAAACGGAACGGCACCTTCAGGAAGCACTCACCCTGGTCAAGTATGATCCGGATACCCGCACCACCGTCACATTTCCCCTGGATGACCTGGAGCAGGCCCATTCCCTGCCGGATCTGAACAGGCAGCTTTCCAATGTGGCCGGCAGCCTGCTCAACCTCAGCAGGCGTTCCTTTCCTTCATACCGGCCCGTCATTGTAGAATATGCCAAGCTGGTGGCCCTGATGCAAACAGGGAAAGTCAACAGCCGGGAAGCCGGCTCCAAAATCAGCCAGCTCCGGGAAATCAGGAACCTTTCCATGAAAACCGCCCGCCGCGTCCGGGATTATATGGACTGGTATGAAATCAACACGCGGTCCGGAACCGGCAAGACATTCGCTTCCTACGCGGCAGCCGTGAAAATCCTCCGGGAACAGGAGCAGCCGGCCAATACACCTATTTCCCGCTATCTGGACGACATTGAAAAACTGTACACCCTCCCGGCCAGGGCTCCTGTGCCCTCCCTGCATGGGAAGAATTGAGGGAAGGGAGTTTTGCCGTCCCCGGCAAAAGCACTGCACTTCCGGAAAAAACGTTCTCCCATGCCGGCAATGTTACCTTCACGGCAACACAAAATGCCGATGGGTTCTCCCCGGAAACCGGAAGGAGCGGATATCTGGCGCTATGAAGCAAACTGGTTGCCGGGACAGGCCAAATCGCCGCATCACGTTATGAACCAATAGACCGTTCCCTCCAGCGTTTTGAAGAATTCTCTGCATCTGCGCTCACGCGCATTTTTTCATGTGGTCTTTTTTGATTCAGGAGGATTCAGGGATTGTCTTTCCCAAGATGATTTGCAATCATCGCCCCGAATTATTTTCATATCACTATACAATATGGACACGTCATTGAAACTCCACGGCCTGGTGGCCGCCGTACATACTCCGTTCAAGGCGGATGGTTCTCTGAATCCTTCCAGCGTTGACGCCCAGGCCAAGCTGCTTGCCTCCCAGGGCATCAAGCTTGCTTTCATTACCGGCAGTACCGGTGAATCCTCCTCCATGCAGCTTGAAGAACGCAAGGAAATCTATTCCGCCTGGAAGGAAGCCTCCGCCAAGCATGGCGTGGAAGTTATCGCCCATACCGGTTCCAACAGCGTCTGGGACGCCCGGGAACTGGCCGCTTTTGCCCAGGAGTGTGGATTCGTGGCCACCAGTTCCCTTGCTCCCTCCTACTACAAGCCCGGCACTGTCCAGCGCCTGGTGGAATGCTGCGCTTTCGCCGCCTCCGGCGCACCCGACCTGCCCTATTATTACTATGATATCCCCGTTCTGACGGGCGTACGTTTCAACCCGGTGGACTTCATCAAGCTGGCCAAGGAACAGATTCCGAATTTCGCAGGCATCAAATTCACCAATCCGGATCTGGCCCTGTACCAGACCACGCTGAATTACGACGAAACCGTGGACATCCCCTGGGGTGTGGACGAATGGTTTACGGGCGCTCTTTCCGTAGGGGCCAAGGGCGCCGTGGGGAGCTCCTTCAACTTTGCTCCGGCCCTGTACCAGAAACTCATGAAAGCCTTTGCGGAAGGCGACGTGGAAACGGCGCGCGACTGCCAGTGGAAGTCCGTGCAGATGATCAATATCCTGGCCTCCAAAGGGTATATGGGCTGCGCCAAGGCTCTGATGGGCTGGCTGGGCGTTGATCTTGGACCCGCCCGACTTCCGCAGGGCAACCCGACCGCTGATCAGCTGAAGGAACTCCGTTCCGAACTGGAAGGCATCGGCTTCTTCCAGTGGGCTTTAAACTGAACCCCGGAATCTGACCGATATGGCTGCAACTCTTGATATGCCCTCCCTGGGCAAGTTCTACCGCCGCCAGCTTCTGGAAGACGTCCTGCCGTTCTGGTTTCCCCGTGCCTACGACGAAAAAAACGGTGGTCTTTACCACTGTTTTGACGCAGACGGCACACTGGTGGACTCCGACAAATCCGTCTGGGCCCAGGGCCGTATGGCATGGATGCTGCTGACGATGTACAACAGCATCGAAAAGAATCCGGACTGGCTCAAATGGGCGGAAAGCGCTCTGGAATTCCTGAAAACCAAGTGCGTTGACCCAACGGACGGCCGCATGTTCTTTCATGTAGCCGCCGACGGTACCCCCATCCGCAAACGCCGCTACGCCTACAGCGAATCTTTCGCCGCCATCGCCTTTGCAGCGCACGCCAGGGCGACCGGCAGCCGGGGTTCCGCCCGTGAAGCCCGCCACTGGTTCGACATCTTCACGGACAACTGCTTCACCCCCGGCAAGATGGTTCCCAAGTTCACCGGGGAACGCCCCACGACCGGCCTGGGCACCCGCATGATTACGCTGAACACCGCTCAGGAAATGCGCAAGTACCTGGGAGATGACGACGGCTTTTATACCGGCTGGACAGACCGCTGCATCAACGACCTCCGCACCCTGTTCATGAAACCTGACATCCAGGCAGTCATGGAAGTGGTGGGAACGGACGGCTCCATCATCGACCACTTCGACGAACGCACCCTGAACCCCGGCCACACTACGGAGGGAGGATGGTTCGTGCTGGAAGAAGCCCGCCATCGCGGCAATGACCCCGAACTCATCAAGGTGGGCTGCGACATGATTGACTGGGCATTCGCCCGCGGCTGGGACAAGGAAAACGGCGGCATGCTGTACTACACGGACGTGTACAACAAACCCGTTCAGGAATACTGGCACAACATGAAGTTCTGGTGGCCGCATGATGAAGCGCTCATCGCCATGACGCTCGCCTACAAGCTCACAGGGGAAGAACGCTATGCCATCCGCCACGACATGGTGCGCAACTGGGCTTTCTCCCACTTCCAGGACGTTCAGCATGGCGACTGGTTCGGCTATCTGAACAAGGACGGTTCCAGGGCCAACACCCTCAAGGGGAGCCTCTGGAAATCCTTCTTCCACCATCCCCGCGCCATGTGGTGCTGCGCCCACTACTGCGGAGCCATTTAAGAAGAAATCAAATGTTTCCTGCCGGGAGGCCATTCCGTATCTACGGAGTGGCCGCTTTTTATGCCCTCAACGCAGGATGATATCCTCCGTCCGCACCACCACATCGCCGGGATCCAGCATGGCGTTAATCAGGGAACAGAAGCGGAATTTGCCTATATCTTCCGCTCTTACGGAACATTCCCGAATGTCTCCGCGGGACAGCAGGAAGGCGCGCTTGGTTCCCGGGAGCAGGAAAGTTTCCGGAGTAATCCAGGAGGCCCCGTCCCCGAACACCACGTTGCTGTACCGCGTATCCGTCACCATCCCGTTCCGGAGAATCAGCGCTTCTTCGTCACAGCCCAAGGCCGCCCCTGCCGCCAGAAGCCCTGTCCGATCCTCCCACTTGCATGAGTAATCCAGCCCGGGCATTTCCACACACGTCAGCGTCTGCACCTGCCGGGGACGGTAGGGCTCAAAGGAGGTGCGGCGCACCCTTCCCCGCGTATCATACGTGATATGGCATTTGTAAACTCCACGGCTCTCCGGGCCGGGACAGGCCGAAAGAACGGAAGCCAGATCGGGAACGGGAGCTCCGTCCGAACCATGAACGCCGATGGAGGCTTCCACCCTCCGCTGGTGCCAGGGAAGCAGGCAGGGAGCGCCATTCTCCCATTTAACGGTTTCAAAAATCAAACGGCACATAAACTTTGGCTACAGCTTCCCGGTATTCCTCTTCCATCCGGCTCATGACGGTAATCCCTCCACCGCTCTTGTATACCATTCCCCGCTCATCCTCCTCCATGAAGCGGATGGAGACGGCGGAATCCAAATCCCGCCCGTTGAAAAAGCCGAAAATTCCGGTATAAAACCCCCTCTCCATATCCTCCGCTTCCGCGATGGCCCGGCAGGTGGCTTCCTTGGGCGCTCCGGTCACGCTCCCGGCGGGAAGCAGCTTCAGAAGGATTTCCCCCAGGCGGGAACGCCAGTTTTCCGGCAACAGCCCTGAAATTTCGGAACTGCATTGAAGAATAGAGCCTTTGGACGTTTCTACAGGGCTGATATAGCGGTAGCGTTTTACCTTCACGCCGGTTGCCACCATGGAAAGATCATTGCGCATCAGGTCCACAATGGTGGCGGATTCCCTATTCTCCTTTTCATCCGTTTCCAGCCAGCGGCGCGCTTCCTGCGTAGCGGACGACGCCGTTCCCTTCATGGGAAACGTGGAAATGGAGCGCCCGCGCACCGTGACAAACGGTTCCGGAGAAAAGCAGACGCAGCCGCGGCCGTGCACTCCGGAAATCCGCGCGTCCGGCCCCAGCAGCATCCGGTAAGGCGCGCGGGCAAACCGGAACAGATGGCGCAGCGTCAGGTTGGTTTCCACGGGGGTGGACACGCATAAATTCAGCAGGTAGGAATCCCCCCTCATCAGATGGTTCCGGACGGAGGCGAAGGATGCCGCATACCGGGACATGGGCTGGGGGGATGGAATGAACCGCAGCCGTTCCGGAAGCGGAGGGCCGCCGTCCTGACTTCCCATCGCGCCCAGCGGCAGGGAAAAAGCAGCCATGCGCTCCCCCTCCGTTTCCGAAGGTTCAAACAGCAGGTTATGGCCCATATCATGGGAAATGACAAAAAAGAACGGACATTCCGCACGGCCCAGGGCGTTCATGCGGCTGATGGTCTGTTCCCGTGTGTACATTGTCGGGAATTACTCTATCATGTGCGCGCCATGAGTCAACCGAACGTCTGGATCATCGACCACCGGGATTCTTTCACCTGGAATCTTGCAGAACTCGTCAGAAGGACGGGAATGGCCGTTCCGCGCGTGGTTTCCAATGAATCCCCGGAACTGGAACAGGCGGTTCAGGCGGGGGAAAAGCTCATCCTGTCTCCCGGTCCGGGAACGGTGGAGGATGACTGCCACCGGGCCACCTTCCGCCTTCTGGAGCGCCTGCCCCGTTTTACTCCGGTGCTGGGCGTATGCCTGGGGCATCAGATTCTGGGCGTGCGCTTCGGAGCCCGTCTGGAACACCTTTCCCGGCCCCTTCACGGAGCGCGGGAATTCATACGCAGAACGGAACAGTGTCCCATCCTGGAGGGATTGCCGGAACAATTTCCCGCCGCGCTTTACCATTCCTGGCGTCTTGCCTCCTTCCCCTGGCCGGCGGAGCTGATTGTCACGGCTAGGGATTCCGGAAAAAACGTGCAGGCCATCCGCCACAGGCATCTCCCTCTTTACGGCATTCAGTTCCATCCGGAATCCATCCTGACGCCGGACGGAGAAGCGCTGCTCCGGAACTTCCTGTCCCTTCCGGCAGGAAGCCGGGAAAAACGGCGCATCCAATGATTCCACCCCAGCCCCCGGCATCAGGGATGAACGGGACAAGACTGGAAGGTGTCTCACTCCCGTGCGGTTCCGGCTCCCATGCCCGGCCGCTTCAGAGATAACGTTTTTCCCCTTTATGAATGCACAGGACGAACTCAAGACCAGGGACATGGAAATCCTGTTCCAGCCTTTCCACTCACGCAAGCTCAACACTCCCACCCGCATCGTCCTCCCCGCCATGACCCGGGGATTTTCTCCCAACGGGGTTCCCACGGACCAGGTAGCCGCTTATTACAAAAGGCGGGCCGGGCATGAAGTAGGGCTCATCATCACGGAAGGCACGTTCATTGACGAGCCCAGCGCCTCACCTTCCTCCAACTATCCCAATTTCTTCGGGGGAGCCTCCCTGCGGGGATGGAAAAAGGTGCTGGAAGCCGTTCACGCCACGGATTGCAAAATAGCCCCGCAACTCTGGCATGTAGGCATGGCCCGGCCCTTCAAGGGAGAAGACCTGCCCCATCCGGAGCTGCCGCCCATCGGGCCTTCCGGAATTGACGTAAACACGCTGGAACAGACGGCTGAACCGATGAGCATCTCCAAAATTGAGGAGGTTATCAATGCTTTTGCGAAGGCGGCCGCAGACGCCAAACGGCTGGGTTTTGACGGTGTGGAACTGCATGGAGCGCACGGCTACCTGATTGACCAGTTTTTCTGGAAGGAGACCAACAGGCGCACGGACGAATACGGAGGCGACCTGACAGGCCGAACCCGTTTTGCCAGCCGCATCATCCATGCCGTCCGCAAGGCGGTGGGCAGCCGATTCCCCATCATCTTCCGCTTCTCCCAATGGAAAACGGGCCATTATGACGCCAAGCTGGCGTATACCCCCGAGGAACTGGAAGCTTTTCTGGCTCCGCTGACGGATGCGGGCGTGGATATCTTCGACTGTTCCACGCGCCGTTTTTGGGAACCGGAATTTGAAGGTTCCCGCCTCAACCTGGCCGGCTGGACCAGGAAACTTACCGGAAAACCCACGATTTCCGTCGGCTCTGTGGGGCTTAAGGGAGATTTTACTAATGCCTTTGACGGAGGGCCGGAAGCGGAGGCCGCCAGTGTGGAACCGCTGGTGGAACGGCTGAAAGCAGGGGAATTTGACCTGATTGCCGTAGGCCGCGCCCTGCTGGCGGATGCGGAATGGGCGGAAAAAATACGCCATGCGCGGGAAAAAGAAATCCACCTGTTTACGAAGGAAGACCTGAAAACGCTGAAATAACGGATCAGGCCTCTTCCCCCATTTCCGCAGTAATCATCATTCCCGCAGAAGAGACCTTTTTATTTCTTCCTGACGCGGACAGTCAGGTACAACAGCCGCAAAAGAACCAGGGCCGGAATCTGAAGCGTCAGCAAATACCACGGAGCGGAACCGAAATATTCCAGAACAGTTCCAGCCGGGGCATACCGGGTAAAACCGTAATTCGTATCCAGCCAGATATTCACCGGAATAATCAAAACCAGGTAGGCGTCGCACAAACCCAGAGCCCGCATGTCGTCCCACGGCCGCGCGCGCCATTGCAGGACGGCGGGAAGGTAAAGGGCGGAAATCAATAAAAGCCCGTGCCCAACGAAAAAGGCGAAAAAGGCGGCGGAGGGAAAACCGTCATGAAGCATGGGTGTAATCAGTCCCTGGACGCTCGCCGTCAGCACGCCGAAATACGCCACGGCGCATGCCCAGGGCGTGCGGAACCACAGGGCGATAAAACAGACCAGCGTCATCAAACTGCAAAAATGCAGCGGAAGCCTGTCCTGCCAGGGTTCCCAATGTTCTCTGACGATGCGGCCGAATGTTTCCATCAGAAACGTCAACAGGAAAACCCCTCCCAGAATCTTTCCCACAAGCAAACGGCTCTCCATCCGGAGCCGCCGGCATCCCCACAGGAGCCCCCCTGCGGCCAGGGCCACGATGCCCAGGGCAGCCCAGTGCGGCAGGCTCCAACGGACAAACAGGGGCGCCATTTCTCCGGTCATAAAAAGATCCATCAACGGGAGGGAGGAGGTTCCGGGCACGCATGAAGTTTGGCGCTGATGGCCTCCACCTTAAGACGCAGAACACATACGGAACGGACCATGCCGGGGGTAAAATCCGCATCCCTGCCCGTCTGGTGCAGCATGATGCGGCGCAGGGCATGCGCCTTTTCCTCATCCCCCCGGAGAAATTCGACGACGCCACGCCCCATGACGCAGCCGTAGGCGTAACTGTACCGGCACGGCATATCCCCCTCCAGCAACACATGATCCCCATCCATTTCAAAAGAAACCTCCGGACGGTTTTGCAGGATATCCAGCTTTCTTCCTTCCCTGGCGCAGTGGAAAAACAGGCTCAGGGAACCATTTTTTTCTTCATAACCGAAGTTGAGAGGAACTACATACACCTCCCTGCCGTCCCACAGCCCCAGGCGGCATACCTTAAACCGGGCGATCATTCCCAGCAAATCCCCATGCCGGGTTACTTCCCTGTCTTTTCTTCTCATAAGCCGGCGTCCTCCATCCGTTCATTCATCCAAAAAATGGCATGTTCGTCCGGCAGAAAGCCATTCCGCACGGAAGAACAGGGAGAACCCACCTGAATGTGCAGCATTCGAAAGCCTCTGCCCCTGAAAAGAGACGCCGGCGTGCCGGAATCTTCCGAAATAGCATGGAGCGGAACCAGACAGGGAGGGAATGTAGAACGGCTACTCATGGCGACGGAAGATGAAACGCAACAAAAAATACAGAGAAAAGACCTCCGGGAAAAGCTTTTTGCCCTCTTCTCTACGTATTTCCGGAACCGGGATGTTCATCATGAAACGGGAATATCCGCCACATCCGCAAAAATACCCTCCGCCGCGCGGCATAAATCCACAGGATTCAACTCAATCTGGCACCCCAGGCGTCCGCCGCTCACCACCATTTCCGGCAGGGCCTCCGCGCTGGCATCAATTACAGCAGGGTATTTCCTTTTCATCCCCAAAGCCGTGCAGCCGCCGCGCACATACCCCGTCACGGCAGTAATATCCTTCACCGGAAGCATGGAAAGAGCCTTCTCTCCCACGGTTCGGGCAGCCTTTTTCAAGGAAAGCTCCGCGCCTATGGGGATCACGAACACGTAATACTGCCGTGGAGCACCCTCCGTTACCAACGTCTTGTACATCTTCTCCTCCGCCAGATTCAGTGCTTCCGCCGTATGCCGCGCATCCACAAACTCGCGGCATTCATAGGAATAATGCCTGTACGGGATATGCAGCGCATCCAGCAGACGCATGGCATTTGTCTTTGCCTCCTTCTTTTTGGACATAAACTTGAAAAAGGAATGTCCCGGTAACATAGGGAAAAAGCCTTCCTTTGACAAGCCCGGAGCCCCCAACGGCCTCTATGAAAAAGTGGAATGGAAAACGGGGCTTTCTCTGAAAGAACGGTAAGGACGGCAACGCCGTTCCTCCAGGGCCGCCCGTTCACGGCGGAAAATTTCAGAAACGGGCGGACAGAGAAAAAGGAAAAAGGCTCTGTCCTACCAATAGATGCGAGAATACATCACATTCTAAACCCCAGAGCTAGGTTATACTTCTCGAACAAAAAAATATCCCCATAGTTTACCAAGCTAATGGGGATAAAATTCACCTGTCACTCAACCCTATCTATTCCCCTTGGCTCTGTTATGAGTCTGACACAACATTTGACAGTTTTCTATATTAGAAGCACCACCTTTGCTCCATGCTTCCACATGGTCTGCATCCATCTGTTTAATCTCCCATATTTTTGTCCTGTTAGCATCGTGACCAATAGCACACAACGGACAGTTTGAAACATTGTTCAATTTTGCAGCCTTTGTTTGAGCCATATAAACGCTCTTCTTTATCACATCATTGAACACGCGCACATTGAGAAGCCTCTTATCCTGTTCGTCACCTAATATATATTCATAGATATTCTTCTTATCTCTAACGCAGGGGTCGCTTAACAAATCTTCCACTCTTTGCCAAATCTCATCAGCACTATATGGTGTTTTGTGATATATCTCGTAAAGTCTGCCCCAGTCTACTCCACACATCGTCTTATCAACTCCGCTAAATGTTATGTTAATCCATTCAATAACAGTATTGAAGTAGTTAACTAACTCCGATATATCGGAATCCGTCCTATGTGCAGCCATGTATGAGGCAACATTATCCTTACCACCACTTACCCATTCTAACGCCCTTTCCAGATAGTCCTGTCGCTTCACATCGCCTCTTATATAGGCATTCCACTTTTGAATGTTATTGTTAGCAGAATTAGAGAACACCTCTTTTGCACGAGAAACAAACGGACCGGAATAAACCGCATTTAGAAGTTCTTGGTTATTTAATGGAACACCAGCAATGTTAATGGTCTTAAACCACTCTTTTATCTCTCGTTCCTCGCCCTCGCAAACATAAATAAGCAAACGAGAGTTTTCTAGTAACATCTTCTGTTCTTCTGGAAGTGACGAGAAGTAAAGAGGCATATCGTTATCGTCCATTATGGCAAATTTGTTAGTCAAATATCTGCCAATGGAGGTAATACGCTGTTGACCATCAAGAACTTCATACTTTCCATCCACAGTCTTATTGAAATAGATAAGACCAATGGGATATCCTTTCAACAAAGACTCTATGACTGCTACATCTTTATTACCTTGACAGTAAATGTAGTTGCGTTGATATTCAGGCTGAATAACCAGTTTTCCTCCCCAACCAAATAACCCTTTTGCTTCCAAGTCACTATACTGAAAACCTTGGCATATATCCTTAATCGTCACATCTGTGAGAAGTGTTGTCTTCATAGTTGTTTAGGTTAAATTTCTGATAAAAATTCGTTGATATGTCTTTTCTCTTAATCCGTCTTTAATAAGAACTCCAGAAGCATTCAGATCGTATGTCCCTTTTTTGCCAAATTTCTCTAAATAGGCATCTTTACATTCCTGTGTGGTATAAATTTTTGTTTTCAGATTATATAAATCTTCATTCTCAGCCATTCCTAATATCTCAAATTGTTCAGGACAATATTTATCCAAGAAGGTGCTAGGAACTCCCATAATTCCATCGTAATCACTCGGTATTGAATCCACTTTGGGAACTTCAATAGCATCGTAATTATCATATTTGTGGAATCGACCTTGTATTCTCAACTCTGCGTGACGACTGAACTTGAATATATCAGCAGTTGTCATGAGAGGAATAGGCTGGTGTCTTCTGCCGTGTTCTAAATTTGTAATCCAAATGGCAGGAACATTTTTCAAATCTTTGCCATCTTCTACTTTATCAACATATTCAGCATTAGGACTAATAAACCACATACCTCCTGCCCACGGTCTACATCCGCTCCAAACTTTATTGTTCATTACATACGGAAAAACTTCCTTATAACAAATCGCACCTTTGTTAGCAATGAGTAGGAATTTTTTATCAGTTTCCCATAACCATGCCCAAAATGGACGGAACAGTGAAAATGGCGGATTTGTGACAATAATATCCGCTTCGTCTCTTAATCTGCGGACTTCTTCACTGTTGAAGTCTCCGTCACCTTCAAGATACCTCCACTCTATATCTTCGTAACTTATCCTTCCATCACCGCTCGTATCTCTTTCCAGAACAAATATTTTACCCCTTGTTCTGTTTATCGCCCAATCAAACAATGGGCTATTCTTTTCCCATTCGGTAGGTTCTGTGTTCCACGGGAAGTTCTTGCTCTCAGGGGCATAACTGGTGCTAATTAATTTCTTTAAACCCAGTTCTTCAAACTTTTCTGCAAAATATTTTGTGAAGTTACTCCACTCCGGATCGTCGCACGGAAGCAAAACTGTCTTACCTCTGAAAGTATTAGGGGCATATTCAAGATACTTCTCTATCTCTTGTTGAATATCTGTGTATTGAGTATAAAACTCGTCATTTTTGGTTTCTTTTGCCTTGTGAAGCTTACTGTTACTCCCTCCTGCAGAAGGAGAATCAAGCGGTTGATTATCAGAATTTAGCATAATTTTCTCTATTTATTCTTTTTACTTTTTATAGTATAACACTGTCCTTACGTACTGTCAAACTGTTAGTATAATATAAATTATTCCAAAAATTAACACAATATATTAGGATATCCATTAAAATAGTTTTGATACATCATATGTAATGAAAAGAACATATATAAAATTAAGTGATGTCAAAGTTAATCAAAGAGTTCACACTAACTGCCGTATCAGAAAGAGATCGGGGTATTGACTTTATTAGTATCAATTCTACTCCGTCAGACTTCAAATCAGTAATTGATACGAAATGAGTAGAAGGTCTCGTTTGTCCTCACTGTGGGGTAAAAGGAAAAAGGAGTGAGAAAAAATGGCTTCCAAAAGAACGGTCGTCCTCGTTTTGCAACATATAGCTAAACTGTCCCCAAGGGGGCATAGGTACTAAGGCATCTGTGCAGCAATTACCCCCCTTCATCATCAATTATTTTTTTAAATAAAAATTATTGAGATTGACGTGACCCTATGGCTTAGAATGTTAAGTATTTTTGCACCTACATATTTGGTGAGACAGAACCAAGAAAAAACGCCTCATTTCCACAGAACCCTTGACTTGACGCTGGCAGAAAAGATAACATCCGGCATCATGGAAGATTATCGTGTCCGGAGAAGCTTTGGAGAACATGTCCTGCGCGGCTCCGTCCTGATTGTAGCCCTCTTCATCATGTCTCTGGGCATCGCTCTGTCCGCCAAGGCAGACCTGGGAGTCTCCCCCATCTCCTGCACGCCCTATGTGCTCAGCCTGGCATTCCCGCTAACCATGGGAACCGTCACCATCCTCATGCATCTGAGTTTTGTGGCCGTGCAGGCGGCCCTGCTGAAAAGACAGTTCCGTCCGGCTCATCTGCTCCAGATTCCCATTGTTTTTATCTTCGGCATTCTGACGGATTTTTCCATGTGGCTCATGGCGCCTCTGGAACCGGACGGATACCTGTGGTCCGTTATTCTCTGCCTGTTCAGCTGCGTGGTCATCGGGTTCGGCGTCTTTCTTCAGGTTAAGGCGGATGCCGTTCTTCTGGCCGCGGAAGGCATGAGCCTGGCCTTCGTCAAACTCTTCAAATGGGAATTCGGCGCCGTAAAAACCGGGGTGGACTGCACGCTCGTCTGCATCGGCCTGGCCTGTTCCCTCATCTTCCTGCCCGGATTGACGGGCATACGGGAAGGAACCGTGGTGGCCGCCGTCCTGGTGGGAATGATCGTCCGTTTTTTCAACAGACACGTCTTCTGGCCGGACAGGCTCCTGGAACGGCTGGCAAACCCCGGAGCCTCAGGCGAACTTCTTTCGCTGGCGTAAACAGCCGTTTATGCTCCGGACGCCCCTCTGGTCATTTCCATTGACCGGGAATACGGTTCCGGCGGCCATGCCATCGGGAAAATGCTGGCGGAAAAGCTGGGCATCCGATTTTACGACTCGGAACTGGTGTACCTCACGGCCTCCCAGAGCGGCCTCACTCCGGACTACATCCGCAAGCACGAACAACAGCTTTCCAGCCGCTTCCTGCATGAACTCTACGCCCAGAACTACGCCTACACAGCGGAGGAACTGCCTCCGGAAGACGCCGCCTTCCTGGCCCAGAGCAAAGTTATCCGGGACATTACGGCCGGTCAGGCGTGCGTCATTGTGGGCCGCTGCGCCAACTTCATCCTAAAAGGGAGGCCCAACCTGTTCAGTGTTTTCCTTCATGCGGACAGGAACACGCGCATGCAGCGCGTTATTGAAAACTACGGGGTAAAACCTGGCGGCGCAGCCCGAGCCATGGATATCATGGACGCCCGCCGCCGCACCCACTGCCTGCACTACACCGGGCAGGAACTGGGCAATGCACGCCTCTACAACTTGTGCGTCAACACGTCCGACTATGGCCTGGAGCGCACGGTGGAACTGATTCTGGAAGCCATCAACACCAGAACCGAACAATCTTCCTCTGTAGAAACGGTTCCCGTCCGCTCCGCATCTTTTCCCGAACCGGAGGCCGGCAGCATTCCCGGAGAAATATCCCTGGCCTGACCGGGGCAAATGTCTCAAACAGGCAATACTTATGTAAAAACTGCCTGATCGGTAAATAAGAAACCCGGCAGGAAAGCAGATGGCTCCTTCCCTATAAAAGCAGCCCCATCCCTCCAAACTTCCCCGGCTTTTTTCCGGCTGCGCAATTCAAAGCAACAAGATACGGCCTTTCTGAGTCCAAAAAGCATGAGACTCTGGTCACTCCACCCCTCTTACCTGGATGCTGTCGGCCTGGTTGCCCTGTGGAGAGAAGGCCTCCTGGCACGCAAAGTTTTGCAGGGGCAGACAAAAGGCTATATCCATCATCCCCAGCTCTTCCGCTTCCGGGAGACGGGAACCCCCATTCATGTCCTGGATTTCTACCTGAAAACCGTCCATGACGAATCCATCCGCAGAGGCTACCATTTTGATTTAAGCAAAATTTCTCCCTGTGAAGTCCGGCCTCCTTCCCTTCTACTTCCGGAGAAACAGCTCGAATACGAATTCTTTCATCTTCTGGACAAGCTCAAGGAAAGGTCCCCGCGGCAATATTCCCTGTTGCGGCAAACGGCCGTTATCCTTCCCCATCCGCTTTTTCAAATAAAACCAGGAGATATTTGCTCCTGGGAGAAAAAGCCTGTTCCGTCATTAACATGACTTCATTCCCTTTTCCGGAAACTATTGATCTTTTTAATAGTGACGGCGATCAAACCACAGACATACGCCATTCCCATCTCATCACCCGGCAATTACTGCAGCGAACAGAATTACTGTAAACCTTTCCAACCTTTTGCTTTTTCAGGCTCATACAGTGAAAAAACATGTCCGGCAAAGGAAAAGGCCTTAAAGCGTTAACCGCTTTAAGGCCTTTATTTGGTGGAGCATAGCGGGTTCGAACCGCTGACCTCTTCAATGCCATTGAAGCGCTCTACCAACTGAGCTAATACCCCTTTGACTTTCGTCTTGGTGCGTCCTGTTGAGGACGGGGGAAATCTATCATTTCCAAAGCGGGCATGCAAGCTTTTTCTACAAAAAAATTGTTCCGGGATGATTTTTCCGGAAAATACTGAATCTGGGAAGGGGTGCAAATCCCATGCAGACGAAAACAGGGACAGTCTGAACAAATGTGTTTGAATAAGACTCATTCCTGTTTTACCATTCCATAAATGATGAAACGCCCTCTTTTTACTCATCGCATGATATTCGCCTGCGCTCTGGCAATTTTGTTTCTGGCCGGTTCCGTTCATGCCCAGGAGACTTCTGCTGCAGAAAGGCCGCCGGCCCAGACGGAGGACAGCGGCATCTCCACACCCCGCAGAGTCGCCGGACTGGGCGTTCTGGCGTTCCTGATCGGCTGGATGATTTGGAGAAGCAGTTCCAGCCGCCAAAAGGACAGAGGCCATGAACAGGAGAATCCCCGGTAATGACGCCGTTTTTGAAAGGTTGCCCTGCTTCCTGGCGTAGTCGTTGCAGGAAAGTGTCTCCGGCCATGAACATGATTCTACCCATCCTGAGCTTTCTGTGCGGCGTCATGCTGACGGAAGCGGCTTCCGGCTCTTCCGGGGAGGGAAAGCCTTCTCCCGGCGTAGTTCAGGAATTATGGTTCGGCATTCCGGGAGCATCCGTAAAGGATTTGACCCACAGGAAGATTTTTGAAACGGCGGCCCCGGATATCCGCACGATCAGCAATCTGGATGTGGAAAACCAGGGGGACAGGTACGGGGCCCGTTACACAGCCCTTCTGAAAGTCCCGGCAAGCGGGAAGTACCGCCTTTACCTGTCTTCCGATGATTCCGCAGAATTATGGCTGGGCAAGGATGCTACCCAGAAGGACATGACCTGCATCGCCACCGTCAAAGGATATTCCGACATCCATAATTGGGGCAATCAGCCCAACCAGGCTTCCGAACCTATCCAACTGGAGGCGGACCGGTTTTATTTCCTTCAGGTGATTCACAAGGAGGATGGAGGCCCGGACCACATGTCCGTAGCCTGGTCCGGACCGGACATCCCCTCTCCCGTCATCATCCCTGCCACGGCGCTGTTCATACCGCCCGGTATCCTGCCGGAAGAAAAAAAGCAATCCCCGGCCAAAGCGGACTGAAAAGCCCTTTGATTACCTTCCCTCCGGCCCTTCCCTGCTTTCAGGAGATAGTATCTATTTGCCGATGAGAAAATGAATATTTTTCATCAAACTCTATCCATCAATTATTTCCAATACGAAAAAACCGGACCTCCCCCCCCTATGGGAGAAGTCCGGTCTTTTCTCGTCGTTTATCATGTAGTTAATTGAAGCGGCCTGACACAGAAAAATGCCAAAACACCTTCTGAATCCAAATCTAACGGATTTTAGAATCCGCAGTTTCATTAATGATAAAAAATTTCAGGAGGGGAGAAGCATTTTTTCTGAACGGCAATGTCCGTTCCTTATGGACGGCAAGAAAGATAGATTATTGAAAATAAATGATTCTTGGATTTAAAAAAGATATGAATAACAAAAATGCCTTCTTCATTCTCTTGAAATTTTATCCTTCACATGAAAAGCTGAGAGTTTTTTGTATCCAAGATGAATATCCTCGAAGAACATCGGGATTTTTCTCAAATCTTTTCCTTTCAAGGTAGGAACTTGACTGCGGATTCTAAAATCCGTGTTACGAGGAGAATACCTGAATGAGTGATTTCGAATAAAACGCCACCTGTCCCAAAGAGCCAAGAGATAAGCGTTTTCACGTGAAAAGAGCCGCACGACAACTCCTTTTTTCAGAAGAAAGCAAGTTTGAAATCATTTTTCAGTACGATTAAAAAATAAGAAATGATGTAGAATAGTCCTGCCGCGAGATTCTCAAAAGATTCCATCTGTTGATATTCAGCAAATTCATTCTATAAAAAACATAGAAAATCAATAAAATATTCTGAAAGAAAGGGGGGATATATTCAGTATCTCATAACCCTCTGACCGTATAAATGATGTTGAATATACGGAAAAAAATACGGGAACGCGGGAAAGTTTCAACAGACGGAAGAAGCAGCGCTTTTAATAGACCTGGGTTGCTGGACAAAAGCAGATGCGTTTGCCACCTTTCCAGATGTTGCCGGGGAAGGTAAAAACAATCAGACATTAATGTCTGCGGCGCCTTGCCAGAAGGCCTCCCAGTCCCAGGAACGCCAGAGAGGATATCGCCGGTTCCGGAATCTGGCTGATGGAAAGGGAACCGATGGGTCATGGAACAGCCGTTGCCGGATGTGCTGGGCCCAGCCTCCCAAGGTGAGACCGTTCAAGTAGAGAACTGACTTTTCATAGTTGATTTCCGTTTTGTTGACTAATGCCGTGTCTCCAAGGAATGCCTCCACATAGGTAGAGCCGTTTTCCGCCAGGAAATTGACGGTGAGCATGCCGGAATAGATGTCGGAAACGGAGCCGCTTTTCCCGGAAACATTCATGTTATTTCCATTATTGGAAAAAGCCCAGGTATTGGTGGTGGTAGAAAAACCGAAGGCCGTCGTTTGCGTGTTGTATGCTCCAAAGCCCAAAGAGAACACGGGGCCATTTCCAAGCTGGAGGCCGGACTTCATTTCTGAGGGGATTTTTATTCATCAAGTGTAGCTAAGAACGCCTGCCAACAAATCATTTTACTGGAAAAGTACACTTTCATCCCCTGCTCCGCTATCCGGCATGAATGACTTTCCCGTTATTGGAATAGCAATGGCCGTTCCAGTTATACACCTGTTATTATCATTTTATTCACACCTCTTCCCTCTTTTTTCAGGACCCGCATTCTTTTTTCTCAGGAAAAACATGAAACAGGAAAGACCGCATGGAAAGGGAAGAAAACAGAGAACGCTCCTTATGCCATCGAAAAATCCAGAACGAAACATACGATTTTTCACAGGCGTTTTTTACTTTCCGTAAATCATCCCCATGTCTTTTCCACCCCCTTGAAACCATTTCCCCGGAACGGAACGAGGAAAACGTGACGACAATTGTCCTTGTTCCAATGACGGGCGGGCGGTAGATTTTCCGCGCCATATGAGCAGATCATCCAGAACAGAACGCCTTGATTACCTGAAAGACCAGTTACGTAAAAGGGTTGTCATCCTGGATGGCGCCATGGGCACCAATATCCAAAAATTCAGACTGGAAGAGAAGGATTACCGCGGAGAACGTTTCGCGGACGCGGCACGCTATCCCAACGATTTAAAGAATAATAACGACCTTCTGGTTCTGACCAGGCCGGATATTATTCTGGATATTCACCGCCGCTTTCTGGACACGGGACGGGCGGATATTCTGGAAACCTGCACATTCGGAGCCACCAACATCGGCCAGCATGATTATTTCTGGCGCCGTCCGGAAGAAGGCAGACACAAGAACCAGCAGTATTTCCAAGAGGTGGTGGACGCCCCTGAACTGAAAGCCCTTGTCCGGGAATTGAATCTGTCTGCTGCCGCGCTCGCCCGGCAGGCGTGCGACGAAGCGGAAGCCGCAGACGGCAAACCCCGTCTGGTGGCCGGCTCCATCGGTCCCATGCCCGTCACCTGTTCCCTGTCTCCCGATGTGAATGATCCCGGCTTCCGCGCCGTGAATTTCCGCCAGCTCAGGCAGGCGTACCGGGATCAGGCGCTGGCTTTGCTGGAAGGGGGAGTGGACATGCTGCTGGTGGAGACGATTTTCGACACGCTGAACGCCAAGGCTGCCCTGTTCGCCATTGAAGAAATTTTTGAGGAACAACCGGAAAGCTCTGTTCCGGTCATGGTGTCCGTCACGCTGACGGACAAAGCCGGACGCACGCTGTCCGGCCAGACCATTGAAGCATTCTGGAACTCCATCCGCCACGTGCGCCCCTTCTCCGTAGGCATTAATTGCGCCCTGGGGCCGGACCTGATGCGCCCCTTTGCGGAAGAACTGTCCGGACTGGCGGATTGCCACATGTCCGTTTACGCGAATGCCGGGCTTCCCAACCCGCTCAGCCCTACCGGCTACGACCTTCTGCCGGCGGATATGGCCCGGTTCATGAAGGAATATGCGGACCATGGCCTGCTGAACATCGTGGGCGGCTGCTGCGGAACCACCCCGGAGCACATCGGCACCATTGCGGCTGCCGTGGAAGGAATGCCTCCGCGCGTTCCGGCTCCCCAAACGCCTGCGCTTCGCCTGTCCGGATATGAAGCGTATAACCACACGCGGGAAAAAAACACCCTCTTTGTCGGGGAACGCTGCAACGTGGCGGGCTCTCCCAAATTCGCCCGCCTGATTCGTGAAGGAAACTACGAGGAAGCGGTATCCATTGCCCGGCAGCAGGTGGAAAATGGCGCGCTAGTATTGGATTTCTGTTTTGACGACGGCCTGATCGACGGGCAGCAGGCCATGGTCCGCTTCCTGAACCTTGTTTCCGCAGAGCCGGATATCGCCCGCGTTCCTTTCATGGTGGATTCCTCCAAATGGGAAGTGCTGGAAGCGGGGCTCCAATGCATGCAGGGCAAGGGAATCGTGAATTCCATCTCCCTGAAGGAGGGGGAAGAAGAATTCCTGAAGAAAGCGGCGCTGATTAAGAAGTACGGCGCGGCGGTCGTGGTCATGGCGTTTGACGAACAGGGACAGGCCGCCAATTACGAGGACCGCGTCCGCATCTCCAGACGAGCCTATGACTTGCTGGTAAACCGGGTGCAGTTTCCTCCGGAAGACATCATTTTTGACCCGAACGTCCTGACCGTAGGCACCGGCATTGCGGAACACGCCGATTACGCTCTTGATTTCTTCAAGGCCGCAGGCTGGATTTCCCGGAACCTGCCGCATGCCCACATTTCCGGCGGCATTTCCAATGTCTCCTTTGCCTTCCGCGGCAACAACCCGGTGCGGGAAGCCATGCATTCCGCTTTCCTGTACCATGCTACGCAGCAGGGGCTGGACATGTGCATCGTGAACGCCGGGATGCTGGAGGTGTACGACAATATTCCCAAGGACAGGCTGGAGCTGATTGAAGACGTTCTGCTGAACCGGAGGACGGACGCCACGGAACGCCTGACGGACTACGCGGAAAAACTGGCAGCGGAAAAAACCGGAGACGGAAAGGAGAAAAAAACCGTACTGGCCTGGAGGGAACAGGATGTCTCCAAACGCCTGGAATATTCTCTTATCAAGGGCATTACCGAATTTGTTGACGCGGATACGGAGGAGGCTTTTCTGGAGCAGGGTTCCCCGCTGAACGTGATTGAAGGCCCTCTGATGGCCGGCATGAAGGTTGTGGGACAACTGTTTGGGGACGGCAAAATGTTCCTGCCGCAGGTGGTGAAAAGCGCCCGCGTCATGAAACAGGCTGTAGCCTGGCTCACCCCCTATATAGAAGCGGACAGCAAAGGTGCCGCCAAGGCGGGAAAAGCCGTGATCGCCACCGTGAAGGGGGACGTGCATGACATCGGCAAAAATATCGTCGGCGTGGTGTTGGGCTGCAACGGTTTTGAAATGATTGACCTGGGCGTCATGGTGCATTGCGATACCATTCTGGACCGGGCGGAAGCGGAACAGGCGGATCTGGTGATGCTTTCCGGGCTGATCACCCCTTCCCTGGAAGAGATGTCCCATGTAGCCGCGGAAATGGAACGCCGGGGGATGACCATTCCCCTGATGGTGGGGGGAGCTACGACGTCAGCCCTGCACACGGCCCTGAAAATAGCCCCCCATTATCAAGGAGCCGTGGTGCATACGGAGGATGCCTCCCAGGTGGTGCCCGCAGCAGCCTCCCTGGTGGGAGAAAAAAAGGATTCCTACATTGCCGCCGTGAAAGCCCGGCAGGAGGAATTGCGCAACAATCATGAAAACAAACTAGTCCGCGACCTCCTGCCTCTGGAGAAAGCCAGGGAATTGCGGTGGAAGGGGGCGGAAGGCGGCTATCTCCCTCCCATTCCCGCCCGTCTGGGCCCGGTTTCCATCGGCAGCCTGCACAGCTCTATAAGTTGCGGCTGCTGCAGTGACGATCCGCGTTATTACGTAACTGTTCAGGAGCTTATCGAGCGCATGGACTGGACGCCTTTTTTCCACGCCTGGGAGCTGCACGGCACATGGGACCGCGTCCGCCGG
>ULRW01003063.1_pt1 | contig 31151 bp, 24 predicted proteins | sample 1955581 | NCBI WGS metagenome assembly ULRW01 (sample SAMEA4835687, study PRJEB28245) | human gut metagenome | biome: gut microbiome; material: fecal sample | place: Denmark | collected 2008 | reverse complement strand
GAGGAAACAAGATCTTCCGAGCGTGCGGCATCGGTATCAAACAGTAACTTAAAAGAGGATTCTTCCGTTATTGCAGTAGGAAAGACGACAGTTTCTTATAAGGAATACAAGACCTACTATTATTTTATGAAGAATCAGTATGAGAGTATTTTGGGAACCGATATCTGGAAGTACAATAAAGCGGTAAAGGATAAGTCTGTCGGACAGGAAGCAATTGAGTCGGTGCTTCGCCAGATTATTCAGGTAAAGGTAATTGGCAAAGAGGCTGCTATCGAGAAGGTGCAGCTTGCAACGGATGAAAAGGAAGAGGCAGATTACCGGGCAAAGACGGTGTTTGATTCGATTCCGGCGAAGGACAAGCAGACGCAGGGAATTGAATTAAAGGTACTTTCTAAAATTTTCGAGGAAAACAAACTGGCGCAGAAAATGTACAATGTACAGATGGGAAAACTCAAAATTGATTATGCGGCCAATACACTTTCGGCAGCTAAGGTGGAATTGATTTATCAGGCAGCGAACGCGAAAAATAAGGAAACCGTGAAAAATACGATGTCGCAGATTTTGAGTGAAGTGACAAGCTCACAGAATAGTTTTTACACGGTGGCAAAAAACAAAACACAGGCAGATGCGATTGAGTATGTAATTGGAAATCAGGACAGCCGAAAAAATCTTGCAAAAGCTGTCGTCAGCCTGAAAAAAAATCAGACATCTGCTCTTATTGAGGAAAAAGATGGTTTTTATATTGCACATTGTATTCAGACCAATTCTGCGGCATTGCAGCAGCAGTACCGGAACCAGCTTGTGTCTGAAAAACAGACGGAAAGTTTTCAAAAGACATACAAGACATGGTCGGATAAATTTGATGTGAAAGTAAGTAAAGCGTTATTAGCAGCAAATTAAGTGCTGCCACAGATAGAAGGAGCATAGGTTATGAAAAGAAGCAGTGGTGTTTTGCTCCCGGTTGCCAGCCTCCCCTCCAAGTATGGGATTGGCTGTTTTGACCGGTGTGCTTATGATTTTGTAGACCAGTTGGTGAAGGCGGGTCAAAGTTACTGGCAGATTCTGCCGATGGGACCGACCGGCTATGGAGATTCGCCATATCAGGCATTTTCCACTTTCGCCGGAAATCCGTATTTTATTTCACCGGATGACCTTGTGAAAAAAGGTTACTTAACCGAGAATGACTGCATTCGCGCCGCCGAAGGAACGAGTGGTAAAGAAGTACACTATGATGTGTTGTTTCAGAAGCGGCTTGGTCTGTTACGGAAGGCATATGCAAACAGTAGTATTGAAGCGGATGTTTCTTATCAGGCGTTTGTGCAGGAAAATTCCGAGTGGCTTGCTGATTATGCCTTGTTTATGGCAATTAAAGATAATAAGTCCGGAAAAAGTTATTTGGAGTGGGAGGACGCTATTAGGCTTCGTTCGCCGGAGGCAATGGTGTCTTATCGAAACCGTTTGCTGGAAGATGTTAATTTCTACCAATTTGTTCAGTATGAATTTTATACTCAATGGGCGGCGTTGAAAAAATATGCCAATGACAAAGGGATTTCAATTATTGGGGATATTCCGATTTATGTTGCCTTAGACAGTGCGGATACCTGGGCACATCCGGAATTGTTCCAATTTGATGAAAATGGACTGCCGACGGCAGTTGCGGGATGTCCGCCGGATGCATTTTCTGCAACCGGGCAGCTCTGGGGAAATCCATTGTACCGCTGGGATGTTCACAAGAATCAGGGGTATTCGTGGTGGATTTCAAGAATTAAAACGTGTTACGAGTTGTATGATATGCTCCGCATTGACCATTTTCGAGGCTTTGATGAATATTATGCGATTCCGTACGGAGATGCAACCGCAGAATTTGGTGAGTGGGAAAAAGGTCCGGGCATTGAGTTGTTTGAGGCTTTGGAGAATCAAATGGGAGAACTTCCGATTCTTGCTGAGGATTTGGGATTTTTAACTGATTCGGTCCGCAAACTTTTGGCGGATTCCGGTTTCCCTGGGATGAAAGTGTTACAGTTTGCATTTGATTCCAGAGAGGACAGCGATTATCTGCCGTATCATTATGACAGAAATTCGGTCGTTTATACCGGAACGCATGATAATGCGACAACGTATAGTTTTTTTGATGAGTTGAAAAAAGAGGATAAGGATGTGGCACTTCGCTATATGAACCGCAGCCGGTTTACCTCGAAGAAAAAATTGACATGGGATTTGATTGCGCTGGCGATGGGAAGTGTTTCGGATCTTTGCATTATTCCTGCACAGGATTATCTGTGTCTGCCAAATTCGGCAAGAATAAATACACCATCGACACTTGGCGGCAACTGGAAATGGCGAATGGCCGGTGGCGTGTTTGATGATAAACTTTGTGAAAAAATCAGAAAAATGACGAAATTATATGGCAGACTCAAAGGACAATCGGCGAGTGCTGATATTCATTAGGCAGTGTCTGATTGTATTTGTGACAAAAGACTTGCCGGTATAAATCAGAAGCGAGTAAGTCCTTTGCGAAGAGTTTTTTTGCAGTGTCGTCCATTTTTGGCACATCAAAGGCAAGTTTTGTGAGAATCTGACAAGAAGCATTTTCTTTTTGTGAAAGCAGGGAAGATGCTTCTTTTTTCATGCCTAAAACACGCAGATACGGCATAACCGGTTCTTCTTTTTCGATGTCAAACAGGCACTGAAAGAAGCTGCGCTTGATTCGTCCGGTTGTGAGGGACGGATTTTTAATTGTCTTTACGAATTCATTTATCTCCCGGTATTTTGGCAATTCATTCCGGATGCGGTCAGACAAATCCGGCGTAATATCTTTTATCCGGCACAAATCTTTTGCGGTTAAAAGAGAGTAGCCAATCAGGGATGAAAAATCGCTTAGCGAAAGGTTTTCCTTTTCCCCGGCTTTGCGAATTTTTTCGCGCAGAAAAGTAGCAGAAGGAAAATCGGAGAGTGCCGGTGTGTCATTGTCATGGTATCCCTGCCCCTCGCGTCGTATGGTAAAAGGTTTAATTTTAGAATGAAGCTTTTGCAGGGCGACGCAGTATTCTAAGCCAAGAATGTTGTTTGGCGAGTCCCAGGTTTCTGTCGGCAGCCCGGATTCAGCAGCCAAGGCAAGTGAGCGGGCTTTGGGATAGAGAATACCCTGTTTCACAAAGTGTTTCACGCGCGTGCGGTAGGAATCGGGTTCATCGCAAAGAAAGGTGGCGGCCTGCAAAAGAGGGGTGAGGTCGCCGGTTTCCGTGCCAAAACATAAATGTGTGACAAATGGAAGAGCGTTCAATGCGAGAACGCCGCCCATGGCAAAATCACCGGCGCTTGATAGACCGAACCGAACCGGCAGTTCAAAAATGAGGTCGGCACCGCCTAAAAGTGCTTCTTTTGTGCGGGTATATTTATCAAAAATGGCAGGTTCGCCACGCTGGACAAAATCACCGTTCATTACGACAACGGCGAATTCTGCACCACATTGTTCCTTTGCTTTTTGAATTTGATAGGCATGCCCTTCGTGAAAGGGATTGTATTCTGCTATAATTCCTACTACATTCATATGATCGCCTCGCTTATTTTAAGATTTCTTTTACTTTTTTGGCAAGTGCTTTGGCAAGTGCCAGATGTCCTTCTTTTGTTAAGTGAAGACTGTCTTCTTTGGATGGCAGGGTGACTTTTGCGGCATCTAAAAAAGGAATGTCCAGTTGTCTTGCAACTTCTTCAAGTGCACCGCCAAGTTCATGCGAAATTGCAATGGAAGATGGCGGAAAACTTGCTGCAAAGTCGGAATCTGCCATGTTATCGCCCAGATAAATCGGGCTTACTAACAGAACCGGTGCCTCGCTTACCATTAGGATTGTCTGGCATACTTTGGCGAGACTTCCTGCAATTTTTTCGACGGAAGGCGAGAAATAAATTTTCATGTCATTGCTTCCTAACATAAGAATGGTTAAATCCAATGGCTTATGCGAGTCTAAGCAGGGAACCAGACAGTCCATTCCGTTTTTGTATGGCTCAAAAGGGTCATCAAAGGAAGAGGTTCTGCTGTTTAGTCCTTCCTCGATGATCCGGTAGTCGCTGCCGAGTAATTTGGCGAGAATACCGGTATAGCGTGTATCGTCATCATAGCGTCCGCCACCGGGAATGTATCCGTGTGTGTTCGAATCGCCATAGCATAAAATGTGTTTCATAACGGTCTCCTTTTTGCGGGGTTGAGTTTATTTTACAATGAAAGGGGGGATGGTTTCAAGTGGAGATTTTATATCTTTTTGGTATTCCTGCGCCGCTCCCGCTGATAAACGCGCAGGGGTATCGGCATGCAAGCATGCCAGATACCCGCGTGTTTATACGCAGGATACCAAAAAGATATAAAATCTCTACTGTATGAGGGAAGATGGGGCGGTTTAGCCGGAGGATTTTGTCTGGGGTGTCTAAAACAACGTTTTTGTCTTGATATGAGGTAAAGGGTTGCATATTTTTCTTGTTTTGCGACGTTTTTAGGCGAATCACGACACAAAAACAACTCTTTTTTGCTGATTTGAGAGATTGCGTTGCATTGGGAATGGAAGATTTTTGTGCGTATGCAACGCTTTTGGACTTTGGAGACAATTTGCGTTGCATGAAGCAAGTTGCCGGCTCGCTGGTGCGCCAAGGAATCTCCCAATCCGTCGTCTCACAAGCTGCGCTATGCAACCTCGCGAGCAAAGCTCACTCGGTCACGGGCTGTCGCGTTATACTACACAAGCCATGCAACCTCGCAGGCAGAGCCTGCTCGGTCACGAGCTGTCGCCCTATAAAAAAACAATCTCCCACTGCTTCTTACGTGAGCGAGCTCCCGACGAAGCAGCGTGAGTTTGCTTTTTTGCATGGCTTGTAGCTTTCGTGAAAATTTAGCATTGCTGTCTTGACAGTGCCAGGTGGATGGAGTAAGATAGAACAAGGACAAAAGTCAGTGAAATGACAGAAGAAAGAAGGAATTCTAGATGGAAAAGAAAGATATCGATTGGTCCAATATTGGCTTTGGTTATTATCAGACCGATGAGCGTTATGTGTCAAATTTTAAGAATGGCGCTTGGGATGATGGCGTGATGACAAAGGACGCCAATGTCGTTATGAATGAATGTGCCGGTGTATTGCAGTATGCACAGACTTGTTTTGAAGGTTTGAAAGCATATACTACGGAGCATGGCAAGATTGTTACGTTCCGCCCGGATTTGAATGCTTCCCGTATGGCAAATACGGCAAAGCGTTTGGAAATGCCACCATTTCCGGAAGATAGATTTGTAGAAGCAGTTGAGAAAGTAGTAGCAGCCAATGCGGCTTATGTACCGCCTTATGGTTCTGGTGCTACCTTATATATTCGTCCGTACATGTTTGCGAGCAGTTCGGTAATTGGTGTAAAACCGGCAGAGGAATATCAGTTCCGTATGTTCTGTACACCGGTAGGTCCTTACTTTAAGGGCGGTGCAAAACCGATTACGATTCGTGTTTGTGATTTTGACCGTGCAGCACCTCATGGTACCGGTCATGTAAAAGCCGGTTTGAACTATGCGATGAGTCTTCATGCAATCGTAGATGCTCATAATCAGGGCTATGATGAGAATATGTATTTGGACGCTGCTACCCGTACAAAAGTAGAAGAGACCGGTGGTGCAAACTTCATCTTTGTTACCAAAGATAACAAGGTGGTAACACCGAAGTCGGATAGTATTCTTCCATCCATCACTAGACGTTCTTTGATGTATGTAGCGAAAGAGTATTTGGGATTAGAGGCAGAGGAGAGAGAAGTTAAATTCGATGAAGTAAAAGACTTCGCTGAGTGTGGTCTTTGCGGAACAGCTGCTGTTATTTCGCCGGTTGGTAAAATCGTTGACCATGGTAAAGAAATCTGTTTCCCAAGTGGTATGGATGAGATGGGACCGATTACAAAGAAACTTTATGATACATTGACAGGAATCCAGATGGGCCGTATCGAAGCTCCAAAAGGCTGGATTCATGAAATCTTGTAATTTTAAATTGCTTACAAGTGCTTGCTTTTCAATAAATCCCTTTTTATGTGAGAAAGTTTATCCGGATATCTGGGTAAACTTTTTCGTTATTTGCGGATTGATGAGAACGGTTTTGAAAACTTACAAATTACACTTTTTTAGGAAGGAAGGTGCTGATGCGCTACTATATTTCGGATTTACATTTTTACCATGAAAGTCTGCTTACGAAAATGGATTGCCGCGGGTTTGAAAACTGTGATAAAATGCATGAATATATGATTGAGCGTTGGAACAAAAAAGTCCGGGAAAATGACGAGGTCGTTATTCTTGGGGATGTTTCTATGGAACGTGGGAAAAAGACGAATGATATTTTGCAGCAGTTAAATGGCAGGCTGTTTCTTGTGCAAGGAAATCACGACAATTATCTCGAGGACCGCCGGTTTGATGCAACCCGTTTTGAGTGGATTAAGCCGTATGCGGAGCTGAACGATAATAAAAGAAAGATTATTTTATCGCACTATCCAATCTTTTGCTACAATGGGCAGTACCGCCGTAATAAGGAGGGAAATCCGAAAACGGTGATGATGTACGGACATGTACATGATACACACGATGAAGTTCTGGTAAATGAGTTCATCCGTATGACACGAAACACGAAGCACCAGAATCCGGGGCAGAATGAACCTATGCCGATTCCATGCCGGATGATTAATACATTCTGCATGTTTTCTGATTATACGCCGTTGTCTCTGGAAGAATGGCTTGTTTTAGATGAAAAGAGAAGGCAGGCAATATGGGAAAAGGATGGACTAAATTATTGTAAAAATGCAATAGAATGATTGGATAATCCATTTTCTAGGTGTGGGGCATATGATACAATGACGATGAAAAAGGTTTAGCAGGCACTTTTTTGAATGTGGGAATAGGCTGACGGTGTTCGTTTGTTATTTACAAATAAATGCTGCCAGCCTGTTTCATTATTTATGATTGTTTGAGGGAGGTTACTATGGAAAAATATGAAGTTTATGAAAATGAACCGGTCATGTTTCACAACCGCGCATTTTCCTGTATCGGAACAGGACGCATGGATTTGGCGCTTCACAAAGAATATTTAGACCAGTTAGCACTGGTCCAGAAAAAGATTGGATTTGACTATATCCGTGGTCATGGACTTTTCTGTAAGGACATGGCAATTTATCAGGAATTTATTACGCCGGATGGTTCCGTGAAAGAAGAATACAATTTTACTTATTTGGATATGGTGATGGATGCTTATCAGGATTTGAAAATCCGTCCATTTATTGAGCTTGGTTTTATGCCGGAACAAATGGCAAGCGGCGAAGAGACGGTATTTTACTGGAAGGGTAATATTACGCCCCCGGCGGATTATGATAAGTGGGCGCGCCTTGTGCAGAACACGCTTCGTCATCTTATGCAGCGTTATGGGGAAAATGAGGTTTTGCTGTGGCCGATTGAAGTCTGGAATGAGCCGAATCTGCCAGGGTTTTGGAAAGATGCTGACAGACAGGAATATTTTCACTTATATGAAGTTACGGCAAAGGCAGTGAAAGAAGTGGATGAAAGACTTCTGGTTGGCGGACCGGCGATTTGCGGTGTTGATGATGTATCGTGGCTGCAGGATTTTCTTGATTATGTAAAGGAGAAAAAACTGCCGCTTGACTTTGTGTCGCGGCATCATTATACAAGTTATGTGCCGGATCGGGTAGGACATTATGGCTATATTGATTTACATGATCCGGACGATGCATTTTCTGGATTGGAAAAATCGCGTGAAATTGTGGACAGTTATGAGGAGTTTGCCGGCAAAGATATTCATATCACAGAATATAACACGTCGTATATTCCGAATGCACCGGTACACGATACCTGTTATAACGCTGCGTATGTGGCGCATATGCTGTCGAGACTTGGGGACTGCCACACGTCGTATTCGTATTGGACATTTGGCGATGTGTTTGAGGAACTGGGGGTTCCGTTTACTCCGTTTCATGGTGGATTTGGACTGGTAGCAAATGGCTGTATTCCAAAGCCGACGTTTTGGACATTTGCTTTTTATAAAAAATTAACCGGCACCTGCATTCACCGCTCTGAGGATTCGCTTATTACAAAGCAGAAAGATGACAGTTATTATGGTGTTATCTGGAATCCGGACAATGATGGAAAAGGCGAGAAGAAGGAAGTCACTTATACTATTCATCTGCCGGAGAATTATGAACGACAAGAATACTGCAATCTTGTAAAAATTGTAGATGAAGAGCATGGCAATCCACTGAAAGTCTGGCACGACCTTGGGGAGCCGGCAAATCCATCGAAAGATGAGGTGAGTTTGCTGCGTGAAGTGGCGAAGCCATGGATTACAACCCAGACGGTAAAAGCGAAAAAAGACTGCTTGAAAATTTCATTCTGTTTGGAGAAAAATGCGGTTGCAGCATTTGAGTTGAAACCGGTCGAGAGGCAGCAGGACACCGGGTATGATTATGAACGTGTGATTTCGCAGAAGGTTAATAAAGATACTCCTTGACAAGGAAACGGAAATTCGGTTACACTTAAAATAAATAAACGATAAGGAGGAGAAAAAGATGGATGAACAGATGAATAATAATGGCTACCAGAGTCAGCCGAATCCGATGCCAAATCAGAATAAGGACAATTATGCAGTTGCTATTTTGGTTCTTGGTATAGTATCAATTTGCTGTTGTGCTCCTTGTGGTATCGTGGCATTGGCACTGCGTGCATCAAGCATAAATGATATTTCACCGGAGAAGCAGGGCATGGTAACAGCTGGTTTTGTAACTAGTATTATCGGCATTTGCCTGTGGGGAATTGGACTGATTGCAAGAATTATTATGATAGTTATTTAGGTATACCACAGTTTATAAGGAGGAAAAAATGGACGAACAGATGAATAAGAATGGCTACCAGTATCAGCCGAATCCTAGTCCGATGCCAAATCAGAATAAAGATGGTATTGCTATTGCAGTTTTTGTGCTTGGTATTGTTTCGATTTGTTTATGCTGCATCGCTTGGGGAGTAATCAGCCTTGCGTGCGCCATTGTATCATTAGTATTGTATTCACGTAGTAAGACGATGTTTTCGCCTCAGAAAAAAGGCATGGCAACAGCAGGATTTATTACATCGATTATTGGTTGTGTACTTGGTGCAATTGTACTTGCAGCTTGCGTGGTTGCATTTTGTACAGCAGCATCCGTGTACTCTACATATAAGATGTTTTTGTAGAATTGATAATATATAATAATTGAAATTACATAAACTTAACCCACAATTCAAAACCAAATCGTAGTACACCAAAACCAAGGAAAATCCAAACAAGTACATAAAGGATATTCGCGCTTAGGTGCATACCGCGAAAATGAGAAAAATGATGAAGAAAACATCCCTTTTTGAAAAGAGAGGGGTGTTTCTTTTTTATGCCGTTTATGAGCAATGCCAGCGTATGAGAAAGGACAAAGGCGGTATAGACAAGGGCACAGTAAAAGATTGCCGGTTGAAGTTTTAAACTGGTGAGTAAGTCAAAACGAAGCAGAGCGGAAACCGCACGTGTACTGCCACAGCCGGGACAGGAAAAACCGGTCAAAGCATGGAACATGCAAGGTGGAAAAATCTTAGTAGGAATAAAAATCCCTGCCTGATACAAAAGGGAAAGACCAAGCATAATAGGAAGAAGTGCCAGACTAATGCGGTAGCATATTTGGGTTGATGATAATTTCCTTTTTGCCATGTCTGCTTCCTCCTTTTGGATTGTGTGGGGCTTTTGCTGCTCTGATAACACATTATTTTAGCACGTGAAAAAGAGAGTTGCAACAAATTCTATTGTTAAAAAAGAGTGTTGACAAAACAGGTCTATTGTTATAGACTAAACACAAGGTTTATAGTTGTAGACCAAAAGGAGGCTGTAATGGAACAATTAAAATTATGCGACAGTGATTACCGTTTTATGTCAATTGTATGGGACTATGCACCCATTCCCTCTGGCAAACTTGTGAAATTATGCAATGAAATACTTGGTTGGAAAAAGTCTACGACATATACAACGATTAAAAAAATGTCAGAAAAAGGTTACATTAAAAATGAAAATGCATTTGTGACGGTATTGATTTCTAAAGAGCGGGTGCAGAGAGATGAATCCGATTATTTTGTCGAGCGGACATTTGGAGGTTCTCTTCCAAATTTTCTTACTGCTTTTTTGGGTGGAAAGAAAATTTCTGCGGAGGAGGCACAAAAAATTAAAGATATTATTGACCGTTATAGTGATGAAAAATAGCAGAAAGGGAGGAAATGATGATAAGGGATATTTTTGAGAAAATTCTTTTCATGGGAAGTCAGGCAGTTCCTGTCATTGTGATTGTTTTTGCTTTGCGGATTTTACTATACCGCTTTCATAAAAAATATTTGTATTTTTTATGGCTTTTAGTGGCGGTACGTCTAGTGGTGCCGGTATCCATTACTTCGCCGATGAGTATGTTCCGTTTGTTTGAGTCGATTCCGATGCCGGGGCAGTCAACAGTTGTTACGGAGAAAGAGCAATTGTCGGAAGTACCAGCAGGCAGGACGACCATAAAAGAAAAGCCGACATCGGGAAATGAAAAACAAACGGAGCGGATAAAGTCAGATGCCACAGGTGACTTTTTTGTAACGAATGCCGGAAACAATTCTGACTGGGAAAATATTTGGCAGATTTTCTTATATGTATGGCTTGCGGGAATGGCAGTTTTTCTGGTGTGGAATTTTTTCTCGTTCATACAAATGCAAAGACGAACGAAAAAGGCGGTGCGGTTAGAAGATAACATATGGGAGTGTGAAAATATTTCTTCCCCTTTTGTTGTGGGGGTATTTCGACCGAAAATTTATCTTCCTTTCCGATTGCCGGAGGAAGAAAAAGATTTTATTTTGTGTCATGAAAAACATCACATTGCAAGAAAAGACAATTGGATTCAATTATTTGCCTTTTTCCTTGCGTGCATCTATTGGTTTCATCCGCTTGTCTGGCTTTCGTATTTTGCCATGATTCGAGATATGGAAATGAGCTGTGACGAGTATGTGATGAGTAAAAGTGGCAAAGATATTCGTGCTGTTTATGGAAGAGCACTTTTGGGATTTGCCATGAATAAAAGAATTTTAGCGGCAGGGTCACTTTGCTTTGGCGAGTCGGGTGTAAGAAGGAGGGTAAAGAATATTATGACATATCGAAAAAATAAAAAATGGATGGGCGCAGTAGTAGTGGTTGTTTTTCTGCTGGCAGGCTGTTCGTGTCTGACCGATGCTGTGGGACAGCAGGATACAAAAGATGCAGCCCAAACGGAAAGTGTTAGTGAAAAGGAAAAATACACAAAGTCATTAGCAAAGGCAGAAATAAAGGGTGTAACGGTAGAGGTAATGTATGCTTCTCAGAAAAAAATCGAAAACAATCCGAAATTAATGTATTATGATGACGGCGAGTTTTATATACAAACGAAAAAAGGAAATGATATTCTGGATACGATGAAATTAACGAAAGAACGGTTTGGGGTGGAAAATAAAATAGCATTCACACCGGAATTTTCATTGCAGATAAGTGATTATGATAAGGATGGAGAGAACAACGACTTTTCACTGGGACAGGGGCAGACACCGGTTACTGAACTTGGAAACTGGATGAATTATGCATTTTTTGGCATAGGGGAAAATGGCAGCATAAAACAGTATTTGCTGGGGAAAAATAAAACACCGTATATCGCTACCATTCCCGGTGGATATTCAAAGGCATTTGATAGGAAGAAAAAGAACATTTTATATTATTCCTTGGAAAAGGCTGAAGTCGCATCGACATATATTGCACTGTCCTAAATATAATAAAAGTCATTCCTTCCTTTTGGGCACATCTCTTGGCGGCTCAAAATCAGAAATGTCGTCATAATCCGATTCAGTCTCGGCTATGTCGTCCTCGAAGAAATCGTCATAGTCGTCACAGGAATAATCCGTATTTTTTGATTTTATTTTATCTTTTTTCATAAGAATCCCTCCATGAGAAATACTATTTCCTATGGAGGGTATTATTATACTTTTAATCTAAAATTTTGCTTTTTATAAGTTCAAATCTTTAACATTAATACCGACGAATAAAATAACAATTTATGGGCATAACACAGAATAGAAAATCAGTGGCAGATGCTTATGGATTTATTATGTAAAAAATGGAGGGTGTTATGTCAGAGAAATGTGAATGTGTCAATGTCAGAAAAGTAGTAATTGTCGGCTGCGGTTTTGTTGGCTCGGCGTCAGCGTTTGCGCTTATGCAAAGCGGACTTTTTTCGGAAATGGTATTGATTGATGTGGATAAAGACCGCGCGGAAGGCGAGGCGATGGATATCAGTCATGGTGCCTCGTTTGCCGGTCCAATGAAAATATATGCGGGCGGTTATGAAGATGTAGGCGATGCGGCAATTATCGTAATTACGGCGGGTGCTAATCAGAAGCCAAATGAGACAAGGCTTGATTTGGTTCAAAAAAATGCCAAAATAATGGCAGATGTTGTGACACAGATAAAAGAACAGGAGTACAAGGGGATTTTACTCATTGTCTCAAACCCGGTTGACATTATGACGCAGGTTGCGATGGAAGTGAGCGGGTTCCCGGAACACCGTGTGTTTGGTTCAGGAACCGTGTTAGATTCTGCAAGACTTCGGTATCATCTGGGACAGCATTTAGGAGTTGACAGCCGGAGCGTGCATGCCTTTGTAATCGGCGAGCATGGTGATAGTGAAATTGCGGCGTGGAGCAGTGCCAATGTGTCAGGTGTCCCATTAAATTCTTTTTGTGAAATGCGGGGGCACTATAATCACGAAGGAAATACCGAGAGTATTGAGGAACAGGTAAAAAACAGCGCCTATGAGATTATTGCCAAAAAAGATGCCACATATTATGGGATTGCGATGGTGGTAAAGCGGATTTGTCAGGCAATTGTGCGGGATGAAAAATCGATTTTCCCAATTTCACTCCGTATGCATGGCGAGTATGCCCTCGAGGATGTTGTACTGAGTATGCCGGCAATTGTGGGAGCAAGAGGAATTGAGACAACGATTCCGATTTCGCTGGATGAAAAAGAGGTATCAAGACTTCATGAATCTGCGGAAATGCTGCGGGAGACAAGGAAAGAAATTCGGTGATGAATTCCCTTTGTTTGCAGGTACAGGAGATTTTGCTCCTTGAGTGCCCTGCCCGTGCAAGTATAAAAAAACAATAAAGTTATTGAGTTAAGCCTCTAACAATGATATATTAGTTGTTAGGGGCTTTACATGGATACACATAAATTTTACATGACTTTACAAAACGTAGAGAGAGGATAATGAAATGTCTATATGGAATGTGATTAATTTGGCGGGTGGCCTTGCAATGTTCATCTTTGGTATGAACCTGATGAGCGATGGTTTGAAGTTGGTAGCAGGCTCTTACTTGAAAAAGATTCTTGAAAAACTGACCAAAAACCGCATTATAGCGATGATGGTAGGTGCGGGGCTGACCGCACTGATTCAGAGTTCCAATGCCATGTGTGTCATGGTGGTTGGTTTTGTAAATGCCGGTATGATGCAGTTGGAGCGCTCCGTCGGAATCCTGATGGGAGCAAAGATTGGAACAACGATTACCGGACAGTTGATTGCCTTTAATATTTCCGAAATTGCGCCGGTGATTGCGTTCGTTGGTGTGGCAATTACCATGTTTTCGAAAAAACCTAAGGTAAAAAATGTAGGACAGATTATTGCCAGCCTTGGTGTATTGTTCATTGGACTTGGTACGATGAGCGCAGCAATGAAGCCGTTAGCAGGCGAGGTTTGGTTCCAGAGTTTGCTGCAAAAGTTTTCTAATCCGATTTTGTGCGTTATTATCGGTGTTATTTTCACCGTTATTATTCAGAGTGCATCGGCATCCGTCGGTGTTTTACAGATGTTGGCACTCAGTGGTGTTATGGCATTCCCAGGTGCATTTCCACAGGCATTTTACATTATGCTCGGTATGAATATTGGTGCGAGTGTTGCACCGGCACTTGCTTCTCTTGGTGGACGCAAAGATGCTAAACGTGTGGCTTTTATCGTTATTTTGTTTGAGAGTATCGGCATGGTGCTGTTCATGATACTTACGCAGATTTTCCCGGTTATCTTCGATTGGATTTTAAATACAGCTCCGGGAAATCCGACCAGACAGATTGCCAATGCCAATACGATTTTCAACCTTGTGACAGTAGCGATTCTTTTGCCATGTGCGAAATATCTAGTTAAAATTTCTGAATTTGTCATTCGCGGTGAGGATGACAAAGAAGAAGCAGCACTTCATTATATTGATGAATCCGGTTATCAGTCCGGTACGGTTTTGATTGGACAGATTGACCAGGAAGTCGGCAGAATGCATTCTTTGGTTCGTGAAAATATGGAAGCTTCGACAAAAGCCTATTTTGGAAGTATGACGATTTCCAAAGAGCAGTTCGAGAGAAATGAGGAAGCAGTGGACTTTTTGAATAAAGAAATCGTGGCAGCACTGATTCGTACAAACCAGCTTGGAGTTTCTGAGAAAGAAGCGACCCATGCCGGTAATCTGTATCATATTGTGACGGATTTGGAGCGTATCGGCGACCATGCGGAAAATGTTCTCGGATATGCACTGCAGATGAAAGAGGACAAGCGTAAGTTCTCTGATAAGGCATTGAAGAACTTGAAGGAATTGTCACAAGCAGTTTATAAGATTTACGATTTGGCATGTGAGCATTTCTCAAATCCAAGCGAAGAATTGTACCGCGTTATTTATGATTTGGAAGCGGATATTGATAAGATGGTTGACAAGATGCGTGCGTCCAATAGTAAGCGCTTGAGCAAAATGAAATGTGAAGCAGTTCAGGGCTTATACTTTAATGAAATTTTAGTAGACTTGGAGCGTGTGGCGGACCATTCATTGAATATTGCGCAGGCAGCGAAAAAATATGAAATTTATGATGAGGATGAAGATTTATAAACATGTCTAAAAATGTAGTCTTTTGCTAGGATAATACATTGTCTTATAACCTCTTTGTTTCGTATAATATCCATAATGATGGATGTTATGAAACAAGGAGGTTTTTGTTATGAAGCAGACAACAAAAAGAGTTGTGGCGTTTTTTGCGGCGATGGGGCTGATGGTTTCCGGACTTTCACTGAATGAGCCTGCGTCAGCCGATGCAAAGGCAAAAGCAAAAGTAAAATCAGTAACAATTAAAAATGTAAAAAAGAAGCTGACATTGAAAAAAGGAGATTCTTTCAAACTGAAAGTATCTGTTAAAGTTAAGCCAAATAAGGCAAAGTATAAAAAGGTGACATACAAATCGTCGAAGAAAAAGGTAGTAAAAGTTTCATCAAAGGGAAAACTTACTGCCTGTCGGGCAGGCATGGCCAAAATTACCGTGCGGTCAAAGACGAATAAAAAGAAAAAAACGGTTATTACGGTTGTTGTGAAAAATGTCCGGACAGAAAGCAAAGGGCAGGGTGTGGCACCGACTGCAAATGCGACAGTTAGTCCGACAAAGCAGCCGGAAAATACTGGCGGACAGACCGTTTCACCAACTGTACAGGTAACGGCAACACCTACCGTGAAACCAACACCGGTACCGGATGGCACAAGCACACTTATGCGCAAGCCATTTGCAGCGCAGGGAAGTGTTGGACAGAAATTATCCGAACTTTCAGTTTCGAGCGGAAAAATTGTTGACAGCAACGGTACAGAAATTAAGGGTACTTACGAATGGGAACAGCCGGATACGACGCTTGAGACAATGGGAAAAACTCATGCAACGGTAAAGTTTGTTCCAAAAGACAGTACATTTGCAGAAATTAAAGGAATTTCGATTCCGGTTCACACGATGAAAAATATTGTTAAAATCGAGAGAAAACCTACCTGCTCCGGTGCAGCAACCGGGAAGAAATTAAGCCAGGTTGCCTTATCCGGTGGAAGAGCCGTAGATGCAGAAGGAAAAGCGGTTTCCGGTTCTTTTCATTGGGCAAATCCTGAACTTATGCTTACAACCCCCGGCAGGGCAAATTACATGGCGGTCTTTACCCCTTCTGATAATGTGACATACCGTGAGGTTTCCATTTACGTAAATGTAAATGTTACAGGGACTGCGATTACAAGTGGAATCGCAGATAAAAAACTTGATTTGTCCGGTGGTACATGGAAGAATGAGACAGCTTACAGCGGACAGTGGAATGGTACTTTTTACAAGTTGAATGATTTTATTGAGGGCGTTGATTTATCACAGTATACAACAATGAATGTAACAACGGAGGTATATGACAAAAATGGGAACATACTTTCGGATACATCGACGGGTTTTGTAGGATTTAAATTAGCAAATAAAAATGAGGACTGGAGTGGTTTTACAGATGCGTATGAAAATCGCACCGGCGAGTTATCTCTTGCGGGATATGAAGGTGGAGATTTGTATCTTGTCGTACAGAATATGCAGGCGTCAGTTGGCTATATTGAGGTAAAATCCATAACATTAAAAGCTGGTGAGATTACCAATGTAAAAGATGGCAGCTCTCTGAAACGTGCATATGGCGACATGTTTGGTAAAGTCGGAAATGCGCTTGTTGGCAATCAGATGACGGATAAAAACTGTGTAAATTTCACGGCATCCCAGTATAACTCTGTAACTATGGGAAATGAAATGAAACCGGACAGTCTTTTGAAAAACTGGAATCCTGCATTTTCAGATACAAACCCAGAAGGATATGTCGATACGGCGAAATTCACCTATAAGTATAAAGACAGCAAATATCCGGTTATTGATATGGATTCCATTGATAAGTATATAAATGTTGCTTATCAGAATGGAATGAAAATGCGTTTTCACGTATTTGTCTGGCATAAACAGACACCACAGTGGTTTTTCAAAGAAAATTTCCGCAAGAATGGTGCATATGTCTCGAAAGAAGTTATGGATGGACGACTGGAGTATCTGGTGCGCAATGTTATGACGCATATTTATTCCTATAAAAACAGTGATGGCGTTTATGTCGGACGCGAAGTGATTGACAACTGGGACATGGCAAATGAGTACACACACAATAACGATGGTGGAGAAAAGAGTTATTGGGATGAAGTATATTATCCGGACTATGAATACAGTAAGAAAAAACACAGTGGAATTTATACACCGGTTTACATCAAAGAAGCATTTGCGATTGGACATTCCATTTTGGAGGACTTTGGTCTGACGGATAAGGTGAGCCTGATGTACAATGATTATAATACTTATCAGGTGGCGGATAAAATTGTTACCATGGTTCAATATTTTAACACGAAAGATGAAGTAAATCCGACGGGAGAAGTTATTTGTGACGGTGTCGGTATGCAGACACATCTGGATATGGGATACCCGGATATAGAATCCATTGGTACAAATGCAATTGATAAGTTTAAGGCAGCAGGTTTTGAAATCCAACTCACCGAGATGGATTTGACAGATAAAGTGCAAAGTGAAACATCACAGGCAAATCAGATCATCAAATGGTATAATTTGATGATGCTTCTGATGACAGAAAAGGACAGTGGTGCAAAAATCACAGGTATTATCTGGTGGGGACCAAGTGATGACTACTCCTGGCGAAGCGAAGGTGTTCCGCTTTTGCATAGTAAATATTGGAAAGCAAAAGAGCATTATTTTCAGGTGATTGAGGCCATTTCTTCCTATAATCAGGGAGATTCTGAATGGCAGATTTATGTATAGGAATGTCTTGCTCTAAATAGACGAATAATCCCCCTCTTTGGTGCATAGATTATACAAACACCAAATCAGGGGGATTTTTTTGAAAGGATATCATATTCAAAAAACACCGATTGAAGAGCGTGCGGTGGCGATTGCTGAATATATTGTAAAGAATAAGGCAACCGTACGGCAGGCGGCAGGCCAGTTTGGCGTGAGCAAGAGTACGGTACATAAAGATGTAACGGAGCGGTTACTTAGGATTAATCCTTCCCTTGCTGCAAAAGCAAGGAAAATACTTGATGTAAATAAATCCGAACGGCATATCCGCGGGGGAATGGCGACAAAGGAAAAATACAGCCATCTTCATGCAGAAAGACAGATGTTTCCGGGAAATCGAATGAGTTAATGAAACGGCGTTGGTCCGGTCTATCCGGGGTGGCGCTGTTTTTACATATTCAAACGGGAAAAAAAGGAAAAAATGTGTACAAACTTTGAAAATTGAGACGATAACTTGTCATTTTTGTCGAATGTGCTATAATGATAAATATGTATCAAAAACTCGGTAAAGGAGGAAGTTTCATTGGGACAGTCAACCTTTAAAGGGGGAGCACATCCTTATGAGGGCAAGGAACTCAGCATGGATTCTCCAATTCGTGAAATGGATGCGAAGGAGGAACTTGTATTTCCTATGAGCCAGCATATTGGAGCCCCGGCAACACCTGTCGTAGCTGTTGGTGATACAGTGAAGATGGGACAGATTATTGGCGAAGCAAGTGGTTTTATTTCCGCCAACATTGTAAGTTCTGTATCCGGTGAGGTCAAAGCCGTAGAGCCAAGACTTTTGTCATCGGGAGCAAAAGCAACCTGCGTTGTAATTGCAAATGATGGGGAATATCAGCCGGTTGAAGGACTTGGCGCAGACAGGGATTACACCCAGTTGACAAAGGAGGAAATCCGTCAGATTATCAAAGATGCCGGCATTGTCGGTATGGGAGGAGCCGGATTCCCGACAAACGTCAAAGTTACGCCGAAAAATGAAGAAGAAATTGATTATGTCATTGTAAACGGAGCAGAGTGTGAGCCGTATCTGACTTCGGATTACCGCTTGATGTTAGAGCGTCCGGAGGATTTGATTCAGGGACTTCATGTTGTATTATCTTTGTTTGACAATGCAAAAGGTGTCATTGCCATCGAGGATAACAAACCGGAGGCAATTGCAAAACTTCAGTATCTCACGGATTCCGATCCGGAAATTGAGGTAAAAGTATTAAAAACAAAATATCCACAGGGAGCAGAGCGTCAGGTGATTTATGTAACGACCGGACGTAAGATTAACTCCAAAATGCTGCCGGCTGATGCGGGTTGTATCGTGGATAATGTACAGACGGTACTTGCTATTTACGATGCCGTATGTAAGACAACACCGTCGATGAGCCGCGTGGTAACACTGACCGGCGATGCGATGGCAGAACCACAGAATTATAAAGTTAAATTTGGTATGAGCCATGCCGAGCTGTTAGAAGAAGCAGGCGGACTCAAAGAGAATGCGAAGAAACTGATTTCCGGCGGCCCGATGATGGGTATGGCAATGTATGATTTGAACACGCCGATTACGAAAACAAGTTCTTCCATTTTGGCAATGAGCGAGGATGAAGTTGAAAAATTTGAGCCAACGAATTGTATTCGATGTGGCCGTTGTGCGACGGTATGTCCGAGCCACCTGGTGCCACAGATGATGGCACAGGCTGCTGAGCGCAATGATTTGGATTACTTCCAGAAGCTTAATGGTATGGAATGTTATGAATGTGGTACTTGTACATTTGTTTGTCCGGCGAAGAGACGCCTGACACAGATTTTCAAACAGGCAAGACGTGCAGTTATGGACCAGAACAGAAAAAAATAAGCATGTTTAGCTATGAAAATATGCTGCAAAAGCAGCAGAATGGAGGAAACAATGGAAGAGAAATTATGGAACGTTTCTTCATCTCCTCATGTACGTGACCATTCTTCTACGCAGTCCATCATGAGAGATGTCGTAATTGCCTTATTGCCGGCTACCATCATTGGTATTTATAATTTCCGGTTAAGTGCAGTATTAGTAATTTTAACCTGCTGTGTATCCTGTATGTTGGCAGAATACATCTGGCAGAGATTGATGAAACAGAAGGTAACAACAAATGACTTTAGTGCCCTTTTGACCGGCTTATTGTTAGCATTGAATCTGCCGGCTACGATGGGAAATCCAAAGTATCTGTGGATGTGTATTCTTGGCAGTGTATTTGCCATTATCGTTGTGAAACAGTTATTCGGAGGACTGGGTCAGAACTTCATGAACCCGGCACTTGGCGGCCGCTGCTTTTTGATGTTGTCATTCAGTAGCGTTATGACAAGTTTTACGGTAAAAGAAGGAAGTAACTGGTTATACGGTATTTCCGTTGACGCAGCAAGTTCTGCCACACCACTTATGGACGTCAAAGAAGGCGGTTACCCAAGTCTTTTGAAGATGTTTTTGGGAACAACAACAGGAACCATTGGTGAGACATCGACAGCAGCACTTTTGCTTGGTGCCATTTACCTTTTGCTCCGTCGTGTTATCGACTGGAAAATCCCGGTTATTTACATCGCAACATTTGCCGTATTTGACATTTTATATATGGTAATTGCCGGTGCGGCTGCTTATCCGCTTTTGTATGAACTCTGCGGTGGCGGCTTGATGCTTGGTGCATTCTTTATGGCAACTGATTACGTGACGAGTCCGATTACCTCAAAGGGTAAAGTGATTTATGCAATTTTACTTGGTCTTTTGACCGGCTTGTTCCGATTCTTCGGTGAGTCCGCAGAAGGTGTATCCTTTGCTATCATTATCGGCAACTTGTTCGTACCATTGATTGAACGCTATACCGTTCCAAAGGCATTTGGAAAGGAGGGCAAAGCAAATGGATAAGAAAAGCAGTATGATGAAGGACGCCATTATCTTATGTGCGATTACCCTGATTCTCGGTGCCGTGTTGGCAGGTGTTTATATGCTGACAAAGGACCCGATTGACAATGCTCAGAAAAAAACAAATAACGAAGCCTGCGCTGTTGTTGTGGCACAGGGTGATTCCGTAAAGGATAACGATGCAGAAGCGGTATCCGGCGCGGCTGCTTATTTAAGTAAGCATGACCTTTCAAATGCAGAAGTAAAAGAAGGCGATTTGCTTTCCGAATATGTAGAGATTACCGAAGTACATCCAACGGCAAATGGCGGAAAAGTATATCTTGCCAACGCACTCAAAGGATATGGTGGTAAAATCAGTTTTGCTCTTGGTGTAGATGCACAGAGTGCGATTACCGGTATTCAGATTACCAGTGAGAGCGAGACCGCAGGTCTTGGTGCAAACTGTGAAAACGAAGAGTTTAAGGCACGTTTCAAAGGAATCAAAGCACCGGAGAGCACATCGGAAGAAATGTATAATAAAAATGAGACAACAGATACCCAGGTACAGGCATTGTCGGGCGCTACGGTTACTTCCCGTGCGATTACGAGAGCGGTAAAGGGAATCTTGTTCTATGATGCATCCGGAAAGGAGGCTAGTCAGTATGAGTAAAAATGTTTGTGGCGAGCGCCTTATTAACGGTATCGTCAAAGAAAACCCTACGTTTGTCATGATGCTTGGTATGTGTCCGACTTTGGCGGTTACATCCTCGGCCATGAATGGTCTGGGCATGGGATTATCGACAACGGTTGTATTGATTTTATCCAATATGCTGATTTCAGCATTGCGTAAGATTATACCGGATAAAGTTCGTATTCCGGCATTTATTGTAATTGTAGCATCGTTTGTAACGATTGTTCAGCTGCTTTTGCAGGCGTACATTCCATTTTTGTACTCGGCACTTGGTGTTTACATTCCGCTGATTGTAGTAAACTGTATCATCTTAGGACGTGCCGAAGCCTATGCTTCCAAAAATCCGGTTCTTGCATCGGCATTTGACGGAATTGGTATGGGTCTTGGATTTACGATGGGATTAACGCTGATTGGTATTTTCAGAGAAATCCTTGGAAGTGGTTCCATTTTTGGATTCACAATCCTTCCAAGCGCAGTAAATATCTCAATTTTTGTTATGGCTCCCGGCGCATTCTTTGTTCTGGCAGGACTTACTGCCCTTCAGAATAAACTGAAAATGCCGAGCGCAACAAACAAAGAAGAAGAGGACGAGGAAGAAAAGGAGGTTGAAAACGCATGAGTATTTTTACCATTCTTTTTACGGCGGCACTTGTGAATAACTTCGTATTGAGTCAGTTCCTTGGCATTTGTCCGTTCCTTGGTGTATCCAAGAAAGTGGAAACCGCTGCCGGTATGGGCGGTGCAGTTGTATTCGTAATTACGATTGCCTCCTTTATTACCAGTTTATTGTATAACTTCCTGCTTTTGCCAAATGATTTGGTATATTTAAATACTATCGTATTTATTTTGGTAATTGCAGCTTTGGTTCAGTTCGTTGAGATGGTATTGAAAAAAATGATGCCGGCTCTGTATCAGTCACTTGGTGTATACCTTCCGCTGATTACGACAAACTGTGCGGTACTTGGTGTGGCACTGCTCAGCGTACAGAACAACTATGGAGTACTGGCTAGTACCGTGAACGGTATTGGTGCATCACTTGGTTTCCTCCTTGCGATTGTACTGATGGCCGGTATTCGTGAGAAACTTGAAAATTGTAACATTCCGAGCGTATTGAAAGGAACACCGATTGTGCTGGTAACGGCAGGTTTGATGGCGATTGCTTTCTGCGGTTTCGGCGGCGTTAGCTTTTAGGAAAGGAGGAAATTGAAATGACAGTATTTATTTTCTCAGTAGTTCTCCTTGCGGTGCTTGGTATCCTGATTGGTATTCTTCTTGGGGTAGCAGGTAAGGTATTTGCCGTAGAGACCGATGAAAGAGTTGAAAAAGTACGTGAGTGTCTGCCGGGAAACAACTGTGGCGGCTGTGGTTATCCGGGTTGTGATGGTTTGGCAGAGGCGATTGTAGCCGGGGATGCACCGGTAAACGGTTGTCCGGTCGGTGGAGCACCGGTAGCCGGCAAGATTGCAGAAATTCTTGGTGTGGAAGCCGGAAGTTCAGAAAAACAGGTGGCATTTGTAAAATGTGCCGGAACTTGTGATGTGGCAGCAAATAAATATCACTATGTTGGTGAGATGGACTGCCGCCGTGCAGCGATGGTACCGGGACGTGGTGAAAAGGCATGTTCATATGGCTGCCTTGGTCTTGGCTCCTGTGTGGAAGTCTGTCAGTTTGATGCATTATCCATTCAGAATGGAGTTGCTAAAGTAGACCGTGACAAATGTGTTGCCTGCGGTCAGTGTGTAGCAGCTTGTCCAAATCATGTGATCGATTTGATTCCGTATTCTTCTGCTTATGCGGTACAGTGTAGTTCGAAGGATAAAGGTAAAGCAGTTATGGAAGTCTGCCAGTCCGGCTGTATCGGTTGTGGGCTTTGCGTGAGACAGTGTGAATTTGGTGCCGTAACATTGGAAGATAACATTGCCGTAATTGATGGCACAAAGTGTCAGGGCTGCGGAAAATGTGCGGAAAAATGTCCAAAGAAAGTTATTCATGCACAGCAGTAAAAAGTAAAGATAAAAAAGAAGCTACAGAGTGTCAGCCGATTGATAGGCGGTGCTCTGCAGCTTCTTTTTTTCGTAGTACTTTTTTGGCTTTGTACTTGAAGTCGTACTGTCCGGAAGTACGGTTACGACGCATGATGCCGTTAAATTACGTGAAAGTAAGGTAGCAGTGATTGTTACCGTACCGGGAGAAACTCCCATTACTACACCACGTGAATTTACGGTTGCAACACTTACATCGGAACTTTCAAATACCGGTTTTTCGGCAGAAGTATTTGGTTTAATAATGGTTTCAAGTCTTGTTCTCTGGGAGAGAGGAACGGAAACCTGATTTCTCATAAATTTAATACTTACTGCATTTGGTGAAACACGAACCCGGCATTTGCGGGTGCGGACTACTTTCTTTCCTTTTTTGATGGTAACGGTAATGACCGAAGAACCAATGGCAAGGGCAGATACACTGGCATATCTTGCGTTTGGTGTGTCGGTTTTCACTGTTGCAATCGAAGGTTTTGAAGAAGTGAAAGTAATCTTATGCTTCTTTTTTGCGTTATACACGCGAAGCGAGAAAGTGCTTCCAACAGTCATATTTATTTTTTTCATATTCAGCTTTAGCTTTTTTGCTGCGGCGAAAGAAGTGCCGGCCGGTAAAACCAAACTGATTAGAAGTACAAATACCAAAAGAGAGGTAAACGTTTTCTTCATGAAAAGGCTCCTTTCCCTTGCATATTTACTTTGTACTGTAACTATAGTATGCGCTTGTGGCACAAACTTGTCACTTTGCCAAGAGGTCTTGAAATTGGTTTTTGAAACTGTTATGATGGAAAAAAACAATAGGAAAAGATGGGAAAGGAGAAGACCATGCAGAGAATTTTAATTGTAGATGATAATGAAGATATTCGAGAGGTTTTAGGTACTTATGTAGCAAAAGAAGGTTTTGAGCCGGTTGTGGCAAAGGACGGATTTGAGGCACTTGACCTGTTTAAGAAAGCCAATCCGGCAGTTGTACTGCTTGACGTTATGATGCCGGGCATGGATGGTTACAAAGTTTGTGAAAAAATCCGCGAGCAGTCGGATGTGCCGATTATCCTTGTTACAGCAAAAGGAGACGATTACGACCGTGTGATGGGACTGGATATCGGAGCCGATGATTACATCGTCAAACCTTTTAATGGAGATGAGGTTATGGCACGTGTCCGTGCGGTGTTACGGCGTATGGGACGTTCGGAGTCCACAGAGGAAAAGAAAATCTTAAATGTCAGTGATTTGACGGTAAATATTGAGACTTACACCGTTTATGTAGGAGCGGAAAAACTTCCGATGACGAAAAAAGAAGTGGAGACCATGTGGATTCTTGCGGGAAATCCAAGCAAGGTATTTACCAGAGATAACTTGTTGGACAGTTTGTGGGGGCAGGATTATTTTGGTGACAGCCGTACCGTGGATTCCCATATCAAGAGACTGCGTGCGAAATTAGATAAAGTACCACATCCAAATTGGGAGATTAAGACGATTTGGGGCTTAGGATATAAGTTTGAACTGACTGTATAAGGAGCCGCTATGAAGAAAATATTTTGGCGTGTGTTTGTTGCCTTTGGCGTAGTACTTTTGGTGTTTACAATTCTGATTGGACTTATGTTTACACGGTTTAACCGCACGAATATTGTCGGGGCGTACAAACAGCAGTTAGGGGATTTGGCAGATGGCGTTGTCACTCGGACAAGTCAGGCAGTAAAAGACCATGAAGCGGATGAATTTATGGATTATCTGCGCGCAATGGAAGATTTTGGAAAGATGCAGAATGTTGACATCTGGATTGTAGCAGACGAATCGAGTAAACATAAATTATCTGACGCATATACCAATGTGCAGATGGATGGATTGGATATTCCGAAGGAAACAGAGAATATTATCAAAACGGCATTTCGGGGGAAAAAGAAAAGTTACAGCGATTACGATGAAGTTTACCAGACGGTTATGCTTCATGTGGCAGTGCCGGTTCGTGATAAGAGTGGTGACGTGTCGGGAGCAGTTGTCGTATCGGGACCGATGGAAATGCAGGAAAATACCGTGATTCAGTACGAAAAATACATGCTGATTTGCGTTATGGTAGGAGCATTTTTGGCACTCTTATTATCCTTTTTCTTCTCTAGGCAGCTTGTCCGTCCGATTATCCGAATTAAAGAGGCAGCTCTTGTGCTGGCTGCCGGAAATTATGCTCATAAAACCGGAATCCGTCGAAAAGATGAACTGGGGGCGCTGGCAGAGAGTATGGATACCCTTTCGGATAAATTGGTGGAAGCGGAAGAATTTCGCGAGGACTTAGAGCAGAGCCGCCGGGATTTCTTCTCGAATGTATCGCATGAACTCCGCACACCGATTGCTGTTATGAAAGGTTATGCTGACACGCTGGTGGCTGGTTATGTAACGGATGAAACCAAGCAGAAAGAATATTTGCAGAGGATTCAGAGCGAGTGTAACGGTATGGAACATCTGGTGTCTGATCTTTTGATTTTGTCACGGATGCAAAATCCGGATTACGAATTAAATGTCGAAGTGTTAAATGTGATTGCCGTGGCACAGGATGCGATGCGTGGAATGCGTATTCTTATGCAGGAGAAAAAATTGACGGGCAGTGTTACCTATGACGACGAATGTTCCCTGATGAAGGGAGATTACGACAGAGTCCGCCAGTTGTTTACCGTTCTTTTGCAAAATGCCGTAAAATATTCGGACGAGGGAACAGAGATTACCATGCATGTTGCAAAAGAAGAAGGACTGATTGTGACAACAGTGCGCGATTTTGGGATCGTTATTCCGGAGAGTGAATGGGAAAATGTTTTTGAAAAATTTTACCGGGCAAGCAGCCACGGTGAAAAAGAAGGCTCCGGACTTGGACTTGTTGTGGCAAAGAATATTGTGAGCCGTCACGGCGGGCATATTTTTGTTCGAAGCGATGAAAAAAATGGAACTATTTTTACGATAGAATTTCCAGAAACTTCTGAAAATATTTCTTGATATATTTCGCTGTTTTCAGTATACTAATAGTATCAAGAAACGAACATTTCCTGGAGTGTTCGATACCTTCTGAATTTTTGAACCTACAATACTTTAAACGGGATTCTTATATCTGTAGTTGGATGTCGGGCCGTCACTGCCGCAAGGTACTATGGTGACATAGCAACGGAAGACAGAAGGCTGCATGCGGTTGCCCACCTAGCCGATAGCTAGGAGTCAAAAATCAGAAGCCGGCATTTCGGGTATTTACGAAAGAGTTGGGCAGCGATTGGTCGCTGCCCTTTTCTATATGTGGAAAAAGAAATGAGGAAAAAACGATGAAAAACGGATTTTTAAAAGTAGCGGTTACGACACCGGATTTGCGTGTGGCAGACTGCGAATATAATAAAAATCAAATGGTTGAAAAAGTGAAAAAAATGGCAGGCGAAAAAGTCTCTCTCGTTTGTTTTCCGGAATTTTCACTGACCGGATACACGTGCGGTGACTTATTTTTGCATGACACTTTAGTAGAAGGGGCAAAAAATGCTTTGGCTGCATACTGCGAGGAGACGAAATCGTACGAAATCGTCAGTGTAGTCGGACTTCCGCTTGACCATAACGGAAAACTTTATAATGTGGCAGCGGTTATTTATGGCGGTAAAATTCTTGGGTTTGTGCCAAAAAGCTATCTGCCAAACTATAGTGAATTTTATGAAGCACGTCAGTTTGTAGAAGCACCGGCAGAAAACGGAGAGCATCTCTGGAAAGAGGGTGAGAGAGTTCCGTTTGGTGCCAATCTGATATTCACGCACAAAAAATACCATCGTTTTTCCTTTGGGATCGAGTTATGTGAGGATTTGTGGACGCCGATACCACCATCCGGAGAGCTTGCTATGGCGGGAGCGCATATTATCTTGAATTTGTCGGCGAGCGATGAGCTGACCGGCAAGGCGGGATACCGCAGAGAACTTGTGAAAAACCAGTCAGCACGTACGCTTTCGGCGTATTTATATGCGGATGCCGGTGAGGGAGAATCCACGATGGATATGGTGTTTGCCGGTCATAATCTGATTGTGGAAAATGGCGTTGTTTTAAAAGAAAGCAAACCATTTGCCGGAGAAAAGGATTTGATTACGGAAATTGATTTGGGACGGCTTCACAATGAAAGACGGCGTATGACGACCTTTACCAAAGGACAGAAAAAAGACGATTTTACGACAATTTGGTTTGATTCAAATGTGCCGGAAGAAACAAAACTTACAAGAAGTTTTGAAAAGACACCATTTGTTCCTTCGACCCGTATTCACAGAGAAGAACGATGCGAAGAAATTTTGGCAATTCAGTCGTATGGGCTTGCCAAACGTCTACGCCACACCGGCTGCAAACATGCCGTAATCGGGTTGTCCGGCGGTTTGGATTCGACCCTTGCGCTGCTTGTGACAGTCCGTGCTTTTGATACGTTAAATTTAGAAAGAGAAGGAATTGTCTGTGTCACAATGCCATGTTTTGGAACAACAAACCGAACTTATGACAATGCGGTTCAGTTAGCAAAGCAGTTAGGCACGTCATTACGTGAAATTCGGATTCAGGATGCGGTTATGCAGCACTTTAAGGATATTTCACATGATCCGGCGGTGCAGGATGTAACATATGAAAACGGACAGGCAAGAGAGCGCACACAGATTTTGATGGATATTGCCAATCAGGTCTGCGGTATGGTAATTGGAACCGGCGATATGTCAGAACTTGCACTTGGCTGGGCGACATATAATGGAGATCATATGTCGATGTATGGCGTGAACTGTTCCGTGCCAAAGACGCTTGTCCGCTATCTGGTACAGTTTTTTGCCGACACCTGTGAAAATGACATTTTGAAAAAAGTTCTCTACGATGTGTTGGATACGCCGGTCAGTCCGGAACTGCTTCCTCCAAAAGAGGGCGAAATCGCACAGAAAACAGAGGATCTTGTGGGACCTTATGAACTTCACGACTTTTTCTTGTATTATACATTAAGGTTAGGCTACGGACCGGAAAAAATCTTCCGTCTAGCCTGCGTGACGTTTGAAGGAGCATACGACAAAAAGACGATTGCCAAATGGTTAAATACGTTCTTTCGCCGTTTTTTTGCACAGCAGTTCAAACGGTCGTGTCTGCCGGACGGGCCAAAGGTTGGTACGGTATCGGTATCGCCGCGCGGCGATCTGCGTATGCCAAGCGATGCCGGCAGGGCACTGTGGCAGACGGAGTTAGACCGGATTTGTGACCGCCTTGTTTAAGGCGGTGCGGATGCCTTCAATTAAGAGTGATTCGGTGTATTTACTTTTGTCCGAGAGAGGAACATCCTCCAATTTAGTGCCGGCAATCAACTCTTTTTCGATGGATTCCAGTGACGGCTTCACGAGTGGGTACATGGTTGTCACGGATTCTTCTAAGTTGACTAAAGCAACACTTTTTATCTGGTCGGCATCCACGGCAACTTCGAGGTTTAATGTGGTATCTCCAAGTTTAATCTGTGAAGTATAAACACCGGGCGTATAAATCTGCTTTGTGGAACCGGTCTTTTCTTTGTTTGATTTGTCCGGAAGAAACATAATAATAAGCAAAACGATGAGAAGTATACCAAGGCCGGCAAAAATTGCCGTATAAATTAATTCTTTCATTTGAATGACTACAATTTTAGTTTTTGCCATGGAAAAACCTCCTTATGGATTTTGTGCTTGCGTGTGCTTACTGTTAATATATGAGCGGCATGCTGCCGCTATGCATTCTATTTTTGAGAGGAGGAGTTTGTTTGTCATTGCACTTTATTTTAGGCGGGAGCGGCAGTGGAAAAAGCACCTGGCTGTTCAAAAAAATTCAAAAAGACGCGTCAGAAAATCCGGGGATCAATTATCTTGTCTTAGTACCGGATCAGTTTACATTAGAAACCCAGAAAACATTAGTTTCCCTCAATGGAAATAAGGGGATTTTAAATATTGATGTACTCAGTTTCCACCGTCTGGCATACCGTGCCTTTGAAGAGGTTCCGGCACTGCGTCGAACGGTTTTGGAAGATATGGGGAAAATCATGATTTTGTATCAGGTATTTTCTAAAAAGAAAAAAGAAATGCTGTATTTTAAGCGTGGGTTAAATGCAGCGGGATTTTTGGATGAATGTAAATCCCTTTTGTGTGAACTGGCGCAGTATGATGTTTCGGAAGAAGCATTGGAAGAACTTACGGAGAAAGTCGGAGAGGACTCACTGCTTGGCTTGAAACTGCATGATATCCGTCTGGTGTATCAGGCGTTTACAGAGCGGATGGGCGATACGTATATGATGGCAGAGGAACTGGTGCCACAGCTTACACGGGTAGTTTCCTCACTTGAGATGATGAAACACTGTGTGGTCTGTTTAGATGGTTTTACTGGTTTTACACCGACACAGTATGAACTTTTGCGCGAAATTTTAGGGGTATGTGAGGATATGTACATAACGGTAACGACGGACCGCACCGGACACAGAGACCGTGTGTTTTCCATGAGTGCCGATACGATACGCCGTCTGACACAGATGGCAGGAGAACGAGGTGTTCTTGTAGAGGAGCCGGTTATCACAGGAGCAGGCAGGGAAAAAATTCCTTACCGGGTAGCGAAAAATGAGGAACTTGCCTTTATGGAGGAGCGGTTGTTTACTCATGGGTTTAAACCGTGGGAAAAAGTGCCGGAGTCCATTCACATTACGATGTGCCACAGGGAGCGGGATGAGGTTTCCTATGTGGCGAGACGGATTTACTGGCTGATGAAAGAAGAGGGGTATGAGCCGGAAGACATTGCGGTTGTGACGGCAGATGAAGCGGCTTATGAGCCGCTTTTAGTGCAGGAGTTTGAAAAACTTGGCATCCGATACTTTTTGGACAGTACGAAAAGCATTGGGGCAAATGCGATGGCTGAATACCTCTTAGCCTTTATCCATATGGTGCAGCAGAGACTTGATTATGAGAGCACGTTCCGTTTTTTACGCTGTGCCCTATCACCGCTTACAAGGGAGCAGACAGACTGCCTGGAAAACTATGTGATAGCCAGGGGATGCCGGGGGATGGCAGCCTATCAGAGTGAATGGGAGTATGCTGTTTCCGGACTGGATTTACTGGAAGTCAATGAATATCGGAGAATTTTTGTGAATTCCATTGCGGAGACGCTGCAGGCATTAAAAGGCGGTAAAAAGAGTGTTCGTGAATTTACGGAAATTTTTTATGGATTCGCTGAGAAAAACGGGATTTATGAGCGTCTTCTTGCCATGAGCGAAAATTTTGAAAACGATGGAAAGCTTATTTTAGCGAGAGAATATAAGAGCATTTACCGTTTGATGATTCATCTGTGGGATGAGTTTGTGGAACTTCTCGGAGATGAAATTGTCACATTTAAAGAGTATACACAAATGTTAGAGGCCGGAATTTCAGAAGGAATTGTCGGGTTTATTCCGCCAACGGCTAAGCAGGTTATGATTGGCGATGTGACAAGAAGCCGTTTGAAAAATATTAAGGTTCTTTTCTTCCTTGGTGTGAATGATAACTGTATTCCGAAGGCGAAAGGGGCACCGGGGCTTTTGACCGAGCGTGAGAGGGAGCGCATGGAAAAAGAGGGCGTGACGTTAGCACCGGATGCGGAAAAAGAATCGTATAACGAGCAGTTTTACTTATATTTAGCGCTTACGAAAGCGTCTGAGCAGGTGGTTCTAACCTATTCGGTCATGACGTCAAAGGGAGAGAGCAAAAGACCTTCCTATCTGATTAACCGCGTCAAACAGGTATTTCCAAAGCTTGTTGTAGAAAAGGAG